>Ga0164320_10000701_pt1 | contig 11458 bp, 12 predicted proteins | sample GuaBasSediGuay11_FD_113736 | JGI IMG/M metagenome (GOLD analysis project Ga0164320, IMG submission 113736) | Subseafloor sediment microbial communities from Guaymas Basin, Gulf of California, Mexico - Guay11, Core 4567-28, 0-3 cm | ecosystem: Environmental > Aquatic > Marine > Hydrothermal...
AGGTATCTTTCCCGGACGAGCAGGAAGAACTTGCGACGTTGGCAGGACACTACTGTCCGAGCACGATGTCGCGAGACCTCGCGCATCTCGCGCATGACCCCGATATCTGGCTGACTGGCATGAAACCCGGTGAGGAAGAACGCATCCTCGGCCAGGTCATCGCAGCTGTGCCGGACAAAAGAATCCGGATGTTGTCACGCGGAACGGTCATCAGCGTATAACCTTGTTGAACCGCTAGTCGATTGCAAAGGTGAAACGTCAGGGCCCGTCCGGGGCGGTCCGACGGGGTACCCGGGCCCGGCCACACGAATTCTTGCCGGGGCCGAGATCATCACGATAGACTTCACTGATCAGCATGAACCTGGCCGATCGGATCACATGAGCGATGTTTGACAATCTATCCGGCCGCCTCACACAGGCGGCACGCAACCTGACCGGCAAGGGTCGGCTGAGTGAGTCCAATATCAAGGACACGCTGCGGCAGGTCAGGCTCGCGTTACTGGAAGCCGATGTCGCGCTCCCGGTCGTCAAGTCGTTTATCGAACGCATCAGGGAGCGTGCCGTCGGTGAAGAGGTCGGCAAGAGCCTGACGCCCGGACAGGCACTCGTAAAAATCATCCACAGCGAACTCGTTCGACTCCTTGGCGGCGATCATGAACCGCTGAATCTCAAAGCCCAGCCGCCCGTTGTGATAATGCTTGTCGGCTTGCAGGGAGCGGGCAAGACGACGACCGCCGCCAAGCTTGCGAAACGGCTGATCGACGCCGACAAGAAACGCGTAATGCTGGTAAGCGTGGATGTTCACAGGCCCGCCGCTATTCTTCAGCTGGAAACGCTCGCCGGGGAAATCGCTGCGATGCATTGCGCCAGCGACAGCAGCGAGAATCCCGGGATGATCATGGAACGTGCTTTGGACGAGAGCCGCCGTGCGCATGCCGATGTATTGATCGTCGATACCGCCGGACGACTGCACGTCGATGACGCGATGATGGCAGAGGTCATCAGCGTGCATAAGAGGTCGAACGCGCACGAAACGCTGTTCATCGTCGACAGTATGGCTGGCCAGGATGCCGTCAATGCGGCTCGTGTTTTCGATGAGAGCCTGCCGCTGACCGGCATCATCCTCACCAAAGCTGACGGTGATGCCAAAGGCGGTGCCGCGCTGTCGGTACGCGAAGTCACTGGCAAGCCGATTCGATTCATGGGGGTCGGCGAGAAAATCGATGCCCTGGAGGCGTTTCACCCGGACCGCATGGCCTCGAGAATACTCGGCATGGGAGATGTGTTGTCGCTGGTCGAGGAAATAGAGGGCAAGGTCAGTCGCGATAAAGCAGACAAGCTCCAGAAGAAATTGAAAAGGGGCCGGGGTTTTGATTTATCTGATCTAAGAGACCAGTTCGAACAGATGATAAGCATGGGCGGCATCGGCGCGATGCTCGAAAAACTGCCGATAGCGGGCAATGTTGATCCGGGTGCGCTCAAAGACATGGCAAACGAACAGCAACTCAGGCGCCAGATCGCCATTATTCATTCCATGACACCGGTGGAGCGTCGCTTTCCCAAGACTATCAATGGCTCCCGCAAGCGGCGCATTGCTACTGGTTCCGGCATGCAGGTGCAGGACGTAAATCGCCTGCTAAAACAGCATATGCAGATGGAAAAAATGATGAAGAAAATGTCGCGTGGCGGCATCAAGAAGATGATGCGCGGACTGCCACCAGGGATAATGCCACCGAGGAGCTAATGATCATTTTGGCGACAAGCCGGACAATGGGGCAGTCACTTCGCTAAAGTTCGCTGCGTCGTCCCTGACTCCGCTCACATCGGTAGTATCCTCGCTCTCGCATCCTGCTCCGCTCGGATAATACGACGCTCGGTGACCGCCCCAATACCCGGCCCCCACTGAATACGAATTCAGGCCAAAGGGCTGATTTTCCTTGGCAAAATGCTTCACATTTGCCGGGAAATGCGTAAAATGCGCGCTTGACTCGGGTTGGCTCCCGAGCTTAGGCATGTCTGCCTGTCATTAATTGAACAGAATTGTAATGGTCAGTATTCCTCTTTCGCGCGCCGGCGCGAAAAAACGTCCTTTCTACCACCTGGTAGTCACCGACAGTCGAAATCGTCGGGACGGCCGGTATATTGAACGGCTTGGCTTTTTTAGCCCACTTGCAAAGGAGAACGAAGAGGATCTTCGTATCGATCTGGAGCGCGTCGATTATTGGATAAGCCAGGGCGCACAGCCCTCCGAACGCGTGGCTTACCTTCTGAAAGCCAAGCGAAAGGGGGTGTCGGTCTCAGGCGGCGGCAGGCGAAAGAAATCGGCCAAGGCAGGCGAGGGCAAGCCAAAGGAAGCTACCGAGGCGACCGACAGCAAGCAGGAAGAGGTGGCCGAGGCGACCGACAGCAAGCAGGAAGAGGCGGCTGAGGCAACCGACAGCAAGAGCAAGCAAGAGGCAGTGGCCGAGGCGACAGACAGCAATAGCAAGCAAGAAGAGGCCGCCGACGCGAGTGATAGCAAGGAAGAGGAAGCGGCTGGCACCTGAGGACCCTGGCGGGCGCAGTCGTTCTGAATGCAGGCGGCAAACAGAGTGGTGCGGAAAGAGATAACGCCGGTTGTCCTTGGCCGAATAGCAGGTATCTTCGGCGTCAAGGGGTGGGTCAAGGTGATTTCCTACACTGAGCCACGGGAGGCAATTCTCGATTATGAAAATTGGCTGCTGAAGCATGGCGATGCCTGGCAAGAAATAACTGTCGAAGAAGGCAAGATGCACGGCAGGTCGGTGATCGCAAAACTTGCGAACGTCGGGGACAGGGACGCGGCGGCAGAATTTGTAGATTTCGATATTGTAGTGCCGCGTGAAGAGTTGCCAGATACCGAAGAGCTTGAATATTACTGGGCGGATCTGGAAGGATTGCAGGTCGTTCACCGGGACGGTCGGTCACTGGGAAAAGTGGCGTATGTTATGGCGACAGGCGCGAACGATGTGCTGGTCGTGGAAGGGGATCGCGAATGTCTGATCCCGTTTGTGATGGGCAAATTTATTCTGGACGTTGATCTTGCCAAGGGCGTGATCAGCGTTGACTGGGAATGGGACTGACCTTATGCAGATACGCATTGTCAGTATTTTTCCTGCAATGGTAGAAACGGTAGCCGAATACGGCGTCGTCGGGCGGGCGGCAGAACGAGGCCTGTTATCCGTCGGGTGTTTGAACCCAAGGGATTTTACCGACGATGCACACCGCACGATTGATGATCGTCCGTACGGTGGTGGTCCAGGCATGGTGATGAAATTCGAGCCTGCCGCGGCCGCGATTCGGGAGGCCAGGCGTACGATGCCTGCCGGCTGCCCGGTGATCTGCCTGAGCCCGCAGGGTGTGGTATTTGACCAGGCCGCGGCGGAGCGACTGGCCCGATTGCCGGGGCTTATTTTGCTGGCCGGCCGCTACGAGGGTATTGACGAAAGACTCATCGAGGTGGAAGTCGATGAAGAATTATCGCTGGGTGATTTCGTACTCAGCGGTGGGGAGATTGCGGCGATGGCCGTGATCGATGCAGTGGTCAGGTTGATTCCTGGTGTGCTCGGCGACGAGGATTCCGCATCGCAGGACTCTTTTGCGGGAGGCTTGCTGGATTGTCCACACTACACGCGCCCCGAAGAAATTGAAGGCCGGCGTGTGCCGCCGGTGTTGTTGTCGGGTGATCACGCAAAGATCGCGCGTTGGCGGCACAAACAGGCCCTGGGCCGCAGTTATATGAGGCGTCCCGATCTTGTGAGAAAATTAAGTCTGGACAACGAGCAAAAGAAGTTGCTCGAGGAGTTCCTGGACGAGCAGGGGCCGGGGACGGCCAACGGGCAATCGGCCCGGCGATGAATACAGCACCAGTGTTACTGGCAGGTAGAGAACGATGAGCAAAATAATCGAATCAATTGAACAGGAACAAATCAACAAGGAAATTCCGGACTTTGCACCGGGCGACACTGTGCTTGTTCAGGTCAGGGTCAAGGAAGGCACTCGCGAGCGCTTGCAGGCCTTCGAAGGTATCGTTATTGCGAAAAAAAATCGCGGCCTTAACTCATCCTTTACCGTTCGAAAGATTTCTCATGGCGAAGGCGTGGAACGGGTATTCCAAACCCACAGCCCAATGGTCAGTGCTATTCAGGTCAAACGCCGTGGCGACGTTCGTCGCGCGAAGCTCTATTACCTTCGCGGTCGAACCGGAAAAGCAGCACGAATCAAAGAGAAAATTCATCGGTAAAACCTGACGCCTTACCTGATTGGACACTCCGTTTTACTTAAGACGTCCGTATAATTAGGGATCCAGGGATTTGGGGTGGAACCTATCCGCTCAAGAGGGGTCTGTCGTGGCATGAGCACCATGCATGGAATCGGCGTGCGAATAGCTTGCATTGGCGCATGCCTGTCGCTGTCCGGCTGCGCTTCCCTGATGGCTTCTGCAGCCAGTGGTCTGGCCGACAACCTGTCGGCAGCCGTTCTGAATCAAAACGACCCTGAAACTGTGCGGGACGGGGCACCGGCGTACCTGCTGCTGCTCGACAGTTTTCTCGAAGGCAGTCCCGACGATCCGGCGCTGCTGGCTGCGGCTGCTAATTTGTATGCGTCCTATGGTGCGGTTTTTGCGGATGACGAAGAGCGGGCCGCACGCCTGACCGAGAGAGCCCAGAACTATGCGCAGAGGGCAGTCTGCATACGATTCCCCGCGGGCTGCAACTGGACCCGAGCGCCATATGACGAGTTCACCGGCACTCTTCACGGGCTCAGCAGCAAACATGCAGAGGTCACTTACAGTTATGCGATCGCCTCGCTTTCTTACATTCGTGCCCACAGCGATGACTGGAATGCCATGGCAAGATTGCCGCACATGGAAGCACTGCTTATCAGATACCTGGATATCAGCGAATCTGCCGATGATTGCGATGTATATAACTATCTGGGCATTTTGTTGACGTTAAGACCGCCGGCGCTCGGCGGAGAGCAGGAAAGAGGTCGTGACTACTTTGAGCGTTCCATCGAATGCTCCAAGGGACTCGACTTGTCCGTGAAAGTAGAATTTGCGCGAGGCTATGCGCGGATGCTTTACGAACGTGAATTGCATGACCGCCTGCTTGATGAAGTTATGGCTGCAGATCCAAATGTGCCGGGCTATACACTAACGAACGTTCTGGCGCAACGTGATGCTGCCGACATGCTGGCCAGCGCAGATGATTACTTCTGACGCTCGTTAAGTGCCTGCTACTATTGCAAAACAGCTTCGAGGGAGAATGCTGATGCGAATTTTTGTTGGTCTCGTCGCTGCCACATTTCTGTCTGTGGTTAATATTTCCAGTGTGGAAGCCAGGACTCTGTTCAAGATAGCGACGCTTCTTCCCGAGAATACGGATCGTGTGAAGAGAATGCGCGCTGCGGCCGATGAAATAGAGGAGCGTACAGATGGCCGCGTTTCGTTTAAATATTACTTTGGCGGAAGTCAGGGGAGTGACGACAAAGTATTATATAAGATGAAGATCGGCCAGCTTCACGGCTCGACTTATTCCCCGGCTGCTTTGCAGAAAGTTTATCCGGATATCAACATTTATGGCTTGCCATTCATCTTCGAGTCGGAAGATGAGGTGGACTATGTTCGCAAAATCATGGACGCCAAGTTTCAAAGGGGACTTGAAGAAGCAGGCTTCGTGAATTTCGGCTTTGCGGGCGGCGGTTTTGCGATGGTCCTGTCCAATGAGCCAGTCCGCAGTCACAATGATCTGAAAGGCCAGAAAGTCTGGGTGCCAGAAGGCGATGTATTCAGCTATGAAGCGATGCAGGCGCTGAAGTTGACGCCGGTCCCATTGGAAATAGCGAACGTAATGACCGGCCTGCAGACAGGTTTGATTGATATTGTTGCAATTCCTCCAGCAGGTGCCCTGATTTTTCAATGGCACACCAAAGTCAATTATGTAACGCAAATGCCAGTTCTTTTCACCATGTATTTTATGGTCATCGATGCAAGGGCGTTTAAGCGAATAGAGGCAGCGGATCAGGCGGTAGTCAGAGAGGTAATGGGCCGCCTGTATGCTGAGTTCGATGTGGCTGAGCGAGAAGATGCGCCCAATGCCCTGCAAGCGTTAATCAATTCCGGCGTCGAAAGCGTGGAGCCACTTCCTGACGAGTTCGAGAGGTTGCAAAAAGAGACGGCCATAGCCAACCGGAGCATGGCGGATCGCGGCATGTTCTCGTCTGAACTGCTGGAAGAGATGTTGTCTCACGTGCAGGGGTGTCGGCGTGCGCAGGCGTTCCGTGACACGATGACGTGTGTGCCGGCAGAGGACGAAATTGCCGCTGGGGAACAGCTAGCACGCTCGACTGAAATCGAAGTGAGGGAAGCCGGCGATATGGATGTTTGTGAACCCGATGCGAGCGCGACGGAACCACTCGAACAGGCTTCGGGGAGCGAAAGCTAATAATGACTGGAGCAACATCCAGGTTGCTCGCTCGCCTGGAGCGTTGGGGAACCGCAGCGGAAGACGCCTCGCTGGTCCTGTTATTGGGCTCATTGATGATACTGGCGGTTGGTCAGATCGTCTTACGCATCTTTTTCGATTCTGGCCTGATATGGGCGGATGAGTTACTCAGAATCATGGTGCTCTGGATCGCGCTGATTGCATCGGTCGCAGCGGCACGAAGCAAGCGGCACCTCAGAATCGACATACTTTCGCATTTCGTTCCCGAGCGATATACACAGGTCCCCGGCATCATCGTCGATGGATTTACTGCTTCGATCTGTGGTCTTCTTGCGTGGCACTCGATCCGATTCCTGCAGATCACGATAGAGATGGACGACACAGTGCTCGTGGATTTTCCATCGTGGATTGCGTATGGCATTTTGCCGGTGGCATTTCTCCTCATGTGCTACCGCTTTTTCGTGTTATTTGCGAAAGGAATAGTCGATGCTTTTAGCGAGAAAAAAATCCCGGAAGCGGCAAAATGATATTGCTAGGGCTATTACTTGTACTCCTGGCAGTATTTGGCGCGCCATTATTCGCGGTAATCGCGGCAAGTGCCATGCTCGGATACCAAAAGGAAGGAATCGACCTGATGGCAATGGCTATCGAGGTTCTCGGCATTTCACAGATGCCGTTCCTTTCAGCGATACCACTGTTCACTTTTGCCGGATATCTTCTCAGTGAAAGTAATGCTCCCGGCCGCCTCGTGCGGCTCACTGGCGCGGTGCTCGGCTGGATGCCCGGTGGGCTTGCGCTTGTGGCTCTGGGCGCCTGCGCGTTCTTCACCGCATTTACCGGAGCATCGGGTGTCACGATCATCGCTCTTGGGGCAATTCTTTATCCAGCACTGAAGGAAGACGGTTACCCGGATAATTTTAATCTCGGCCTTGTCACGACCTCTGGCAGCCTGGGTTTGTTGTTCGCGCCATCGCTGCCACTTATCCTGTATGGCATCGTTGCCGAAGTCTCGATAGATAACCTGTTTCTGGCCGGCATTCTTCCAGGTTTGCTTATGCTGATGATGTTGTCGGGGTGGAGCCTCTGGGTTAATCGGGCTAACCGAAAACCGCTCGCTACGTTTTCATGGCGCAAGGTTGGAGCATCACTGCGTGAGTCGATTTGGGAGTTACCGCTCCCGATCGTTGTTCTCGGCGGAATTTATTCCGGCTTCTTTGCGGTTTCGGAAGCTGCTGCTGTCACAGCATTGTATGTGTTGATTGTGGAAGTCGTCATTCTTCGCGAAATAAAGCTGTCGGAACTGCCGCGCATCATGCGTGAATCCATGCTGCTTGTCGGGGGGATACTCATTATTTTGGGCGTGTCCCTCGCGTCAACGAACTACATGATCGATGCTGGTGTGCCGCAGAAAATACTGGAATTCGTATCGGCGTTTGTAACCGGTCAGGCAAGTTTTCTGTTTCTGTTACTAATTTTTCTGCTGATACTTGGGGCAATTCTGGATATTTTTTCCGCCACGGTATTGGTCGTACCGTTAATTTTGCCGATTGCAGCACAGTACGGCATAAACGAAGTTCACTTGGGGATAGTATTCCTTGCCGCTATGCAATTGGGTTACCTGACACCACCGGTCGGGTTGAACCTGTTCATCGCGAGCTATCGATTCGACAAGCCCATAATGACGGTCTATTCAGCGACATTCCCGTTTCTGATGATTCTTTTGTTGTCAGTAATTCTGATCATGTACTGGCCGAATTTGTCTCTTTTTCTGGTACCTGGGTGAAGATATTTGATTTGACTGACATTGGCCGCAGCGGGCAAAGTTAGACCAATAACGGACAAAATGTGCTGAGGAAAAAATCATGAATCGATCGGGACTCGCAATTGGATCCCTGCTTGTGTTCACCCTGACATCGTCGGCAAGTGCAGAATCAGGCCCGGGTTTGGATGATATTCGCTTGCCGTCGGGATTCTCGATAGAGCTATATACGAACGAGGTGCCGAACGCCCGTTCTCTTGCGTCAGGCGAACAAGGGACGATTTTTGTCGCTACCCGGAAAGACGGTCGCGTATATGCTGTGGTTGCGCGTGAAAATGAAGCGCCCCGTGTAGTCACTATTGCCAAAGACTTGAATATGCCAAACGGCGTGGCTTTTCACGACGGCGACCTGTACGTTGCCGAGGTTTCACGCATAAGCAGGTACAGTGACATCGAGTCGAGTCTCGAGAGTATTCCCGAGCCGGAAGTCGTCAATGACACTTTTCCGTCGGAACGGCACCACGGTTGGCGATACATAGACTTCGGTCCTGACGGCAAGCTCTACATAAGCATCGGCGTACCATGCAACATTTGCAAGAAAGAAGGATTTGGCAACATAACGCGACTGAACGCCGACGGTTCCGGAAAGGAAATCGTTGCCACTGGAATACGAAATTCAGTTGGATTTACCTGGCACCCGGAAACCGGGGAAATGTGGTTCACTGACAACGGTCGGGACATGCTCGGCGACGACGTGCCAGCGGACGAGCTTAATCACCTCCGATCATTCGGCGCTCATTTCGGTTATCCGTTCTGTCACGCCGGTGAGATCAGCGACCCTGAATTCGGAGAGCAGGGTAATTGCAGGGATTTCACCGCTCCGGCTCTGAAGCTCGGGCCGCATGTGGCGGCGCTGGGGCTCAAATTTTATACCGGTGATATGTTTCCACCGAAATATCGGGGCCAGCTGTTCATCGCCGAGCACGGGTCCTGGAACCGGTCAGAAAAGATCGGCTACAGAATCATGTTGGTACGAATGGGCGATAATGGGCCGTCCGGATACGAAGTATTTGCAGATGGCTGGCTCAAGGGAGACGAGGTTTCGGGCCGTCCAGTGGATTTATTGTTTCTTGACGACGGTTCGATGTTAGTCAGTGATGACAAATCCGGTAGCATTTACCGAATTAGCTACCAGCATCCTTGATTTGCCGATTTCGGTCGAAATTGGCTGGTGATCAGAGAATCATTGCAGGAATATTTCGTTTTGGCAAAGATGGAGAGTAAAGAATGAGTATGCGCGATACCGTGCTGAAGATTTTTTCCGCATTGTGGACCGGTGTTGACGGCATCCGCAAGGTTTTGCACCTGCTGGTTCTGTTGTTCATTTTTTCAATCGTGTTTGGAGCAATATCATCGACTGTGCCGAGATTGCCCAGTGAAGCGGCGCTGATTATCCAGCCAGTTGGTGTACTGGTCGAGCAATTGGCGGGCGATCCTTATGATCGCGCGATCGCCGGACTGCTCGGCGATGAAGATCCACAGACGCTCGTGCAGGACATCGTTGACGGCCTCGAATATGCGAAAGATGATTCACGTATCAAAGCGGTCGTGCTCGACCTGCGTAGTCTCCGCGGGGGAGGTCTCAGCAAGCTGCACAGAATCGGCGCTGCATTGGACGAATTTCGTGCCTCGGGAAAACCGGTCATTGCGAACGCGGATTTTCTGGATCAGCGGGCCTACTACCTCGCTTCGCATGCTGATGAAATTTATTTGCACCCGGATGGTCTGGTGTTTCTGCCGGGCTTTTCTGTGTACCGGAACTATTTCAAAGATGCGATCGACAAGCTCAGGATCGACTGGAATATCTTTAAGGTTGGTACGCACAAGTCATTTGTCGAACCGTATATGCGAATGGACATGTCCGAGGAAGATCGCGAGTCCACCACAGAATTGCTCGACCAGCTTTGGAAAGCCTACCGGGAAGAAGTCGCTGCGGCCCGCGGTTTCGATGTTAGCGTCATCGATGAATTCTCTCTGAACCTCCTGGAGAACGCGAGGAATGAGAATGGCGATATCGCCGCATTGGCACTTAGCTTTGGCCTGATCGACGGACTGCTGACGAGAGCAGAATTCAACACAATAATTATCGGGCATGTCGGCGCTGACGCCGAGAGTCCGGATTCGTATCGCGCCATTGAGCTGGATGACTTTCTGGCACAGACACGTCTCCTGAAAGGAGACAAATCCGCCAAAGAAAACATTGCGATCATTGTGGCATCGGGTGAGATTCTTAACGGAACTCAGGCACCCGGACTGATTGGGGGCGATTCTACAGCCAGGCTGTTGCGCCGTGCGCGTAACGACGACTCTGTGAAAGCCGTGGTTCTTCGCGTGGACAGTCCCGGCGGCAGTGCGTTCGCATCGGAGATAATCCGTAATGAAATTGTGGCCTTGAAAGACGCCGGCAAGCCTGTCGTGGCGTCCATGGGCAGTGTCGCTGCTTCGGGTGGTTACTGGATTTCGATGGCGGCAGACAAAATCTATGCGAATTCCAAAACAATCACCGGTTCGATCGGGATATTCGGCATGTTCCCGACGTTCCAGCGCTCTCTCGCGGTACTCGGTATCGCGACGGACGGAGTAGGAACGACGGCCTGGGCAGGTCAGTTGCGCCCCGACCGGGCCATGTCCGATGATGCCAAGGCGCTGTTCCAGATAATCATCGACAAGGGCTACGACGAATTCATCAGCAGAGTCTCCGAACATCGCAACCTCGATAAAATCGAGGTCGATCGTATCGGACAGGGCCAGGTATGGACCGGAGCGGATGCTCTGGGATTCGGCTTAATCGACGAAATCGGCAACCTCGATGAGGCCGTCGCTGCCGCTGCGGAACTCGCAAGCCTTGACGCCGAAGCCTTCGGTCGAAAATCGTTCGAAAAGGAACTGACTCCGGGTGAACAGCTTGTCCTCGATTTTCTGGGCTCCGCAATGTGGCTCGGAATCGAGCCGCAAAGCCTCGTCAGCAGACCCGCGAAGTCCGTGCAAGGTCTTGTCGAAATCGTCGGGAATGCGCTGGCGCCTGTGTTGCGTTTCAACGATCCAAAAGGCGTCTATTCACATTGTTTTTGCGCCTTCGAATAAGAAATTAATCGCAGGAATGATGCGTAGGAGCGGCTGTCCTTACTTCCAGTTCAGAATCACCTTGCCGGACTGCCCCGACTCCATAAGCTGG
>Ga0164320_10000702_pt1 | contig 11439 bp, 10 predicted proteins | sample GuaBasSediGuay11_FD_113736 | JGI IMG/M metagenome (GOLD analysis project Ga0164320, IMG submission 113736) | Subseafloor sediment microbial communities from Guaymas Basin, Gulf of California, Mexico - Guay11, Core 4567-28, 0-3 cm | ecosystem: Environmental > Aquatic > Marine > Hydrothermal...
CGGCACGAAAACAATAAAGAAAGTAGACAAGATAGTTGGTCCCGGGAATATTTTTGTCGCGGTTGCAAAGAAGATGGTGCTCGGCGAAGTAGGCATAGACATGGTTGCTGGTCCTAGCGAAATATTAATAATTGCTGATCGATCAGCCAATCCTACGTTTATTGCATCTGATTTATTAAGCCAGGCAGAGCACGATGAGATGGCATCTTCGGTATTGATAACAAATTCAGGTAAGCTGGCAAGGGATGTTGAGGCTGAGCTGAAAATACAGTTGAAGAATCTTAAGAGAAGAGATATAGCATTCAAGTCTGCCAGCAGGTATGGCGCAATAATCATTACGAAAAGCCTCGTATCAGCAGTTGAAATAGCAAATCGGATAGCGCCTGAGCATCTTGAGATCATGACCAAAAAACCTTCAGCGATTTTACCTAAAATAAAAAATGCCGGAGCTATATTTCTGGGACAATGGACTCCGGAGCCGCTCGGTGATTATGCTGCTGGTCCGAATCACACACTTCCGACAAGCAGTACGGCCCGATTTTCCTCTCCGCTCGGAGTCTATGATTTCATAAAGCGTACGAGTCTGATCAGTTCCTCAAAATCTGGTTTCATGGATCTTGCGGGTACAGTTGAAACTTTTGCTGATGTAGAAGGACTTGAAGCTCACGGAAATACGGTCAGAGTACGCAGGATATAAAATTTGAATTATTTCTCTCTTCCTCTGTAATATATTCAACAAAGGGTAAAGCGCATAAAAAGGAGATTACATAAATAATGAAAAAGGTATTAAGGCTTGGTCTTCCTAAGGGGAGCCTTCAGGAATCGACACTTAAATTGTTTAAAAAAGCAGGATATAATGTGTCGGTAAATGCCCGCTCTTATTATCCTGTTTTTGATGACATTGAGATAGAAGCAATGCTGATCAGGGCACAGGAAATGGCCAAGTACGTGGATGATGGTGTGCTGGATGCCGGATTAACAGGGAAAGACTGGGTCCTTGAGCAGGGTGCTGACATTAAGGAAGTGGCTGAACTTAATTATGCTAAAGGCGGACTAAGGCCGGTGAGATGGGTCATTGCAGTGCCTAATGATTCAAAAATAAAAAAGGTTGAGCATCTTAATGGAAAGAGGATAGCAACTGAGCTTGTTGGGTTTACAAAAAAATATCTCAAATCCAGAGGGATAAAAGCTAATGTAGATTTTTCATGGGGAGCCACAGAAGTGAAGCCGCCTCATCTTGCTGATGCAATTGTAGAATTGACCGAGACAGGATCATCACTCAAGGCCAATAATCTGAGAGAGATCGAGACGATTCTGGAGTCAAGTACACGGTTTATCGCAAATAAGAAGGCCTGGAAGAACTCGTGGAAAAAGCTGAAGATGCAGAACATAGTTCTACTTTTAAAGGGGGCACTTGCAGCAGAGGAAAAGGTTGGTCTTAAGATGAATGTGCCTGAAAAGTCCCTGAAAAGAGTGATGAGCCTTCTGTCATCTCTGCACTCTCCGACTGTATCAGAACTTTCGGACACTGGCTGGTATGCCCTTGAGGTAGTTATTGATGAAAAAATTGTCCGTGATATTATCCCAAAATTGAAATCAGTAAACGCTGAAGGAATAATCGAGTACCCACTGAACAAGGTGATTCCATAGGATCAGAAAATTGAAGACACGTTTCAACGTGTCATTTCTTTTACATGAAATTCATTATTTTAATTCCTGTTATCCTGATCCTCCTTTTTTTCTTCGTACGTTTTCTTGAACAAAAAAGCCTTTATTATCCGTATAAATCTATTGAAGCTACTCCACAGGATATAGCGCTCGATTATGAAGATGTAAATATAGCAACAGCAGATGGAGTTAAATTAAACGGCTGGTTTATTCCCTCTGATATGCCGCGCGCCACAATATTGTTCAGCCATGGAAATGGTGGAAATATCAGCCACCGTCTCGAAAAAATAAAAATCCTGAATAAACTTGATTTAAACATCCTCATTTACGATTACCGCGGATATGGTTTGAGCGCCGGGAAACCCTCTGAAGAAGGTCTGTATCTTGATGCAGACGCAATGTACAGATACCTTATCAATAAGAAAAAAATAAGTCCGGAGACGATTATTGCATATGGAGAATCTCTGGGAGGGGCTGTTGCTATTAATCTTGCATCAAAACAGGTTATGGGAGGATTAATTATTGAGGATAGTTTTACATCTGTCAGCGAGGTAGCAAAAAAGATCTTTCCTTTTATCCCTGAGGCTGTTTATAAAAGCAAATATGACTCATTAACAATAATCAAAAATATAGATGTTCCAAAATTAATGTTTCATAGTATTGAAGATGAAATTATTCCATTTGAACTTGGGAAAAAATTATTTGATGCTTCAGCAGAGCCAAAGAAATTTGTTGAACTCAGGGGAGGCCATAATGACGCATTTATGGTTTCACAGGAGTTATTTGTTAAAGAAATAGGTTTCTTTATAGATAAGCTTCTAAAATAATTGCTTGAAAAGTTCCTTGAGCGGCTCTTCCAACCCCGGTTTCTGTTCTTCTCCTTCAGGAGGAGGTTCTTTCTGATCTTTATTAAACAACCTGTCTAACACCTTATCAATCTCTTTTTCTATGACCTTCTTGCCTGTCTTTACGAGATCCGGTCCACATGACGGCTTTGACATCGTCCCCGGACAGATTAAAGGTATTGTTCCCCAGCCTCTCTGGTCGGTCATGTATTTTGAAATGCTTGAACTCACTGCTTTTCCGGTAAGACGGGGGGAAAGTTTCAGATCGAATGCGAGATCGAGATTTCCGTCAAGACCTATGTCTCCACCGGGATTCATTTCAAGATCGTCTGATTTAAAAATACTGTTAAGCTTTGCAATGCCGTTTCTTATCATCACCGTTCCGTTGGCCTGGTGAAATTTGATGGTCTTCAACTCATTTAAATTAAAGAGCATCGACAGGCTGTCTGCTATCCCGATATTTGTTACCTTTCCATCCTGTATATCAAAATTTCCGTCTGCAACAAGGTTTTTCCTGATATTAGCAGTCAATGTCCCTGCACCGTTTAATTTCAGATCAGCCTTAATAATACCGAAGACTGTGTCTTTTGCCTTCGGGAAAAAGGCATTAATAATCTCTTCAGCATAGAGTGAATCAACATTACCAGAAAGATTGTATTTGTAGCCCGGTTTTGAAAGATCGAGGGAACTTTTTAAGTTGAATCTGCCTTTTCCGGCCTTGCCGTTCAGTTTTGAAATATTGAGTTTGTTGTTTTTAAATTGATAAGTCATTAAAAAACTACTCATGGTCAGGCCGTTATATACGGCAGAGTCTACCCTGATTTCACCGCTTGCGGTCATTTTCAGGTTGAGTGGCTTTGCTTCTCCTGCTGTTCTTTTGGATGCAGGTTTGGAAGATTTGGCCTGTTTGCCGGAGGAAGTTCCTTTCTGTTTCCCGGCATGTATGAGCTCATCTATAAAAAGTTTTTTTGAATATAGATTGATATTGATTTTCTGATTTTTAAAATAACTGCTAACTGTGCCCTTTAGTTCTGCGGTATTTCTGCCTATAGTGCTTTTAAGATTAATGCTTAATAACTTATCCGTGAACTTTACGCCTCCATTAAGTAAAGCCTTGAGGTCTTCATATGTTACACCGACTTTATCCAGTTTAATATTACCATTAGCCTTCATTGATTCAAGTTTCTCTGGCTTGCCTTTAAGCTTTATATCAGCTGAAAGACCGCCGGTCAGGCTCAGACCCTCTAAACTTGCGAAGGACCTTACAGCTTTCTGTAAATCCGAAGCTTTTGACTTTGGCAATGACAGCGAAATATCGAGATATGGAGATGTCTTAAAATTTTGCACTTTCCCCTTTAATGTCGCAGCCAGGCCGTTAATCTGCAGATCTGCTTTTGATATAGAAACATTATCCGATTCAGTGCTGAACTTTAAGTTTCCATCAAGCGATGTATTTATATTGTTGAACTTAACATCAACGTTTTTTAACAACAGAGTGCCGTCTGTTGTAATTGATTCAAAATTTACCGGCATACCTTTGACTTTTAAATTAGTTGAGACAAGGCCTGAAAGCTCGAGACCATCGAAATTTACAAAACTGGCAAGTAATATTTGCAGATCCTTAATATTTACATTTGGTAGGCTTACAGTTAAGTCGATATAGGGCGAGGTCATCAGGTCTTTAGTTGTGCCTTTTATTGAAGCAGGGATACCATTAACTTTCAGGTCGGCTTTGTTTATGAGAATTTCTCCTGATTCAGGGTTTACCTTAGCGTCATATTCAAGCAGGGCATCAATGTCCTTTATCTTTTTAGAGGGTTTTGAGCGTACAATTTCTGCGAGTCTCAGGTTTATGTTACCCTTCGACAATAATCCTGCATCTCCATCGGATTTCATAGTCATTTCAACTGAAAGAGAACCTTTCACGTCAGGAATTTCTTTTGTCTGATCAATTAAAGAAAAGCTGGCATCTTTGACTGATACATTGCTCACGAGCAGAGAAACAGGAAGCCCTCCAGATTCATCAGCCGGCTTTTCTTCTTTGAGATCCGCTGTCTTTTTTTGGCCAATATCCTGAAAATTGAACTTGCCTGATTTAGTTCGTTCAATTCTGACTGCCGGAGAAACTAATCTTAATTCATCAATAATTACTTTTCTTGAAAGAAGCGGAATTAATTTGAATTTCAGTACAAATTCTTTACAGCTTATAAAATCAGTTTTCCCGTCAGGTTCCTTGATGGTAAAGCCTTTTAAGCTTATGCCTTTCATGAGGCTTATCCCGATCTCATCGATACTTACCTTCCGGTTCAGGAATTCTTCAGCAGCGGGTATCAGGAATTCTTTGATCTTCTCGGGTGTTACATATATTTTCAGGAATATTGTGAGAGCAATAATTATGACTACAACTAATGATAATGTTATAACAAGAAATTTTTTCATTACACCCCCAAAATTGTACAAGTAAAGCTAACAGAATAGAATTGATTATGCAAGCAGTGTTATGCCTGTATCTCCTCTGACTTGTCTGTTAATGCATAAAGGGTTAAAATATTTTCAGGCATTATAATATCCGATAATTAAGGAGGGATTATATGAGTAACGGAATTGCATGGGAAAACAGTCTGAGCAAGGCCATTGATCTGGCAAAGGATAATAACAGACTTATTCTGATCGATTTTTCCGGGAGTACGTGAGGCGCCTGTAAGAGGATGGAAACAGGTACGTTTCAGACGGCAAGTGTGCAAGAAAATGTAAATGCTTATTTTGTCCCCCTGAAATATGAATCAGGCAAGGACGCGGAGCAGTTCATGAGGTTTTCAGTGACAGCAACCCCTGCATATGTGGTTCTTGATGCTAATGGCAATGAAATCTATCGGACCATAGGCTACTACGAAGCTGATGACTTCATAAGCCAGCTTAAGATCGCAAGAGAGAAGGTTGCATAAAAACTATGTTTAAACTGGCAAATATCAGAACTTCACCTTAGGGACTTCTTTCTCGGCCTCAGGGATTTCAAAATATTCGGCACTTGACACACCCGCAAATGTTGCAAAGAACCTGCCGAAAAATGTCCTTATAAAGGTATTGAGGAGTTGCACTGCATCGTTGTATCGTTTTCTTTCAACCGCTATCCTGTTTTCTGTTCCCTCAAGACTGTCCTGCAGTTTCAGAAAATTCTGATTTGCCTTAAGCTGGGGATATGCCTCACGCAATACAAGCAGTCTCGATAGAAATCCTTCAAGCTGTGACGATGCCTGAACTTTTTTATTTACCGTGTTTGCCTGGAAGTATTTGGTTCGTGCATTTGCAATATTTTCGAAGAGCTCTTTTTCATGCGATGCATATCCCTTTACTGTTTCAATGAGATTGGGTATGAGGTCATAACGCCTTTTTAACTGGTTTTCTACCTGGGCCCATTTGCCCGTTATATTCTCATCCATCGCAATGACATTATTGAATCCACTGACAAACCAATTGAAGGTCATGAAACCGATAAGCACAATGACCCCCACAACAATCAATCCTGTTTTTAATCCTTTTGACATTTAAGCCTCCTTATTTAGTAGCTGTGTATTTTGTCATTGTCCGGCTTGACCGGACAATCCAGACATGTCCTCGTGAAAACGGGGAACCATAATATATACACACTGGATTCCCCGATCAAGTCGGGGAATGACAGATTTTGTTTTACCATCCACCTGATGCTCCGCCACCACCAAATCCGCCACCACCGCCGCCACCGAAACTGCCACCGCCGAAACCGCCTCCACCGCCCCAGGCGCTTCTTCTGCCTCCGCCTAACATACTCATCATTAGAAACAGCATGAAAAGTCGTGGATGCTTTATGAACAAATAGATCAGTCCAATTATAAACAACACACTGAATATAGTGCCCATCAATGTGGGTTTTCTTCTTTTGGCAGTGCCTCGATTGTAACCTGATCGGGCATTTAGCTTTGGCATGCCCTTAATCTCTACATTTGATTCGGATGCGATTTCATTGATCGCTGATAATGCAGCGGCAGTTATACCAGAGGAATAATCACCTTTTTTGAAATATGGGACAAGAAACTCTCTTCCGATACTTCCAACCAGACTGTCCGGAAGTGCTCCTTCAAGACCATAGCCGATTTCAAATCTGTATTTTTTGTCCTGCACCGAGACGAGCAGAAGTGCCCCGTTATCTTTTCCCTTCTGACCGAGTTTCCATTTGTCGTGAGCGATTTGGATTGACAGGTCTTCAATTGATTCGCCTTCAAGGCTGTTTATTGTGAGGATGACCATCTGTGCAGTTGTTTTCTGCTCAAGTTCAAGGAGATACCTGTTCAGCCCGGCCTCCATGTCTGCATTTATAATGTTTGCAAGGTCAACAACATGATTAACCGGTCTGGATGGAATCGAAATTTCAGCAAATGCAGTATATGCTATCAGGCACAGAAAGACTGCTAAGGAAATAAACGGGGCTTTACTCTTTAATCTCATCTACTATCTTACCAAGGTTCTCGGTAGCTGCATAATAATTTTCAAATATAGAGTTTAAATCTTCGATCGAGAGTTTAATTTTTTTATGTTTCTCCTTCAGAACCCTGTCGAAAATATCTGTATTAATATTTGCTGCCTGAGACAGCGTCGATATTACATCTTTCTGACGCACAGGTGGTTCCTTGCCAAGCAGATAAGTGATTCCGCGAAAAAGTGGAATATATCCTGTAATTGAATTTACGAATCCTTCAGTCAGCATTTTTTTGTCACCTGCGGAGGATATATATCCCTGTCTAAGCGAGATCAGTTTTACTTTTAATTCTCTTTCACACTGCTGTCGCAGATCCATTCTGTTTATCTCGATGTCCTTGAGTATATCCTCTCCAAAAACAGTTGAATGAACCAGTTTAAAATTGAGGAACTCGATCGGAAATACATCAAGAGATGTACTTATATAATCCGGTGTCATAATGAGTGGTGCAGATACTTTCTGCTTACCGTATTTCTTTCCGAGCGGTGCGATCAGTTCCAGAAATTTCAGGTCCATCTGTTTTAAAACAAATACAGAGTTGACATCGGATATTTTTTCATCGAAATCATCTGTGATAGCGGTTCCGGTGACATGTATAGAATGAATTTTTCCATAATAAGAGCCTAATACATCATCAATGAAAGGTTTTATTTTTTTTGCTGCAACGGGCTTGAGCCCCTCAAGAATTACATCAGTCATCCTTAAATCCTCCGGACTTACATGTTGTTATTTTGATAGTAAAATTATACCAAGAAAATATGGTATCAGAAACATACAGTTATGGCAATAATTTCTGATGAAAATCAACAGTTTTAATTCAGGCTGAATTTCATTGACTTGTTGAAGTTATCAATAAAGTTAAGTCAGTCCTAATCTGCCAATAATCCTTAATTTGACTTTCCTGAATAATCCTATATACTTTTGAAGTATATAGGAGTTATATTCAGTGTAGGGGGTCTTGAGCAGTAAGAATAAAAGATAAATAATAAAAAAACGGGGGGCAACAATGCTTGAGAAATTATTGAGGATAGGAATCATTATTGTTGTGATAGCATCAGTCACAGGTTGTGACTGGTCAAGTACTCAAAAACAAGAAGTACAGCCCGAAAATATATATATTTCAACATTCAATGGTATTTTTGCAGCCCCCATATTTATAGCTTCTGAGCAAGGCTACTTTGAAAAAGAAGGTTTGGACATACACTTGGACATTAAGAGCTCTGGAAAAGCTGCCCTTGAAGATGTATTGAGCGGTAAATCAGCTTTTGCTACAGTAGCAGAAACTCCGTTTATGCATGCTGGACTAAAAGGGGAAAAAATTTATTTAATAGCGTCATTCGTAGAATCAGAGAAAAATTTAGCAATTATTATAAAGGATAAGAATTTAAAATTAGAAAATCTTAAGGGTAAAAAGATTGGTGTAACTCTTGGCACAAATGGAGGTTTTTTCTTAGATACGATCTTACTTCACCATGGAATACTCTGCAGCGAAATTGAGAAGATTAACACAAAACCAGATGGAATGATTGCTTCTTTAATGAGTGGCAAAGTTGATGCAGTATCAACTTGGAACCCGCACGTGTATAAATTGAAAAATCTTGTAAACGATATAGGAAGTGTGAATTATGGAGATGGGAATTACACTGGATCGTTTAACCTAATTGCTAAACAAGATTTTGTTAAGAAAAATCGAAAATTAACCACAAAGGTTGTTCGTGCCATCGCAGAGGCTGAGCGGTTTATTAAGACAAATCCCCAAGAGTTCCTTAAAATCATGTCAAGAGTAACCACTGCAGACCTCGATTTTCTTTCTAATATAGCGAACGATTATAATTTCAATGTAAGTCTTCATCAATCTTTATTAATTACATTAGAAGACCAAGTAAGGTGGGCAATCGAACACAAATTGACTGATATATCAGAGGTTCCAAATTATCTTGATTATATTTATTTTGATGCCATGAATGAGATCAATCCAGATGCTGTTACCATGATTCACTGAACGGGTCATTGATAACATGAAGCAATCTTCGCCCTAAACCTCAGCACTACCTATTGATATATGATGAAATGTTGATTTTTGCTTGAAGCGGGATTATTATCTTGAAGATTAAATAATTTAGAGAATGCTGGCTGCTGTGTTAAATAGAAGAAATGCAGTGATAGGAGAGTAAATAGCCTGGATATTGCATATTGTCTTGTGTTTTTGTGACAAAAGTGCTATTCTGGTTGTAGTTTTTTTATCATACCTTGGAGTAGTAAATGAGAGTGGGTCTTCCCACTCTTTTGTTTTTTAGGTGGATAATATGAAACTTGAAGAACTTGCAGGAAAAATAAGGGAATTAATCGAACCTGCGATAGATTCCATGGGAGTCGAACTCGATGACATGGAACTGGGCAGAATGAAAGGGAAGATTCTGTTGAGGGTCTATATCGAAAAGCAGGGCGGAGTAAGTATAGGTGATTGTGAGAGAGTAAGTCGTGAAATAGCGACGGTTCTTGATGTTGAAGACCCTTTCCCTGGTGCGTATGTTCTGGAGGTGTCTTCTCCGGGACTGGACAGGCCCCTCAGGAAACCGCGTGATTTCATTCGTTTTTCCGGGAAGAAAGTCAGGGTAGTCACAAATGAGCCTGTGGATAAACAGACGTTTTTTGTCGGGAAGATAGAGGATGCAACTGATGAAGATGTAATGCTTGTTTTACAGAAAGACAAGAAAATTACAATATCATATAACAATATTTCAAAGGCAAGGCTGGAAGTGGAGGTGTAGAGAGATGAACCGGGATCTAATTCATATAATTGAACAGATGAGCAAGGAACGAGGAATTCCTAAGGAATCGATTCTTGGAACTCTTGAAGCCGCCCTTTTATCCGCGGTGAGAAAGAAACATGGTATTGATGCTGAAATTAATATATCGATTGATTCAACTTCAGGTGAAATCTCGATGAGTGCGGTAAAGACGATTGTGAAAAAGGTCAAAAATCCTATCGAAGAGATATCTGCTAAGGAAGCGAAGGCAATAGATTCGACAAAGGCTGTTGGAGACTCTATAGAGTCTCCCATTGCGATCGAAAATTTCGGCAGGATTGCTGCCCAGACCGCAAAGCAGGTTCTGTTTCAGAGGGTGAGGGAGGCTGAAAAGGAAGCGATCTTCGAGGAGTATAAGGATAAGGGAGGAGAGATTGTAAACGGAGTAGTGATCCGCAGGGAAAAGGGTGCTTACTATATTGCTCTGGGCAGGGCTGAAGCGATGCTTCCGGTCAAATCAACACTCCCGACCGAAACCCTGAAAAGGGGTGAAACAGTAAGGTCTTATATTGAGGAGGTGAAGGTCACTCCGAGAGGTCCTGTCATACTCCTGTCCAGGACGCACGCTAATTTTGTCGGGGAACTTTTTAAGATGGAAATACCCGAGATCTATGAGGGTATGGTAGTTATAAAAGATATAGTCAGGGAGGCAGGTGAAAGAACTAAACTGACTGTTTCCTCGAATAATTCAATGGTTGATCCGGTTGGTGCATGCGTGGGAATGAAAGGTACTCGTGTGCAGTCGATTGTCAGGGAATTAAGAGGTGAAAGAATTGATATTATTCCCTGGACAGAAGATCCGCGGGTGTTAATAGCGAAAGCTTTGAGTCCTGCTGTTGTCGAGAGTCTGGGAATCAATGAAGATGAAAAGTCTGCGATGGTTGTTGTCAATGACCAGCAGTTATCGATAGCTATCGGCAAGAGAGGTCAGAATGTCAGGCTGGCAATGAAACTTACCGGCTGGGATATAGATATAATCAGTGAATCAGAATATAACAAGATGAGGAAGGGCGAGATTGAAACGCAGCTCGATGAGCTTACGGAAGCAAGTGAATCGGGTGAAGAGGACCAAGCCTCTGAGGATGAACAACAAGGCCAATAATCTCACCAGCACCAAAACTTCAAAATTTAACCCCCAGACAACTAAAGATACCCCTGTCCAGTTTGTAAAAGGGGTTGGTCCTGCTCGTGCCAGGATGCTCGAAAGACTCGGTATCAAAACCATTAATGATCTGCTTTTTTACTTCCCGTGGCGCTATGAAGACAGAAAAAATCTGAAAAAAATCTGCAACCTGAATTATGGAAGCCATGAGACCACTGTTGGTGAGGTTGTGTCAGCTGAAGTTATAACAACCCCGAGAAAGAGAATGAAGATATTTGAGTTGTCTGTTACTGACGAAACAGGCGTACTTGTGTCCAAGTGGTTCAATCAGCCATATCTGAAGAAATATTTCAAAAAAGGACAGAAAGTGATTTTGAGCGGGGTAGTTAAGGGCAGTTCATATTCTGGTGTAGGACTCGAAATGGAGAACCCTGATTTTGAACAGATCGGGACTGATGACAGATATGTTCATACTTCAAGGATTGTGCCTGTCTATAAAGC
>Ga0164320_10000703_pt1 | contig 11438 bp, 8 predicted proteins | sample GuaBasSediGuay11_FD_113736 | JGI IMG/M metagenome (GOLD analysis project Ga0164320, IMG submission 113736) | Subseafloor sediment microbial communities from Guaymas Basin, Gulf of California, Mexico - Guay11, Core 4567-28, 0-3 cm | ecosystem: Environmental > Aquatic > Marine > Hydrothermal vents...
CCTGGTTATCTCGCCATTGCAGGCCGCTGCAATCCTGTTGCCAATTCTCTGCGTCATGGACCTCGTAGCGCTATGGAAATTTCGCGGCAAGTGGGTCTGGCCGGAGCTGCGCGTCCTGTTGCCTGCGTCATTAATAGGCATTCTTGTCGGCACGATATTGTTCGAGTATATGAGCGCCGCGGTTGTACGACTGATCGTTGGTGTTGTTGCGATCACATTTACGATGCACTACTGGATCAATAAGACACGCACCCATGGTGTTGCTCTGTCGGAGTATCCGCGCAGTTACGGTATTTTCGGGGGCTCGGTCGCCGGCTTTACAAGCTTCGTTGCCCATTCCGGCGGACCACCAATCAGCATGTACCTGCTGCGCCGACCACTGGACCGCACGGATTTTGCGGCAACGACGATTGTGTTTTTCGCGGTCGTCAACTACGTCAAATTGATCCCGTATACCTGGCTCGGCCAGTTTGACACTGCCAACCTTGCAACCTCTGCGGCGTTGGTCGTCCTGGCGCCGATCGGCGTATTGATCGGAGCGTGGTTGCACGCACGCATAAGTGACCGCCTCTTTTTCTCGTTTGTTTACGTTTTGCTTTTTGCTGTCGGCATCAAACTCGTCTACGACGGTGTTGGCGGCCTGCTTTAATGGGTAAACCGGGCCTCGCCACAGGCGCACAGCAGCAGAACGCTGCCCGGGAGGTGCAGTCGAATTCGCCGCGACATGGAATAAAGTAGCGCCCGGCGAGGGCGAATCTACTCGGCGATGACGTTCTCGGCCTGAGGGCCTTTCTGACCTTGCGTCACTTCCATCGTTACTTTCTGACCCTCTTTCAGGGACTTGAAGCCTTCCATCTGGACCGCACTGTGATGGACAAAGACATCTGCCCCCCCTTCCTGTTCGATAAAGCCGAAACCTTTATCGTCGTTGAACCACTTAACGGTTCCCGTAACTCTTTCGCCTGACATATATACCTCGTAACAAAAAAACCACCAAAAGGTGGTCGTGCGCCCGCGTCGTGTAACCGGGTAACGCCGATATTACCCGTATTCCGGCGCTATGGCGCGCCAAACGCAAAATATTTGCGCCTGTGAATGAATCGCATGCAGGAGTCGAGGATGGTTGTGGCGCAACGCCGGCACAAAAAAATGGGCGGGCATCCTGCCCGCCCGGTTTGTCAGGTCTCGCGGCTCGTGGGGGTTATGACATTGGCCAGAACGAGACCAGAAACTCAGTATCGCGACAGTCATAGACTAGCCATGCTGGTGCAGCGCCTCTACTAGGGAAAGTACCTAGCATCTGCAGTCACTTCAGTCAGTTCGTGCTGCTAGAATTGCGCCCCATGTCTGACACCAAACAAAATTGCCAGATTGCCACCTGGTTGCTCGTCTGCTGTGGCCTCGTGTTTGTCATGGTCGTACTGGGCGGCGTGACTCGCCTGACCGGCTCGGGCCTGTCGATGGCCGACTGGCGACCGATGATGGGCTGGCTGCCACCAATCGGTGATGCCGAATGGCAGCGTGTATTTGAGATCTATCAGCAAACACCCGAGTTCCTGAAAATCAATTCACACATGGACGTGAATGATTTCAAAGGTATTTTCTGGCTTGAATACCTGCACAGGCTGCTCGGTCGCACGATTGGCGTCGTATTCCTGGTGCCGTTTCTCGTTTTTCTGGCGCGAGGCTACATCGGGCTCCAGGAGTTGCCGAAATACCTGCTGATGTTCGTGCTCGGGGGGCTGCAAGGCGTGCTGGGCTGGTACATGGTCAAGAGCGGGCTTGTCGACAATCCTCATGTCAGCCAGTATCGACTGACCGCGCACCTGGTCGCGGCATTCCTTATATACGCGTTCATGTTTTGGGTCGCGATGTCACGTCTGTTCCCTCAACAGCAAGGCACTCGACACTCATGGTTCGGCAAATCCATGATGCTGATCGTGTTTATTTCCATCACGATCGTCTCGGGTGGCTTTGTCGCAGGCCTTAAGGCGGGCGAGATCTACAACACATTCCCATTGATGGGAACTCACTGGTTGCCACCCGGGCTGTCAGCCCTCGACCCTTCCTGGCGCAATCTCACGGAAAATATCACGACGGTTCAGTTCAATCATCGACTGCTGGCGATTGCGACATTCATTGTGGTCGTGGTGTTTTGGTGGCGTGGCCGCAAGGCGGGCATGCCGCGACGCTCGGGTCCAGCGGTGAACGCATTGGTGCACACCGCTATTCTGCAGGTTATTCTTGGAATATCCACGCTGCTGCTTAGCGTTCCAACGGCACTTGCTGCAGCTCACCAGGGTGTCGCGATGCTGCTGTTTACGGTTGCGTTATATCTCGTACACAGCTTACGGAAAATACCCATTTGAGTGCGCTACGATTTAGGCGACCATTTAGACTATGTCTACAGACACCGTTTGCTTTGATCTCGACCTGATCCGCCGCTATGACGGTCGCGGACCACGGTATACGTCGTATCCGACGGCACTGCAATTCAGCGAAGAACTTACGGTGCAGGACTACATCGACAACGCGAAAGCCAGCAATGCGTCCGGCGTGCCGTTGTCCCTCTACGTGCATATCCCGTTCTGCCATACGCTTTGCTACTACTGCGGTTGCAACAAGATTGTTACGCACAATCAGGACCGCGTCAGCAAGTACATGGGCAACCTGTATCGCGAAATCGAAATGCAGTCCGAATTATTCGATCGCTCACGTGTCGTGGAGCAGCTGCACTTCGGTGGCGGAACGCCAACCTACCTCGACGAAGAACAGATGCGCGACCTGCTTGCGAAACTCGGGGACGCATTCACACTCGACTCGAGCGAGCAGCGGCAGTTTTCGATCGAGGTCGATCCGAGAACCGTAACCGAAGATAGCATCCACCTGCTAACTGAGCTGGGATTCAACCGCCTCAGTCTTGGCATTCAGGATTTTGATGCGGCTGTTCAGGAAGCCGTAAACCGCAAGCAATCTGTAGGCGAAGTAACGTCGCTGGTCGCCGCGTCACGCGATGCCGGTTTCCGCTCGATTTCCTTTGACCTTATCTACGGGTTGCCGCTGCAGTCGGTTGCGAGCTTCAACGAAACACTCGATACCGCCATCGATATGCGACCGGATCGCTTTGCCGTGTACAACTACGCACACCTGCCACAGCGCTTCAAAGGCCAGCGCATGATCATTGCGGACGATATCCCGGCACCCGAAGTCAAACTCGACATCCTCGAAAACACGATCGAACGTCTTACAGCGGCAGGCTACATCTATGTCGGCATGGACCATTTCGCCCTGCCAGAAGACGAACTGGTTCAGGCACGCCGCGATGGCACTCTGCAACGTAACTTCCAGGGTTATTCGACGCATCGCCATTGCGACCTTGTCGCGCTCGGTGTCAGCTCCATAAGCAACATTGGCAACGTGTTTGCACAGAGTTCGGTCACAACGATGGAATACGAAACACTACTGGAAAATGACACGCTGCCAATCCGCAAGGGAATCGCCGTAGACGACGATGATCTGTTGCGCGCCGACGTCATTCAGGCGTTGATGTGTTACGACGAATTACTCTTTGACGAATTTGGCCAACAACACGATATCGATTTTCGCGAGTATTTCGCAGCGGAAATCAAGAAACTCGGCCCGTTGGCAACGGACGACCTGATTGCCCTCGATGCGACCGGCATTCGCATTACGCCGAAAGGGCGCTTGTTACTTCGCAACATTGCAATGACTTTTGATCGTCACATGGACGACGAAGAGAACGCCGATCGCTTCTCCAAAGCGATTTAGAAAAGTTCAGAAAATTCTCATACTTTTTATCGATTAGCGCGACCGTTATGCCGCACGCTTCTTACGCATGGTCATTCGTTTTCGTTATCTTCAGCGCTCCTTATGAGAAAAATTATTGAACGTTTTTTATATGCGAAAGCAGTCTGAGTTTCACTCGAACGATTTCGACGTTCGCAACATCTACCCCTAAGACGCAAAGAGATTTTTGCGTTACGCAACGTCTGCTTAGGCATACGTGTTTTTTCAAAGACAGGGGGAGTAATCCACATGAGCAATTATCGAATTGCCGGACGTCTATTGCGTTCGGCGGTGTTGGCGGGGGCGATCACAGCGATCTGTACGCCGGCGTTGGCACAAGATAGTGAAGGCAATGATGGTCTCGAAATCGAGGAAATCATCACGACCGGTACTCGTATTCGCAACCAGAATGTCGTTGCCGCAAGCCCGGTTACTACAATTGGCGAAGAGGAGATCAATCTCAAACAAACGCCAAACATTGAGCGTATTTTCCGCGACCTGCCCATTACAATTCCGGGTGACGGCGAGAACGTAAACAACGGCACCAGGGGACAAGCAACACTTGACTTGCGTGGACTTGGGCCCGAAAGGTCACTGATCCTGATTGACGGCAAACGCCTCGCGCCGTACGACATCAACGGCATTGTCTCCACCGACGTCATTCCCATTAACATGCTGAAACGTGTTGATGTCGTAACCGGCGGCGCCTCTGCCGTTTACGGATCGGACGCCATGTCCGGCGCAGTTAACTTCATATTGCGTGACGACTTCGAGGGCTTCGAAATTGATCTCGGCTACTCGGAAACAGACTCGGCGCAATCCATTGGCAGCGGCGGTGAAAACACCACGTACATTGGTGCCCTGTTCGGTGCGAAGTTTGCGGACGACCGCGGCCACTTCATGTTTGGGGGCAGCAAAACGGATCGTGGGGCGATCCTGCTGGCCGATCGCAAGTTCGGCCAGTTCGGTGTTTCCACGGCCACGGGCTCTGGCCTGGGCTCACCACCACCGGCACCGTCTGCCGATTGTTCGGGCAATACATCATTCACAACGGCCCATTCGTCCGGTGTCGGTTCGACCACGGCGATTCCGGCGACACTCAACCTGCGCAGCGGTAACAGCTACCAGTTCCGCGACAACGGTGACCTGGTCCAGGGCGAGTGTGCGCGGTTTAACTTCAACCCGTTCAACTATTACCAGACGCCACAGGAAAGATGGCAGGCCACGACTGTCGTTTCATACGATCACAACGACCACGTCGAGTTTTACGCCCGTGGCACATTCTCATCCAACACATCTGACTTTCAGATCGCGCCCTCGGGCACGTTTGGTACCGCGTTCACGATTCCCATCATGAACCCGTTCTTCAATGATGGGACCCGCCAGACGATATTGGACGATCTGAATATGGGCGCAGGCGACTGGGTGATAGCGCAAAATGATGAAGTTGCGCGTCTCCAGGCGATCATGAATCCGACGCAGGATGATCTCGATGCACTGGCCGCCACCCAGGCAGCTCTTGTGGCCGATCCGCAGGGGTACAGTGCGGTTGGTATCCAGGACATCAACGGCAACGGCGTTTTCGACGAGAACGACGCGTTCACGTCTACCGCTCGCCGGCGCACGCTGGAACTGGGTCCTCGTACCGGTATTTTCACTACGGACTACTTCCAGTATGTCCTCGGCGCTCGCGGCACTTTGCCAGGGGCGATGGACGGCTGGAATTACGACGTGTCGTACCAGCGCGGCCAGTCCACGGCGACGGAGACTCGTGACGGCTTCACGAACATTAACAACTTGCAGGCTGGCATCGATACGGTTGATCCGGACACCTGCATCAGCGTTACCGGTGTGGTTACCGGTGCACCGTGTACTCCGATCAACATTTTCGGCCCGGTCGGCTCAATTACGCCCGAGCAGCGCGATTCCGGCTACTTCATTGCCATTGCGAGCGACCTTCGCAAGTCGACGCAGGAGATTTATCACGCGTCTATCGACGGCATGATCGAGCCAATCGCCCTGCCGTCAGCCAGTGAAGGCCTTTCGGTGGCTGTTGGTCTCGAGCACAGCGAATTGACGGCGGAATCATCACCCGACGAGTGCCTCAAGGAAGCGCCTACCAGCTGTCAGGGCGGTGCCGGTGGCAATCGCCTGCCAGTCAATGGCGCGTATGAATCCGACGAGTGGTTTGTCGAAGCCATCCTGCCACTTGTCCAGGGCAAAATCGGTTTCGAAAACCTGAGTCTCGAAGCGGGTTTTCGAAGTGCGGACTACAACGTGCAGGGCTCTACGGAATCGTGGAAAGCCGGGTTGAGCTGGGAAATCGTACCGGGCTTCCGCATCCGTGCAATGCAACAGGAAGCGGTACGTGTCGCCAATGTTGGTGAGTTGTTCAGCCCGATTACGACGGGCCTCGACAATGCGACCTTCGATCCATGCTCTATCGGCAACCCGAACCCGCCGCAGCCTGGCGAAGAACTGTTCCAGCTCTGCGTGCAGACCGGAATGTTGCCATCGCAGGTTGGCACCGTTCCCGATATCATTTCGGGACAGGCCAACGTGTTTAACGGCACCAACGCGGCATTGCTACCAACCCCGGAAGAAGCCACAACACGCACGATCGGTTTCGTTTGGGAACCGGATTGGAGCGGTACAACCGGTACGACGATTTCACTCGACTACTATGACATCGAAATCAGCGACTACATTGACGAACCCAGTGGGCAGGAGGCTCTCGATATCTGCTATGTGCTTGCTGATGCAGCGTGCCTGTCGGGTGTGGTCAGGGTCGGTGGTTCAATTACCGAAACCGGCACTGGCGTTCCAGCGTTCTTCACCAACTTTGAGCGCTTCCAGGCAGAAGGCGTCGACCTGGTCGTTAACACTGGCTTCGATATCGGCGGCGCAGGTGAACTGGCGTTCGGGCTGACCGCACACCAGTACCTGACGAACGAGTTCCAAACGACATCGCTGTCGCCGGTTGTAGACTGCAAGGGCGTCTACGGTACCTCGTGTGACCCGGTTCCGGAGTTCCGTTCCACGCTGCGGTCGCAGTGGGTCCGCGGTGATTTTGACGCCTCTGTGTTGTGGCGCCATATCGGCAGCATGGATATCCAGGCGAACGAAGCGGCGGCAGCATTTCCTGCATTCCGCAGTGTTGATTCCCAGGACTACTTCGACCTGACATTCGGCTACACGTACGACGATTTCGTACGTATATCCGTGCTGGTCGCGAACGTTCTGGACGAAGACCCGCCAATTCTTGGAAACGAGACCGGTTCCACGGCGTTCAACTCGGGTAACACGTTCCCGAGCCTGTTCGATACCCTCGGACGCACCTACGGCGTTAACGTCAAGCTGTCGTTTCAATAATCTGTGAGGGTAACGAGGCGGCGGCCGGAAGGTCGCCGCTTTTATTTTGGAACTTCGGTCAGCCAGCCATGCGTGTCTGGCGTATCACCGTACTGAATGTCCTGCAAGGCCTTACGCAGTTTGTCGGTGTTGGGGCCCGGCTGGCCATCCATGACATTGCGCTCCTCACCCTTGTAGACCAGGCATCCGACCGGCGACAGGCTGGCTGCCGTGCCGGACAACGCCGCCTCATGAGTCGGGATTGCCGCCAGCAGCTCATCAACGGTGAAACTCTTCTCTGTGACCTTGTAGCCAAGATCTGCCGCCAGCGTCAGGATTGATGCCCGTGTAATGCCGTGCAGAAACGAGGTGTCGAGCGCCTTGGTGATGACTTCGTCGTCACTCATCAGGAGAAAATTGGCGGCACCGGTTTCCTGCACGTCGCCGCCTGGGCAAAACAAAACCTGGTCGACGCCGTACTCTGCCTTGGCTGCCAACGTTGGTCCCAGTGCGCCTGCATAGTTGCCACCCGTCTTGGTACTGCCCAGTTGCTCTGTCGAGCGCGCGCGCTCATCATCAACAAGCAATTTCAGTGGCCGCGCGCCACCTTCAAAATAGTCACCAACCGGGGACGTCAGCACGAACAGCGTTGCTTCGGTCGATGGCGCCGCGGCGGCACCAATATTCGGCAGCGTGCCGATCAGGGTCGGCCTGAGGTACAGCGAGCTTGGCGGTGCCGGAATATCGTCGATGTTCTTCGCGACAATATCGAGAACCATGTTCGTGAGCATCTTGGCATCCGGTACGGGCAGGCTTAGCGACGCGGCGCTTTTCTGCATCCGCGCAACGTGGTCATGAAGCCGGAAGATCCTCGCCTTGCCGTCCTCCCAGCGATACGCCTTGAAACCCTCGAAGCAGGTGCTCGCGTAATGGAAGACATGTGATGCCGGATGCATGGGCAGCGGCGCCAGCGGTTCGATTGCTGCTTTCTGCCACGCACCCTCTTTGTAGTGGGTAATTGCGATGTGGTCGCAAAAGACCGTGCCAAACTGTGCCATCTAGATTCTAATCTGGATTAAAAAAACCGGGCGGCTATTCTGAATCAGAAACTGGGTGGGCTGCAAGCAGTAATCAACTCACAGGGTCCGTTGCCGGGATTGCGGAACTGGTGCGGCTGATCACTCTTGAAGTAGTACGCATCACCGGCCCTGAGCACCTCGGTCTTATCTGCGACGGTTACCTCAAGACGACCGCTCAGCACGATTCCGCACTCCTCGCCCTCGTGCGTAATCGCATGACGACCCGTGCCGGCGCCCGGCTGGTAGCACTCCTTGATCAGCTGAATCGCCTTGTTGTGCAGATTTGCACCGACTTGCCGAAACGAGACGCCACCGTCAGCGATCTCGGTAAGCTCCTCGGCGCGAAAGAATATGCGATCGACAGCCTCGAAATCGTCCGCGAAAAACTCGCTGAGGCTCATTGGGATGCCATCGAGCACCTTCTTCAGCATGCTGACGGTTGGATTCAGGCGCGCCGCCTCGATCTGTGAAATTGTGGCATTCGCGACCCCGGAGACGCGAGCAAGGTGGCGCTGCGAGAGCCCGAGTCGGGTGCGAATGGCCTTCAGGCGATGGCCAATTTCCTGGTCCATGGGAGAGCCCCTCGGAAGTGTTTACTAAGCTAAACATTTTGAGCGACCTTTATCCAAAAATCAATAGCTTAGGGGCGATCACATAACTGATTGTTTAACATAGCTACTCGGATTTACACTTGTCAGCCTGTTTGAATCAAACTGGAGTGCCCCCTGATGAGCGCAGTCGCCACAGAGTTCGATGCCCACTGGATGCCGTTTACGGCCAACCGAGATTTCAAGAAAAACCCGCGCATCATTTCCGGTGCCGAAGGCCATCACTACATCGCAGCAGACGGCACGCGACTGTATGACACTTTCTCCGGGCTCTGGACCTCTGGCGTGGGTCATTGCCATCCGAAAATCGTTGAAGCCGTGCAGAAGCAGGTTGCACAGCTTGACTACTGCATGAGCTTTCAGCTGGGCAATGACAAGGCATTTGCGCTCGCCGCGCGTATCGTCGACATGGCACCTGATGGCTTTTCCAATGCCTTTTTCACCAACTCGGGGTCCGAGTCAGTCGACACGGCTTTGAAGATTGCGCTTGCCTACCATCGTGCCAGGGGTGAGGGAAATCGTACTCGCCTGATTGGTCGTGAGAAGGGCTACCACGGCGTCAATTTCGGCGGCATGTCGGTTGGCGGCATCGTTCCCAACCGCAAGGTCTTCAGCGCGAACCTGATACCCGGCGTCGATCACATCCGCCACACACTCAACATCGGCGAAAACGCATTCAGCCGCGGACAACCCGAGTGGGGCACCCACCTTGCGGATGACCTGCAACGCCTGGCCGAACTCCACGACGGCAGCAATATCGCTGCGGTTATTGTCGAACCTGTGGCCGGATCAGCCGGAATTATTCCGCCGCCAGTAGGCTATCTCGAACGCCTGCGCGAGATTTGCGATCAACATGGCATTCTGCTGATCTTCGATGAGGTCATCACGGCATTCGGCCGTGTTGGCAAGGCATTTGGTGCGGAGCGCTTTGGCGTCACACCCGATCTCATTACGACCGCCAAAGGCCTGACCAACGGCGTCGTACCGATGGGTTCTGTGCTCGTGCAGCAGCATGTCCACGACGCCTTCATGCAAGGCCCTGAGCACATGGTTGAGCTTTTCCATGGCTACACCTATTCGGGCCACCCACTCGCAGCCGCAGCCGGACTTGCCGTAATGGACGTCTACGACGAAGAAGGTACTTTTGAGCAGGCAGCAGCGCTCGAACCTACCTTTGAGGACATCATTCACTCGTTCAAGGATCATGAGAAAGTGATTGATGTGCGCAATTTTGGCTTGATGGGCGCCATCGAGCTCGCACCTCGTGAAGGCGCCCCTGGCGCGCGCGGTCTCGAAATCCACAAGAAGTGCTTCTGGGATGAAAAGCTCGTCGTGCGCAATGGCATGGACGTATTACAATTCTCACCTTTCCTGAATTCGAATGTCGATGAAATGCAGCAATCGTTCGAGGCTATTCGCCGCGTTATCGATTCAGTCGGCTAGACGGCTGCACCTGGAGACACCATGAACGCGACACCCGCAAAGAGCATCGACACAGCAAACGTCGTTGGTCACTTTATCAATGGCGAAGGCGTAGCCGATGACAATCGCCCTGTCGCGGTAACAAACCCTGCGACGGGCGCGGTTACCAAGCATGTCGCTATGGCGACCAAAGCTACGGTTGAAGACGCGATCGCTGCGGCACAGGACGCGTTCCCGGACTGGCGCAACACACGGCCCGGAAAGCGCGCGAAGATCATGTTTCGCTTTAAGGCTCTGCTCGAAGAGCACGCCGACGAAATCGTCGCGGCGCTGACGAACGAACATGGCAAGGTACTCGACGACGCGATGGGCGAATTCAGCCGTGGAGTCGAAGTCGTTGACTATGCTTGTGGCATCGCCGAGCTGCTCAAAGGGGAGCACACAAAAAATGTCGGCCCCAATATCGACAGCTGGTCAGAGTTCCAGCCGCTGGGTGTGGTTGCCGGCATCACGCCGTTCAATTTCCCGGCCATGGTGCCAATGTGGATGTTCCCGATGGCCATCGCCTGTGGCAACACTTTTGTTCTGAAGCCTTCCGAAAAAGACCCGACCGCGCCAATGCTGATTGCACAGCTCTTCAAGGAAGCGGGTTTGCCTGATGGCGTCTACAACGTCGTCAACGGTGACAAGGAAGCCGTCGACACCTTGCTTGAAGACCCACGCGTACAAGCCGTCAGCTTTGTCGGCTCAACACCGATCGCCGAGTACATCTACGCGACCGGCACAAAAAATGGCAAGCGTGTGCAGGCACTTGGCGGCGCCAAGAACCACGCGGTCGTGATGCCGGACGCAGACATCGGCAACACCGTGAGTGCCCTGATGGGCGCGGCCTACGGGTCCTGTGGCGAACGCTGCATGGCGATCTCGGTAGCGGTCTGTGTCGGTGATGATACGGCGGACACCGTAGTTGCCAAGCTCAAATCCGAATTGCAGGACCTCAAGGTAGGCTGCGGCACGGATACCAGCAACAACATGGGCCCCCTCGTCACCAGGGCACATCACGATAAGGTCCGCTCGTATGTCGATCTCGGCGTCGAAGAAGGCGCCGAACTCGTCGTGGACGGCCGCGATCTGGTTGTCGATGGCCATGAGGACGGCTTTTTCGTCGGCG
>Ga0164320_10000704_pt1 | contig 11436 bp, 12 predicted proteins | sample GuaBasSediGuay11_FD_113736 | JGI IMG/M metagenome (GOLD analysis project Ga0164320, IMG submission 113736) | Subseafloor sediment microbial communities from Guaymas Basin, Gulf of California, Mexico - Guay11, Core 4567-28, 0-3 cm | ecosystem: Environmental > Aquatic > Marine > Hydrothermal...
ACAATTTGTGCTTTTTTAGCAATATCTGTAACACTATTTTTTACTTCTTCAACTTGCTCTTTACTAATTAAAGAGCCCATTCTTACTTCTTTGAGTCTTGGGTTACCAATAGTAACTTTATCTAAAGCTTTTCCTAAAGCAACTTGAACTTCTTCTATAGACTTTTCCGGAACAATAATACGGCGTATTGCAGTACACTTTTGACCACATTTTACTGTCATTTCTTTTCTGACTTCCCTTATAAACAAATTGAATTCTGGTGTTCCTAGAACTGCATCTTCTCCTAAAATAGACGCGTTCAATGAATCAGCTTCCATGGTAAATGGAACTGCTTCTTGAATAATTCTTGGATGTGCTTTTAGTAACCTTCCTGTTGCAGCTGATCCAGTAAAAGTAACTACATCTTGAGATTCGACAGTGTCTAAAATATTTTTTACGGTGCCGCTTATGATTTGCAAAGCGCCTTCTGGCAAAATTCCTGAACTTACTATTTCTTTTGCAACGGCCTCAGCTAAATAGGATGAAGAAGGTGCTGGCAATACTATTGCTGGCATTCCTGCCATCCAGTTTACAGCACATTTTTCTAACATTCCCCAAACCGGAAAATTAAATGCATTAATATGTATTGCAACTCCTTTTTTGGGCACCATGATATGATGTGCCATAAAGCGTCCACCGCGAGACAAATCGATAGGTTCTCCTTCTACATGATAGGATTGATTAGGAAACAGTTTTCTTAAAGATGCATTAGCAAATAAGTTACCAAAACCTCCTTCAATATCAATCCAACTATCAACTTTAGTCGCACCAGTTCTATAACTTAATTCATAAAAAGCCTCTTTCTTTTTAATTAAATGGAACGCTAATTTTTTGAGCATGTTCCCACGCTCTTGAAAGGTCATTTTACGAAGTATTTCTCCCCCTTTCGTTCTTCCATAGTTTAGAATTTCAGGAATATCTAATCCATCAATTGCTATATTAGAAATTACTTCTCCAGTGATTGCATCTAATACAGGTGTACCTTCATCTTTTCCATCTGTCCATTGACCTGTAACGTAATGTTGTATTTTTTTCATACTAAACTCTTTCAATTATAGCAGCATATCCTTGACCAACTCCTATACACATGGTTACTAATGCATATCTCTTTTGCTGTTCTTTCAATTCTAATGCGGCTGAATAACAAATTCTTGTTCCTGTAACACCAAGTGGATGACCAATGGCTATTGCACCTCCATTTGGATTTAACCTTGAGTCATTATCGGCCAATCCCAAAGCACGTGTACATGCTAAAGCTTGTGCTGCAAAGGCTTCATTAAGCTCAATAATATCCATATCATCCATTGTTAATCCTGCTTTTGATAATGCTCTATTGGATGCTTCTACAGGACCAATTCCCATGATTCTTGGTTCTACTCCAACGACTGCCGAACTTACAATTCGTGCTAATGGTTTTAAATTATATTTTTTTACAGCGTCCTCTGAAGCTATTATTGTGGCAGCTGCACCATCATTTAATCCTGATGAATTTCCGGCTGTGATACTTCCTCCTTCAGTTTTGAATGCTGCACGTAATTTTCCTAAAACTTCTAATGTAGTAGTTGGCTTTACGAACTCATCTTTTGAAAATTGAAGAGAATCCTTCTTACGCTGTGGAATCTCTACCTCAATAATTTCTTTAGCCAGACGACCATTTTTTTGTGCTTTTGTTGCTTTCATTTGGCTCCAATACGCAAATGCATCTTGGTCTTCACGTGAAATATTATATTTTTCTACTAAATTTTCTGCTGTATTTCCCATACCATCAGTTCCATATAACTTTTGCATTCTTGGATTGACAAAACGCCATCCAAAACTGGAATCGTACATTTTAGAATCATTCCCGAATGCGCTTGATGATTTTGAAATTACGTATGGTCCACGAGTCATATTTTCTACACCTCCCGAAATAAACAAGTCTCCATCGCCAGCTTTTATAGCTCTATTTGCATGTATAATTGCAGATAAACCTGAACTACATAAACGATTGACCGTTTCGCCTGGAACTGTAAATGGCAATCCTGCCAACAACAAAGCCATTCTTGCAACATTACGATTATCTTCACCTGCCTGATTAGCACAACCTATAATAACATCGTTATAAGCTTCTTTTGGAATGTTTGGATTTCGAGCTACCAATTCTTTTATAACTAAAGCAGCTAAATCGTCTGTTCTAACAGTTGACAATGTGCCTTTATAGCTTCCTATTGGAGTTCTTATTCCATCTATTATATATGCTTGTTTCATTTTGTTTTTCCTTTATGTTCATTTTGTCTTGAAACATCCCGATAGCTATCGGGACGAACCAAAAATTCAAGACTTACTAAACCTTAACTAAATTTTTCTTTTGAATTCTAAATCTTCCGACCTTTTCAGCTAAAGCTGAATTCGAACAAGCGGAAGTTTTTTTACGAATTCTACAATTCAAATTTTACGCCAACCTTTAGTAGGTCATTATTTCAATGCTTAGCATTGATTTATCTAATAGCGAAGCGGTCTATATTCTAATATCTATTTTCTATTCTTCCCAATCTTTATTAGTACGATACACAACTCCTTTAAAAAGTGCTACTAATTCGTTATTTCTTTTTACTTCAATAATATTGAAGCCCAATTTATTATTCACTTTTTCAATAACAGAATCAGCAATTAAATAATCTCCTTCATTAAGTGCTTCGATATGATTTATGGATGTTTCAATTGAAACTGCGTACTTTCCATGTGTGTTAGCTGCAAATCCAAAAGCTGTGTCAGCCAACGAATAACTGATTCCTCCATGAGCCTTATCCATACTATTCAACATCTCTTTTCTTATAATCATACCAACTTTACAATATCCAATTTTACATTCTAATATTTCTATACCTAACCATGTGCTAAATGCATCAAGGCTCAACATTTTATGTGGGATAGTAGATGGGTTCATGAGTTAATTAGTATGTGAGTTATTTAGCATTTAACTTTTTCTTTAAATAATTCTTATACGATGTAATCATTTTAGATAATTCTGTAATAGATTCTCTATTCTTTTCATCAATTTCAATGGAAATAAAATTTCTTAACCTTGCCTTTGTACTACAGACAACACACTCGTGCGAACTGTCCCAAGCCATTTGTAAATATCTGTTAAAATTAGCATCAGAACTTGCCGAACCTTCTGCAATATTTAAGGCTATAGAATCAGCAGCTCTAATAAATTGAGAAGCTAATCTATAGGTTTCTTCTTTTGGGAAAGAATTTATTTGAACATTAACAGATTCTCCAAAATAAATTGCTTTTTGGTAAATTTTTAATTCTTCAAACTTAAAATAATAATTACTTTTCATAAACTCAAAAACTCATTAACTAAAAAACTTTTTGTGCTCTCTTTTCATTTTACGCAATAATGGACTACAACGATATCTTTCTTCATGGTATTCATTATAAAGTTCATCAATTTTTTCAACACACCAATCGATTCCTTTTTCATCTGCCCAAGCTAATAATCCCTTAGGGTAATTTACTCCTTTTGTCATTGCTTTATCGATGTCTTCAGCAGAAGCGATATTCCAAAACAAAGCATCAGCAGCTTCGTTAATTAGCATTACTAAGACACGATCGAAAATTTGTTCTGCTAACTCACTGTTATGGGATTTCTCACTATTGTTCGAAATGACTTTTCCATTTTCATCATAATCATAAAACCCTTTACCTGTTTTTCGCCCTAAATATCCAGCTTCAGCTAATCTTTGTTGTGTAAATGATGGTCTGAACTTTGAATCGTAATAAAAAGTTTTAAAAACAGTTTTGGTGACTTTATAATTAATATCATTACCTATAAAATCCATCAGTTCAAAAGGTCCCATTCTAAAGTCTCCAACAGTTTTCAGTGCATTGTCAATTGTAGCAAAATCTGCGATTCCTTCTTCATAAATACGAAGTGCTTCACCATAATATGGTCTTGCTACACGATTCACAATAAATCCAGGAGTGTCTTTGGCTATAGCAACCGTTTTATTCCAACTTTTAATAATTGACACTGCTTTAGCAAATACACCTTCAGAAGTTTGAATAGCAGGAATAACCTCAACCAACGCCATTAAAGGTGCTGGGTTAAAAAAGTGAATACCTACACAACGTTCTGGTTTTTGTAATGCTGATGCAATTGATGCAATTGATAAAGATGATGTATTTGATGCGATGATTGTTTCATCTGACACATAAGTTTCTAATTCTGAAAATACTTTTTGCTTAATTTCTAAATTTTCAACAATAGCCTCAATAGTTAAATTTGAATCAGACAAATCTTTCAATGAATTTACATAAATAATATTGTCTTGAATTATGTTTTTTTCTGTTTCATCAATTCGTCCTTTTTCAATTAATCGTAACAATACTTTTTCAAGAGCTGCCTTACTTTTATCTAAAGCATCTTGATTGGTATCGTAAACTTTAACTTTACAACCAGAAGTTGTTGCTACTTGTGCAATGCCACTTCCCATTGTTCCAGAGCCAATAATTCCTACTTTCATATTGTTCTTATCTTCTTTCTATTCTTATTTCCATCGATGAAAAAAGAAACCAAAAAATCTAGACTTACTAAACTTTGACTAAATTTTTCTTTTGAATTCTAAATCTTCCGACCTTTTCAGCAAAAGCTGAATTCGAACAAGCGGAAGCTTTTTCACGAATTCTTCAATTCAAATTTTACGTCAACCTTTAGTAGGTCATTTCTCAATGCTTTGAATTGATTTTGTTTTACTCTTCTCTCATTTTTGGAGAGAAATTCTTTAAAAAGGTAGATTGGTTACATCTACATTTCCGCCAGAAATAATAATTCCAACGTTTTTATTTTTATAGTCTTCTTTATTTTTTAGTAACGCTGCAAATGCCACTGCACTAGAAGGTTCGATGATTATTTTCATACGTTCCCAAATCAGTTTCATTGCACTAATAATTTCTTCTTCTTCAACTCTAATAATTTTATCAACACCTTCTTTGATAATTGGAAAATTTCGATCTCCTAAAAAGGTTCTTAATCCATCCGCAATTGTATTCGTACTTTCATTAAACTCAATTTTACCGCTTTGTAAAGAACGATATGCATCATCAGCTTCAACAGGTTCTCCTCCAACAACTTTACATTTTTCAGAAAAATATTTTGCAGCCAATACTGTTCCTGCTATTAAACCTCCACCACCAACTGGTGTAAAGATATAATCTAATTGTGGATAATCTTCTAATAATTCTATCGCAGATGTGCCTTGCCCAAAAATAACATCGTCATCATTTGAAGGATGAATAAATGTTGTACCTTTTTCTATTCTTACTTTTTCTGCCATTTCTTCACGAGCTATTGGGTTAGATTCACATTCAATGATATTACCTTCATAGGTTTTAACAGCATTTTTCTTGACTTGAGGTGCATTTTTAGGCATTACAATAAATGCTTTTACACCAATTTTTTTAGCAGCTAATGATAATGCTTGCGCAAAATTACCTGAAGAATGTGTTACAACGCCTTTATTTCGTTGCACTTCAGTTAAACTTAAAATAGCATTTGTAGCTCCTCGCATTTTAAAAGCTCCCATTTTCTGGAAATTCTCGCATTTAAAAAATACTTTACAATCACATATTTCATTAATCAACTCTGAAGTAAGCACAGGTGTTTTGTGGATATATGGCTGTATCCTTTCATGTACTTTTATTAATGCTTGTTTGTTCACTTGTTATTTTATCTATAATTGATTCCTGCATTCGCAGGAATGACAAACAAAACTTAATTACCTTTAAAATTAGGTTTACGCTTTTCTATAAACGCTGTAACTCCTTCATTAAAATCTTCTGTTTCAGCAGCCTCAATTTGATATTTTGCTTCAACAGACAGTTGTTCTTCTAAGTCATTTACTAAAGATTGATTAAAAGCCTTCTTTATTAAACCTAAAGCCTTTGTTGGCATTTGTGCCATTTTTATAGCTAACTTTTGAAGGGTTTCTTGAAATTCTTTCGAAGGAACATATTTATAAATCATACCTAATCGTTCAGCTTCTTCAGCACTAACTTTATCTCCTAACATTGCCAAAGCTGATGCTTTTTGAAATCCTATTAAACGTGGCAAAAAGAAAGTTCCAGCGCTATCTGGTATTAATCCAATCTTACTAAATGCTTGAATAAAACTAGCATTTTCATCAGCTACCACAATATCACATGCCAAAGCAATATTTGCTCCTGCGCCAGCAGCAACTCCATTAACTGCTGCAATAATTGGTTTTTCAATATTTCGGATTCGTAAAATGATTGGATTATAATGTTCTTCCAATATTTTTTTGAAACCTGGATTAAGTTCTGGAGTAATAATTTCTTTTAAGTCTTGACCAGCACAAAAGGCTTTTCCTTTTCCGCTTAAAACAATTGCTCTAACCCCAACATTTGCTTCACAAGCATCTAAAGTATCTTGTAATCGTAAAGCCATTTCACGATTAAAACTGTTAAACACTTCTGGTCTGTTGAGCGTAATATACGCTACATTATTTTCAATTTTTAATTCAATTGAATTGCTCATACCTTTTTTTGCCTCTCTGTCCTTTCGGATATCTCTCCAAAGGAGAGAATAATTAAACTTCTTTCATTTCATTTGTTCTCGACTGTTTTCTAACTAACAAATAAATGACATTTATATACACTTAAAATAATCGAAAGGTTCTAAACAGTCTTCACATTTATATAGTGCTTTACATGCTGTTGACCCAAATTGACTTATTACTTTGGTGTTTGTTGATTTACACAAAGGGCATCTTACGTTTTTCACACCTTCTTTAAATAATTCCCCTTTATCTTGAGATCCTCTTACTGGAGGCGCAATGCCATAATCCTCCAATCCTTTTCTTGCTTTATCGGTTATCCAAGCTGTTGTCCAAGGAGGATCATAGGTCATTTCTACCCTAACATTCATTATATTATTCTCTTTTAATTTAGCTATAATGTCTTCTTCAAATAGGTTCATCGCTGGACATCCTGAATAAGTAGGTGTAATAGTTATTACAATTGTATCATCTTCGGAAGTTATTCTCCTTACAATTCCTAAATCTAATATTGACAATACAGGTATTTCTGGATCTGGAATTTGTTCAAAAAGTTTCCAAATGTGTTTATATGTTTTTTCTGCAACTACCATTTAGCTGTTGGGTAAGCTCTAGGTAAGTATTGCATTTCTGCTAATATATAACCTAAATGTTCTGAATGATATCCTTTTCGGCTTCCTGTTGCCATATAACCATCTTCAGGACGAGTTAATGTTGCCATAACCAAAATCTCATCTACTTTTTTATTCCATAAATCTTGGATAGGTTTTAAATCGACAGTTATGGCTTTAGTAATTAATTCTTCATCTACTTCATCCATTTCGAACATTTCGAAAGTGTAAAGCCAAAAATCATTTATTGCTTCCTGCATTTTTATTTTACTTTCCGATGTTCCGTCTCCAAGTCTAATTACCCATTCGCTACTTCTTCTTAAGTGATAAGTTACTTCTTTTAATGACTTTGCAGCAATGGAAGCAATGGTGTTATCTGTACTTTCTTTTAATGCTGAATACAAATAAAAATTAAAAGCATCTATAAAGAATTGACGTGCTATTAAGTGAGCAAAATTGCCATTGGGTTGCTCTACGAGTTGTACATTATAAAATTCAATTTCAGGACGCCTATAAGCTAAATCATCGGCTGTTCTTTCAGCATTTTCAACTAGGGCAGCATATTTTAAAATTGCTTCTGCTTGTCCAATCAAGTCTAATGAGGTATTGGTAATCGATATATCTTCTTCCAGATATGGTCCGTAACTACAGTATTCTGCCAAACGGTGTCCCAATATTAAACTGTTGTCGCCTAATCGTAAGCAGTATTTAAATAAATTAGTATTCATAATCATGCTTGTTTTAAACCTACAAATCTATAAAATCTTATAGATTATTCTTATAGTTTTCTTAATGAGATTCCTTCCCGATAGCTATCGGGATACGTAGGAATTTTACATGTGTTTTACTCCATCTGGCACTTCAAAAAATGTAGGATGACGATATATTTTGTCATCGGCTGGATCGAAAAAACTTTCAGCATCTTTGGGTTGTACTGCAATAATATTTTCGGATTTTACTACCCATAATCCTGTGCCTTCATTACGTCTAGTAAATAAGTCTCTGGCTGCTTCTATAGCTAAATTCTTATCATAAGCATGAATACTTCCTGAATGTTTAAAAGCCATTCCTGGTTTTTTTTGAGTGAACACTTCCCAAAGTGGTCCTTGATTATCTGAATTATTCATTGTTCTATTTTTTATTTTGCAATTGCTTTTCTTTTATCTTGTTTTTCTGAAAATGCTATACAGGCTTCTCGAACCCATCTTCCATGATCATGTGCTCTTTTATGATGATCTAATCTTTGTTTATTACATGGACCATTGCCTTTAACTACATTCCAAAACTCATCCCAATCAATAGATCCTGTTTTATATGAGCCATCAGGCTGCAATACTGCATCAGGATCTGGAACTTTTAAACCAATAAACTCTGCTTGAGGAATGGTTTTATCTATAAAGCGTTTTCTTAATGTATCGTTGGTTTCTCTTTTTATTTTCCATTTTAATGCAAGAGATGACCTTGAAGAATCACTATCGTGTGGTCCAAACATCATTAAGGAAGGCCACCAAAATCTATTTAAAGCATCTTGAGCCATTTGTTGTTGTTCTTTAGTTCCAGCCATCATTTTTGCCATGATTTCATAACCTTGTCTTTGATGAAAACTTTCTTCTTTACAAATGCGTACCATAGCTCTTGCATAAGGACCATAAGACGTTTTTTGTAAGGACACCTGATTTACAATTGCTGCACCATCTACCAACCAACCAATAGCTCCCATGTCTGCCCAATTTAGCGTTGGATAATTAAAAATACTGGAGTATTTGGCTTTACCTTCATGTAGCCACTGAATAAATTGATCTCTGCTTACACCTAAAGTTTCAGCAGCACTATACAAATACAAGCCATGTCCTGCTTCGTCCTGAATTTTAGCTAAAAGTATTTTTTTTGCTCTTAAACTTGGTGCTCTTGTTATCCAATTTCCTTCAGGTTGCATACCTATCACTTCGGAATGTGCATGTTGAGACATTTGCCTAATAAGGTTTTTTCTATAATCGTCAGGCATCCAATCTTTAGGTTCAATCTTTATTTCGTTATCGATTTTCTCCTGAAATTGTTTTTCTAATTCTTCAATAGTGTTTGACATTACTTTTATATTTATCTCCTTTTACAACTCATTTTTTTATACATCATAATCAATTACTACTTTTATGGAAGTAGGCAAAGATTGGCACGTAAGCACCATACCTTGTGCTAAATCGTCTTCATCTAAACCATAATTTACTAACATTTCTACTGAACCCTCTATCACTTTTGCTTTGCAAGTACAACAAACTCCTCCTTTACAAGCAAAGGGTACATCTGCATCATTTTCTTCGGCTGCTTCTAATATGTTTGTTCCTCCAGAAACTTTAAAAGTAAATTCATCTTCATCTACAATTACAGTAACCTCTGCATTATCAACATAATTTATTTTTTTGTTTGAGTCTTCTTTTTTTGAAACTTGAAAGAGTTCATAATGTATTTTATTTAATGGCAGTCCTAAAGCCGTTAATTCATCTTTTATAAGGAATAGCATTTCTTCTTGACCACAAATAAAGCATTCATCTACAGCATTTAAATCTACTATTTCTGAAAAAATTTGTTCTAATTTCTCTTTTGAAAATCTACCATTTAGTAAACTATTCTCTACATATTCTTGCGTTAAAAAATGAAATACTTCAAAGCGTTTCGGATACTCTTTAATTAAACCTTCTAATTCTTCTTTAAAGATAATTGATTTTGCTTCTTTATTTAAATAAAAAAGCTTGAAAGTACTTTGAGGCTCTTGCTTTAAATGTGCTTTAATTATTGATATAACAGGCGTAATACCACTTCCTGCAGCAAAAGCAATATAATTTTTAGATTTCTTGGAATCTATTTCTACATAAAACTTTCCGTTAGGAGGCATTATTTCTAAAACATCTCCTGTTTTAAGCTCATCGTTTATATAGGTTGAAAACTTACCGCCTTCAATTTTTTTAACTGCTACTTTCCATTCGTTATCCAAAGGACTAGAACACAAACTATAAGAACGCCTTATGGTGTCACCATTAATATTCGATTTTAATGTTAAATATTGTCCTTGCTTGAAGGTAAATATTTTTTGAAGATTAACTGGAATTTCAAATTCAATAACTACAGCATCATTAGTTTCTTTATAAACTTTTGCAACTTTTATTTTATGAAACTCTGCCATAAGCCTATCTCTTTCCCTTTCTTAAAGAAAGGGAAATTTTTTAATTTAAATAACACCTTACATCACTTCGTGAGACCTTCCTCAAGGAAAAAATTTTAACTAACGATTGTTAGTTGTTCTTACAAATTTACAAAAAATAGATAAACTATTTAATAATTCCTGTTAATAAAACATGGCTAAGGTCTGATGCTAATTTGGAAGTGTTTAAATCGTCCTTATTGGGAATCCAAATATATAAAGAACGAAGTGTTGATAACATTGAGAATAGCATGGCTTCTGCATTAGCATTTTTAAGTTCTTCATTCTTTATTCCTTGTTCAATAATATGCCTAAAATTTTCTTCATAATCCAGTCTCAATTTCAAATAGTATTCTAGTTCATCTTTAAGATGCATCCAATCATTATTAAGTGATGCCATGCCATCGGTATTATTTGAAGTTATACTAACATGAAGTTCAACAATGTAATTTAGTTTATCAATACTTGACTTATGTGAGTTTTGAATTTTATCCATCCCATATGTAAATTGTTCTGCAAGCGAAATAATAATATTTGAAAGTATCTCTTGTTTTGAGCTAATATGATTGTATAAGCTAGCCGCTTTTATACCCATGAACTTAGCTATATCTCTCATAGTCACAGCACTAAATCCCTTTTCTTTAAAAAGAATTGCTGAAGTTTTTATGATTTCTTCTTTTCTTGTTTTGGGTTTCATATAGTGATTGAATATACTGAAAAATATTATAAAATTCTATACTATAAACTTTTGGTCTTACAACACTGGTCTTATAATTTGCAAGAAGCTATAATTAAATTACTTAAATAAATGCATAAAAAAAGCATTACGTCGCTTTGAATAACAAAGGTATGTAATGCTTAAAATGTTTGATTAATAGCATAGCAAATATATAATTATTGTAATAGAAAAAAGGATTTTTCGACAATTGCGTTATTAAAGGGGATAAACAGAATTAATATGTTAATTTAATCGATTAACTTATTCTTTTTAGATATATTATGCTGAAAATTAAATAATGCCGTAAAAAAA
>Ga0164320_10000706_pt1 | contig 11416 bp, 6 predicted proteins | sample GuaBasSediGuay11_FD_113736 | JGI IMG/M metagenome (GOLD analysis project Ga0164320, IMG submission 113736) | Subseafloor sediment microbial communities from Guaymas Basin, Gulf of California, Mexico - Guay11, Core 4567-28, 0-3 cm | ecosystem: Environmental > Aquatic > Marine > Hydrothermal vents...
CGCCGTGCCTGTCTGCCGGCGCTCATTTGCTTGCTGAGTTGTTCGTCCGATCACAGCGCGCCGGCATCAGCGGCGATTGCCGGATACGACACGGAGATCCGCTGGACCAGTTACGGCATCCCGCACGTCAAGGCAAATGATTGGGAAAGCCTGGGCTATGGCTTCGCTTATGCGACGGCAACTGATGCAGTTTGCGTTATCGCGCGGGATATCGTGATGGTCAACGGCAATCTTTCAGCTTACATGGGCGCCGAAAACGGCAACTATGAGAACGACGTATTTCACCGCGCACTTCTGACAAAAGACAAATTGCAGCGCTTCACGCTCGCCCAGCCGGACGGTAGTGGTCGCTTCGCCAGAGGATACGTTGCCGGTTACAACCGGTATCTGAAAGATCATGACGGCCGGTTACCGGCGTCTTGTAATGATCAGCCGTGGGTGCGGCCGATGGTCCCGGAGGATGTTGCCCGACTGACGGTAGGTCTGGGCATCCGCTACGGAGTCGGCCGGTTCAAAGACGATATATCCCGAGCAAAGCCGCCCGGTGAGCCGGTGACCGCCGGCAATACGAAGTTTCAACCAGCAGTCGGTTTGGGAAGCAATGCCGTGGCGTTCGGCAAGGCTGTAACAGAAACGGGGCGCGGCATCCTGCTGGGGAATCCGCACTATCCGTGGCGCGGATCGTCGCGCTTCCACCTGATACACACGACGATCCCGGGTGTCGTGGATACCATGGGGGTCAGTCTGTACACGACAAACGCCGTTGCGATCGGTTTTAATAAAGACATTGCCTGGACCCACACCGTGTCAACGGCGCTGCGCTTTACGTTGTACGAACTCAGCCTGAATCCGGATAATCCGCTGGAATATCGTTACGGTAACGACTACCGGGCGATCGAGACACGAACGGTATCAGTCGATGTGCGCCAGCCGGGCGGCGGGGTCGAATCTCGTCAGCACGCCGTATATTCGAGTCACTACGGACCCATCATCGTCAGCGATGAATTGCCCTGGACTAACAATTCTGCGTATGCGATCCGGGATGCCGTGATCGACAATACTGCCAGTCCTGCCACTTATGCTGCGCTCAGTGTCGCCGAATCGGTCGACGACATTGAATCCGCTATCAGCCTGCAAGGTGTGTACTGGACGAACACGATCGCCACGGACCGGCATGGCACGGCCTTTTACGCCGACATTTCCAGTACGCCAAACGTCGATGAGAAGCTCCTCGACGAGTGCAGAATCAGACACGAGTCAATTCCGGCATATATTGTTGTGCTGGACGGCGCCAGAAGCGAATGCGAGTGGAAGTCTGATCCCCGCAGTAATGTCCCGGGCACCTTGCCCGCCGAAGCAATGCCGCGGATCAGGCGGGACGATTACGTCACCAATTCCAACGACAGCTACTGGCTGGCGAATCCCGAGTCGCCCCTGGAAGGCTATTCTCCGATCATTGGACCAGAGCGCACGGCACGGTCACTGCGCACCCGTGCAGGACTCGTTTTCGTCCGCGAACAGCTTGCGAAAGGTGACAAGCTTACGGCCGACGATATGCGCAGGCTGTTGTACAACCACCGCAACTACGGCGCCGAATTATTACTGGACGATGTGCTGAAAGCCTGTGAAGGCGACACAGATGTCATATTACCCGGAGACATTAAAGTCGATATCGAGCCCGGTTGTACGACCCTTGCCGGTTGGGACAGAACTGCCAACATTGATGGCAGGGGCATGCACGTGTGGACTGAATTCTGGCGGATTGCCAGAAGCATTGAAAATCTTTACGCCGTGCCATTCGATCCGAGTGATGCAGTCAATACTCCGAGAGGTATTGCCCTCGACAAGGCAGAAGTCAGAGCGTCTGTACGGCAAGCCCTCGCCGAAGGTCAACTCGTTCTGCAGGACGCCGGCATCGCCATGGGCGCACGATGGGGCGACATCCAGTACGCAATGCGAAATGACAAGAAAATCCCCATACCCGGCGCTCAGGGCTGGGCAGGTATGTTCAGCATGATCGCTACCAGACTTTCGAAGGACAAAGGATACAATCCGATTCTGCTCGGCAACAGCTACATTCAGGTCATCTCCTGGGACAAAGACGGCCGCTTGCAGCCGACTGGCATACTGACGTATTCGCAATCCCAGGAACCGGAATCTGCCCATTACGCCGACCTCACTGAACTCTATTCACGAGGCGTATGGATCGACTTTCCGTTTACCGAAGAGCAGATTCTTGCAGACCCCAATCTGACAGTACTGACACTGACAGAGCCCTTTGATTGATTTGTCCGGTCGGCTCTTGTGCAAGATATTTGTCTGCGGGTACCGGTCATTGAATATGCGCCCTTTGTCAAAGATCGGGCCAGGAGCCTGCGCAGTCGAAATATCCGCTGCGAAAAGTTGACAAATAGCCAGTCGAACTTATCCTTGGATTGGTAATCACTTTTTCGTTTATTAATAATAATGATTCGCATTGGATCTGGCGGAATCCATGCGCAGCAAGGGCAAAATCACCAGATTCATACGAAGATGAACCAAGAAGATAATCTGCCGTCTTTTTCCCATCCGCTCAATGCCATCGTGCTGGCCGGAATGCACCGTGACTCGACGCGGGCGCTCAAGGGGCAAAACAAGGCATTTCTGATCCTGGATGACCGGCCGCTGTTACGGCATGTGGTGGACGCGCTACTTGGCGCACAATCTATCGGCGACATTTTCGTGGTCGGGCCCGTCGAACAAATGAGCAAGGTACTGCAAAGCGTGCCGGCCAGGGTTTACCTGGTGCAGCAGGAAGGTAATATGCTGGCCAATTGCTGGGCAGGCGCCCGTGCCAGCGAAGAACGGCAAGCCACGGATGGTAAAGAGAATACGCTGATGCGGCCTTACTTGCTTATTTCCAGCGACTTGCCACTGATATCGTCAATGTCAGTGGACGACTACGTCGCTCGCTGTGCGGCCGAGGATCAGGCATCGGATACACCCTATGGGCTGATGGTCGGCGTGGCTGACGAGGCCGGGCTTACCCCGTTCTATCCGGACGGTGAAAAACCGGGGATCATCAGGCCTCTCGTGGAACTTGAGTTTGCCCGCGTACGTCTCGCAAATATTTACGTTGTCAGACCACGGCAGCTGGCCCACGAGGAATTTTTGCAAACCGGCTTTAGTCACCGCAAAGCTGTCGACTGGAGAAACGTGGTGACTCTGGTGTTCAGGGTCCTGAGCCAAGAGGGCGGTTGGCACGCAGCGTGGTTGGGCCTGCGCCTGCAGGTGACACTCCTGGCTGCACGCCGCGGCGGTCGTCTGTACCGTTGGCTGAGACGGGGCAACACCCGGGAAAAAATTGAGGCAACGACGAGCACGATAATCGGCGGTCGGTTGCGGTTCGTCACCACGCCCTTTGGCGGCCTCAGCCTGGATGTGGATGATGAAGAGGATTTCGAGGTACTCAGTACGCGATACCACGACTGGATGGCTATCCATGAAGCGGTGAGATCCGAGTACCCGCTCACGTACACGGCTGATGAATCGCGAACGTGACATCGGCAATCGCGCTGTGGCAGGATGAGTCCCCTGCAATTTAAGCGCTCCCGGCCCAAATAAGAAGTAACGCGGGTCCAATCTGATTGGGGAAAACATCATGAAGCGATTCAGCACGATATGGCCTGCATTGCTTTTAATGCCGTCTGTCATTTTTGCGGCCGAAAGCAGCCAAACCGATGTAGCGCCTGGATTCAATTCTGAGACTTTCGAAGGGCTCGCAATGCGTAGTATCGGGCCGGCGTTTATGTCGGGACGCATTGCCGATATTGCTATTCATCCGGAAAACAGGAACCACTGGTTCGTGGCCGTCGGTAGCGGTGGCGTCTGGAAGACGGTTAACGCAGGTACGACGTGGACGCCCGTATTCGAGTCCGAGGGCTCATATTCCATTGGTTGCGTTACGATCGATCCAAACGAGCCCGACACTGTTTGGGTAGGCACAGGTGAAAACGTCAGCGGCCGTCACGTCGGCTATGGCGACGGTATATATAAGAGTCTCGACGCCGGAGCGTCCTGGACCCGGATGGGACTCGAAGACTCGGAGCACATCGGCATGATCCGGGTCGACCCGCGGGACTCCAACGTCGTCTATGTCGCGGTACAAGGGCCTTTATGGTCTGCCGGCGGCGAGCGCGGTCTGTACAAGACCGTCGACGGCGGTGAATCCTGGGAAAAAACACTTGGCGGTGGCGACTATACCGGCGTTAATGAAGTACACATGGATCCTCGAAATCCGGACGTGCTGTATGCCGTGACCTGGCAACGATTCCGCAACGTCGCCAGCTTGATGGACGGCGGGCCCGAGACAGGTATCCACAAGTCGACGGACGGCGGCTACACCTGGCGCGAACTGACCGAAGGTTTGCCCAAGGAGAACATGGGGAAAACCGGCATGGCCATTTCTCCGATCAATCCCGACGTTCTCTATGCGACGATCGAACTCAAGCAACGTACGGGTGGCGTCTGGCGATCGGAAGACGGCGGTGAGACCTGGGAAAAGCAGAGCGACTACGTTTCTGGCGGCACCGGTCCCCACTACTACCAGGAGATTTTTGCCAGTCCACACAAGTTCGATCACCTGTACCACATGGACGCGCAGCTGCATGTCTCCGAGGACGGTGGCAAGACCTTTGTCGGAGCGGAACGTTTAAACAAGCATGGCGATCATCACGCGCTTGCATTCGACCCAAGTGATGAAAATTACCTGCTCATGGGCACAGATGGCGGCATCTACGAGAGCTTCGATCTTGGTCAGAGCTGGAAATTTGCCGCGAATCTTCCGGTAACGCAGTTTTATAAGGTATCGGTCGACTACGATGAGCCTTTCTACAACATTTATGGCGGCACGCAGGACAACAATACTCAAGGTGGGCCATCACGAACGCAAAATATCAATGGCATCACCAACTCTGACTGGTTTGTCGCATTGGGAGGTGATGGTCATCAGCCTGCGGCAGATCCAGGCAACCCGGACATCGTCTATGCCCAATGGCAGCAGGGTAATCTCACGCGATTCGACCGGCGCACCGGCGAAAGCGTCTATATCCAGCCGCAACCCGGGAAAGGCGAACCGGCCGAACGCTGGAACTGGGACTCGCCTGTTCTGATCAGCCCTCACGATCCGGCGAGGCTTTATTTCGCCAGCCAGCGCGTATGGCGCAGTAACGATCACGGTGATTCCTGGGAGACGATCAGTGGCGATCTTTCGCGCGGCATCGACCGTATCTCGCAAGCGATGATGGGCAGGGTTTGGAGTTTCGACGAGTCCTGGGACCTTTACGCAATGTCGAACTACGGCAACGTCACGTCGCTGTCCGAGTCGCCGCTTGTGGAAGGGCTTCTCTATGCCGGCACCGACGATGGACTCATTCATGTCAGCGAAGACGGTGGCCGGAACTGGAGCAGCCTGGACAAGCTGCCCGGCGTGCCGGATTTCTTTTTCGTCAATGACATCAAAGCCGATCTCTTCAACCCGGATACCGTCTATGTCGTCGTGGACGATCACAAAAGCGGCGACTTCAGCCCGTACGTATTAAAGAGTACGAACCGCGGGCGCTCGTGGCGCAGCATCGCGGGCGATCTGCCCGAGCGACATGTCGTCTGGCGCCTGGTCCAGGACCACGTGAATAGCGGCCTGCTGTTCCTTGGCACCGAGTTCGGCGTGTTCTTCAGCGTTGATGGCGGCAACCAATGGGTCAAGTTGTCCGGCGGCACTCCGAACATTCCGTTCCGTGATCTCGTGATTCAAAAACGTGAAAACGACCTCGTCGGCGCGACCTTTGGCCGAGGCTTTTACGTGCTGGACGATTACTCTGTGCTGCGCGACGTCAATACTGACATGCTCGAAAATGAGACGGTGCTTTTTCCCGTCCGCGATGCGCGCTGGTATGTACCCAAACGCCCGCTGGGTTGTGATAGAGACGATTGCAAGTCATCACAGGGCGGGGCCTATTTCGTTGCCCCGAATCCGCCCGTCGGCGCTACGTTTACCTATTACCTGCCGGAGCAAATCCGCACCCGGCAGGAGCAGCGGCGTGAACGTGAAAAGCCGCTTGAACAAGCGGGCGAGGACACGCCCTACCCCGGCTGGGATGCGCTGCAAGCGGAAGCGCTGGAAGACGAACCTGCCATCGTGCTGACGGTGAAGGATGCCAACGGCAATGTCGTGCGGCACGTCGAAGGCCCGGTGACTGCGGGCTTTCATCGGGGGGCCGGGGACCTTCGGTATCCGACGCTCGAGCCCTGGGTGCCGGAGGGCCAACGGCAAGAATCCTATCGGAATCCGGCCGGTGTGCTGGTCGAACCGGGCAGGTACACCGTACATCTGGCGCGACGGATCGATGGCTCGCACGAAAACCTTGAGCAGATACAGACCTTCGAAGTGAAGTCGATTCGCCAACCCACCTTGCCCGGATCGGCGCAGAACGATCGGGTCGCGTTCTCCCGTCGCGTAGACGAACTAAGCCGTGCCGTCAAAGGGTCTGTGGCGGCGATAGACGAAGTCGTGATTGCGATCGATGCGATCAAAGAGGCTACCCTTCAGTCGACGGCAAACGCCTCGCTGTACGAGGAGGCGAATTCCATCTCACAGCGGGCGCGAAGACTTAAGGCTCGATTGGCTGCTGACCAGGCGCGGGAATTCATGGGCGATACCACCGGCCCTGTACCGATTTCTGCCCGCCTCATGGCGGCAGGATATGGTGCAAGATCGACAGCCTACGGACCGACAGCCACTCAGCTGCGTAGTCTCGAGATTGCCCACGAGGAGTTCGCAGAAGTCGGCCGTGCACTCGACCGCCTGATAGACACAGAGTTTCGTGTGCTGAAAAACAAACTGGACGCCGCAGGCGTTCCATGGACGCCCGGCCGTGGCGTACCTGTCGCAAATTAGAAATCGGAGCGTAATGAGATGAATCGTTCAGTCGTCGCCTGCATCACCGTTCTTTGCAGTACTTTTGCTATCGCACAAAGCAAGGACGTGCCGGACCGGGCTGCGGGAGAGGGAGTCGGACAATACGAGCGACTCGTCTTGCGGGGCGGATACCTGATCGATGGAACCGGTGCACCGCCGCAGGGACCGGTAGACATAGTTATCGAGAAGGATCGCATCGCCGAAATCAAAGTTGTCGGCGTGCCGGGCCTACCTATCGCTCCGGACGATCGGCCGGAAAAAGGCGACTATGAGTTGAATCTCGAAGGCCATTACATCCTGCCCGGATTCGTCGATCTTCACTCACACATACATTCAATCGGCACCGATCAGAATGTTCCGCCCGAGTACATCTTTAAACTGCAGATGGCACATGGCACGACAACGATCAGGGAGTTGGGAAACGACCGTCCCGTTGAATGGATCTCTGATCTCAAGCGGCGCAGCGATCTGAATGAAATCGTGGCGCCCCGGATCACCCCGTACCCGTTCTTCCGCGCAACAGACGATCGGCCAATTGATTCTCCACAAGCAGCACGAAATGAGATACGGCGTCTCGCGAAAGGCGGCGCTGAAGGCATCAAGTTTTTCGGCGCACCGGCCAACATTCTGTGGGCGGCGCTGGATGAGGCTAAGAAACTCGAGCTTCGTACCACGATGCACCATGCACAGCTCGATGTTTTGCACGCGAATGTTCTCGATACCTCGTCGCGAGGCCTCGGGTCGATGGAGCATTGGTATGGGCTTCCGGAAGCCATGTTCACAGACAAACGGATACAAAACTATCGGGTTGACTACATTTATCACAACGAACAACACCGCTTCGGCGAAGCAGGCCGATTGTGGAAGGACACCGCTCCGCCATACAGCGACAAATGGAACGAGGTCATGAACACGCTGCTCGAACGGGATTTCGCGCTGGTGCCAACATTTACCGCTTATCTGACGAGCCGCGACTTCATGCGCATGAGCCGTGCGCTGTGGCATGACGAATACACACTGCCAGCACTGTGGCGATTCTATCGTCCCAATCGCAACGCACACGGATCCTTCTGGTTCTATTGGACGACAGAGGACGAAATGGCATGGAAAGAGAACATGCGACTATGGATGACGTTCGTGAATGAATACAAGAATCGCGGCGGAAAGGTTGGTTTGGGCAGTGATACCGGATACTTGTACAACCTGTATGGCTTCGGCTACGTGCAGGAGATGGAACTCATGCGTGAAGCCGGCTTTCATCCGTTGGAGGTAATCAATGCTGCAACGCTGGTCGGCGCCCAGATTCTGGGGAAAGAGGCCGACATCGGCAGTATTCAGGTCGGCAAGAAAGCTGACTTCGCTATCGTCGAGCACAACCCCATCGAAAATCTGAAAGTGCTTTTCGGGACCGGCACGATTCGGCTAAATGATGACAGCGGCGAAGTTGAGCGCATCGGCGGCGTCAGATGGACGATCAAGGACGGTATCATTTACGACGCGCGAAAACTCCGGGCGCAGGTTCGCAAAATGGTCCGGGATGCGAAAGAAGCCGATGGTATTCCAGCGGGGCCGATGCCAATCGCAACCATCGATCGCCTCGATGGCGAATTGGAAAACTAGCTGCATCCGTTATTGTGATGACGGGACGGAACTGACCGGCGCGTTCGATTCCAGGAACTTTCCTGTGCGCAGGAACTGAATTGTGTTCTCGATGACGTTGTCGTTGGTCACAATAAAGTGATGAGAATTCCTGACGATGAGAAAGTCGTCCATTCCTTCGACTTTTGTGCTCGCAACAGAGACCTTTCCATCATTAGGATTCGGTAACATCATGGAGAGAAAGGGGCTTATCGTCCCGGTCCCCGCGATGATGCCCAGTTCGAAATCAACCGGACCCAATTGAGCCGGAATACTGTTTTCATCAGTGCCAATTTGCAGGCCGGCTTCCCCGGTTAGCAACTCGGCGCCCAGCCAGTCTTTCGTCACGTCGACAATTTCGCTGCCCTGGTTGGGCGGCGCAAGCATGACGACCCTGCCCAGATCGGGAATCGGCGATTCATTGTATGCGTAGCGAAGCAGAATTCCGCCCATGGAATGGGTCACGAAGTTAATTTGCACTGCATCAGCCTCGCGGCACTTTTCGAGACCCTCATTGACGGCCATCGGGGCGAGGTCTTCGATCGGGCCAGTCTGGGAAGGATAGTCGACGTTTACTGTTGCATAGCCCGCCACCTGCAATTCCGTCGCCATTTTTGTCATGGCGTGCCAACTTCGGTTGAGGCCATGTAAAAGAACCACACAATCGCTGCTGTCCGCGGATGTCACCAGAGCCGACCGTGTCGTCGTCACACAGCCGCCGAGTACGGCGAGCGCGACTGCCAGCACACTGACTCTCAACAGGATTTTCCCTGGTTCGTCTCTCATTTCGAATCGTTCTAAGTAGTCGGGCCCTTATTCTCCTGCAAACCGTCGAATAACGCGAGGCTTCAGATCCCCACACAGGGCATGCTGCTGACAAAGTGCTAGACTTCCTGGTCATGCCTATCGTGCGACAAAGCTGCAAGAGACCTTTGAGTGTTCTGCTGGCGATCATCTTCCTTGCCGCGCAAATCGGGGCGCTTGCACATGCCTATGAGCACGTTCCCGGCAACCCGCAGGCTCAGGTCTGTTCGACCTGCATAGCCGGGCATGCATTGAGCGTGGCATGTGTCGCATCGACAGCGTATATCGAAATTCGTCGGTACAACTCAGGCTTCAGCGTTGAACGTGCCCCTGTACCGGACACCATTCACGTTCCCCTCGCCCGCCAGCGGGCACCCCCAACACCACTCTAAGCAGTACCGGCGCCTTCGGGCCATTGCATTTTGTAAGTGATCGGCGATCACGTGTGTCTGGCTCATCAGAAAACGGGCCATCCGCGTTGAGTGCCGAAACGACTCTAGAGAGTGGTGCAGAAATCATGTTCAAACAAAAATTGGCGTTAATGCTCGCGTTGATATTGTTGTCGACGGGAACGCTCCATGCACAGGACTTGTCGGGAGAAGTCGCAGACCTGCGGCAGATGCTCCTGGACATGAAGAACGACTATGAGAGTCGCATTGCAGGACTGGAGAGCAGGCTGGATCGCGCAGAACGATCGGCGCGCAGTGCAAGCAGAAGCGCTGATGATGCGATCGAAATCGCGGAACAAACAGCGATCGACCTGACAGCCGGCGTCTCCGCCCCTAATACCTATAATCCGGCTATCGGTGTCGTGCTCGTTGCCCGATACGCGAATGTCGGCCCCGGCTGGGAAGGTATTCCGGGATTCATCCCCGGCGGTGAGCTCGGTCCCGGCAGCTCGGGGTTTTCGCTCGGCGAGTCTGAACTGAACTTGAATGCCAATATCGACCCGCGTTTTTTCGGTAACCTTACGTTCGCGCTGGAAGACGAGGATGGTGAGACCGGGATCGCTCTCGAAGAAGCATCGATTCAGACAACCAGTCTGTCCAATGGGCTGACCTTGCTTGGCGGACGGTATTTTTCCGGCGTTGGTTATCTCAACAAGTTTCACCGCCATGCCGACGATTTCGCCGATCGGCCCCTGCCCTATCAGGCTTTTTTAGGCGGACAGTACATAGCCGACGGCCTGCAACTTCGCTGGATCGCCCCAACACCGTTATACCTCGAGGTCGGCGCGGAGCTGAACTGGGGCAGTAATTTTCCCTCGACGAGCGACTCGGCAACATCGCCGGATCTATGGACCTTGTTCGGCCATGTGGGCGGCGATATAGGCTTGAGTCATAGCTGGCAGCTCGGGCTGTCGTATTTATCGGCCGATGTCCTCAACAGGGGCGGCGAAGACGTCGGCGCGCTTCCTGCTGAGGTCTTCACCGGCAACAGCGATATCACGGGACTCGATTTCGTCTGGAAGTGGGCGCCTGATGGCAATTCGACCGTGCAGAATTTTAAATTTCAGGGGGAATACTTCAGCCGCGATGAGCGCGGCACGTTTGCAGGACTTCCTTATGACGGGGATCAGGACGGCTGGTACTTGCAGGGAATTTGGCAATTTCGACAGGGCTGGCGCATAGGTTACCGGCATGACGAAGTCGATGCAGACAACGGCCCGCTGTTTTCCGGCACAATTCTCGAAGACCCGGGTCGAAGTTCCGCCAGGGACAGCTTAATGATCGAGTGGTTACCCAGTGAATTCAGTCGCCTGCGCATGCAGTTCATTGACGATCGCGTACTTGACGAGAGCGACAGCCAGTTCCTGTTGCAATACATCATGAGTATCGGCGCTCATGGTGCACACGAATTCTAGCAAGATGTTGAATAAGTCATCCATGACAAATTCAACCACGCGATCCGAAAAGTGCGATTTTCGAATCGCTTACATTTTCGATGGCTTACAGCCAGCGAAAATGACGGCACATACCTGTACCGGCCAGCAGTCCGCAGAAAAACAGGATGTTTCAA
>Ga0164320_10000707_pt1 | contig 11405 bp, 5 predicted proteins | sample GuaBasSediGuay11_FD_113736 | JGI IMG/M metagenome (GOLD analysis project Ga0164320, IMG submission 113736) | Subseafloor sediment microbial communities from Guaymas Basin, Gulf of California, Mexico - Guay11, Core 4567-28, 0-3 cm | ecosystem: Environmental > Aquatic > Marine > Hydrothermal vents...
GCATAGCAGTAGGGTTGTTTAATATTTTTCTTACACCATCTTTGTCAAATTTAAATCCAGCACGGTCAACTTCTTCTTTCATAAACTCAGTAAAGGCCAAACCTGTTTCAAGTGTAGCACTTGCTCCTAAGATGGCACCGTTTATACCACCTCCTACTGCTCCTACTGCACCCGCTATTGCACTACCTATTGGTCCACCTATAGAACCCGCTATTGCACCTGTTCCTCCTGCAACTGTCGCACCTAATGCTCCACCAGCTGCTGCACCTCCTACCACTTCAGGGTTTACCATTGATGCAACTGACGATACAAATAACTGACCAATGACTGAAGGATTTTGAGCTACACCGAACATAAAACCTAAAACTCCTCCACCTTCATTTTCATATATTCGGTTGAAGTCTTTCATCTCATCAGACATACCATAGTTGTCCATGTTCTTAACAGCAGCAATATATTGTTCTACATCTGCATCTGAGGTTTCACTACCTGACATGAATAATCTTCGAGCATCATCTATGGTAGCACCTTGACCAAGACCTTGCGCTCCTGCTCTATACATATCACCAAAGAAATCTGTAACTGTATTTTTACCCAGCATTTCTTCAAGCCAAGTATTCTTCTCACCAACATCTACGTTAGCACCAAACTTAGTACCGACAGGTTTATCGGGTAAGGGTTGTTTGACAAGTGATTGATTAAGAGAAGCAGGGTTTAAACGGTCTACACTTCTATTTGGTGAACCCAAAGAACCAGCTCCTTGCGGCGAAGGAGTCTCTTCTGCAGGAGTTTGTGTAGCCGAATCCACAGGCTGTTGAGGACCCTCTCCAGAAAAATCTTTTTTTTTTAAGGGTGTTAGAAACTCCCCAAACTGTTCTTCGCTTTCAAATACACCTTCTGGTAGCATCTCAAACAAATCTTCAGTTCCCTCATCTTCTATAAATTCTTGAAGCTCTTCTACATCTCTAAAGGTTCCCTCTGGAACCATAGCAAATAAGTCTTCTAATATTTTTAATTGAATCTCATTCATATCTTATAATCCCATTTCTTTTTTGTAATCCAAATAGGTTTTAGTTGGATTATCTTTTTTCCATACAGGATAAGTAGTCATATAAGTTTGACCTCCACCCTTTCTATTTTTATTAGCATCCTCGTTTACTATATTCATAGCTTGAGCAACTGAATCAGCCAACTGCTCCATGGTTGTATTTCTCTTTGCTCCACCAACATCAACTTTTACTTCTTCCATAGTAATCTCACCTGTTGTTTCATCCTTAACTGGTCTATTATATATTAAAGAAATTCTATTGTCCTTACCACTACCTGATACATCTATTTTTAAACCAGTGAAACCTGCGTCTCCAAATGCTTGCTTGTCAGCAGCAGACAAGAACCTATTAATAGTCTGAGTTAATACTCTTTGTATTTCATTATTAGTATTACCCGCTGTAGTTTCATCCATACCACCACTAACCTTTAAGTATTCAGCAATTGTTTCTTCTTTACCATCTATCTCATAAACTTTAGCAGAAGTATTATCAGTAGAAGCCTGTTCAGTCACCTCTTCAAATCCTACATTTCTATTTTTACCTCTATCACCTAATGTTACGTTATCCTCTATCCTTTGTGTAACTTCAGTGGTTGATAAGTCATATCCTTCTTTATCACCGAACGGACTTAAGATATCATATAGAGCAGCTATATCTTCTTGTAATGTAGTTTGGTCAGCTACATTATCTTCTTCGTCATACGAAGTTCTTACTATTCTTATTGGCTCTCTACCATCAAACTCTACTAATATGATATCATCTGTAATATCTACATTAGTTATGACAGGATTACCATTCTTAATATTTTGCTCGTTTCTTTGTTGTATCAACTTGTTTAATTGTGATTCAGAAGTTTTAATGTCTTTGTTAGTCAATACACGATTTAAATCATTTAGATATCCGTTAATATTCTCATCCAGATTTTCTTCATTGGTTGTCGTCTGATTAGCTTGCTGACCACCAAGACCTGCGTTATTTTTAACAACCATATCTAACTGAGAATTGATTTGATTCTTAGCTAATCTTATTGCTTCTTCTTTCTGCTTATCACTTAGCTCTACGGTAGGTGGTTCTCCTTCACCAGTTTTGGCTAATATTTTTTTAGAGTCAGCTGCAGCTATCGCTGGGTCATCAGTAAAGCTATAACCTAAACCAGAGTTTATCAAGTATTCTGCAGCTGCGTTAGCATCTCCTGCCACACCTTGTGCTTGACCAGTTAACCACTCATCGAAACTCATCTTACTACCATCTGCATTTTCAAAACCTTGACCTTCTACATCATCAAACAATTGTCTAAAGTCTTCAATACTTTTTACATCCTTACCACCAGATAAAACAGTATATGAAGTTAGGGTTGAACTTACAACCTCAGCTAAATTTTTTGTAACTAAGTTAGCTACATCTGCGTTTAAGTCTCTGGAATTTTCCTGATAGTTAATTAAATTTAACATAGTACCTGGAGTGGTATAAGCTTCTGGATTATCCTTACGACTTGGTAATATAAATTTACCTGGGTTATCAGGGTCTTCTTGCATTTGAACTAATAGTAATTGACCAGTAGCTGGGTCAGACCACAGCTTTTTATTTTTAACATTACCAAAACTAAACCCTGTACCTCTAAAAAATTCTTCAAGATTAGATGCTTCTCCATTTTTTATTCTTTCTATACCTTCTTTATACTTTGCATCATAGTTTTTAGCATAGTTACTTAATCTTGAGTAACCGTCTTTTTGTTGTTGCATAATAAGCATATAGTCTTTGGGGTCTAATAAACCACGCCTAACTAAATCCATGTTTGCTTGTAATGTATTTTTTGAAAAGTCTGAACCGTCTATCAAAAGACTATTCATAGAAGGAGCTTGAACGTCAGCTATTTCGCTGAGCTTGTTCATGGCATCATTGGTATCGTCTATTATTTTTTGTTTAGCAGCCGCTCTCTCATCACGGATAGTCTCTAACCCTTTGGTTAAATCTACCGCAACCTGTCCCCAATTTACTGCTTCCTCTCTTCCTGCGTATAAAGAGTACTTATTAGAAGCTGTAGGTTTTTGTGTGTTCTCAGCCATATCTCTAATATCCGTATAGTAATTTTTGTAATCCAGCTAAATCAGTTACATCTCCAATACCTGCTTGTAGGTCTTTGAATCTTGGGTCATCTCCAGTGAAAAACTCTTTAGCTTTTGTTATATCAAGATTACCTTTAGTGTTTAATTGTCTTACCTCTCTTGGAGTCAAGTCAAGTTTTCTTAATTTCTCAGCTCTTTGAGCTCGTGTCAATCCTGTTCCTCCCTCTTCTACAGTCTTACCTAAATCTTCACTTGTACCTAAACCTGATTCTAAGTTAGTACCAGCTCTATCAGCTTTAGATGTACCAAACAATGGAACTAATGCAGCAGCTGAAGACGCTGCTTGTGCAGCTCCTTGTATACCACCTGCTATTTGTTGTGAATATTGACTACCATAATCTCTTGCTATTTGTGCTTGGTCAGCAGCTGCTCCTACTTCCATATCAATAAGCTGTTGATTTAACTTATCTTTTGCTTCTGCTTTCATTTTCTGATTTTCATACAACGCATCTTGCATACCTGTACGAACAACTTCATTAGCTTGTGCGGCAGCTTGTTGTAAACCTCCGACACCAGCTGCTAAATTTCTTGCGTCTCCCTGTTGTAATGCAGCTAACGCTTGAGCTGCAACTTGTTGGTTCTGTTTAAACTGATTCTCAAAAGCATCAATAGGAACATTTAATGTTTCATAAAAATTCTTTTCTGCTCTTTCTTTGGCTTTTTGCATAAGAGCTTTCTGTTCTCTTTGTGCTTTCCTTTGGTCACGCTTAGCTTTTGCTGCATTAGCAAAACTAACACCCGAACCTACTGCAGACAAACCAACTCCTATTGCTGCTATTATTCCTGACATAGTTTTAAAACTTTATTTATTACTTTTTTGGGCAGCTCTTTATAGCTTACCGCATATATTTCTTTTTCAGCTTCCTCTACTGTTTTTGCTTTGGTATTGTATACACACACCCACTTCGTGTCTTCATGAATATAAAATATTCTTTGTGTACCTACTACAGTTTGCACAGTATACGGTGCTTCTATTGTTACAATACTTCCTTCATCATTTAAAAATGAAACTTTGCCTTCGAGTAAAAAAGATGGATGGTCTTGTTTATGTATAAACGAAACACATACATGTCCCTGTGGCATAAAAATTTCTCTGGTATATAAACCACCAGCAAAATGATGTTTCAAAGGATATCTTTCTTTCATTAAATCCTCCTGAGGTTTTCCAACTTCATGAGTAGCCGCTTCATCTAAAACAGATATTTGTTCACGAAAGGCAGCTATCTTATCCCACAAAATACCTTTGTTATAGTGAACAGCATTTAATATATCTTCTGGTTTATACTCTTGTGTTACCAAAGATTCTTGCATGTTGTTATACTATTTGTCACAAAGATAATAAATTTCTATGGAAAACTTTTCATCACACTACTACCTACCGAGAACAACTCAACTTCGGTAACATCATTGTTAGATAAAGTAAACTCCATAAAATATCCTCTCATACCATACGATTCAGCTACAGTGTTATTGGTGAATAAAATAAAATCTCCAAGAACAGGACCCACTGGAGCTGGTGGCGTAGGAATAGTTTCGTTTACCGTAATAGTATTATTATTTCTATCTATTCCTGTTATAGTTCCCGCTACCGCTGGTGTTCCACCCTGAACTAAAGTATATATTACAGCTCCTATACTAACAATGTTTCCAATAGGTTGTCCTAATGTAACTACTCTTGCGGTTATTGGACCTGTAGGAGCAATACTAACTGCACCTAATCCATTTGCATAACGTAAAGTAAAATCTGTTACACCTTCAAGATGTCTTACATAAGCAAACCACTCGCCTTCTTTTTGTTCGAAATGTATTTCATCTACATCACCCTGACTTAAATCAGTTAACAAATTAGTACAATCCCATGCCGCATTACTTTCAAAAGAAAGAGTTTTAAATAACTTAATTGATAAAGTTGGCTCTGGATTAAACACACTGGTTATTGTAGAAGGAGCAAGCGTTCCTGATACATTGTAATATTCATTACGATTGGTATTAGTATTATGTCTGTATAAGTTTCCGTTTTTAAACGTATACAAATAAGCATTCATACCAATTATAAATTCAGGTAAGAAAGAATAGAATGAAGGCCATCCGTCATTCTCTGGTTTATATGTTAAAGTATATTCTTGTATAGCCATTTTCTTAAATTAATATACATAGTTGTCCGTTACATTCTGCTCTTGATGTAATAGTATTTTGAGTGTCAACTTGGAATATTCTAAATGTTCCAGTATTTGTGTTAGTGCTTGTTGCTGCATAAGCATACCAACCTGCTGTTAAATTACTACCCGCTATTACATCTCCTACCGTTACATTTGCATAAGAGTCATTACCTGTTGTACCTCTTGGAGTGTTTATCAAATAATTGTTGTTACAGAATACGTTACACGAATTTCCAAGCGCACTTATAAAGAATGTAGTAGTTGGAGGTGTACATGTACCTAATGTTACTGTACCATTTAAAGCTACAGTCATATAAGTATTTACTCCGCTGTTCGAACTTAAATAATAGATACCCGCTGTTAAAAGAGTATTACCCGCAGCATCAGAATAAACTGTATCACCATTAACAGGTGTTGCTCCTGAACCATCATGATAATATGTTTGTCCAGTTGCTGGTGCTGAACCTCCGTTACATATAGGATTTATAGAAGACTGAAGCACTGAAGCATTGAAAGCTGTATTACCACCTGTGTTTGTACAAGCTCCTGAAGAAACAACCACTCCATTTCTTACACCTATTGCCGTCGTGCTATTAATTATAATATATTTTAAGGCAGATGTATCGTTAACATAATTAGCTCCATTAGCATCGGTATACACCCAGTTTCCTATCTCAGGTAGTGAATTACTATCTTGTGTAAACGGACTGGTGTTACCTGTTGCATTACGAGCATAAAAATATTGTGTAGTATTAGCTGTACAATCTGCAGTGTTTTGTAATGCAGAGCCATTAAATGCTGGTAATTCCACAGGACATAAAAGTTCCCAGTCAAACACTGTACCACCTAAAGGAGCGAATACCTCTACCTCAATAGTAGTTACCGTAGGGTCTGTTTTTGGAACAATCATAGTAAATACAGGTGAAGGGTTGGTTGATGTATCAGTTGCACACCCAACTTGATTAGTAGATATAGTAACCTGACGGGTACCACCAGAAAGAACATAAGTATTGTTTACTAAGTTATACTCATTAATATTATTATAAGTACCACAAGTGTTAAAATTATCATTACCTACATAGACTGGAGTGTGAGCTGATGGAGGTTGCTGGCTATTGACACCCGCATAATCCACAGCATTAGAATTACAGTCTACTAACACCACTCCATTGTGATTGTTTTTAGCCGTCATTCTATTAACAGATACATTATTATATGTAGCCACCATACCATCTGGTATAGCTGCGTTCATTTTAGAATATATATATACAGCTCCTACATTGGAACCTACATCTATTACCGCATTAAAATATCCTGGTTGGTTAAAATTAGCTTGTACTCCTGAACCACAAGGCACTGCACATGAATCACAAGATTGTGCATTTAAAAGAATACCATTTACTTGCTGTCTTACTATTCCATTTTGAGAATAGTACCCATCTGCAGACAATGTAGTTAAAGCTGCATCATCATATACAGACGTTGCATTCGCAAAACTTAAACCATCAAAATAATATACACTATAACTTGCAGCCATATTAACAACTTGTTTTTTCTATTACCATTCCTAAACTATTGACCCTAATATACTCATTTCCTGCTACTTTGTAATAACCAGCTGGTAGATTATTAATACCTTGACCTGGTGCATTACCTGCACATTGAGCATCCTCATAAACTAAATCATATAATTGTAATCCTGAAGCAGGTGTTCCCGAACTATAAAATGTTTGTGATAACGGTTGCTGACAAGCAATACTTGCGCTGTTCTGTCTGGTACTCGCTTGAAAAGAGAAACACGGTACAGTACAATCACAACACGCTTCAGTAGCTGAAACATTAGAGTAACATAAACTTTGTGCAGCTGTAAATCTAAAGTCATATACTAAGTATAAATACTGATTGTTTGTAGGCAACGAAAATGTTGGAGATGTAACAGTTGCTTCTCTAATATTTGTATTAGCAGGATTTGTTACTTGCCCATTTGGTATTGTAGTAGCTTGACTTAAAATACCAGCTACGCCCGCTGCATCATTTGCATATAACGTATTGCTGGATAAATATTTAAAATTATCATTTGGATATTTCCAATCATAATCATCTGTTGACATTTTATTAACGCGCATGTTTAAACTTGCTCCGTTATATGGATATACACCTACAGAACGCACTCCCGTTTGACTTTGGAAATAACTAAATAAATTTGGATTAGAGCCCATAGTTATTTGGTCAGTATCTATTGGACTAATAGTTTGTGAATCAGACCATCCATACTCTACATGAATTAATGAACCGCTATCAATGTTTGAATTAATTACACATTTAAATACTGTTATAGTTAGTGGTGTAACACAATTAGGTGTTACGCTAAAGCTTGCTACTTGATTATTCTGAGGTGTAATTGTAACAGTAGCAGTAGTAGGTGTGTTCAATGTTTTTGATACAGTTAATGAACCTCCAGAAGACGTAGACCCAGAAGATGTAACGACACCATTCCAGTTTACTTCTACTATTACAGTTCCTAAAGTTACACCATAAACTACAGTAAAGTCACCTATTACAGTTCCAAAATCTATGGTATAAGAAACTGCTGAGGATGCTTTTGTTGTATTAAATTGTGAGCCACACTGATAAACTACTTCAGGTTGAGGAACTTTTCTGTTGTTTGTAGATAGAACATACTCATCCATATAAGGGTCATACCCTCCTAACTTTTGAGTTCCTAAAGCTTGTTGAAATGTATCTCTAAACCATGAACGCATACCCTTATCAGATATAACTTCTAACTGGTCACTTGTAGAATTTCCAACTAATCTTATAACACCTACTCTTTTAGTGTCAGTAAAATAATAACTATCTCCATATACAGCAAAACTTTCTGGATTAAAACTAATACCATATTCTTCTGTTCTTGCTATTTGAGTTCCTAATATTGTAGGTGAACTAACTATAGCACCACCTCCTGTTGAATCACTTATTAAATTTTTTGATGCAAGTACATAACTAATTTTATCTTCTTGTAATGTTAGTATATCTGTTTCTCTTGCATATAATTTTTGTATTGGTCCAAAGCTCGTTTCTAATTCTTTAAAATTCGCAAGGCCTAAGTTAAACTCATTAAGATTATTAACTCCCGCATTGCTACTAAACACTCCACTATAAGTTAGGTCAGCAAATCTGTGAGCTTCTTTAAAATCTTGTTCAGATACAGCTAATACTCTTTGCCCCATAGTTAAAGCTCTTCCAGCTAAATCATCTTTGATTTTAAAACTTTCTACACCATTAGCAAATGTATAACAATCTATAAATGGTAATGTTACTATAGCTGGCTGTGTAGTTGTTTGGTCTTGGTCGTTAGTATCACCACCAGACATGTGTAGGTAGTTTCCACTACCGTCTCTTACTACTGGATAAGATTCAGAAGCATCATAAAAAATATCAGGACTTGCGTCAACTGGTTCTGTTTCAAAAACAATCATAGTGTTTGCTCGTGTAACTACAATCTCACAACTTACAGACACATTTCTTCTTCTTGACACAGGCCATGCACCAGCACATCCTTGTTTTTTAGTTTTAAAAACAAGACCTAAAGGAGAGGCTGGGTCACCAGGAGTGTCTTGAACAAATTGAAAAAATACAGAATCAGTACCTACAGCAGCACCACTATTTGTGGTACAACTTACACCAGCTACTCCTGCCGAGTAACTACCAATTGCACTTTTATAAATAACCTCTATGTTTCCATCTGCTTGTATTTTACCTGGTGAAGCATTGGCTGGGTTTATTTGGTCACCAACCCACCAACTTCTAAAGTCTGGATAATCGCTGGTAGAAAATAATGTTTGCTCCCACTTCCATTCAAACCCTTCACAAGCTCCACCTCTTGCGCTTCTTTTAACTCTCATTTTTACTTCAATAATTGAGCCTGCAGGTATATCGTAATTAGTAGTTGTTTGAGGTGGACCCGCATCAGTTGTAAACAATGGGTATCTTACTCCGTGCTTACAAGTTCCATCATCTCCAGTACCTGTTACTTTTTTCAATCCATTATCTATTACTGCATCAGGTGGAATATTAACATTAAAACCAGAAGGTTTTATTTCCATATACAAACCAGGTAATTGATTTGTGTTTACACCCATACCCTGAGCATTAGATAAAAAGTCTCTTGCTTGTGCTTCTACATTTAAAACTTTGGCTTTAACTACTTCAGTTATAGGACCACCAACATCGGTTTTTACTATTAAAGTGTCACCTGTTTTAACTTTATTTTGGTTATCACCTTCAAGTTTAAAATATGTAACTTGTGAGGTTTGAACTGTATAATAAAAATTAGAGAATATAGTTTCGTAACTACCCTTACTTGGCTTTACAACAAACTTATATCGTTGAGCCCAAGAAGGCGCATAGTTTTCGACGGTAGCTTTGATACTATTAAGAGTTATACTGTTTGCCGTTGGAATACTAATGGTATTAAAATTAGAAGTTAAAACTGTAGAAGCTCTACCATATTCATCTAAGTAAACAATACCAGTTGCAAAATCTCTATTACTATGTAATGAACCTGTGTCTGCTTCAGAAGTAAACACCACATCAGCATTAGTAATTCTAAAATACTCATATAAGTCTGTCTGATTTACAACTGGTGGACCAGCAGAACCAGCACTTATATATTTCATTGCAATTACTTGTAGTCCTATTATATTACTACCTGGTGTTGTTGATATAGGCCAACCTTGTAGTGCGGTTGAACTTGTTACCCCACTTAATTCTTTTGTAAAAGTACATATCTGAGAAGGTACCTGTAGGTCATTATTAAACCTATCAGTCAAGGAACCCCCTTGTGATGAGGTAGCTATGGGTTGAAAGTTTACACCCTCTTGCGTTCCTATTGCATTTTGAAAATCAGGACCAATAGCAAAATCATAAACAGAAGCATAGTCTTGAGTTAAAATAATCTGAAGTTCAAATGTTACTACACCATTAGTAAATAAATTGTTATCTATAAAACATTGTTCCGCTGTTGTTCCTCCTATAGATGAGTGTTCTATTTGTACACTTATATTAACCGATGACCCTTGCTTGAGCTGTGTTGCAATTGCAGATAAATCAATATTTACTTTTGCATTAGTTGCTGTTACTGTGTTTGCTGGGTCAATCGTATAGTTAACACCATTAACAATATTTACAGAATCAATTGCAGTAAAATCCACATTTTCACTAATCAACTCCGTGCTATAATTCATAGCAATTTTTTGTCCCAATTCATTTGTAATATTATATCCGTCTGTGTAGTTTCCATAGATAAGACGATTACCCATTAAAGTTAATGCTTGTGCTTTTCGTGGGACATTATCATATAGTCTTCCTAACTCATCAGTTCCTAATACAGAATATATTTTACTATTGTTAAACTGGAAAGTGTGAACTGAATTATCAGCCCAACCGTTTTCTAACTTGTTAAATCTTTCAATTACATATACGTTATTGGTGTTTGTATCTTTAAATAATAAATCAACTTCTTTTACTCTTTCACTACCAGTACTAAAAGAAACATTAACAGCATTGAATCTGTTTTTCATTCCTTCGTTGTTGTAATTTTTTACACTAAATTTAAACGCAGATGTAGCAAAAGCAGGTAGTGAAAATAAAGACATAGCACTGTATTCATTATTAGCATATCTATATCTATAAGCAAAACATAAGAATCTATCTTCTATATAATTTTCTGAACCAGGTAATGTTAGCCCTACAAATGTAGGAGCTGGTAAAGGAATATCAGCTACAGGTGTCACTCCAGGTTCGAACTCGTAACCAGGTGGTTTTACTATTACAAGTAAATCCTCTTCTACTATCTGGTCTACACCACCAACAGGGAAGTCATAAGAATGTGTTACGTTTATTTTTCTTGGTTGATTTTTGTTGTCAGTAAAAAATAACAAGTCTTCTATTTTTTCCACACCTGTTATTAAAAACTCTGGGTCAAAAGATAATACGTTAAATGTAATTACATGATATCTTAATGTATCATCATTAGTATTGTAAGATAAAATTAAGTCAAGCTTTGTTCC
>Ga0164320_10000708_pt1 | contig 11400 bp, 9 predicted proteins | sample GuaBasSediGuay11_FD_113736 | JGI IMG/M metagenome (GOLD analysis project Ga0164320, IMG submission 113736) | Subseafloor sediment microbial communities from Guaymas Basin, Gulf of California, Mexico - Guay11, Core 4567-28, 0-3 cm | ecosystem: Environmental > Aquatic > Marine > Hydrothermal vents...
CACGATCACACACCGCCTCGACTTCCGGCAGGATGTGGGTCGACAAAATCACCGCACGTTCCCGACCGAGATCGCGCACCAGGGTACGGATGGCACGGATCTGGTTCGGGTCGAGGCCGACCGTCGGCTCGTCGAGAATCACCACCGGTGGATCGTGCAGGATCGCCTGGGCAATACCGACTCGCTGCTGATAGCCCTTCGACAGCTGCACGATCAGGCGGCGCCCGTCGGCGATCAGCCCACAACGCGCCTTGGCACGCTCGCGTGCCCCGCGCAGGCCGGCACCGCGCAGCCCGTGCAGGCGAGCACAGAAATCGAGGTACTCGTCGACGGTCAACGATCGATACAGCGGGGGTTGTTCGGGAAGGTACCCGAGCGCCGCCTTGGCCCGTCGCGGGTGTTGCCCGAGGTCATGGCCGGCCAGTGTGACCCGTCCGGCCGTGGCAGCGAGGCAGCCGCTCAGTACCTGCAGCGTCGTAGTCTTGCCAGCCCCGTTGGGCCCGAGCAATCCAAGCACCTCGCCCCGGGCCACGGAGAAATCGAGATCACGGACCGCACAGCGGCTACCGTAATCGCGGCGCAGGCCTTCGACCTGGATCAGGCATTCGCCACTCATCATCCGAGCCGCCAAGGCACGGGCTCCGCCCCGCGTTGCGGTGCGGTTGGTGTCAGTCGGTGTGATGGGTACGGTAATCGCCGTGCCATGTGAGCAAAGAACGACGCGCGCGCGGCGCAGGCATCGCTAGTTTAACCTGCCCGGAGGGCACGCTCACTCGTAGATGCGGACGTCGTCAATCACCTTGCCGTCGTTGGGCAGGCTGTCCGTGGCCACCAACTCGACCTCACCACGCAGTTTGCAGACGTCACGCAGGCTGTCGGCGACCGCCGCGGCAAGACCCTCCGAGGCCGCCCCGGCCGTTTCGCAGCGCAGGGTCATCGAATCACGGTCATTGGCACGATCGACCACCAGCCGGCCGCGGCCGAGTTCCGGGTGACGGGCCAGGACCGCCGCGATCTGCGCCGGGTGGACGAACATGCCGCGCACCTTGGTGGTCTGGTCAGCGCGGCCCATCCAGCCCTTGATCCGGCGATTGGTCCGGCCGCAGGGGCTGATTCCAGGCAACACCGCCGACAAGTCGCCGGTGGCGAAACGCAGTAGCGGGTACTCGTGGCACAGGTTGGTGACAACCACCTCACCTACCTCGCCCTCCGGAACCAGCTCGCCGGTGCCGGGGCGAACGATCTCCACGTAGACCCCCTCGTCGATGATCAACCCTTCCTGGCCCGGCGATTCGTAGGCGATCAGACCGAGGTCGGCGGTGGCGTAGCACTGCACCCCGGCGATACCGCGCTCGGCGAAAAAAGCCCGCAGGCTCGGCGGATAGGGTTCGGCCGAAACCAGGGCCTTGGTCAGGCTGGTGAGGTCGGCGCCCATCTCCTCACCCCTCTCGATGATGATCTTGAGGAATGACGGCGTGCCGACGTAGCCATGTGGGCGCAGTCCGGCGATCGCCTCGACCTGCAGTTCGGTCTGACCGACGCCAGCCGGAATCACCGCGCAGCCGATCGCTCGTGCGCCACCCTCGGCCATCGAGGCGGCCGGGGTGAAATGGTAGGAAAAGCAGTTGTGCGCCAGGTCACCCCGGCGGAAGCCGGCCGCGAACATCGCGCGACCGAGACGCCAGTAGTCTATGCGACCACCTTCCGGATCGTAGATCGGGCCAGGCGAGACAAAAATACGGGCCAACTCGCCCGGTGCGACCGCGGTCAGGCCACCGAACGGCGGCGCCGCGGACTGATGTTGTTTGAGATCGGACTTGCGCGTGACCGGCAGCGCGGCAAATGCCGCGTAGTCCTCTATGGCGCGCGGGTCGACGTCAGCCAGTAGTGCCGTGTAGTGCGGTGCGTGCTCGGCGGCGTGGGCCACCTGCCGGGCAAGGGATTCGAGCAGGCGCGCCTCGCGCTCGGTCGGATCACGGGTCTCGAGTTCGTCGAAATAGGCATCCTGCGTGGCCATGGCGCGTCTCCTTGCGATCGTACGTGGCCGGCGGACTCAGGCGAGCCAGCGCTTGCGGCGTCGGTAGTGCTTGACGTCCTTGAAGGATTTTTTTCCTTCACTGCTGAGCCCGAGGTAGAACTCCTTGACGTCCTCGTTCTCGCTCAGCTGCCTGGCGTCACCGTCCATGACCACGCGGCCGTTTTCGAGGATGTAACCGTAGCTGGCATAACGCAGCGCAACCGTGGTGTTCTGCTCGGCGAGCAGAAAACTGACCCGCTCCTTTTCGTTGAGCGAATGGACGATCTCGAAAATCTCCTCGACCAGCTGTGGGGCGAGGCCCATTGATGGCTCGTCGAGCAGGATCATGGTCGGGTTGGCCATCAAGGCACGGCCGATGGCGCACATCTGCTGCTCACCGCCTGAGGTGTAGCCAGCCTGGCTGCCGCGTCGTTCGCGCAGCCGTGGAAAATAATGGTAGACCTTGTCCAGCGACGCCTGGATCGCGGCCTTGCCGTCACCGCGGGTGTAGGCGCCGGTCAGCAGGTTCTCCTCGATGGTCAGGTGTTCGAAACAGTGACGCCCCTCCATGACCTGGATGACGCCGCGCTTGACCAGTTCGGCCGGGTTCAGGGCGTGCACGTTCTCGCCCTGGTAGGTGATGCTGCCCTTGGTCACGTCGCCGCGCTCGGCGCCGAGCAGGTTGGAGATCGCTTTCAGCGTGGTCGACTTGCCAGCCCCGTTGGCCCCGCGAAGGGCAACGACGCCCCCCTCGGGAACCGCCAGAGAAACCCCCTTGAGCACGAGGATCACGTGGTCATAAATGACCTCGATGTTGTTCACCTCGAGCAGCGGCGCGTCCGCGGGACGTTCAGCTGCTTCCTGTGCGTTGACACTGTTCAAGAGAGCCTCCCTGGTTAGGGCCTTCAGTTAGTTGCAATCACGCGGGGTGATGTTGTTCTCTTTGGCGAACGCTGCCGAGTCTTCGGCAATCAGCGGGCCGGTGATGTCGCGCAGCGGCTCGTAGAACTTCGATACCATGCTCCACTTCTTGGCCTTGGCGTCCCACTGTTGCACGGCGACCTTGCCCGGACCTTCGTGGTTCTCGCAGGTGATCTGGATGCCGTAAGTGAAGTCCTTCATGCCGAGTTCCGCGAGACGCGCCTCGTCGACCTTCAGGGTCTCGAAACCGTCACGCACCATCTCGCCGGTAACGTCCTTGGTGCCGTGGATCTTCATGGCATTGCGGATCGCCTCGGTAGTCCACATCGCCGCGACCATGCCACGGTTGTAGAGTACTTCGCCGACCCGGTCGATCTCACCCTTGCCCTTGCCGTTGCCGTAGACATGCTTCTTGATGTCGGCGTGAACCGGGAAGCCGGCACCCGCAGCGTGGAACGCACCCGACAGGTAGCCGTCGGCGGCGTCGCCGGCCGGCAACACGTCATTCTCGGAACCTGACCACCAGACGCCGATGAAGTGATCCATCGGGAAGCGGATCGAGGCGGCCTCCTTGACGGCGACCTGATTCATGACGCCCCAGCCCCACATCAGCACCCAGTCCGGCTTCTCACGACGGATCTGCAACCAGGTCGCTTTCTGCTCCTGGCCCGGGTGGTCGACCGGCAGCGACCGGTAGGTGAAGCCGTACTTGGCGGCCATGCTCTCTAGCGTACGGATCGGCTCCTTGCCGTAGGCGGAGTTGTGGTGGACGAGGTAGATCTTTTTACCCTTGAGCTTGTCCATGCCACCTTCCTGGTCGGCGATGTACTGCACCAGGGCGGTCGCCTGGCTCCAGTAGGTGGCCGGGAAGTTGAACACGTACGGGAAGATCTTGCCGTTGGCGGCCGAGGTACGACCGTAACCCATCGAGTAGACCGGGACCTTGTCGACGATGGTGCGCGGGATCAGCTGGTAGGTGATGCCGGTCGACAACGGCTGGAAGACCAGTGCGCCGTCTTTCAGCTTCTCGTAGCACTCCACACCCTGCTTGGTGTTGTAGGCGGTTTCGCACGACGGGTTGACGATCTTGACGCCCTCGATGCCACCGTCACGCTCGTTCAACAGCGAAAGGTAGTCACTGTAACCGTTGGCGAACGGAATGCCGTTCGGGGCATACGGCCCGGTCCGGTAGTCCATCGACGGAACCTTCAAGTCAGCAAGTACGGTCGCAGACAGCATCGGCGCGACCACCGCGGCTGCCAGTGCGACCTTTGTCAGTTTCGCAAATTTCATTTTCTCTCCCTCTCCTCTACTGGTGGTGGTTGCTGCCGTGCATCCCCTCATCGGGGAGGCCTCTCCGGTATCCCGCGAATCAGTGCGGGAACGGCCAAAGCCGGAGTTTTTCCTTCGCTATCGTCCACAGCCGCGCGAGTCCGTGCGGCTCGACAATCAGGAAGAAGATGATGAGCATGCCCATCGTGATAATTTCGACGTGCTTCGCGGTGACCACCGCGATATCCAGCCCGTCGACCATGAAGTTTTTCAGGACCAGCGGCATCAGGACGATGAATGCCGCGCCTAAGAAGCTGCCCATGATGCTGCCGAGTCCGCCGATGATGATCATGAACAGCACCAGGAAGGACTGGTTGATATCGAACGCCTCGACCGGTTCCGCCGAGCTGAGCCAGATGCCGAAGTAGAGCGCACCCGCCATGCCGACATAAAACGAACTGACGGCGAAGGCCGACAGCTTGGCGTACAGCGGGCGGATGCCGATGATCTCGGCGGCGATGTCCATGTCGCGGATCGCCATCCACTCACGGCCGAGGCGTCCACGGACGATGTTCTTGGCGACCAGCGCAAACACCAGCACAAAGCCCAGACAGAACAGGTAGCGCACGGCGGGATGGGCTCCGGGCCCGGTCAGCTGCAAGCCGAACATCGTGGATGCCGGCATGTTGATCATGCCGGTCATATTGTAATTGTAGAACCAGCCGAACTTGTTGAACATCCAGACGAGGAAGAACTGCGACGCCAGGGTCGCTACCGCCAGGTAGAAGCCCTTGATGCGCAGCGACGGCAGGCCGAACAGCACGCCGACGGCAGCGGTGATCAGACCCGACAGGATGACGATGACAATCAGGTTCAGGTCAGGAAAAGCCGTAAACAACTTGTAGGTTGAGTAGGCGCCGACGGCCATGAAGCCGCCGGTACCGAGCGACAGCTGACCGCAGTAACCAGTCAGGATATTGAGTCCAATCGCGGCCATCGCATAGACCAGGAACGGCAGCAGCACCGCGTTGGCGCCGTAATCATCGATCAGGAACGGCACCACGAAAACCGCAATGGCAATAATACCGAAAATGAACCAGCGGTCCTGGGCAATCGGGAAGATCGCCTGGTCGGCCTGGTAACTGGTCTTGAATTGACCTGTTTCGCGGTAAAGCATCGCTATCAGACCCTCTCGATGATCTTTTCGCCGAACAGCCCCTGCGGCCGAAACAGCAGGAAGGCGAGCGCCAACATGTAGGCGAACCAGTTCTCTATCGCACCACCGACCATGGGGCCGACGTAGATCTCGGCGAGTTTCTCACCCACACCAATGATCAGGCCACCGACGATTGCACCGGGCACCGAGGTGAAGCCGCCAAGAATCAGCACCGGCAGGGCCTTGAGCGCAATCAGCGACAGCGAGAACTGCACGCCGGACTTACTGCCCCACATGATGCCGGCGACCAGTGCGACGAAGCCGGCCACCGCCCAGACGATGACCCAGATGGCGCGCAGCGAAATACCGACCGACAGCGCCGCCTGGTGGTCGTCGGCAACGGCGCGCAACGCGCGGCCAATACGTGTTTTCTGGAAGAAAATCGCCAGCACCGTCACCAAGATGGCGGCGGTGATTGCCGCAAAGATCTCGAGCTTTTCGATGTACAGGCCGTGAGTGTCGAGCAGGTAGTCCCAGGCCCCCTGAGGGATGCCGATATCGAGCGGCTTGACGTCGGAACCGAACAGCAGGTCCCCGGTGCCCTCGAGAACGTAGGCCAGCCCGATGGTGGCCATGAACAGGATGATGCCCTCCTGGTTGATCAGATAGCGCAGCACCAGCCGCTCGATCAACCAGGCCAAAATGACCATCACCCCGGCCGTGGCAACGATCGCGATGGGCACCGGTAGCGTGAAGCCGAAAAGCTGGTTGAACCAGCCCTCGGGGGCGAGGAAATCGTACAGCGCCAGCGCGGCGAACAGGGCCATCACGCCCTGCGCGAAGTTGAAAATACCCGAGGCCTTGAAGATCAGCACGAAGCCGAGAGCGACCAGAGAATACATCACGCCCGCCATCAGGCCGCTGATTATCGTCTCGGTTAAGAAAAGCCAGTCCATCCAATCCTCCGCGGCGTCAGTCGTGACTGACGCCGAGATAGGCGTCGATCACATCCTGGTTGGAGCGCACCTCGTCCGGCAGGCCGTCGCCGATCTTGCGCCCGTAGTCGAGTACGACCACGTAGTCCGATATATCCATGACCACGCCCATGTCGTGCTCGATCAGGACGATGGTGGTGCCAAACTCGCTGTTGACGTCGAGGACGAAGCGGCTCATGTCCTGCTTCTCCTCAACGTTCATGCCGGCCATCGGCTCGTCGAGCAGCAGCATGCTCGGCTCGGCAGCCAGCGCACGACCCAACTCGACGCGCTTCTGCAGGCCGTAGGGCAGCTTGCCGACCGGAGTCTTGCGAATATGCTCGATTTCGAGAAAGTCGATGATCTCCTCGACCCGGTGGCGGTGGGCGAGCTCTTCCTGCAACGCCGGGCCGACACGCAGGGCCTGCCACAACACGTTGCGCGTCATGATCGTGTTGCGCCCGGTCATGATGTTGTCGAGTGTGCTCATGCCCTTGAACAGGGCGATGTTCTGAAACGTCCGGGCGATACCCTGGCGCGCCGCCTGGTGCGGTTTCATCTGCTTGCGGGTCACGCCACGGTAGGTGATCGTCCCTTCTTGCGGGTGGTAGAAACCGTTGATGACATTGAGCAACGAACTCTTGCCGGCCCCGTTGGGGCCGATGATCGACAGCACCTGATGTTCGCGCACCTGGAAGCTGATGTCGCTCAAGGCGCGGACGCCGCCAAACGAGAGGCTGATGTTGTCGACGGCGAGGACGACGTCGCCGATCTTCTTCGCGCTGGTCATCTGCTGAGCGGTCTCCGTCATGCGGCCGCAGCCGGCACCTGGGTGGTCTTGGTGTCGCGGATGGCCAGGTCGGCGACGATCTTGCCCTTACGCCCGTCCTCGAAGGTCACCTCGGCTTCGACGTGGACCTGATCACGGCCGTCGTAGAGTGCCTCAATCAGGTCGCCGTAGCGCTCGGCGATGATCCGCCGGCGCACCTTGCGGGTGCGGGTCAGTTCGCCGTCGTCGGCGTCGAGTTCCTTGTGCAGGATCAGGAAGCGGTGAATCTGTGAGCCGGAGAGATGCGGATCGCTGGTCAGGTCGACGTTGACCTTCTCGATACACTTCTGGATGACATCGTAGACCACCTGCTGGCCAGCCAGGTCGGTGTAACCGGAGTAGGCCAGGCCCTGGCGTTCAGCCCAGTTGCCGACCGCCTCGAGATCGATGTTGATAAACGCGGTGACGGAATCACGCTCATGACCGAAGGTGACCACCTCCTTGATCTGCGGGAAGAACTTGAGCTTGTTCTCGAGATATTTCGGCGCGAACATCGAGCCATCGTTAAGCTTGCCGACGTCCTTGGCACGATCGATGATCCTAAGGTGGCCGTCGTCGCCGAAGTAGCCGGCATCGCCGGTATGCACCCAGCCCTCCGCAGTCTTGGTCTCGGCCGTCGCCTCGTCGTTCTTGTGGTAGCGAATGAAGACGCCGGGGCTCCGGTACAGCACCTCGCCGTTGTCGGCAATCTCCACCTCGACCCCCGGCGCTGGCACACCCACGGTGTCGGGCTTGACCTGGCCGTCGGGGTGCATGGTGATGAACACCGCCGCCTCGGTCTGGCCGTAAAGCTGCTTGATGTTCATGCCCAGGCCGCGGTAGAAGTCGAAAATCTCGGGACCGATCGCCTCGCCGGCGGTGTAGGCGACGCGCACCTTGGAGAAGCCGAGCACGTTCTTCAGCGGCCCGTAGATGAACAGTTCGCCGAGGAAGTACTGCAGGCGGTCACCCAGACCGACCTGCTCACCGTCGAGGATCTGCACGCCGACCCGACGCGCCACGCCCATGAAGTGACGGTAGAGCCACTGCTTGATCCAGCCCGCATCCTCGATGCGAATGGTCACCGTGGTCAACAGATTCTCGAAGACAGGTGGCGGTGCGAAGAAGTAGGTCGGGCCGATCTCCCGCATGTCGGTCAGCACCGTGTCGCTGCTCTCGGGGCAGTTGATGCAGAAGCCGCAGACATAGGCCTGTGCGACCGAAAAGATGCAGTCACCAACCCAGGCCATCGGCAGGTAGGAGACCATGTCCTCATCGGCGGTCAGGTGGTCGAACTCAGCGGTATTACGCGCCGTGATCACCAGGTTGTCGAAACTCAGCTCGACCCCTTTCGGACGGCCTGTGGTACCCGAGGTGTAGAGCATGATGCCGAGGTCACTGCCCTGGCCGGCGGTGATTCGCTGCTCGAGTTCGCCCGCGTGGTCGCGGTTCCAGTCACGCCCCTGCTGCTGCACATCGACGTACGAGTGCAGAAACGGCTGATCGTAATCGCTCAGGCCGCGTGTCTCTTCGTAGATGATGTGCTCGAGAGCCGGGCATGCCTGCTGGACCTCGAGCATCTTGTCGACCTGCTCCTGGTTCTCGACCACGGCGAAGCGGATCGAGGCGTGATCGAAGATGTACTGCATCTCGTCAGCGACCGAGTCCTGGTAGACCGGCACCGGTATGCCTCCGACAACCTGGGCCGCGACCATGGCCCAGTAGAGCTGGGGCCGGTTGTCACCAACGATAGCGAGCTTGTCGCCAGGCTGGAAACCGAGCGCGGCGAGACCGCCGGCCAGCGCCATGACCTCGTCGCGGACCTGGCTCCAGGTCGAGGTTTGCCAGATTCCGAAATCTTTCTCGCGGATGGCGGGCCGATCGGCGCGCGTCCGGGCATGCTCGAGCAACAGCTTGGGGAAGGTGTCGAGTTGGGGCGAACCGCTCGCCGCCTCGAGATTGGCTGACATCGTGGCCCTGATCCTCTGGTGGTCTACCTGGCGCTGCCAGACGTGGCTATTGTGTAGTTATGCCACGCCCCTAGCGTTCGGGGGGTGGGCGATTATCACTTTACGTCAACGTAAATACAACCTTGACGTGTGCGTCACCGTATCGCCCTATATCACCGCGAACGGAAGCGCACAGTAGTACGCAGTGAATATCGGGTCAACTTGGAAATCCGACTATTTTTCATGGACTAACACAGCAGGTCGGTGTTGCTATGCAGCATCGGCAAACAGGGCGGCTCCCGTCCGATCAGATCTCGACACACACCCTGCTACCCTTGCGGCACAGGAGATCATGACCATGACAACAGGCAACCGGGTGGGTCCGGCAGTAGTCACGGTGGGTGATGAACTGCTCTTCGGTGAGCGCGAGAACGGCAACCAGCGCTGGTTGCTGGAACGACTGCACACCCTCGGTCACCCGGCCGAGGTGGCGCTGAGCCTGCCTGACGACCTCGGTACTATCGCGCACTGGGTCGCGATCCTGAGCCAACGCGGTTGCTTCCCGATCCTTGTCTCCGGCGGGATCGGTGGCACCCATGACGACTGCACCCGGCAGGCCATCGCCGCCGGCCTCGGTCTACGGCTCAAACTCCACCCAGAGTGCGATGCCATTCTCGCCGCGCGTTACGGCGACCGCTACACGAACCAGAGGCGACGCATGGCGGAACTCCCCGCAGGTTGCACCCTGCTCCCCAATACCAAGGGCGCACCCGGCTTCCGTATCGGCGGCATTTTCGCCTTCCCGGGGTTTCCCGAAATGCTCCAACCGATGGCCGAGGAAGCCCTGGCCACCGCGCTGCCACAGGCAGAAAGCGCAATCGTCACCATCGATGCAACACTCCCACTCCAGGAGGGCGACATCGCACTGGAGGTTGAGGCATTCAGCCACGCTCATCCGACCGCCCGGGTCGGCATCTACCCGGTCGCCGGCGGCGGGCCACCTGCCGTGACCTTGCGTCTGCGCGTTCCCGACCACGACGTGGAAACACGCTCTGCCTTCGAATCTTTGGTCACGCGCCTGCGCAGCAGTTGAATCGCCACCGGACGGGCGAGGGCGGCATGTCGCCCTGCTATACTCGCGCCCGCCCTGACGCACCTGCCGAGGAGAGTACGCTTGAGCTGGATCATCGCCCTGGTCGCCCTCACCGCTGGCCTTGGCGCCGGCTACTACCTGGCTCGCCACTTCGGTGACTCGCAACAGCGGGAGCGCACGCTACAGGCCGAACTGGACCAGGCCCGTGAAGAACATGCCACCTACCGTCATGAGGTCAGCGAGCATTTCACGCGCACCGCGCTGGCAGTCAACCAACTGACCGAGAGCTACCGTTCGGTGCACCAGCACCTGAGCGAAGGGGCGCACGCGCTGTGCGACAACGCCGCCGCCGAGGCGGCTCTTGCCTTCGACCAGTCACCACTGATCGACAGCCCGGTTGCGCCGACAGATGGGCAGAAAGAAGCCGTCCAGCCAAGCGAGGAAGGCGCCGCCCCCATGCCTGGCGCGTCCACCAACACCGACCCACAGCAAGCGCCCGTCGAGGCCGAGGTTGATGAAGTTGTCGCTCCAGACGATGCGACCCCGGACATCTCCCCCGAGACACCACCTGACACAGCTCCAAACACTCATTCGGGCGATGAATCCACCGCAACGAAGACCGCCGTGAAAGAGACGCTCCAGCCTCCACGGGACTATGCTGACGAGAACGATGCAGGTTTCGACAAAACCCCGCCCAAGAGCGGCTGACCGTTCGACCCGGCAAATGGCGGAGTAGCAGCATGTGCGAACTGCTCGGTATGAGCGCCAACGTCCCGACCGACATCCAGTTCAGTTTTACCGGCCTGATTGAGCGTGGCGGCCGCACTGGGCCACACCGCGATGGCTGGGGCATCGCCTTCTACGCCGACCGTGGCTGCCGCTGCTTTCATGACCCGTTGCCAGGGGCCGACTCCGAGGTCGCCGACCTGATCCGCCGCTACGCAATCAAGAGCCGCACGGTCCTGTGCCATATCCGTCGCGCCAATCGCGGCCGTGTCTGCCTGGAAAATACCCACCCGTTCACCCGCGAGCTGTGGGGGCGCACCTGGAGTTTCGCCCACAACGGCCAACTCGCCGGGATCAAGCGCTGGCCTCTGGGTGACTACCGACCGGTTGGTACCACCGACAGTGAACACGCCTTCTGCTGGCTGCTGGCACAGGTCCGCCAACGCCATCCCAAACCCCCGCGGCGACCCGCGACCCTGTATCG
>Ga0164320_10000710_pt1 | contig 11399 bp, 11 predicted proteins | sample GuaBasSediGuay11_FD_113736 | JGI IMG/M metagenome (GOLD analysis project Ga0164320, IMG submission 113736) | Subseafloor sediment microbial communities from Guaymas Basin, Gulf of California, Mexico - Guay11, Core 4567-28, 0-3 cm | ecosystem: Environmental > Aquatic > Marine > Hydrothermal...
AGAATGGGATCGCGGAGCCCGGCGTGAACGGCAGCATCACCAATATCGTGCATGTCCGGGAATAGGTTCACGTGTATGCCGGAGTCAACAGAGGCCCATGCGCGGCGGATCTCGCTCAAACTGTCTGGCCCCAGAGTGGCGAACAGAAACAGGCCGTCCTCGACCAGTACGCGTGACACCTCGGCAAAAGTCCGCGCCGGATTACCGACCCACGGCAGCAACAGATTGGCAAAGACAATGTCGAAGCTCTGGTCGGCAAATGGAAGTGCCGCAGCATCTGCCTGTACGGTTGATGTACGTGACAACCAGCCCTGCTTCTTGCGCGTTTGTTCGAGCATGTTGTGCGACAGATCGAGGGCGACGACCCGGGCCCGTCGGAAACGCCGCGCGAGAACTCGCGTTGCAGTTCCCGTCGCCGCGCCCAGATCCAGAATCGTCCGAGGCTCGATTACCATCGGCGCGAGACGGTTCAGCAGACCTTCGCGCGTTGTGGCGTGAACAAAGTCGACGCTATCGAACTGAGCGGCAGCGCCGTCGAAACGTCGCCGAACATCTCTGCGATTCAGCGCCGCGTTATCGTCGTCAATCATGTCGTAAACCGTAACACGCTTTATTTACGTACCGAGTCAATTGAGGCGTGGCACCGCACACGCGGCTATGTCGAAACTCCATGTATGCGATGGCAAAAAATAAACACGGCGGTCCTGACGCAAGCGATCTGGCTGGGGCGCTGTCTGGAAAATGCTGTGATGCCGAATGCCTGTGTGTTTTGCGGCGGCCGTCGTCAGGTCAACGAGGCTCCTGTCTGTAATCCTTGCTATGACGATCTGCCCTGGAATAACCGAGCTTGTTATCGATGCGCCAACCCGGTTAGCACGGATCTTCCGCAAGGCATTGCCTGCGCGGCGTGTCAGGAGTCACCACCACCTTTTACAGCCACGGTTGTACCGTTGTTGTATGAGTTTCCTGTGGATGCGGCCATCAAGGCGATGAAGTTCAGACGCAAGCTTTTCTACGTGCCGGCATTCGCCGACATCCTTGTGCAGGCGATGCACGATATACCGGCCGACGTTGACGCCCTGCTGCCGGTACCTTTGCATTGGCGCAGGCAGGCATTTCGCGGTTTTAACCAGGCGCGTGAGGTAGCCGATGCGGTTGGCAAGACAACGGGTCTGCCGGTTCTCAAAAATGTCCGACGGCACCGCGCAACGCCCTTTCAATCGGGCCTCGTCGCAGCGCACCGGCGACGCAATCTTCGCGCCGCATTCGTAGTACAGGGTGAAACACGCGCGCGACACGTGTTGATAGTGGATGACGTAATCACGACCGGCGAAACCTGTCGTCAGCTTGCACTAACATTGCTGGATGCCGGCGTGAAGAGAATCAGTGTGCTGGCGATCGCCAGGGCATAAAGGGAGTACACTTTAGCAATCGCACTAATTCGTGCTCGTTGTGGGGTCAACGCAATAGAAAGTGCCGTAAACCTGCACCTGTTCGTCGGTTGGATCGCCATGCTGTTCGGTGCTGCGTCCGGTGCCGTAATAGGCCTCTTTTTTCATCGTGCAAATTGGGCGGGTGGTTACGGCGCACTGCGCCGCCGCATGCTGCGGCTCGGGCACATTTCATTTTTCGGCATCGGCTTTCTGAACTTCCTGTTTGCGATGACGCTGTCACAGGTCAGCCTGCCTGATGGCCACGTGCGAATCGCATCCGCCGGATTTCTGGTTGCTGTCATGGCAATGCCGCTGACCTGCTTCCTCACGGCATGGAAAGAGCCGTTTCGTCACCTCTTCCCGATTCCGGTGCTTGCTGTAGTCGCTGGCATTGCCCCGATTCTTTTCGGCTGGCCCTCACTGTGAAGCTTGCCCTCATAGCTATGAGCGGGTTGCGGGCACACAACGAGGAGCTCACTCGGCTCGGTTTGACGATGCCCGGGTTTGTGGAGCGCAACAAGACGATCGCGTCACTGCCCAGCCTCGGATTGCTCACGTTGGCGGGAATGACGCCTAAAGACATAGAGCTCGGGTACTTCGAGGTTGATGACATTGCGGAATTCACAGGTCTGCCCGAGGATTACGACGTCGTTGCGATATCGTCGTTCTCAGGACAAATGAAAGATGCCTATGTGCTGGCGGACCAGTTTCGTTCCCAGGGCGTACGGGTGATTCTCGGCGGGCTGCACGTCACCGCCAGGCCGGATGAAGCGCTGCAACATGCGGACAGCATTATTATCGGCGAGGGCGAACCGTCCTGGCTAAAACTCATCGACGATCTGCAGAGAGAACAACTTCAGCCTGTCTATGATTCGCGAGCAACGCCATTCGATCTGGCTGCAGCGCCTATGCCTCGCTACGACTTGCTCGATCCGGAGAAATACAATCGATTGACCGTGCAGACGCAGCGCGGCTGCCCGTTTGACTGCGAATTCTGCGCGGCGTCGATCCGCCTTTCGCCGCTGTTTCGTGTCAAGCCGGTTGCGAGGGTGATTGCCGAAATCAGGCGCATCAAGGAGTTCTGGCCAAAACCGTTTATTGAATTTGCGGATGACAATACGTTCGCCAACAAAAAGCACGCGAAACGTCTGGTTCGTGCGCTCATTCCAGAACAGATTAAATGGTTTACGGAAACCGATATTTCCGTTGCGCGAGACAGTGAGCTGCTGGCCCTGATGCGCGATAGCGGTTGTGCGCAGGTGTTGATTGGCTTGGAGAGTCCGACGTTTGCGGGGCTGTCCGGCATTGAACAGAAATCAAACTGGAAAGCGAAGCAACTGGATTCCTATTACTCGGCAATCCACAAAATCCAGAGTTACGGAATTACGGTCAACGGTTGTTTTGTGATGGGTATGGACGGCACCGGATCCGAAAGTTTTCAGCAAGTACTCGACTTCGTTCGCGATAGCGGACTGTTTGAGGTCCAGGTAACCATACAGACGGCGTTTCCGGGAACGCCTTTGTACGATCGGCTGCAGGCATCGGGGCGGTTGATCGACGAGACGGCATGGGAGCTGTGCACATTGTTTGATGTGAACTTCCGGCCTGACTGTATGACCGCCGAGGAGCTCGAAAACAAATTTCTGTGGCTGGTTCAGGAGCTGTACAGCGCAGAAGCAACGAAAGCTCGCCGTACGAGCTTTTTCAATTTGCGTCGCGAACTAAGAAGGGATGTTCGTGTGCGCATTGGAGGTACAGGATGAATGAAAAACTAATAAAACCGTTCTATATAATTTCGGGCCTTTATGACGCAGTTTTGGGGTTAGCGTTTCTGGTGGCTCCCGCCTCGATCTTCGCGATGTATGCGGTAGATCCACCGAATCACATGGCTTACGTCCAGTTTCCTGCCCTGCTGTTAATCCTGTTTGGCATCATGTTCTTCAGGATTGCAATGGACCCTGTCAAGAATCGTGATTTGATTCTCTACGGCTGCGGCCTGAAGGTCTCGTACTGTTCGATGGTGTTCTACTACATGTCGACAACGGGCGTACCGGCGATGTGGGTTCCCTGGGCCTATGCAGATCTGGTCTTTCTCGTGCTGTTCGTTATCACCTGGAGAAGCCTGGGCCAACAGGCGGCAGCGGACTAACTTGCGACTGGGCTAAAAGCGTAATTCAACACAATGCCAACAAAGATTACGAAACCGATGTTGTGATTGTGTAGGAAAGCGGCAAAGCAACCGGCGGGTTGCCGGTCGCGCGCGAGCCATTGGTGGTACGCCATCAGGCCTGCAGCACCGGCAACCGACAGGTAATACCAGAAACCCAGTTCGGCGCGTAGCCCGATAAGCACGAGGGCGGCTAGCATCAGAATCTGCAGGCCGGCGATAACAAACAGGTCGACGTCGCCAAACAACAATGCCGTCGACTTTACGCCGATCTTGCGATCGTCTTCGCGGTCGACCATCGCGTAGTAAGTGTCGTAAATGACGGCCCAGATGAGCGCTGTGCCAAAAACAAGCCACGCGAGTTGCGGTGTTTGTCCGGTTTGCGCGGCGAAAGCCATTGGCACGGCCCAGCCGAAAGCGGCGCCCAGCACAAACTGGGGAATTGACACGTACCGCTTGATAAACGGATAGGCCACGGTCAAACCTGCAGCGACGATCGCGAGCATGCGCGCTGGACGATTGAGCATTGTCGCGAGACCGATCGCAATCAGTGCCAGGGCAACAAACAGAATCAGAGCCTCTGTTGGAGCAACGGCGCCAGAGGCTATCGGCCGTGTTCTGGTGCGTTCAACATAGGGGTCAATCTTGCGGTCGGCATAGTCATTAAGTACGCAGCCGGCGGAGCGCATCACATAAACGCCGACGACGAACACGACGAACAGGCCCTGGTCGGGATGTCCCTCACCCGCAAGCCACAACGCCCACAGCGTCGGCCACAGCAACAGCCAGGTACCGATAGGTTTGTCGACGCGCATCAGTTTGCCGTAGTTGCGCAGCTGAGCAATTACGTTCTGTCTGAGTTTGGGAGATATGACGTTCTTCATCGGCCTGAATTATACCTTTCCATAGCGCCCGGCATCGCCCAACCATCGTCGCACGATGGAGGCCGCATTTGTTGCCTCCGAGTTGTTGAAGATCTCAGCCGCAATTTTCACCTGGGGCATCAGCTCTGCGTCACGGACCAGGTTCGCAATGCGGTACTCAGGCAGGCCAGTTTGACGGGTGCCAAGCAATTCTCCAGGACCGCGCAGTTCGAGGTCGCGCTGCGCGACAACAAATCCATCGTTGGTGTCACGGAGCACCGCCAGGCGGCTGCGCGCCAGCTGTCCGAGAGGTGGCTTGTAAAGCAATACGCAGTGACTCTGGGTGGTGCCGCGACCCACGCGGCCACGCAATTGATGCAGCTGTGACAAGCCCATGCGCTCGGCATTTTCGACGATCATCAAGCTGGCATTTGGCACGTCGACACCGACTTCGATAACCGTTGTCGCGACCAGCACCTGAATGAGGCCATCCTTAAAAGCCTGCATCCCCCGCTCTTTCTCCGCCTGGCGCATGCGGCCATGCACGAGCCCTACGCGCAACTCGGGCAAAGCCTCGGTCAGCATTTCGTAACTGGCGGCCGCCGCCTCGTAGTCGAGCACATCTGACTCATCGATGAGTGGGCAAACCCAGTACGCCTGCTGTCCCGACTGACATGCCGTTCTGACACGAGCAATGATTTCTTCACGTCGATTTTCAGGCAGGGCTATGGTCGAGACTGGCTCGCGGCCAGGTGGCAATTCATCAATAACGGAGGTATCGAGGTCCGCGTACGCGGCCATCGCGAGTGTCCGTGGAATAGGGGTTGCGGTCATAACGAGTTGGTGCGGATATCCATGTTCGCCGACACCTTTTTCACGTAATGCAACGCGTTGGTGAACACCGAAGCGATGTTGCTCATCGATAATCACGAGTGCGAGATTGTTGAACTCGACACCCTCCTGAAACAACGCGTGTGTACCAACGACGAGCTTGGCGCTACCGTCGAGAATCGATTCGAGGGCGTCACGTCTGGCGGCGACGCGCTGACTCCCGCTCAACCAGGCAGGATCAATACCCAGAGGCCGAAACCAGTCGCTAAAGCTGCGCCAGTGCTGCTCAGCCAACAACTCGGTCGGTGCCATGATCGCGGCCTGCACGCCGCAGGAGATCGCTTTCAAACAGGCAATCGCTGCGACGACTGTTGTGCCCGAACCAACATCCCCCTGAATTAGCCGCATCATGGGATGCGCAGCTGCCAGGTCCGTGGTGATTTCGTCCACAACCCTGCGTTGTGCTCCTGTGAGTTCAAACGGCAAGCTGGCAACGAATTCGGCGACCTCTGCATCGCCTTTTATCAGTGCAGGAGCGGGTTCGGTTCGCGCCAGGTTGCGCAGGTTGCGCAAACTCATGTAATGCGCCAGTAACTCTTCGAATGCCAGGCGTTGCTGACATGCATGCTTGCCACTCAACATGAGTTCTACGTCGGCATCCGCCGGCGGTCGGTGCAAGTACAGAATCGCCTCCGCAAGCTCAGGCAGGTGCAGTTGATCGCGCACCGAATCCGGCAACAGCTCCTCCGGTGGATCATTGCGCATAAGGTGTAACGCCTGGTCGGTCAGGTTACGAAGACGACCCTGTTGCACGCCCTCCGTGGCCGGATAAATCGCCGTGAGCGTTTCGTTGATCGCGGCATCCTGACCTTCACGCAGAACGCGATACTCAGGGTGAATCATCTCCAGGCCCGCAGATCCCTTGCGCGCCTCACCGAAGCAGGTCAGCCGCACTCCGGGTTGAAATTGTGCTTGTTGTTGCCGCGAGAAATGAAAGAAGCGCAGTGTGATCTGCCCCGTGCCGTCACCGATGCGAACCAGAAGGTTACGCCGGCCACGGTAAACGGTTTCAGCGAGCGCAACCTCACCAGTGATCAAGCACCTGATGCCTGGCTGCAATGCGCCGATCTTGACGAGCTGCGTGCGATCTTCATAACGAAGTGGCAGCAGGAACAGCAGGTCCTCGACGCGAAACAGGTCCAGGCGCTCGAGTTTTTTCGCGAGCGCCGGACCGACGCCGTTAAGGACGGTCAGAGGTGAAGCGAGGTTAGAGTGCGAGGATTGCATCCGCCTCGACGTCGGCGCCTTTCGGCAATGAAGCAACACCGACAGCAGCACGCGCCGGATAAGGTTGCTCGAAGTAATCTTCCATCACGCTGTTAACCATGGCGAAGTTGCCTAGGTCCGTTAAGAAAATGGTCAGCTTTACAATTTGGTTAAGGTCGCCACCCGCCGCCTCGGCAACAGCCCTCAGGTTATCAAACACCTGCCGGGTACGCGCTTCGAAGTCGCCGTCGACGAACTCCATGGTCGCCGGATCGAGTGGAATCTGGCCAGACAGGAATACCAGGTCACCCGTCCTGACTGCCTGCGAGTAGGTGCCAATAGCGGCGGGCGCGCCGTCGCTGTGAATTGCCTGCTTGCTCATTTGAGCCCCCGTGAATGGTCTGTTGTCTGTGCTTGCTCTCTGAGTCAGGCGCAATCGCGAACTACGCGAATAACGCTCGGCATATTGCGTACGCTGCGTATTATCTGGGCAAGATGCGTTCGGTCTCTGACCTGCAGCAGGAACGACAGCACCGAGCAGTCCTCATGGCGGCCGAGCACTGATACCTGCTCGATATTCGAGCCACTGTCGCCAATGGTCGCTGCGACCTCGGCGAGCACGCCAGGTTTGTTGAGTGTGTCAACATGGATTTGACTCGCAAAATCACGATCAATCGCGTCTTCCCAGCTGACCGAAATCCACTTCTCGGGTTGCTTGCGAAAGTTGCTCAGGTTGCCGCAGTTATTGCGGTGAATAACGATGCCGCGCCCGGAACTCAGATAGCCCATGACCTCGTCGCCGGGAATCGGGTGGCAGCATCGCGCGTAGCTGACGACCATGCCCTCGGTACCCGCAATGACAAGACTCGCCGTGCCCGGCTCTGACTCGCCCTCCTCGTTGACGCCAATCAGAAACCGCGCGGTGAGTGGCGCAAGGCGCTCGCCCAGTCCGATCTGCTCGAACAGTTGCTCATTGTTGCTGAGGCCGAGTTCATCGAGAGCCGACTTCATGCGCACCTTGCCGACCTTGCGTAGAGATGAGTTGAGATCTTTAAGTGATCGATCGAGCAGTCGTTTGCCGAGGTCAACCGATTCACTCGAACGCATCGTCTTCATGTGATTGCGAATTGCCGTTCGGGCCTTTGCGGTACGCACAAACGTCAGCCAGTTCGGGTTCGGCCTGGCGCCGCGGGCCGTCACGATTTCGACCGTCTGGCCGTTCTGCAACTGGGTGCGTAGTGGTATCAGGCCGCGGTCAATCTTGGCGGCTACGCAACGATTGCCGATGTCCGTGTGCACGGCATAGGCGAAATCGACGGTCGTCGATCCTTTCGGCATCGGCAAGATGTCGCCCTTTGGCGTGAACACATAGATCTTGTCGGGAAACAGATCGACCTTGACGCTTTCGAGAAACTCTTCCGAAGTTCCCGAACGCTGCAGTTCGGCAAGATTGGCCAGCCAGTCGCGTGCACGCCGTTGCGGTGTGGCGTCGGATTTTTCTTCAGCTTTGTATTGCCAGTGCGACGCAACGCCCGATTCCGCAATCCGGTCCATATCCCGAGTTCGAATTTGTACTTCGAGCGGCAGGCCTTTGGGGCCAAAGAGCGTTGTGTGCAGTGACTGGTAACCATTAATGCGCGGGATCGCGACATAGTCCTTGAAGCGACCTGGCATCGGTTTGTAAAGACCGTGTACCAGTCCGAGTACTTTGTAGCAGTCGTTGACATCGTCGACGATGATACGAAAACCGAACACATCGACAATATCGCTCAAAAGTCGCTTCTTCTCCGACATTTTCTTGTAAATGCTGTAGAGGTGTTTTTCTCGTCCGACAACCTCAGCGCTGATTTTTTCATCGGCCAGCGTCTTGTCGAACTCCTCCGAAATGCGTTTGACCATCTGCCGCTGGCTTCCCTTGCTACGGCGCAGAGCTTTGTCGAGTACCCGATAACGCATCGGGTACAAGTGACGAAAGCCGAGGTCCTCGAGCATTACTTTAAAGCGATTGATACCAAGACGATTTGCGATGGGCGCGTAGATGTCGAGAGTTTCACGTGCAATACGTGCCTTTTTCTTGGTCGGCATTGCATCGAGGGTCTGCATGTTATGCAGTCGATCGGCGAGCTTGACGAGGATGACACGAATGTCCTCGATCATCGCCAGCATCATTTTGCGAAAGCTCTCAGCCTGCGCTTCGGCGCGACTGCGAAATTGAATCTGATCGAGCTTGCTGACGGCATCGACAAGAACGGCGACCTCGGCGCCGAATTGATCTTCGATTTCGCCTAGCGACGCCTCGGTATCTTCCACAACGTCATGCAGGATGGCGGCCGATATGGCCTGCGCATCGAGGTGCATGTCGGCGAGTTCCTGGGCGACGGCGACTGGGTGGGAAATATAGTCTTCGCCGGACTGACGCTTCTGACCGTCATGCGCCGCAGCGCCGAACTCGTAGGCTCGGACGATCGTCTCGATCTGCTCCCCGGTGAGATACGACTCGAGCGTTTCGATAAGCTGCCGCAAGCCGTGGTCGCGTTTTGACGCGCCCGGTAGTCTGGCTAGCAGTGTTGTGGCGTAATCCATCCCCTGATCATACCTGCGTTACACGGAATGTCAGGTGTCTGGCGTCGCAGATTAATCGCCAACTAGTCGCCTATGGAGATGCCGCGAACGGGCAGAACTTCTTCTGCAATCTCGGACTGCATGAATTCCTCAGCAGGTGGCACATCGATCTCTTCGAGAATCGCGGGCGTAACGTGGCCTTCGGCGATCTCGCGCAGCGCGATGACGGTTGGCTTGTCATTTTCGAGTTCAACCATCGGCTCGGCACCATGCGCCACGCGACGGGCACGTTTTGCGGCAACCAGCACCATCTCGAAAATGTTGTTGATGTTGTCCAGGCAGTCTTCGACGGTGATTCTGGCCAAGGGGATTCTCCAAAGGTGATTAATTACAAGATCAAACAAGAATAGGACGGCCCTGGAGCGCTGACCAGCCCTTATTCCAAAAAGTTATTAGGCAGTTATTGCAGCAACGGCGCGACGTAGCGCCTCGTTGCTGGTCGCCAGGTGCTCGCCCTGGCCAGCCAGAACGGCTTCGAGGTCTGCGACGGCGTCGTCGAGATCGTCATTGATGACGAGGTAGTCGAACTCCTCCCAATGCGACATGTCGCTTAGCGCGTCGCGCAGACGTCGTGCGATCACGTCGTCGCTATCAGTGCCACGAGACGTAAGACGTCGAATCAGCTCGTCGAGCGAAGGAGGCAGTATGAATATTGTGACGCAATCCGGCATCGAGTCGCGGACCTGGTGAGCGCCCTGCCAGTCGATCTCAAGAATGACGCTGTGATCGTCGTGCAGATGTCGCTCTACTTGCTCTCGGCTCGTGCCATAAAGATTGTCGAATACGGTCGCGGATTCGAGCATCTCGCCCTGGTCGCGCAATGTTTCGAACGCTGGTTTGTCGACAAACACGTAGTCGACGCCTTCGGCTTCGTTGCTTCGCTGCGGGCGCGTCGTGTAGGAAATAGAAAACCTCAGGTCCGAGTTGTTGCGAGTGATTGCCTGAACGAGCGTTGTTTTGCCGGCGCCGGAGGGGGCGGCAATAACAAATAATCTGGCCTGCGGGTCACTCATTGCGGGTCTTACTCGACGTTCTGGATCTGCTCGCGCATCTGCTCAATGAGTACTTTGAGCTCAACAGCTGCTTTCGTAGTTTCTGCGTCAGCGGACTTGGAGCCGAGCGTGTTGGCCTCGCGATTGAGTTCCTGCATCAGAAAGTCGAGTCGCCGACCGACCGGCTCAGCACTCGCCAGAGCCTGGCGGATTTCTACGAGGTGGCTATCGAGTCTGTCCAACTCTTCGTCGACGTCGAGCTTCTGTGCAATCAGGGCCAGTTCAACTTCGAGTCGTGCCGGATCCGCTTCGACATCGATGCGTTCGATACGCTCACGTTGTTTTGTGTGCGCACCTGCCAACACGTCTGGCATGCGTTCCCGCACAGATGCGCTCAGGGTCGCAATATCGGCACAGCGGGACTCGATCATCACTGCGATGCGTTCGCCCTCACTGGCGCGCATTTCGGTCATCGCCAGCAGCGCCTGCTCGAGCAATGCAACGGCCTCCTCTTGCAACGGTTCCGCGTCGACCTCTGTTTCGCTAATGACGCCTGGCCAGCGCAATATGTCGACGGGATTCGGCAGCGAAGACTCCGCCAATGTTTCGCTAATTTCTGTGACCCGCGTAGCGATCAATTGCACCAGATCGGCGTTAAGCTTCATGTCCGCTTGTTGATCGAAGGTACGTCGCAAATGCAGGGCACATTCAACCTTGCCGCGCTTGAGCACGGTGGAAACCTGTTGTTTGAACGCCTGTTCTTTGGGTCGCAATTCGTCGGGCAAACGAAATTGCACATCAAGGTAACGGTGATTGACGGCGCGCAATTCCCACGTCAAAGTGCCGCCGCCTGATTCGGCTGACTGCCGTGCAAAGCCTGTCATACTGTGTAACATCGATTCATTGTTATTGAACTGATCTTAGCCCGCAACCGCTATGCAAATTGAATACGCCAAAGTCTCCGCATTAGGGGACCGCTCGGATAACCAGGACCGCGCCGCCGTCGTCGTTGCAGACGACGCCGCGCTGATGCTTGTCTTCGACGGCATGGGCGGGCACTCCGACGGCGCGCGTGCGGCCGAGACCGGCCTCAAGGTCGTCCAGGATCTGTTCATGGATGCTCAGTTACCAATATTTGATCCGCAGGGCTTCCTGTACATGGCACTGGCGCGAGCGCATGACGAAGTAGTCAACATTGGCAAGGATGTTGCGGTTGATTTCCGGC
>Ga0164320_10000711_pt1 | contig 11380 bp, 12 predicted proteins | sample GuaBasSediGuay11_FD_113736 | JGI IMG/M metagenome (GOLD analysis project Ga0164320, IMG submission 113736) | Subseafloor sediment microbial communities from Guaymas Basin, Gulf of California, Mexico - Guay11, Core 4567-28, 0-3 cm | ecosystem: Environmental > Aquatic > Marine > Hydrothermal...
ACAGGAAATTGTCCTCCCGGAAGGCGATGCAGCCCGCGGTCAAGAGGCATTCATAGCGCTCGAATGCACGGCTTGTCACACGATCAGGGATATGGAGCTACCCGCGCCGGAGGAGTTGGGGCCGGTTACGATTGCCCTCGGCGGCAAGGTTTCGAAGGTGAAGTCCTACGGCGAACTGGTGACGTCGATCATTAATCCGTCCCACCGGCTGGCGCGAAATCCCTCTAAGCAGCCGATAACAAAGGACGGCCAATCCGTCATGCCGATCTACAACGACGTCATGACCGTCACGCAAATGGTCGATATCGCGGCATTCCTGGAATCGAAGTACAAAGGCATAGAGCGCCCGGCGTATCGATATCGGTTGTACGGCGACTGAGCAGGCCTGGCGCGGCGGCACGGCCGTGCAAATCTGGCATCTGCACGAAATTCCTCGGTGTCGCTCCTAAAAATCGTTTAGTTGGAAGTCTGTGACTCATCCGCGAGTTACGGCAGAACAGGTAGTCGAGTAGCCCGGGTGCTCTTGGCCGTTATCGGGTCGCCAATATGTTATTTTTCTCGCCGGTAGAGGTTGCACGCGAAGACAATCATTCTCAATGCTGCCGATCCTAGGCAGTGCTCTATTGAGCGCGCGAATCAGATTACTCATAAGTAGTACTAAGTAGTCTGGTCAGTGGCATGGCAATGGTTAGTACGCCAAGCGCAACGATCAACAGGCCGAGCCCGATGCGTGTAGCGCGTCGCCGCATGAACTCAGACATGCGGGCGGTACCGAGACCCGTCAGTACCATAGCTGGCGCTGTGCCGATTCCAAACGCGACCATGATGGCCGCGCCATGAAACGGCATTGTACTGCTCGCCGCAATCATCAGTACGCTGTAAACGAGGCCGCAGGGCAACCAGCCCCAGACCAGCCCGAGACCGAAGGCCCTTGGCAAATTCGTTACCGGCACGAGTTTCTGCGCGGCCGGCGCCATCCTCGCCCACAGGCTGGCGCCCATTTTCTCAACCGCGTTGAGCAGCCGCAGATCGAATGCAACCTTGAGTCCGACGAGGATGATGATGACTCCGCTCAATAATCGGATGGCGCCAGCGAGTTGGGGTGAAGCCTTTACAATGACGCTGCCGAATGCGGCGACAATGCCGCCAAGCACCGCGTAACTCGTCACGCGACCCAGGTTGTAGGTCAGGGCGAAGGGTACTTGCGCGCGCAGGGACGCGACACCTGCATTGACAGCAAATAAGCCGGAGATTCCCCCACACATACCGAGGCAGTGGGCGCTGCCCAGCAGTCCGGCGAGCAAAGCTGCCGAAAGGAGAGGCAGGAGTTCGGTCACGTGTCCGGTGTCTCGGGCGGCTTCGTGTCGTCATCCATGATAATGCGCACCGCCGGCGTTTCGAGATCGTCGAACTGGCCGCTTCCCACCGCCCAGAAAAATGCCCATACAGCACCCGCGAGCAACAGAAGGGCGAGGGGAATCAGGAAGTAAAGGACGTTCATGGCGCTCCGAAGCGACTAATGCGCAGCGCGTTGAGTACGACAATCAGTGAGCTGGCGCTCATTCCGATGGCAGCTGCCCAGGGCGGTACATAGCCGAGCGCGGCCAGCGGCAATGCTGCTGCATTGTAAACGATTGCCCAAGACAGGTTTTGCTTCACCACTCGAATCGTCTGCTTTGCCAGGAGGATACCAAGTAGTAAAGGTTGGAGTGCGTCACCAACCAAAACAATATCCGCATTCGTCTGCGCCAGCAGCGCCCCGTGTGCCGGGGCGATCGACGCATCAGCGCCCGCCAGCACCGGTGCATCATTAATGCCGTCACCAACCATGATGACGGTTTCACCATTCTGTTGTGCTGTGCGAATGATTTCGAGCTTGTCCTCGGGTGAACAGTTCGCGTGGTAGTCGGCGATGCCGAGCTTCCCGGCGGTATGTTGCACCGCCGCTTCACCATCGCCGCTTATTAACCCGACCTGCAAACCGAGTCCGGCAAGATGCGATATTGTGTCGGCGGCATCTTCGCGAAGTTCATCGCTAATGCTGAAACGAGCGACAAGCCGACCCTCTACGCCGAGATAGACTCCTGTCGCAGAATTTGTGGGAGCGGCTTCAGCCGCGACTGTCGCAGCTCTAGCCGCTCCTGCAAAACTAGCCCGGCCCAGGCGCCAGACCTGGTTGTCAATTGTTCCGGATACGCCGTTACCCACGGCAACGCTCTGGTCGTGGATGGTGACGTCGTTCTCGCTGGCGCGAAATGCACTTGCGATCGGATGGGTTGATACTGTTTCGAGTGCGGCGGCAATACGAAGGCATTGTTTTTCGTCGAATTTGTCATCGAGAACTTCAATTTCCTCAATGACTGGCGTTCCACGCGTAACGGTTCCGGTTTTATCAAACAGGATGCGAGTCGAGCGCGCGAGAACTTCAATGGCGTTGCCATTGGTCACGAGCAGGCGCAGTTGAGCGAGACGGGTGCCCGCTGCGGCGAATGCGGCAGGGGTCGCCAGCGCCAACGCACAGGGGCAGGTCACAACCAGCACTGAGAGTGTTACAACGAACGCCCTGTCAGGCGCAGTGATGTACCAGAATGTCCCGACAGCGGCGGCGACAATCAAAATGGCGACAACAATGTAACTCGCGATTCTGTCAGCGATTTGCACGTACGTTGGACGCGCGTAACGAGCGCGCTCGCTCATGCGGCTGATCGTTCCGAGTGTTGTGTCGCTACCAGTGGCCTCGACCCGCAGTTGAATCATGCTGTCTAGATTTATACTGCCTGCGAGGGCCGGGTCTCCAATCGATTTGGACTTGGGCGTTGCTTCCCCCGTCAACAAGGCCTCGTCGACTGCCGTTTCACCGTCAACCAGTATTCCATCGGCCGCTATCGATTCCCCGGGTCGTACCAACACAACGTCGCCAGCGACGAGCTGGCTGCTCGGAATTGTCGTCTGCCCATCTTCGCCACAGCGTGTCACCGTGTTTGGCAGAACATTCGATAACGCGGTACTACGGTCAATCGAGCGATGTCGGGCGCGCATCTCCAGGAACCGGCCGAGCGTCAGGAAAAACACGAACATGACTACCGAGTCGAACCAAGTTGTTTGTCCGCCGGTGATTGTCATATAGGTAGACCCAAAATATGCGGCTGCGACAGCGATAGACACGGGCAAATCCATTCCCGGCGCGCGCGCCATTACGCCTCGCCAGGCACTCCTGAAAAACGGCCGTGCCGCATACAACACCACGGGAGTCGTAACCGCGAAACTCACCCAGCGCAGAAACAGCTGCATGTTCGGCTCCATTCCCTGGAAGTCGCCGGCATAGAGTCCGACTGCGAACATCATGACCTGCATCATGCCGAGCGATGCTACGAGCAGCCGCTTTAATGCGGCGCGTTGTTCGAGCAGTTCGGGACGTGCCGCCGACTCCGGTGCAAGCGGCTGCGGATCGTAGCCGAGGTTGGCGAGTGTCGCGAGGATACCGCCGAGGCCGATATCATCGATATTCCAGCTCACTCGTAATCGGTGTGTCACAGGATTAATGTCGGCGCTGACCATTCCCGTTACGCGCGCCATTGTTGTCTCGATTAGCCAACTGCACGCAGCACAATACATACCGCCCACGTAGATTGTTGCTTCCGCGGTGCCGTCGCCGGATTCGGCGAATGCAGCGAGCATGTCTTCGCGATCGTATATTTGCCATTCGGTAGCATCGTCAGCAGGGCGCCCGGCGCCAGGTTGAGGTGCATCGCGCATCGCGTAGTAGTTCGACATGCCGGTATCACGAATGAGCTCTGCGACAGCCTTGCAACCCGGGCAGCAGACGGTCCTCTGTTGCCCGTCTATTTCGACGTGGTATTGATCGCGTGGGTCAACGGGCAGCGCGCAGTGAAAACAGGCGCTTGCACTCATTGCCGCTCTTGGTATTCCGGCAGGACGGGTTCAGCTGTGCTGATGGCGAGGTAAACCGTGTACAGACTCGCCGAGACCGACGTACCCAGTAGAACGATGATGAACCATGGCCAGAAGTGGCGATACCAGGGTCTGGAGTCCATCATGGTGTCGGTCCCAGAAAGCGGCTGTCTTCGATCACGATAACACTCTCATCGTCAGTAGCCGTGACAGAAAAAGTAATGTTCATGATGCCATAGGCATTGTCGCGATGGGTGCGTGCACGCACGGGCTGGGACAATATATCGCCGCCTCCAACCGTAACTTCCGCAGCGCCATCCAGCGTCAATCCAGGAACTCCGGCAACCGACAAGCGGAAATTGCGAGCATCGTTGCTTTGGTTGATTATCTTGACGGTGTAACTGTTTTCGATGACGTCACCGGGCAGCTCACGGTACAAGGTATTGCGATCACGAATGACATCGAGAATGACAGGAGTGCGAGTGACCAGGGAGGTAATCAGAGCGCTCATTAGTACGGTCAACAACGCTGCGTAAACATACATCCTGGGCCTCAGGATACGACTGGTCTTGCCTTCCATCGCGTGCTCGGTCGTATATCGCACGAGTCCGCGCGGGTAGTCCATCTTGTCCATGACGGAATCGCAGGCGTCGATGCATGCGGCACAGGCAATACAGTCGTATTGCAGGCCGTCGCGAATATCAATGCCGGTCGGACAGACCTGCACGCACAAGGTGCAGTCGATGCAATCACCGAGCCCTTCCTTTTGACGGTCAACCGAGCGCTTGCGGCCTCCCCGCGGCTCCCCGCGACCCTCGTCGTAGGAGATGATCAACGTGTCCCGGTCGAACATCGCACTCTGGAAGCGCGCATACGGACACATGTACTTGCAGACCTGCTCACGCATATAGCCCGCGTTGCCATAGGTCGCGAAAGCGTAGAAAAGACCCCAGAATAATGTCCAGCCACCGACGTTGATCGCCAGGATATCGACGCCGAGTTGTCGGATCGGCATGAAGTAGCCGACGAATGTAAAGCCGGTCCAAAGTGAGAACATTATCCAGAGAAACTGCTTCGAGCCCTTGCGACGCAGCTTGCTCAGGCTCCATGGCGCTTTGTCCAGCTTCATGCGCTGCGAGCGCGTGCCTTCGGTCAGCTGTTCCATCCAGATGAAGGCCTCGGTCCATACGGTTTGCGGGCATGCAAACCCGCACCACAGCCTTCCTGCGAGAGCGGTAATGAAGAACAGCAAGAACGCGGCTATCATCAACAGCCATGCGAGATAGATGAAGTCTTGCGGCCACAACGTCAGGCCGAGCAGGTGGAACTTACGTGCCGGAAGGTCGAACAAGAACGCCTGGCGCCCGTCCCACATGAGCCATGGAACCGCGTAGAAGAGGCCGAGCAGCGCGTAGGTGGCAAGCTTGGACAGCGTCGCAAAACGGCCGTTGATTTCTCGCGGATAGATCTTCTTGGCGCTTTCATAAAGCGCCGCCGCCCGAGGCTGGTCGGTTTGTGCTGCTTTGCTCATCGGCTCGTAAAGCTACCGGTGAATCGTGTCGCGTTTTGGGGCAGTCCGTACCAGCCAGGCGGTCACTGCGGAGCATCCGGCCGAAATGATCCAGAAGAAAAAGAAACCTAGTGCGTAACCGGTTTGAACACCGATATCGATATCGACGTTAAGCGTCGCAATCAGTTCAGTTGGATCGAACACTGCGAAAAACAGCATTGTTGCGACCGATGCCGCAAGAAAGGAAATCCAGATAACCGTCGCAACAGCCTGCTTGTTACGACTCCACTTCCTAGCGCCTCGATATTCTTCGCTGACCACGTCGCTTCTTGTTAATCCGCATTTGAAAGACTGTATACATAGGCCGCGAGAATTTTCGTGCGCTTTTCGCCGAGGAGTTCACCATGTGGCGGCATAATGCCATGGCGGCCCTCGACAATCGTAGTACGAATCGACTCCGGCGACGAGCCATATAGCGAGGTAGTGTCGGTCAGGTCAGGTGCACCCAGTGCCGTATTGCCGGTCCCGGCAGGTGTATGGCAGGCGGCACAGACTGTCTCGAATGTCGGTTTTGCCGTCAACGCTGCCGCATCTGCCTCTTCGAGGCCGCTAAGGCTTCGCACGTACCGAACCATATTATCGATGCCCTCGTCGCTGCCAAGGACGGCCGCCCACGAGGTCATGATGCCATTGCGCCCATGCGTAATGGTCGCGACGATGTTGTCTTCCGAGTTGCCCCACAGCCAGTCGTTGTCGGTGAGATTCGGATAGCCTGGCCCGCCACGCGCGTCGGAACCGTGACAGGTGGTGCAATAGTTGGCGAACAGGCTGCGCCCGAGTTCAAGTGCTTCAGGGTCCGCGACGCGTTCTGCAAACTCCATCGCCGCGAAGCGTTCATAGATCGGCTCATAGCGTGCTTCTGCGGCCTGCATTTCTTCTTCGTACTGGCCCTCTTGTGTCCAATTCAACAGTCCCTCGGTTATTCCGAGTCCGGGGTAGCTGATTAGATAGACGGCTCCCCATGCGATCGTGATGAAGTACAGGTACAGCCACCACTTGGGAGCCGGATTGTTCCACTCCTCCAGGTCACCATCCCACACGTGGCCGACAAGGTCCTCGTCTTCCTTGTTTTGTGGTCCCTGCTTGCCCGCCCAGCTGATAAGCCAGACGCACCAGATGACAAACGCGATTGTGCCGGCTGCAACGAACCAGGCCCAGAATGCAGGCATCAGAGGTTCTCCCGTTCGTTGATGGTCATGTATTGGTCCTCTTCCAGTGGCAGGGCCGCAGTGGCTTCAAAATCAGCCTTGCGACGACTGCTCCAGGCCCATATGCAGAGCCCGATAAATGAAAACAGTAGTACGGCGGTTAGTAGTCCACGGACGTCATTGATATCCATCGATAACTACCTGCGTGCCTTGCGATTCGTGCCGAGTTCCTGCAGATACGCGATGAGTGCATCCATTTCGGTCTTGCCCGCAACGTCGCTCGCCGCATTTGCGACCTGCTCATCGGTGTAGGGATCGCCGAGAAACCTGAGGACTCGCAGCTTGGCCGTTACCAATTCTGGGTCCACCTGGGCATCCGCCAGCCATGGGTAGGCCGGCATGTTCGAGTCCGGTACCAACGCTCGTGGATCGATCAGGTGCAGTCGCTGCCAGTCATCGCTATAACGGCCGCCAACGCGAGCGAGGTCAGGACCGGTTCGCTTCGATCCAAACTGGAACGGCCGGTCATATACGGTTTCCCCGGCAGTGGTGTACGGACCGTAGCGTTCGGTTTCGCTGCGAAACGGCCGAATCATCTGTGAATGACAGTTGTAGCAGCCTTCGCGAACATAAACATCGCGGCCTGCCAGGCGCAAAGCGGAGTAGGGCGCGATGCCCTCATCCGGCTCTGTCGCATCGGCGCTCAGCATCAACGGAATGATCTCAATGAGCCCACCGATACTGATCGCGACCACGATGAGTATCATCATCAGGTTGACGTTTTTCTCTATAGTTTCATGACGCATCGGGGCCGCTCCTCTCCACCGGGTCCATGACAGCTACAGCCGCCGGCTCTTCTTTCGAGATGGTCTTCCAGACGTTGTAGGCCATGATGATCATGCCAGTAAAGAAGATCAGCCCGCCGAGCAGACGCATACCGTAGTACGGATATTTCGACGCCAGAATTTCGATAAACGCGTACGTCAGCGTGCCGTCACTGTTCACGGCGCGTGACATCAGGCCTTCTCCGATGCCTGCCACCCACAGGGCTACTGCGTACAGCACTACGCCGATCGTTGAGGTCCAAAAATGCACGTCGATGAGCTTGGTGCTGTACATACCGTCGCGGTTATAGAGCCTTGGTAGCAGGCAGTAGATCGAGCCAATTGTCATCATTGCGACCCAGCCCAGCGCACCGGAATGCACATGACCGATGGTCCATTCAGTGTAGTGCGACAAAGCGTTCACGGTCTTGATCGACATCATCGGACCTTCGAAGGTCGACATGCCGTAGAACGACAGGGCCACGATCATAAACTTGAGAATCGGGTCGGTCCTGAGCTTATGCCAGGCCCCCGACAGCGTCATAATGCCATTGATCATGCCGCCCCAGGACGGTGCCAGCAGGATGATCGAAAACACCATCCCGAGTGTCTGTGCCCAGTCAGGCAGCGACGTGTAATGCAGGTGATGTGGCCCGGCCCACATGTAGATGGCGATCAGTGACCAGAAATGCACTACCGAAAGACGGTAGGAGTAAACCGGTCGCCCGGCCTGCTTGGGCACGAAGTAATACATCATACCGAGGAAGCCAGCGGTCAGGAAAAAGCCGACCGCATTGTGGCCATACCACCACTGCATCATCGCATCGACAACGCCCGTGTAAATCGTGTAGGACTTGGTCAACGTGACCGGTACAACAAGGTTATTAAATATGTGTAGCACGGCAACCGTAATAATGAAGGCGCCATAGAACCAGTTGGCCACATAGATGTGTTTGATGCGACGCTGGCCGATCGTGGTGAAGAATACGATGGCATAGGCGACCCAGACTACGGTGATCAGAAGATCGATGGGCCACTCGAGTTCGGCGTATTCCTTACTTTGGGTAATACCGAGCGGCAGCGTAATTACTGCCAGCACGATGACGGCCTGCCAACCCCAGAACGTGAATGAAGCCAGTTTGCTGAAGGCGAGGCGTACGTGGCAGGTACGCTGCACAACGTAATACGACGTCGCAAACAGGGCCGAACCGCCGAACGCAAAGATGACCGCGTTCGTATGTAATGGCCGCAACCGGCTATAGGTAAGGAATGGCAGGTCGAAATTGAGCGCCGGCCACATCAATTGAGCCGCGATCAGCACGCCGACGAGCATGCCCACGATGCCCCAGAGCACGGTCATGATCGTGAATTGGCGCACCACCTTGTCGTTATATGAAGCTGCTGTGTCCAATGGACGGACCCCTGTTGTTTTTCTGGTATACCGCAGAATGCCGGCAGGCTATCTGCCGGCACTTTCCACACGTATAGGTAAGGATACGTATGCGCTGACCAACGCATCGCGGTCAACAATAGGTATATCTCACCACGGTATACTCTCGATATCCAGTACTGATATGGCCAGATTAATGGGCACAGACAAATTGTGGGCCGAGGAGTCGGAAGCGTATTTTCGTGTTCTGATCGAATCGGCCCCTGACGCGATGATTATCGTGGACGACAATGGTGAGATCGCGATCGTCAACGGCCAGACAGAGAAAATGTTCGGCTACGACCGTGACGAGTTGATTGGTAACAAGATCGAGATGCTATTGCCGGACCGTGTTCGTAACTCGCACATCGGTCACCGCGAGAAGTTCTCCGATACGCCTGCCCTGCGTCCCATGGGCGTGGGCATGGAGCTGGTTGGCCAGCGCAAGAACGGCAGCGAGTTTCCGGTGGAAATTAGCCTGAGCCCGGTGTCCACGCCGAAGACCACATTTGTGTCGAGCGTTATCCGCGACGTTACGAACCGCAAGCGCATGGAACAGGAAATTATCGCTGCGAGGCAGGAGGCCGAGCGGGCCAACAAGGCCAATAGCGCTTTCCTTGCGGCCGCAAGTCATGACCTGCGGCAGCCCGTGCAGGCCCTGAGCTTGCTCAACGGCGCCTTGCGCCGCACGGTCAAGGACGCGAAAGCGCTTGAGATGATCGAGAATCAGGATCATTCGTTGACGGCCATGACGAACCTTCTCAATTCGCTACTCGACATCAGCAGGCTCGATGCGGGCGCCGTAACACCCGATTTCGAAGATTTTCCGATGCATCGCCTGACGGACCGGCTCGCGGCGGAGTTTGCACGCCAGGCGCAACACAAGGGCCTCAAGTTCGAAGCAGTACCGTGCACGTCGGTTGTTCGCTCAGACCCCAATCTGTTGGGTGAGATTGTTCAGAATCTCGTCGGTAACGCGATCCGTTACACGGAAAAAGGCAAAGTAGCCGTGCGTTGTTATGAGCGCGATGGCCAATGCCGCATCGAGGTCGAAGATACGGGTATTGGCATCAGTGAGGACCAGCAGCAAGCCATCTTCCAGGAATTTCACCAGGTCAAGTCGCCGGGCGGTAGCAAAGAAGGATTCGGACTTGGGCTCGCAATCGTTCGCCGGCTTGCGGACCTGCTCAGGCACGACATCGGTGTCGAATCAGAACCTGGTAAAGGTTCGATCTTTACCGTCAGCATGCCCGTCGTCGGTCCGATTGGTGAGCACAGTGACGATGACGAGCCCGGACACTTTGTCGCTGAGGAGGCTGCTACCGGGCTTGTCGTACTTATTGAAGACGACGTCAACGTCGCTAATGCCTGGGGAATGCTCCTCGAAGCCGAGGGATACAAGGTAGCGACCGCAGCGTCAGCGACAGAGGCGCGCGCCCTGCTTAATCACCTCGATGAAGTGCCTTCACTAATCGTATCCGACTTTCACCTGCTCGATGGCTCAACTGGTGTTGAGGCCGTGACCGACATTCGGGATCACTACGGCCTGAATATTCCGGCTTTTATCGTCACGGGCGACACCTCGAAGATCGTCAAAGATTCACAGCCGGTCGACAACAGCACATTGATGAACAAGCCGGTTAATACCGGCCGGCTACTTGCGGCGGCGAGAATCGCGACCCGGACCGGCGAAGTACCCGCGGATTAACCTGTAGGAGCGCCCCATGGGCGCGAATATGAGGTCGCGGTGACAAGCACCGCTCCTACAACGCCAGCCAGCTGAGCGGTGACTTGGTCAGCGCCGCGCCGACGATGAAGGCGAATGACGCCACAGCGGCGACAAACGCAATCAGGCGAATCTTGCTGGTCTTGCCAAAACGAAACGCCACCATGCCGAAGCCTATGTAACCTGCGAGGCCTGCGAATTTTGCAAGCAGCCAGGCGTGCTGCGTCCATTGCAGATTGAGGATTGAGATCAGCCAGACTCCGGTCGCAAAAAACAACGCGTCGTTAATGTGCGGCACTATCTTCGCTGCGCGATTCTTGTACAAAGGTGAGCCGGTCATTCGCCAGTAGCCCCGAAGCAAAAATCCGGTGACGGCCAGTGCCGCAAACGTCATATGAAAGTAACTTATAATCAAATACATACGCGTCTCCCTGGCTTAGCTACGCAAAGTCCGGTTAGTGGTACGGGTTCCTACTTATAGCTATACAAGTTGCCTCTGGCAAGGTTGCGAATAATTAAATTCGCAACGATCAGGTACGCGAAAATATGTTGAAAATCGCCGTATGTCTATCCGCGCCTGCTGCGGTAATTGCAGCAGGCGTTTTCGCGTGTTTCTCCGCTGTGGGAGTCGCGGCTGAAGCCGCTCCTACAAAAACTGAAAGCACTGTGGGAGCGGCTTCAGCCGCGACAGCCAAACCCACAGAAACTGAAAGCACTGTGGGAGCGGCTTCAGCCGCGACAGCCAAACCCACAGAAACTGAAAGCACTGTG
>Ga0164320_10000712_pt1 | contig 11373 bp, 28 predicted proteins | sample GuaBasSediGuay11_FD_113736 | JGI IMG/M metagenome (GOLD analysis project Ga0164320, IMG submission 113736) | Subseafloor sediment microbial communities from Guaymas Basin, Gulf of California, Mexico - Guay11, Core 4567-28, 0-3 cm | ecosystem: Environmental > Aquatic > Marine > Hydrothermal...
GCCCGTGTCCTATTTGCAAAAAGGTCAAGTGGTGGTATAATGACTTGCCGCTTAGGGCCTTCTGCTGGGGATCACCAGACGACGAACACAAAGAGGTGTCCAGGGTGGCACCAACACAACGCACCCGACCCCGACCTTGACGGTCCCTACAAGGGTCCACCCGTGGGCACCTATGCCTACACCGCTTGGCTGATGGCTCAATCGGGCATGGATCCTGACGAGGCCGACGCCTGGAAGGACGAGATGAAAGAGCGAGATTTTTAGTCAACAGGAGGCCCCGCAAGGGGCCTCTTCTGCTTTGTGTCGCATCCTACAAAATCGCAGGTAGCTTAGCCACGCACGATTGAGGCCACGCCCGCACGCGGCAGCACAGGCAGCCACAGGGCAAACAAAAGAAATCACAAATACCATTTGCTTTTTCCAGCGGTTGTGGTATACTCTCGGTGGATTCAACAACAGCAACGGAGACAAGACATGCAAATCACCATCACCACGATTGACGACTCGGACGACGACTGCCGCAGGACCACCTACGAGACCCGCGTGGACGGCAAGCTCTACACGCTCGCCGCGTGCTCCCTCCGAGGGGAAGGCGTTGAGGAACGTGCTCGCGAGTTGTTCGGTGACGACGTGGAAATCGTTTGGGAATTCTAAAGAAAGGACTTGCATCTGCCCGATACAGTGGTATACTGTTAGTGAGTCAAGGAAACAACACAACGGAGACAACAATGAACGAGCAAAACGAAATCGGCGGCGACCTTCAAGACGAGTACACCGCCATTCAAGAGGCCGAGCTTCTCGAAGAGAGTCCGATCATGGACCTCACCGATCAAGACTTGGAGGGCTGGTATCAGGAATGGCTCTCCGAGCAGGACGATCCCGCGAGCATCGACCCGGACTTTTACGATCCCCGCGTGGACTTCGGCCCCGATCCCCGCGACTAGCACACTTGTTGCTTCTCTCCTAGGCTCCCTGGCGATTTAGGTCGTCAGGGGGCCTTTCCATGTGCCTAGGAGGCCGCAGGACGAGGGCTGCAAAAATCAAGGTAGCTTAGCCACGCAGGGTGAAGGCCCGTGCCCGTACAGGGCAGCACAGGAGCCCAAAAGAAATCACAAATGGAATTTGCTTTCTAGCCAATTGGGAGTATTATTGGGCATGAGAAACAAGCAACAGATTCAGGGCCAAGCGAGGGCCATCCTGAACAAACTCGCCCCGCAGTACCCCGTGCTGGCAAACCTGCCGATTCGCATTTCGACCCGTATGACACGGGCCGCTGGTCGGGCTTCCTGGCGAGGTGGTATCCCTGTCGAGATCACCCTTTCGCTCCCTTTTTTCGCAGATGAGGCGAACGACCTACATCGTACCGTAACGCATGAGGCGGCTCATATCGTCGCTGGCCACGCTGCTGGTCATGGCCCCACGTGGAAGGCTGTACACCGTAGCATGGGCGGCAAAGGCGACCGCTGCCACACTATGAGCCTTGCGGAAGGTTTCAAGCATACTCCCCGCAAGCGTGCCCCGCGTGTCGAGGTGACTTGCCCCAAGTGTAGCCAACCGATGCTGCTGGGGCCTACGCAAGCCAAGAAGGCACAACGGGGCTATCGCTACACGCACGCACGCTGCCCGAGATAGGGTAAAGAAAAATCCCTTCTCCCGCTTGACTTCAAGCGGGGGGAGGGTATACTGCAAGCATGAAAGAACAAACAACATTCGTCCTTCGCAACACGGGCACCTCGCGATTCGTCAAGACGAGCCCCCACGAGTTCCTTGACGAGAACTTTGTCGAGGGGTGGGATAACCTCGCGGCTCGTGGTGCTCTGACCTTCGGGACGCACGAGGCGGCTCTGATCGCCAAGGATGCTGACCCCGATGGCTGCTCTCTCGCTGTCGAGGAAATCTGATAAACAAAACCCTTTTCCCGCTTGACATTCGGCGGGGATGGGGTATACTGTCAGCGTTCAAGGAAACAACAGCCAAGGAAACAAGCCATGAAACTTCAAATCGAATACAACGACGCCTGCCGCAGGACCACCTACGAGTCTGACGACGACTGCCGCCGCGTGGACTACTGCGTGACCGTGGACGGCAAGGAATACTGCCTTTCCGGTTCTGCTCTCGGCAACGAGCACAACGACCGCGAAGCCACCGAGCGTGCTCGCGAGTTGTTCGGCCCCGACGTTGAGCTGATCTTCTAAGAGGCTGCCAGAATGGCGGGGGCCACGGCCCCCGCTGAGCCCCCTGCCTGCCCCCACACGGGGAGCGGCCCCGACCCCCTGTGGCTTAGCCACGCGGGCACGGCACTCGTGCCGGTAGAGCGTATCCCAGGCCCCTTGTGATGCCTGCTATGCGTTACGCTTTTTCGGTTTCTCGCTTGACTTCTGCCAATCGCATGGTATACTGTGGGCATGAAGCAACAAGAAACAACCGAGTTCGCACAAGCCGTCGCCGGGAACTGTGACCGTTGGGTGCCCGCCTGTGGTGGCCAACTATATGCTATCGTGCGAAGGAGGATGCTAGAAATCTTCCCCGAAATGGAATTGGAGGAGGACAATGAGGAGCACCTGATTGTTTATACAGGTGGAGTTGCTACCCTGATCAACCAGAAAAAACTAATAGGTGTATTTTTACCCCCCAACGAAAGAGGAGGAAGATGAAGATGAGTAACGAAATACCTAAAGCTCTTTATGAAAAGGCAGCGTGTTGGATGGCAGACAATGAAGACTCTTGCCTATTGGAAGAGACTATGCCTAAAGAACATATAAACCAATATCTTCTTGAAAAGGCCTTTGAGATTATGGAAGAAATTTATGACATTTATTCTCAATCAGATGGAGGAAGGAATTGAAATGGAAAAAAAACTAGAACCATATCACTTTTACGATATCGTGCGAATGATGAAAGAGATCTTCCCCGAAATGGAATTGGGGGAGGACAATGATGGGCAACTGATTGTTTATACAGGTTGGGAATCTACAACTTCGGATGGATTTTATTCTCCAATAGGTGAAGTTTTACCCCCCAACGAAAGAGGAAGAGGTAAGTATCTCATGTACCTAAGAACGAAAGAGGAAGATGAAGATGAGTAGCATCTACGATAAGTATATGTAGGCCATAGGAGGCCCCGCAAGGGGCCTCTCGTGCGTTGTGCCGAGCCCTACAAAATCGCAGGTAGCTTAGCCACGTTGGCTTGCAGCCGGTGGCCGCACACGCCCGCACGAGAGGCCAAAAAGATTTGGTTTTTCACTTGCTTTTCTAGCACAATCGGGTATACTGAACACATGAAGAAAGCAAACAAGTACGTCCTTCGCAACGTCGGCACCTCCCGCTTCGCAAGAGAACTCCCGCATGACTTCATGGACGACAATTTCGTGGAAGGATGGCAGAACCTCGAACAGCGTGGTGCCTTGTGCTTCACCTCCGAAGCTGAAGCCGAACTCGCAAAAGATTTCGACCCCGATGGCGACAGCCTGATGGTCGAGGAAATCCAGTAAACAAAACTCTTTTCCCGCTTGACATTCGGCGGGAAAAGGGTATACTAGGACATGAAGAAAGCAAACACACGCGAGTACGATCAAGCCGTCAAGGGAAATTGCGACCGATGGGTGCCCGCGTGCGGTGGTCACGAAACAGAATTCCAGTACAACGGCAAGCGGTTCCTGTACTGCTACAACCCGAAAACACACGAACACGCCCACATAGATCTGGACACGGACATGGTTGAGCCCAATCCGTGCTTCATGAAATAAACGCCTCACGAGGCCCCGCAAGGGGCCTCGTGGCTCGCGTGCCGCATCCTAGAAAATCGTGCGTAGCTAAGCCACGCACGAAAAACGTAACGCCCGCACAGGGCCGCACAGGAGGCCAAAAATAAATACTAATTAGAATTTGCTTTTTCCAGCGGAGAGGGTATACTCCAGCATGGTTCAAATCAACGAACAACTCGCCCGCACGGGCTACGTCCTTCTCACGATCACCGACTCGCACGGGGCCGTGGTCCTTCACGAGACCGTTCGCGAGGACGACGTGGATCAAATCGTCAACCGCTTCCTTCACACCATTCGCTAATGTACGCACTAAACATCACCGAGGAAGAATCGGACGCTATTGACTTTGTGGGCTCACGCTACGCTTGGAGCGAGGCCCTGTCGGCTCTAGGTCCAGGGTATCACGAACTGGCCGAGCACGAGGCGTGGGAGCTTAGAGACGCTTTTGAGGCCGATACCGAAGGGGGACACAATATGTTCCCAATGCTGAGCTACGGCTCTAGACTGGCCGAAAAGCTTTTCGGATTGGTCGAGGCGATAGTCTAAAAAACACCGCAGGAGGCCCCGCAAGGGGCCTCGCTTGCGTTGTGCCGCGTCCTACAAAATCGTGCGTAGCTTAGCCACACGGGCGGGCGGGCCGTGCCCGTAGCGGGCCGCACAGGAGGTCAAAAAGATTTGGTTTTCCATTTGCTTTTTCAGGGCCATAGGGTATAATACAAACATGAACGAGCAAAACGAAATCAACGGCGACCTCCGCGACGAGTACCTCCAGATTCAAGAGGACTGCGATCCCATCGAGGACTGCGATCCCATCGATGAACTCTTTGAAGAGGATTGGGCCTCTCAATACGACGATGATCCTAACCCCTATGCTGGCACATACTCGGAGATGTAAGACATGAAAAAAGAAAACAATAAGAATCAAAATCCTATCGGTACTCCCAACCCCAAGAATCCTAATATCCTGGAATGGGTTTCTGAGGACGGTGAGCGTATGCTTCAATACATTTCCTCTCATGACTACTACCGTTTTTGCCGTGCCGTCGGCAGCCGTGAAGGTCTCATCATTTCCCCCGAGAATGGAGCTTGGATAGTAGAGCCATGCATAAATGGCCTCTTGAGCCATCATCTAAAAACCCTCAATAAATAGAAAGTTGCTTATGGTCGGCCTGCCATTTTGGCAGGGCGGCGGATTTCTGTGATGCGTTCATCGCCTACGCCGAGCACGAGGACGGTACGCCGTTCACTGAGGCAGAGCTTGAGATTCTGAACATGGACACCGACCTCATTCACAATCTGGTTTTCGAGGAGATGCAATAATCGCCTCACGAGGCCCCGCAAGGGGCCTCCCTTGCGTTCTCCCGAGTCCTACAAAAACGCAGGTAGCTTAGCCACGCGGGCGGGCGGGCCGTGGCCGTAGCGGGCCGCACAGGAGGCCAAAAAGATTTGGTTTTCTACTTGCTTTTCTAGCACAATCGGGTATACTCTCAATGTCTCAAACAACGGAGAAAAGACATGGAACGCAAAGTAATCAAAACAGACGGCACCACCACCAGCACTTGGGTTGGCGACGGGTTCGAGTCCTGGAACGAGGCCATTGGTGCCCGTGTGGGAACCATCGTGGTGAGCCCCGACCGCACGGTCGAGCTTTGGTGCGACGACGAGGGCCTGATGGTGGCAGAGCCGCAGCTCAACCTTGCCGCGTCCATGCTGGTAGGCCAGCAGATCGTGGGCGACGTTATCTACTTCATGCCGGGAGATATCAAATAAAGCCACGAGGAGGCCCCGCAAGGGGTCTCCTTTGCTCTGTGCCGAGACCTACAAAATAGCAGGTAGCTTAGCCACGCTGATTTCCCGCCATGCCCGCACGCGGCAGCACAGACAGCCACAAGCCAATTTCTCTTTTTCAAGCTTTCTCCTTGTGTTTTCTCTGTTGGGCGGTATACTGAAACATGAAGAAACTACTTGTTGCAGCCGCTTGGACATACGTCGCTCTCTACGCTTTCGAGCTTTACATGAGGTATTCTTCGTGAAAGTTTTTCGAGGAATCATGTGGGCAATTGCCATAGAACTTTCCGTAGTTTGCATTTGCTTTATTGCGGTGACGTGCTATAATAGAGCATGAAGTTAGAACAAACGTTCGAGGTAGCCGAGTGGGAAGAGACTGGCGAAACGGGTTTCAAGCCCGTACCCTCTGGTGATGATTGGGATCCGCTAGCGTACGCTCCTGGCCTTGCCCATGATTTCATGGAACACGCGGGCCAGTTCTCCCTGCGTGGTGAGACCAAAGCACATGCCGCTATGTTTTTCATGCGGTACGAAACTGGCTACTGTCCCCGCCTACCGTACGCCAAGCCTTTAGACCTAAACAGCTTTAGCCAAGAATGGGTAACGCTGTACAGAGGAATGGAGCAAGGGGCAACGCTTAGCGAATGCAAGCCGCAAGAGAAGCTAGATGACATGCAAGAGGAAGAACTAGCCGAGATCGTATCTAAGGGCAAGAGAGCTATTCTAGCTGAGATCGAGAGAGAATGGCTCAACGTTGACGCCTACGCTATGCTGTCCAAGCATTACGCGGAATGGTTCCGTAAGGGCTACCACGAAGCCGCTGCACGCTATAGCCGCATAGGTGCTCACGGTGCCCAATTTGCTTTCGATCAAGTCTTGCAGTACTTCCTAGGGCAGCTATCGGGAGAACTCCAGTCAGGAAATAAAGTCAATATTTCCCTTGACCTTGAAACAGGAGAATTGACATTTCAAGAGATCAATCAGTGTTGGACGTGTGGGAATGATTGCGAGGATGAAACCTGCGAGGATTGCCAAGAGTACGACAAAGAAGAGGAAGAGCCCTTGACTTATGAGCAATTGGGGATAGAATAAGACATGAACCAGAAGCGAACACGCCGCCACGCTATGAAGCACGAAACAGACAACGGGGGCGATGCCCTAGACATAGGTAAGCGTATGGCGGGGGCTGGTGTCCTACTGATGACACTAACGCCGATTGCACTAGTGATATCCGTACTATGGGTTTCATGCACGCAAGCCTAAAAGAGCATGGGGGTCGCTGTGATGCGTCTCCCTGCCCTTGTGCCGCGTCCGCTGAAAAAACAGATAGTATAGACACGTTGGTTTGCAGTTCGTGCCCTTAGAGAGCTTCCCAGGATTTGCTAGCAGTGGGAATACCTTCTTTAATGCACCCTCATGTGGAACATTTTTCCGTACCGTTTCCGCACACGGAAATTTTTTCTGTACCATTTCCGCACGCGAAAATTCTTCCATGCCGTTTCCGCACATGGAATTTTCTTCAATGTACGAATTCGTACATAGAAGTTTTTTCTACCCCAAAGTCTACCCCAGAAATCGCAAAAACGCACGCGAAATTTTTTCTTTTACAAACGTAGCAATCTGAGGGCCAAGCGATTTTCAAAAAGCCCTTTTTCGGTAATGCTAACGTAAAAACACCCCCTTGCTCTGAGACGCTCTGAGAGCCCGTCTAGGCCCGTTTGGGCCATATGGCTACCATAGCACCTATTCGGGCCGAAGTCGATTTTCCTGCCATTATGGCATAATCGGCCAATATGGCAATTCGCCTATATTCGGGCTTTTCTCTCAAGTTCATTTTTCGAGAATTCCCCTCAAGCCACATCCGCCCCATGCCGATAGGTAGGGTATGATTGAGCAAGAAAGAAGAATAGACCTGATGTATCGGGCTACCCTCGACTACATGATTGAGACACTTATCCTATGCGGGTATGACCGTCAAGAGATCGAAAAAGAATTAGAAGAAGTACGGGAACAAGCTCAAGCTGAGCAAGAGAACACCCGATAGGTACGGTATGAGCAATAAACAAGAGAAAATGAGCAAAGCAGACATCCTCAATACCTTACGCTGCGGATTCGATATCCTCAAGCTGGACAGCAAGGGAAAGCATGGAACAGCATATGTTCCCGATCCTGTCAAGCTGGATGCTATGGCAAAGCGTATCATGGCAAAAGCCGAAGCCGATCCTACTCGCCTAGGGGGTGAGACGTTGGAGGATATCCTCCCCTCCTAGCCTATCCAGAGCCCCCTACGGGGGGCTCATTTTCTTTTCGAGAAAAGCAAGAGAGTACTAAGGGCAGAGAGCACATCCGCCGATAAGTATGGTAGGCAGGGGAAACCAACCAACCAACCAACCAAGCAAACACAATGTTCAAAGCTCACAATATCGCCGTTCTCGCCGCCCTCTCCGCTTCCGCTTTTGTGGTCTACAGCCTGTATCTTCTCGCCGTTTCCACGGGGGCCTTTTAGAATGAAAATCAAAATCACCTACCTTGACGCAAGCGAGGAAGACTGCCGACGTACCGACTATGTAACATATGTAAACGGAAAAGAATTCTGCTTGGCAGCTAGTGCTCTCGGAAAAGAATTCACAGAACGCGAAGTGGAAAGAAACGCAAGAAAACTTTTCGGTGACGATGTAGAAATCGAATACTAGAAAATATGTCCGCTTTCTAAGCCAACCTGCCCCTCCCGGAAAAATGTTCCGGGGGGGTGGGGTTTTTTCATTCTGGGGGGAAATATTTTCCACCGGAGGCCGCCGGGTACCTTACACACACAGGTACACGAAAATCAAGTTTCCCAGTTCCTCAGGCTTTTCGGTGTTCGAAAAGGGAATTCCAAAATATGTGGGGGCCTTCCCAAAACGATCAGTAGTTTCGCTGTCTAAGCCGACGCTCCCGCCAGCTACGCATAGCATCGCCATACTCGTAGGTGTTTCTACGAACCACTACTCGTGAGGTGGGTTTCGGCATGTTGCGGCGAACCTCTTGACGAAACTTGCGGTAACGCTGCCTGTCTAGCCTGTCAAGACGCCTTTGCGTTGCCTCGTAAGCTCGCAGTTGGCGACTATACGATCCGTACTGCGAGTAGTTCGGTTGCGGGGGCTGAATTCGCGTAGTCTGTCCACGATACTGTGCGGTGCCTAGCGGCCCCCAAGCACACGAACAAGATCACAAAATCCTTGTACGAGAAGCAGGAGGAACTGCGTACAGCGTTCAGCGTATACAATGAGTGTGAGTAGTATTTTCATTTTTTAAGCAATTCTGTGTGTCCACATTCGGGACACTTGTCTACGTCTACTGTTTCGCCAAAACTAAACGGCGAAAAGAAACAACGCTTGATCTTCTTTACAAAGTCATCGGGAACCAACGCTACTCCTCGTTCTAAAGGAACGTCGCAGTGAGGGCATTTCATGACAGTCTCCACTTCTTGTCGTTAATGGTATAGATGGACCAGTTATACATGCGTCCTCGAATGTAATCGAGAACGCGGGGCGAGGCTGCGACTGGCAAGTCAATATCGTAATCATTCTGATCTTTCGCGTAATGCTCGTCCAGATGATCCTCAATGGCGTCTTCGATTGCCGTGGCAATCGCGAGTTCTGCCTCATCGAGTGCATTCTCTTTTTCAAGCGTCTCCACCGGCAGCGAAGCAGTCGGTGGGTTGTCTGTCACAGACCTGTCGATGCCTATGACGTAATCTTTGCACGGATTGCCAAGTACGCATGGTTGACTCTCTCCTATTGCTGTCTCTTTTTCTGACACAATACGCTTGTCCCACCCTGGCATCACGCCACTAAGTCCAGGCTGCGTGAACAGTTCGTCACCCTGAACGGTTCGCGTAGGCGAACCGGATTTGATCTTGCTAGCCGCTTCACTGATGTTGTCAAGCATCTCCTGATCCGATGGGATGCTAGTTTTTTGTTCAAACAGGAACTCATCGAACATTTTACGTTCGTGTTTTCGGATTGTATCTTCTACAGCCTTGTCGAAGTGTTTCTTGTCAACCATTACTTAATCTCTTCTACCAACATAAGGTCGGTAGAAGACTCCTGTAGGTCAGAACTTACAATGGGGTATGATCCACCTTGAGCGTTCTCAACGGCTTCATCTTCATCTTCCCCCTGGACAATGTAATACTCGTGCGTAACAACCTGTCTTTGAATGACAACTCTGTATGTACTCATTTTTTAAGCGTTTTGTGAACCATGTAAATTAGCATCCCTGCTGCCATAATCGGCCACAGGAGAGACAAAAAGAAACTCATGCCACGATCATCCTCTTCGTCGGTCTCTTCGAAACCACAAAAGGTCATGGACAAGCCGAGTAGGTATAGGATGGTGGCAATCATTCGGTCTCCGGTAGAGGGCACCAGTCAGGATGTAAGTGTATGTCGCAAAGCCGCATGATGGGCTCTAGCTCCATGTCAAGCTCCTCTCCTTCCTCATCCGGAGACGAGTCAGAGAAATCCCAGCGGTCTCCTTCGTCAACTACTCGCTTACCAGCGAGTGAGCAGTCCCACCCAGCGTCAACGTCATTTGAGCCATGGTTAAAGCGAGCGTAAGGACAGTCCGCACAACCCTCAACTGTTAGCTGAATTCTTTTCATTAGTAGGGGTGACTCCACCATTCGTGAATTTCGAGATCAGTATCGTCCAACACCTTATTTGCTTTTTCAAGGCACTCTTCTAAAGACGCCCCTTCGATGGGGTCGAATACTGTGCCAGACAAGTGCAGGGTGTAGACTAGTTCTTCTGTCAATCCCCTTCCTGCATCTTGACCTTCGTTTTGTTTTTAAAGCGTACATCGTATGCACCACCAAAGACATTCCTATCGTACGGATCATGATACCACGCGACAACCATACCTTCTTCTCCCGTGAGAACACTCTCTATGATTGTACCACAGGAGTACAGCTTCTCGCGAGGCTTCTCTACTGCCTCGTTCTTGCAACCGCAGGACATAGTAATTAACGCGAGCATCAACACATATAGAACTTTCATTTTAAAGCTTCCAGCCGTTAGGCTTGTTAAGGTATCGTAGGTCGCCCGTAAGCTCCACGGGACCGCCGTAGATATCTACTCCTACTTCATAAAAACGCCCCCTACGGGCACCCGTACAGGTGAACACCGTTACGACTTCGAACGAATGTAGATCGGGCATCACCTTGACCTTATTTTCAAGGTTAAAATCTTCAACGATTTTTACGATGCCACTCTGACCATACTTGGACACCGGCTGGTCGTGGTTTCCAGGAACAATATGGATTTCTCCATTCAAAAGACCTAGTTTTCCAGCTATGAAGCCATCCGTCGCAGGAGGCCCCATAGCGAAGTCACCAACGACCTTTGTCACGTCATCGTCTCCGACGACAGCGTTCCAGCGGTCGATGAGGTACGTATCCATCGTTTCGCTATCGCGAAAGGGGCGATTGCAGAAACGTATGATATTTTGGTGTCCGAAGTGTAGATCGGATATGGCGAATACTTTACTCATTTGTCGTAATAGTTGTTTACCTCGCTCGCGAGATACTCCATCATAATTCCGACAAGCTCACGATCCCAAAATTTGGAATCTACCTTGTCGGGGAGTAGAGACTGCTCAGCTTGAAATTCGATAAACGCTAGATCGCGATCAAGGATATTCTGGACCTCCTCGAACGGAAGCCTGCCCTGCTTGATATCAAGCAGGAGCGGAGCGTCTGTGAGAGGAAACTGCACTTCGCGGAATGACAGTAGTTCAATTAGCTCTTTTGAGACTCGCACAGCGTGGCTCAAAGCTTTCCA
>Ga0164320_10000713_pt1 | contig 11373 bp, 10 predicted proteins | sample GuaBasSediGuay11_FD_113736 | JGI IMG/M metagenome (GOLD analysis project Ga0164320, IMG submission 113736) | Subseafloor sediment microbial communities from Guaymas Basin, Gulf of California, Mexico - Guay11, Core 4567-28, 0-3 cm | ecosystem: Environmental > Aquatic > Marine > Hydrothermal...
ACCAATGCCGTCAAACAACTCGATGCAGACGCCCGCCTGATCAGCGCTTACCTGACATTCGAACAGTATCGGGAACTCGCAATCGACGATCAGCTGGCGATTTTGCTGGATCAGCCACTGCACCGCTACCTCGCCTTTTGCAAGTTATTGCTGGGCCTGGACTCGGTCGGTATCCTCCTCGAGGACGACCTCGAAAGCGATCCGCCACTCGCCACGTCCGCGGACGGGTATGACCTGACCCTGAATCAGTATCGACTCGACGCGGCCAACAAGCTGTTGCCGGTGCTGCGCGAACTGCTGCGTGAAAACGACGCCCTGTTGATGCTGCCACGGCAATCGATTTACAACCCGGACACCCTGAAGGCCGTATTGCTGACCAGCTACCGCAATCAAAAGCCCGCTATCAGCTACTCGCCGGCCCATGTCAGGGCGGGCGCGCTGGCGTCGATTTACTCTTCACCGGTGGATATCGGCAGGCACCTCGCGCAAATCGTCAACCAACGTCTCGAACAGCCATCCGCCACCAGCGTCGGTTTCGAGTACGCCCGATTCTACTCGATTGCAACCAACCCCAGCGTAGCGCAGGCGCTGGCGATCAACCTGCTCGACGAACGCGAACTGAGATCCGGACTGAACCGGGTAAGGCCGTGAAAAATCTCGGCATCAAGTACCAGATATTGCTGGTCACCCTGATCCCCGTGCTCCTGATCGACACGTTTTTCACCTGGTCCCATATTACCCGCAGCATCGATCAGGCTAACGAATTGCTGCACAGCAAGGGCCTCATCATTGCTCGCCAGATAGCTGGCGCCTCCGAATTCAACCTGTTTAGCGGCAACGACAGCCAGATTCAGTACCTTCTCGAACAGTCCGTCGGTTCCGATGACATCGTGCTGGCCTCGGTTTACGACAAGCAGGGCAATCTGATCGCCGAGTCGGCGTCCAATTCCTTCAGGCGATCCGATATAACCGACTACTTTTACTTTCGCCAGGCGATACTGTCACAGGGGATCATGTACTCGGACGTATTCACCCCTGATACCGACGACGGTCTCCAGAGCAGCGTCCTCGGCTGGGTAAATCTCTACATTTCACCGCAGCATTTACAGCAGAAGACACTGCAGATCATCAGTGAATCGGCCGTGTTTTTCATCTCCATTCTGATCATGGCGGTGATCCTGACGATCGTCATCGGACGCCGAATTACGCAGCCCATTTTTCGCCTGATGGAGCACCTCAAGTTCGTTGAAACCGGTCAACTCGGCAAGATCATCGAACCGACCGAAACCAATGAGATCGGTGCGGTGCAAAAGGGTTTCAATCGTATGACCCATGCCCTGCTCGCCAATCGGCGCCATCTGAATCGGCGCATTCAGCAGGCAACCCAGCAATTGAACGAAGCGATCACCGACCTCGAATCGAAAAACCGCGAGCTCGGTTTCGCGCGCGACCTGGCCCAGGATGCGAATCGAACCAAGTCCGAGTTCCTCGCCAACATGAGCCACGAAGTACGTACCCCAATCAATGGTATCAAGGGATTCATCAGCCTGCTCAGTCAGTCCAGGCTCGATGCTTCGCAACAGCGATATGTCGACATTATTCTGAAATCGACCAGCGACCTGACCAGCATCGTCAACGAGATTCTCGATTTCTCGAAAATGGAATCGGGCAAACTGCATATCGTCGCCGAAGCCTTCGACCTCTACGAAGTCATCGAACAAACCCGGGACATATTGTTCATCAACGTGCTCGCCAAAAGCATCGACCTCAACCTGATCATCTTCAGCGACACGCCACGCAGGGTAACCGGCGACAAGCTCAGGTTGAAACAAATTCTGCTCAACCTGATCGGAAACGCAATCAAGTTTACCGACCAGGGACGGGTCGTCGTAAGGGTCTGCCTCGAAGATATCGACGACCAGGTCGCCAGGATCGGCATCACCGTCGAGGATAGCGGCATCGGCATCTCCGAAGCGGACCAGCAATCCCTTTTCCAGGCGTTCAGCCAGGTAGAGAGTTCAGACACCCGTCGTTTCAGCGGCACCGGGCTCGGCCTCGTCATCAGCAAGAACCTGGCCACGCTTATGGGCGGCGATATCTCCATGCAATCCACCGCGGGCAAGGGTTCGAAGTTTAGCCTGCTGCTGCCTTTTGGGCTCAGCGCGCCAAATGACAGTGCACAGGAAAACGATGCAACACCCGTAAACGTCATGATTTTCGCCAGCGAGCAAAATTGCCTGATGGAGATTCTCAGCCTCTTCGAACGCGCGGGCGCGGATACCGAATGTGAGTTGATCGACGCCAGCCAGGGCAGTGAACCGGTTCTACGCAGTATTCAACGCGCTATCGCCTGGGCCGATATACTGGTATTCGATTTACGGCATCTCGAGCTGGGGCTCGAGCCATTGCTCGATCGCGATACCACCCGCGACGCCAGGGTGATCGTCATGCACTACGATCCCGATGTCGAAGTACCCGTCAAACTGGACGGCATCGAATTTGTGTCGATCATCAATGCCAGCCGCAAGATTGCGCAGATCGTCAGCAGGCAGGTTGCCGTGGATGGACGCACCGATACCGTTGCCGAACCGGCGGCGACACAGTCGAAGAAGGTACTACTGGTTGACGATAACCCGATTAACCTGAAACTTGCCAGCGAATTGATCCAGCTGTGGGGACACGAAGTCAGCGAGGCCGACCACGGTGAAATGGCCTTCGAGATATACCAGCGGGAAACATTCGAGCTGATTATTCTCGATATTCAGATGCCCGGCATCGATGGCGTCAGCCTGTTGCAGATGATGCGCGAATTCAACCCCGAAGACAGGACGCCCATGGTCGCGTTAACGGCCAACGTATTAAACCGGGAAGCGGATCGCCTGCTCGAACTGGGATTCGATTATTTTCTCGGCAAGCCGATTGACGAGGGCAAGTTTCGCGCCCTGCTGGACGGCAGGCCACTGCGCCGCGCGGCTTGCGGCGAATCTGATATTGAGCCAGACCCGGAGTGCTCGGTCGACTACAGCGGTTCATTGACGCTGTGCGCCGACAACCAGTCACTGCTCAAACAGATCCTGGAAATCCTACGTCGTGATATTCCGGATCAACGCCGCCAACTTGCGGACGCCTTCGCTGAACTGGACTACGACAGGCTTGGCGCGCTTGCCCACAAGCTGCAGGGCGTGACCTGTTACGCGAGCCTGCCACGTCTCAAACGCCTGGTAGCGGGCTTGCAGAGGCAGCTTGCGGGTAGCGCCGACACGCCGCTGGAGCGGCTCATGCGAGAACTGGATGAGGAACTGGAAACGATCGATGCCAGTGTCGCTCAATATCTTGAAGAGTTCGCTGAGAACCCTGCCAAAGGTCAGGATTCGAGCACCACCATCGCCACCACATAGTGTTTCTCATCGGACAGCGAAACCAGCGAATTACGGATCTGTAAGCGCGCTACGAGCGCGTCGGCGGCTTCCAGGAAGCGCAACATCGGCTTGCCCTGTGCATCATTTTCGATCTGCATCGAGTGAAAGCCCAGCTCTCCGCCGATTCCGGTTCCGCAAGCCTTGGCGACAGCTTCCTTGGCGGCGAAACGCGTTGCCAGGTAGCTACTGCTGCGCTTGCGACGTTCGAATTCGAGCAACTCGTCGTCCGTTAACACACGTCGTGAAAAACGCTCGCCAAATTCCTGGTTGAGCTTGTCGACACGGGCAATTTCGATGATATCGACGCCAATGCCGACGATCATGAACCCTGCGCCCGCGCGGCCAGCATGATTTCCTTGATATCACGAATCGCCTGTTCCAGCCCCAGGAATACGGCATCGGCGATAATCGCATGCCCGATATTCAACTCGCTGACCAGCGGGTTGGCCGCGATCGGCCGTAGGTTATGCCGATTAAGCCCGTGGCCCGCGTTGACCTGCAACCCCTTGCCGTGGGCGTAGGCGATGGCGTCGTTGAGCCCGACCAGCAGTTCGAGCTGCGCATCACCGTGGGCATCGGCGTAGTGACCGGTATGAATCTCGACACAGGGTGCGCCACATTCGATGACGGCGTCTATCTGTTCGCGGTTGGCATCGATAAAGGGTGAAACCCGGGTACCGGCCTGCGCCAGGCGCGCGCAGGCGGCTTTCATCTGCTCCATTTGCCCGGCGACGTCGAGGCCGCCCTCGGTCGTCAGCTCTTCGCGTTTTTCCGGCACCAGGCAAACATCCTCAACCTCGAGGTCACAGGCGAAGGCGAGCATTTCATCGGTAATCGCAATTTCCAGGTTTAACTTGGTGTTGGTAACCTGCTTGAGCAACAGCGCATCGCGCTCCTGGATATGGCGGCGATCTTCACGCAGATGAAAGGTGATCGAATCGGCGCCCGAATACTCGGCGACCTGGGCCGCGTAAACCGGGTCGGGCAATCGCGTGCCACGCGCCTGGCGCAGGGTGGCAACGTGGTCGATGCTAACTCCGAGCGTGATCGGATGAATCATTTTCGCCTCATCATTTCAGAATATACGTCACGGGATTTTAACGTTTTTCCGTGCAAGTTAAAGTCGATAGTACTGCGCAGTACCGATTTAGCGAGCCTCAATACAGACTTCCCGGCATAGTCACCCCGACGCCAGTCGATAATGACGCGGCCGCTGACCGAATCGCGGGCGCCGGCGGTACAGGCGACGAAGCCACTGTTGATGACGAACTGGTAATGCAGGTTTTCGTCGATCGCCTGTCCGCTAACGGCGTCCGCGGACACATCCGGGAAATAACCCAACAGGCGCATCATCTCGAGTTCGAAGATTCGCAGGCTGGACTCTTCGAGCTTGACCACGGCATGTTGTAACAAAGAAAAATAAGCATTGAACACCTCGGCGTTGGCTTCGCCCGAGGGTAGCATGGCGCCAATCAGTTCGTTGACGTAGAGCAAGGCGAGGTAGTTTTCTTCAGCCACCGGCAACACCTGGCCCTCGATGCCGGTCAGGGTCTTGAGTTCCTGGCGACCGCTCCAGTTGATGCTGAGCATGACGAATGGCTGGTACGGGGTTTGCGACGAACTACGGCGCGCACCGCGCGCCAGGGCCCGGATACAACCGTAATCCCGGGTAAAGAGTTCGAGGATCAGGCTCGAGTTGCGCCAGTCCCTGCGCCGCAGGATAAAGGATGCCTGATCAGTGACCCGGGTTTCCATCGGAGTAACCAAATGAGGCCAGGGACTTTTCGTCATCTGCCCAGTCGGTCCGCAGTTTTACCCATAGCTGCAGGTAAACCCGGGTGCCGATGAGACGTTCGATATCGCTGCGCGCCAGCGTCCCGGTTTTTTTCAGCAGGCTGCCATTCTTGCCGATGACAATCGCTTTCTGCGATTTCCGCTCGACCCAGATCGTCGCCGAGATGCGCGTGATGTCGTCTTCCTCGATGTAGTGATCGATACTCACGGTGATCGAGTAAGGCAGTTCCTGCTTGAGCACGCGGAACAGTTTTTCGCGGATGATTTCGGCGCTGATGAATCGCATCGACTTATCGGTCAATTGGTCATCGGGAAACTGCGGCAGCCCCGGCGGCAAGCGCGCAACAATGAGCTGCTCCAGGCGATCGAGGTTATCCCGGGTGAGCGCCGATACCGGCACCGATTCGAAATCGGGTGTTTGCGCGGCTACTTTTTGCATGATCGGCAGCGAGGCTTCGCGACCGGATTGATCGGTCTTGTTGAGCACCACCAGCACATTCTTGTAGCCGCTGACGCGGCGCAGGATTTTCTCGTCATCCTGGTTGAAATCGGCAATATCGAGCAGCACGCAAATCAGGTCGGCGTCGTCGAGCATGCTGGTCGCGGCACGATTCATGTAGCGGTGAATGGCTTTTTTTCTGCTGTCGTGGATTCCGGGCGTATCGACAAAAATACACTGGTAGTGATCGCTGGTTTTTATGCCCAGTATCTGGTGGCGGGTGGTCTGCGGGCGATGCGCGGTGATGCTTAGTTTTTCGCCGACCAGGGCATTCATCAGGGTCGACTTGCCGGTGTTCGGTTTGCCGATCAGGGCGACGTAGCCGCAACGAAATTCGTCTTTCATAAGCCGAGCCTGTCCAGTATATTTTGCGCCGCCTGTTGTTCCGCTTTCTTGCGGCTGGAACCCTTGCCGCGACTTTGCAGTTCCAGGCCCACCAGTTCGCAACTCACGGTAAACACCTGGCTATGGGATTTGCCGCTGGCTTGTTCCACCGTGTAGCGGGGTAACTCCTCTTGACGCGCCTGCAGATACTCCTGCAGCTGCGTCTTCGCGTCCTTCAGGTTGCTGCCGGCATCGACGTTTTGCAGCAAATCACGAAACAGGTGCAGTATGACGCTTTCCGTCCGCGCGTAGTCACTGTCCAGGTAAATCGCGGCAATAAGCGCCTCGAGCGCATCAGAAAGTATCGAAGCACGCCGAAACCCGCCGCTTTTCAACTCGCCCCCACCCAGGCGTATATGATCACCCAGGCCAATGGCCCGGGCTACCTCGGCGAGCGTTTCCTGCTTTACCAGCGAGGCCCGGATGCGGCTAAGGTCGCCCTCGCTGGCGTCGTCGAACTGCAGGTAGATATGATTGGAAATAACCAGATTGAGAATGCTGTCGCCGAGAAATTCGAGGCGTTCGTTGTTGAGATTGCGCGAAAAGCTGCGATGCGTCAACGCCTGTTCGAGTAACTCCTTGCGCCTGAATTGATATCCTGTGAATGTGCCCAGGTTGTCGGCTGTCACCGATCGATCACTACACTTTCGTTAAATTGGGCGCCGATAAACAGGTTGCCGATATAGCTGTCACGAGTTTCGTAGCTGACGGTTACCGTGGTCTTGCCATCCTTGCGTTCCATGGTCACGTGCCCGCGCTCGATCGAGCGCACTTCATTGATATACAGGCGTTTGCTCAGCGCGTCCCAGATCGCGCGTTTGGACTTGGGATCAAGGGACGAATCGTTTTGCAGGGCTTCCATCGCCGAATTCAGCTTGAAGTTCTCGTAGTACATCGGAAAAACCTTGAATAAGGTAATGATCAACATTGCGAAAACAGCCACGATGAGGAGCCAGCCGACACCGGACATGCCTTTTTGGCGTTGTCCCGAATTTGTTAATCTTTTCATTACGATTTCCTCATTGAGAAATTTTCCGCCATATCCTGGATAAATCCAGCCCGGTTCCCCGCTCGCGCCAGTCCCAGTGCATCCATATCCTGGTAGCCTTTCCGACCAGGTTCTCCTCGGGCACATAACCCCATATCCTGCTGTCGTTGCTATGGTCCCGATTATCGCCCATGACAAAGTAATGGCCCTCGGGGACGACAACTTCACCGTTGATGCCATAGGCCGAGGCGGGATTGGTCATGACCGTGTAATCGATGTCACCAGTGGATTCGATAGACACCTGGCACCTGGCCCCGGCGCGATCACAGCCACTCGCATTTTGCATCCGGTTAACATCTCCCAGTCCCTGATACACACCATCGACCTCGATATCCAGCGGCTTGCCATTAATCGATAAGCGACGATTATAGTAACTTACCTGATCTCCGGGCAAACCGATAACCCGCTTAATATAATCCTGTGATTCATCCTTAGGATAGCGGAAAACGATGACATCGCCATGTTGCGGTCTGTCTCCCTCGGTGATTTGATGGTGCGTCACCGGCAAACGCAGGCCATAGCTGAACTTGTTAACCACGATAAAATCACCGACCAGCAGCGACGGCATCATCGAACCCGAGGGAATGCGGAAAGGTTCAACCAGGAATGCGCGTAGTACCAGCACGGCCAGCAACACCGGAAAAAAGGCGCGCGCGTACTCGACCAGGAGCGGTTCCGTCCCCTTGCTGACCAATTCCTGGCGCCGCTGTCGGGCAAACAGCAAGGCATCGATCAGCCATACCAGGCCGGTGACGGCGCTCGCAATAACCAGGAAAAACTCAAAATCAAAATGGATCATTCAATGGTCCCGGGGTTAGCACCCCGCAGTTAATTATCTACCTTCAGAACCGCGAGGAATGCATCCTGCGGAATTTCGACGTTGCCGACCTGTTTCATACGCTTTTTACCGGCTTTTTGCTTTTCAAGCAATTTTCGCTTACGCGTCATGTCACCACCGTAACACTTTGCGGTAACATTCTTGCGCAAGGCCTTCACATTGGTGCGCGCGATGATGTTGGAACCTATCGCCGCCTGTATGGCAACGTCGAACATTTGGCGCGGAATCAGCTCCTTCATTTTCGAAGCCAGCTCACGGCCGCGATAGTCGGCATTGCTTCGGTGTACGATCAGCGACAGCGCATCGACTTTCTCGGCATTGATCAAGACGTCGAGCTTGACCAGGTTGGATTCCTCGAAACGCAAAAACTCGTAATCAAAAGATGCGTAGCCTCGGCTGACCGACTTCAGGCGATCGAAAAAATCGAGCACGACTTCGCTGAGCGGCAATTCAAACACCAGCGATACCTGGCTACCGAGGAATTGCATATCCTTCTGCGCGCCCCGCTTTTCGATGCACAACGTAATGACCGCGCCGATATAGGCTTCGGGTAGCAATATGTTGGCCTGGATAATGGGTTCGCGAATACCGTTGATCTTGTTGATCGGCGGTAGATCGGCCGGATTGTGAATTTCGACAAGTTCCCCCGCCGTGGTCTCGACCTGGTAAACCACGGTCGGGGCGGTCGTGATCAGGTCGAGATCGTATTCGCGCTCCAGCCTCTCCTGCACGATCTCCATGTGTAACATGCCGAGAAAACCGCAACGAAAGCCGAATCCCAGCGCCTGCGAGGTTTCCGGCTCGAACTGCAGGGCGGCGTCGTTCAGTTTCAGCTTCTTGAGCGCCTCGCGGCAATCCTCGTAATCATCGGAACTGATCGGAAACAGGCCTGCGAAGACGCGTGGCTGCACCTGTTTGAAATCCGCCAGCGCTTGCTCGGCGGGACTTTGCGACAGCGTGATGGTGTCGCCGACACGGGCGGATTCGATATCCTTGATACCGGCGATGATGAAGCCGACGCTGCCCGCCTGCAATTGCGCGGTTTGTTTTCGCTTGGGGGTGAAGATGCCAACCCTTTCGACCATGAACTCGGTACCGCGGGACATCATTTTGATTTTTTGCTTTGGCTTGATCTGGCCTTCCATGACGCGCACCAGGGTGATGACACCGACGTAGGAATCGAACCAGGAGTCGATCACCAGGGCCTGGGTTCGATTGTCCTCCGAGCCGGCCGGGGCTGGAATCTTTTCGATAATCTGCTCCAGCAGATCCTCTACACCGACACCGGTCTTGGCGCTCACCTCGATCGCTTCCGACGCGTCGAGCCCGATGACGTCTTCGATTTCCTGCTTCACCCGCTCGGGATCGGCCGCGGGCAGATCGATCTTGTTCAACACCGGAATGACTTCGAGGTCGAGGTCGATCGCGGTATAGCAATTGGCGACACTCTGCGCCTCGACGCCCTGGGAAGCATCGACGATCAGCAACGCGCCCTCGCAGGCGGCCAGCGAACGCGAAACCTCGTAGGAAAAATCGACGTGCCCGGGAGTATCGATGATATTGAAGGTATATTCCTTGCCGTCACGCGCGCGATAGCCAAGCGACACGCTCTGCGCCTTGATGGTAATGCCGCGTTCGCGCTCGAGGTCCATGGAATCGAGTACCTGCGACTCCATTTCGCGCTCGCTCAAGCCGCCACAAAGCTGAATGAAGCGATCCGCGAGCGTGGATTTTCCATGATCGATATGGGCGATAATCGAAAAATTTCGAATTAGCTCCATGCGCATAAGTAGTAACCGCCCTGATCCGGCCCGCTGATTTTCTTAACTAGTGAGTGCCAGTGTCTGCTGCCCAGTGCTAGCAGCAATTCCAATCCGACCTGGCGTCTGAATATAAAACCTGCGAAGTTTACGCTAAAGCCAAGGCTTCTATCAATGCCGATTCATCGAAAAAGTAGTGACAGACCTCGGTTTCATCGTGGCAAAGCACCGGCACGAGGGTATCGTACAGGCGAATCAGGTCGATATCGCGATCGATATCGACCTCGCGCCAGCTTAGGGCATGGTGATTGCGCGAAAATGCCACCAGCGCCTTGCGCATCGCATCGCAGAGGTGGCATTGCTCGCGGTAATAAAGGATTAACTCCGCAGCCGGCATCCGCTCAGGAATCTTCCGGGCGAATCGCCAGGAACACGGGGCCCGCCCGGCGTTGCACCAGCAGGGCGACCGATTTACCGGATTGCAACCCGTCGGTCACGGCTTCGAACTCGTCGACCGATTCGATGGCTCGATTATCGATCATGACAATGATATCACCCTTCTGGATACCGGCCTCGTTGGCCGGCCCGGATTGATCGACATCGACAACCTGTACGCCGCCCTCGATCTTGAGACGTTTGCGCGCATCGCTGCTCAGTTCTTCGACTTTCATGCCGAGGGCCGTGTCCTCAATGATTTCGTCACTTTCGGGCGTATAGGCCGCCTGCGTAATCGAAGTCGGCAACTCGGCGATTGTCACGCCGATTTTGCGTTCCTTCTTGTCGCGAATCACGATCACCTGCGCCTCTTCGCCGACCTTGGCGCGTCCGACCAGCGGCGGTAAGCCGCTGGAGCGCATTACCTGCTTGCCGTTGAACTCGACGATGACATCGCCAACCTGGAGCCCCGCGGCGTCCGCCGGACTATCGTTGAGCACCTTGGCGACGAGCGCGCCATGCGGATTCTCCATGCCGAATGATTCGGCCAGTTCACGGGTGACTTCCTGTATCAAGACCCCGAGCCAACCGCGTGAAACCGACCCGGTTTCCTTGATTTGACTGGCGACATCGACCGCCATCTCGATCGGAATCGCAAACGACAATCCCATGAAACCGCCGGTGCGGCTATAGATCTGTGAATTGATGCCGACGACTTCACCGTCGAGATTGAAAAGCGGTCCGCCCGAGTTGCCCGGGTTGATCGCGACATCGGTCTGGATGAAAGGCACGTAGTTGTCGCTGGGCAAACTGCGGCCCTTGGCGCTGACGATTCCGGCCGTAACGGAGTGGTCGAAACCAAACGGCGAACCGATGGCCAGCACCCATTCACCGACCTTGAGTTTATCCGAGTCGCCAAAGGCCAGTACCGGCAAATCGTCGTCGGCCTCGACCTTGATCACCGCGACATCCGAGGCCTCGTCCGAACCGATGATTTTGGCCACGAACTCCTTTCGATACGACATGCGCACGATGACTTCATCGGCGCCGGCAATCACGTGATGGTTGGTGAGGATGTAGCCATCCTCGGAAATGATAAATCCGGAGCCCAGGGACTGTGCTTCGCGGCCCCTGCGATCATGTTCATCACGGTCGAAAAACTTCTCGAACAGTTCACCAAACGGCGAACCCTCGGG
>Ga0164320_10000715_pt1 | contig 11346 bp, 12 predicted proteins | sample GuaBasSediGuay11_FD_113736 | JGI IMG/M metagenome (GOLD analysis project Ga0164320, IMG submission 113736) | Subseafloor sediment microbial communities from Guaymas Basin, Gulf of California, Mexico - Guay11, Core 4567-28, 0-3 cm | ecosystem: Environmental > Aquatic > Marine > Hydrothermal...
CTGATGATCGACGCCAGCGATGAAATCGTCAGGCAAAGCAGCCTGGATACGCTGTATAGCGATGATGGCTATATCGATATCACCGAGGTGGTTGAAGACGAATTGATACTTGCGGTACCGCTGGTAGCGATGCATGAAGATACCGCGTGCAACGAAGATTGGATAGATAAGGGGCAGCTTACGGATCCACAAGCCGAAGCCGCCGTAAAGACAAACCCGTTTGCAGTTTTACAACAACTGAAAACGACAGATTAAGTTAACTGGAGATACCCATGGCAGTTCAGAAAAATCGCAAGACCCCGTCGCGGCGGGACATGAGACGTTCGCACGATGCACTGGGAAGTGCAACCCTGTCGGTCGAGCCGACTACGGGTGAAACCCACCGCCGGCACCATATCAGTGCGGATGGTTATTACAAGGGGCGCAAGATAATAGCGGATAAAGTCATCGAAGACGATGACGAATAGTCGCAACTGTTGCAATTCCTGAATACGGGCGGCAATAACCGCCCGTATTTATTTCGGATACCGACTGAATGGGACACAGTACAATCGCACTCGATGCCATGGGGGGTGACCACGGCCCACCGGTTACCGTGGGCGCTGCAAGTCTGGCCCTGAAAGAAATTCCCGGGCTGGAGCTGGTGCTGGTCGGTGATCAGCGACAACTGCAGAGCGAGCTCGAGAAGAACGGCTTGAGCGGGAATCAGCGCATCCGCATACAGCACGCTTCGGAAGTGGTCGGCATGGACGAGCAACCGGCCGTTGCCCTGAAGAAGAAAAAGGATTCATCGATGCGGGTTGCGATCAACCTGGTTCAACAGGGTTCGGTGCAGGCCTGTGTCAGTGCCGGCAACACCGGCGCCTTGATGGCGACCAGCAAGTTTGTACTGAAAACCATCAAGGGCATCAGCAGGCCGGCGATCTGCACCACCTTACCCGGTATCAAGGGTCATACTCACATGCTGGATCTCGGCGCAAATCTCGAGTGCGAAGCCAAGAATCTGGCGGAATTCGCATTGATGGGTTCGGTCCTGGCACAATCGGTCGAAGGCACCCAAAATCCCACGATAGGGCTGCTCAACATCGGCTCGGAAGCGATCAAGGGCAGCGACCTGATCAAGCGCGCCAGCCAGCTTATTGGCGAAAGCCGGCTGAACTATCATGGATTTGTCGAGGGTGACGATATATACAAGGGCACCGTGGACGTGATCGTCACCGATGGCTTTGTCGGCAACGTATCGCTTAAAACAGGCGAGGGCCTGGCCGCTCTGGTCAACCACGTACTGAAATCCGAGTGCAATCGCAACTGGTTCACCAGGCTGGGTGCTATCTGCGCGCTACCGATGCTCAAAGCAGTGCGCAAAAAACTGGATCCACGCCGCTACAATGGCGCCAGTCTGCTCGGACTGAACGGCATTGTCGTCAAGAGTCACGGTAGTGCTGATACCAGTTCATACCTGAACGCCATCAGGATCGCCAGCATCGAAATCGAAAAAGATGTTCCACTGCGCATTTCCGCCGCAATCGAGAGCTATTTCAGCCAGGCAGAGGAAGCAGTTACATGAGCTATGCCCGAATAATCGGCACTGGCGGTTACCTGCCAGAGAATGTCATGACCAATCACGACCTGGAAAAAATAGTCGATACCTCGGATCAATGGATCCGCGAACGCACCGGCATCGAACAGCGCCACATTGCCGCTGACGACGAAACCACCGTCGATCTCGCCGAAAAGGCATCGCGCAACGCCATCGAAGCAGCGGGAATCGATCCCTCCGAAATCGATTTGATCGTGTTCGCGACTTCGACTCCGGACAAAATTTTCCCAAGCTCGGCCTGTATCCTGCAAGGGCGACTGGATATTCACGGCTGCCCGGCATTCGATATCCAGGCGGTTTGCACCGGCTTTATCTACGCGCTCGCCGTGGCCGAGAAATTTATCAAGACCGGCAGCGCCCGCACCGCCCTGGTGGTGGGTGCGGAAGTGTTTTCACGAATTCTCAACTGGCAGGATCGCAGCACCTGCGTGCTTTTCGGCGACGGCGCCGGCGCGGTCATTCTCCAGGCCAACGACGAAACCGGGATTCTCTCGAGCCACATACATGCCGACGGCAAGTACGAAAACCTGCTGAGGGTGCCGTACGGTGTCGGTGATGGCTACGACCAGGTAAAAGAGGGTAAGGCCTACGTCGAAATGCGCGGTAACGAAGTCTTCAAAATGGCCGTCAACACCCTTGGCCGCATCGTCGACGAAACCCTTGCCGCCAACAACCTGCAGAAATCGGACATCGACTGGCTGGTGCCGCACCAGGCCAATACTCGCATTATTCTGGCGACCGCGCGAAAACTGAAGATGTCCATGGATCACGTTGTCGTCACCGTCAACAAACACGGCAACACATCGGCAGCCTCGGTGCCGCTGGCGCTCGATGTCGCGGTTCGCGATGGCCGAATCAAACGCGGTGAACTGCTGATGCTGGAAGCCTTTGGCGGAGGCTTTACCTGGGGATCCGTACTCGTACGTTTCTGACCTGGATTACACGCAGTAGGATAGCTGTGCTATGATGGCGCGGATATTTGCGCAGTCAGCGCGCCATTACCCGGTCTCGTATCAATGATAGATGTATTGCTCACCGACGATCATGCCCTGGTGCGAACCGGCATTCGGCGGCTGCTGGAAGACAGCGGGGAAGTCAGCATAGCCGGTGAAGCCAACAGTGGCGAAGAGGGCGTCGCGCTCGCGCAAAAGCTGAATCCCGATGTCATCCTCATGGATGTCAGCATGCCCGGCATCGGCGGGGTCGAAGCCTGTCGGCGAATTCTGCAGCGTGACCCCACCCAGAAAATTATCGTACTGACTATCCATAACGAACAGACTTTCCCCAAGCGCATGCTCGAAATTGGCGCCAAGGGATACCTGACCAAGGAATGCGGTGTCGATGAAATGCTGCTGGCAATCAAGCAGGTGTACAACGGCGGCGCCTATATTGCACCCAGTATCGCGCAGCAACTGGCCCTGTCATTGTTACCCGGCAACGAACACAATCCTATCGATCGCCTGTCACGCCGTGAATTCCAGGTGATGCTGATGATTTCACACGGCCTGACCAATGCGGAGATATCCGAAAAATTGTGCCTCAGCCCGAAGACGATCAGCACCTACCGCCTGCGCCTGCTGGATAAACTGGGGGCGCAAAACGAGGTCGACCTGGTCAAGATCGCGGTAGAGCAGGGGATGGTCGAGTTCGCCAGCTCGGAATAGCTAGGCGTGATCGACCCAGGCTGCCAACTGTGCCCCCGGCGCGCCGACTATCGCACAAGCTTACAGATCCAGTATCCCGATTATCACTGCGCGCCGGTTGCGGACTTCGGCGCGCGCGACGCCAGGCTGCTCATCGTCGGGCTGGCGCCCGGACTGCACGGCGCCAACGCCAGCGGCCGGCCGTTCACCGGCGATGCTTCCGGCGACCTCCTCTTCGGCGCACTGTACCAGCATGGATTTGCGAGCCAGGCTATGGCGCGTTCGCGCAATGACGGCATGCAACTCATCGACTGTCGCATCACCAATGCGGTCAAGTGCGTGCCGCCAAAGAACCTGCCGCAAACGGTCGAACGAAATACCTGCAATCACTTTCTCGCGCAGGAGATCAGGGATTTACCACCCGGTGGCGTACTGTTCACGCTGGGCGGCATTGCGCATCGCATGGTGATCAGGGCGCTGGGGTTGCGCGAGGCCGCGTACCCGTTTGGTCACGGAAACCGGTACCAACTGGAAAATGATCGCCAATTGTTCGCTTCGTATCATCCGAGTCGATACAACACCAATACCGGCAGGCTCACCCCCGAAGACTTCGCACGGGTAGTTCGGGACATCCGTGAGGTGCTGCGGTGAGCCAACCGGACAAGTTCGATCACAAGGAGTTCCTGGCCCACGTCAACGGTAAGCCGGGCGTATACCGTATGATCGACCGCCACGACAAGGTCATCTATGTCGGCAAGGCGAAGAACCTGAAGAAGCGCCTGGCGAGCTATTTCCGTCGGACCGGATTGTCGACCCGCATCATGTCGCTGGTCAACAACATCAACAGTATCGAAGTCATCAACACCCGTACCGAAAGCGAAGCACTGCTGCTGGAAAATGATTTGATCAAAAATCTGAATCCACGCTACAACATACTGTTTCGTGACGACAAGAGTTATCCGTACATCTGCCTGACGAACCATGATTTCCCGCGCCTGACCGTGTTTCGCGGCAAACCCGACAAGCGCAAGGGAATTTTCTACGGCCCCTTTCCGAGCGCCGGTTCGGTGCGTTACACCATCAACCACGTGCAACGCCTGTTCCAGCTGCGCAACTGCGAGGATTCGGCGCTGTCGAATCGAACTCGCGCCTGCCTGCAGTACCAGATCAAGCGTTGCACCGGACCCTGCGTCGGTCATACCGATAAGACCAGCTATCAACAGCAGATCGAGCAGGCGCAAATGTTTCTCGAAGGGCAGAGCAGTGCGCTCATCGATCAGCAGGTCGAAATGATGGAAGAGTTTTCCGAGGAACTCGAATTCGAGAAGGCCGGCCAGGTGCGCGATCGCATCGAAACCCTGCGGCGCGTTACCGAAAAACAGTTTGTCACCGATTTTCACGGCGATATCGATATCATCGCCTGCGAATTGCGGCAGGATTTCAGCTGTATCCAGTTGTTCATGATTCGCAACGGCACCTCACTCGGCAACAAGCCGTTTTACAACCGCGTAAAACTCGATACCGATGCGCCCGGTCTGCTCGAGGCCTTTATCATGCAGCATTACTCGAATCATCCGGCGCCGGGTGAAATCATCGTCAGCCACGACCTCGAAAACATGGAGATACTGAGTGAATCGTTGAACCAGCTCAATCCGGCGCGCATCCGTATTACGCACCGCGTGCGCGATAAGCGCCGCCGCGCTCTCGAGAGCGCGATCGCCAACGCCAGGCAGGCGCTGGAAAGCTACCTGCTGTCCGCAAGCCTGTTGAGCAAACGATTTCAAAGCCTGGTCGAAATCCTGCACCTGGAAAACCCGCCCGAGCGCATTGAGTGCTTCGATATCAGCCACACCATGGGCGAGGCAACCAAAGCTTCCTGTGTCGTCTTCGGCAAGGATGGCGCTATCAAGAACGAGTACCGGCGCTACAACATAAAGGACATCGAACCCGGCGACGATTACGCGGCGATGCGCCAGGTTTTGGATCGCCGTTACCGCAAGCGCCAGAATACGCCTGAACAATTGCCCGATCTCATCCTCATCGATGGCGGCAAGGGCCAGCTCGGTATCGCCATGGATGTGCTCGAAGCACTCAATATACCGACCATAAAACCTGAGCTGAGGGTTTTCGGCGTCGCCAAGGGCGCCGAAAGGCGCGCCGGCTATGAAGATATCATCGACGAAGAGATGATGGCGCTGAATTTCCCGATGGATTCGCCGGCGCTGCTGTTGATACAGCAAATACGCGATGAAGCGCATCGCTTCGCCATTACCGGGCATCGCCAGGCGCGCGCCAAAATCAGGCGTCGCTCGAAACTCGAGGAAATTCCCGGTATCGGTGTCCGAAAAAGACAGCTGCTGTTGAACACCTTTGGCGGCTTGCAGGGCGTGCAGGGCGCCGGGGTCGAGGAGTTAATGCAAATCAAGGGAATTAACCGCGAGACCGCACAGGCGATCTATGATAGTTTTCACGGCTAATTTTCCGATAGCAGCCTGATGCAAGTAACCCTGCCAACCCTGATCACCCTGTTTAGAATCGCGTTGATTCCGCTGTTCGTGCTCGTGTTTTACCTGCCTTTCAGCTGGGCCAATATCGCGGCGACCGTGATTTTCACAATTGCCAGCATCAGTGACTGGGTGGATGGCTACCTGGCGCGATCGATGCAGCAGGAGTCTTCGTTTGGCGCCTTCCTCGATCCGGTCGCCGACAAGCTCATGGTCGTCGTCATCATCATATTGCTGGTCGAGGCGCATCCGAGCATCTACGTCGCACTGCCCTCGGTCGTGATCGTCGCCAGGGAGATATCCGTCTCGGCCCTGCGCGAGTGGATGGCGCAACTTGGTGCCAGCGCGACGGTGAAGGTTTCGTTCATCGGAAAGGCCAAGACTGTGTCGCAGATGTTTGCGCTTGGTTTCATGATTTTTTCCGAGCCGTTTATGGGTTTGCCGATCTTCGACATAGGCCTCGCGATCTATTACCTGGCCGCCATATTGACCATAGTGTCGATGGCGATCTACCTGCGCGCGGCCTGGCCGGTAATAACCCATCACAGTTAACCTGACGGCTTGACAGGTCAGGGCGAATCGATAGAATAGCGGCTCTTTTGCGGGAATAGCTCAGCTGGTAGAGCACAACCTTGCCAAGGTTGGGGTCGCGAGTTCGAATCTCGTTTCCCGCTCCAGTTTTCAGGCCTCGATTCGATCGGGGCTTTTTTTGGCTATCTCCTACCTGTCGGACAAGCCAATCGGGTAAGATAGCGAACTGGAATTCGCGATGTCGGTGGCAATCGGGACATCCCGAATTCCGCTATCCCGGGAATAATTTCAGGGATAGCGTGGGAAACTTGCAAAGGCTGGGTGGCAGAGTGGTCATGCAGCGGCCTGCAAAGCCGTGTACGGCGGTTCGATTCCGCCCTCAGCCTCCAAATTCTTTAAGTTGCAGTTCTCGCGATAAATAATACTAACGCATTGCGACGCGGAAATAATGCGCGAAAGCGTGCCTGTAAAGGCTACTTTTCGAGCTTGTTTTTTATCGAAATCTTAAGTAAGCACATTGAGAGGCCAATTAAGAAAAACTCCGGGGCATGGGGATGGCATTGAGCCGAAGACCACGGAATCCACTAATGGCTAAGTCCCAACCATGCAAAAACGGATCGGACGGACTGGTTCAACCCTCGGTGTGGTTACAAGCTGATTGGCAATATCCCACCGTTATTATATGCGCAGATGCAATTTCAGCAGATGGAATAGTAATCCAGGCCGGCATGATTCACACAAACGAGCACCTGGTAATCCCGGGGCGATTCAGTCCTTTTCTTTAAAAGGCGCAGTTGAAAAAACACGTCGAAGCGATCATCGACGAATTTGGTTAGGAGACATACGATGGACGACAAGCTTTTTAAGGAGCTCAACGCCAATCTGAAAGAGGCGGTGAAGGTTGCTAAAGGCACCTTGGCGCCGAAGTCCGTCTATGTCGTACTGAGCCCCGCGGAAATCAAGGCCATTCGTGCCAGTGTAAAGATGTCTCAGGCCGTTTTCGCGCGTTCGTTCCGACTGAGCCTCGATACCGTTAAAGGTTGGGAACAGGGCAAACGCAAACCCGATGCGGCGGCTGCGAACTACCTGCGCATGATTCAGGCCGATCCGGAACATGTTCAACGTACGCTTGCAGCCTAAAATAAGCGCCAATCCAAAATCGCCCTTCTGGCCGTAAGAATGATCACTGCGGCAGCGATCCTGCCAATTGCATCGAAATGGATTTCCGGGTTTGTCGGAGGCTCCATTTCTTGGGAAGCAATAAAAGGGAACAAGACATTTTCCCCGGAAGTTCGGGAACAAGCGGTTCGCATAGTACTCGAGAACCAGCACAGGCATGAATCCCAGTGGGCAACCATCGAATTGATCAGGTTAAGTTGAGAACAGAGACGTGGGAAAATGAAACTCGTCTTCGCGGAGTGGGTTTCAAGAGTGGGTTGCCACTTTTCCTGTGTAACCCACTGATTTAATTGAATAATAATCTGTGGTTGACGGCCTGCAAAGCCGTGTACGGCGGTTCGATTCCGCCCTCAGCCTCCATCATTTGAATCGCAGTTCTCACGATGATTAATACTAACGGATTGTGACGCCGGAATAATGCTGGAAAGCGGGCCCGTGGAGGCTGCCTTGTGGCGTTGTTTCCAGTCGAAGTATCAAGTAGGTCTCCTGGCTGCGATATTTTCGAAAAAATGCGCGAAGATCGCGATATCCACTACTTGCTTAGTCACATCCGGATTCGGCGGATTGGTTAAACAAACGGCGTGTTAACGTACTGACTGGCAATACCCGAGCGGTACAATACGAGCTGACTTTATCTCAGAAATCGTAACGGTATCCTGGGTCAACGCGGTTTACACAAACGAATCTCCGGTAATCCCTGGGCGATTTCCAGGAATGATCTTCTGACGTTATCGTCAAGACAAATATCTCCGCGTCGTTTGACCCGCGTAGTAATATGATAAAAAACAGGCGGGAACTCGATACGCTGCGATCTCGCTCGCCATGAAACCAGTCTAATCGGTTATTAATTAACTTCCCTGATTCAAGATCTGACAGCAAAAATTCTGAGCTGATATTCTTATTTTCCGGCAAAGGAGTGGCTCCCCAGGCTTGGAGTTGTGTATATAGGTGTGTAGGTCTATAATTAAATACGACATTAACCGATTATGAGGTATTCATGAGTCCACAGGCCAACTTAATGAGAAAGCAGTATCTGGTCTCAAAAGATAATGTAAATAAAATTCAGCAATTGGCCAACAAAAAAGGCACCTCCGCGGCCAATATAGTTAGGCTCGCGATCGATGCCTATGATCCACTTGGAGCAGACGACATGGATTCTCTCGATCTAATGAACCTGGTATCCGAAAAGCTCAAAGACGCGGTTTCTGCAACAAAACGGGCTAACCGAAAAGTAGCTAGGACCTTGAAAGCGCTTGATAAGGTGAAATCCTAATGGCTGGATGGAAAGATATTTTGCTGGATGTGCTTAAATTAACCGACGAAGTGAAACGGCTGAACGAGCAAACTGAGAAATTAAGCGATCGCACAATCGAAATCGATAAGCGGCTGGTGCGACTGGAAACAATGGTCGAAATCGCACAAAAGCAAATATCGAAGAAATAATCCTGCCGCCGTTCATGATAAAGGAGGCTTTCTGTCCGGTTATAGTGGAGCCGAATGTCTCAGATCGGCGATTGTGTTGTAAATTGTACCGTAGGCCCCATTTTTTGAGATGCAGTAATGAATAGATCAAAAAGGTATTTCCCCAGGAAGTTCGGGAACAAGCGGTTCGCATGGTACTCGAGAATCGGCCCATGCATGAATTCTAGTAGGCAACCATCCAATCGATCTGGTTGAGTTGAGAACAGAAACGTGGGGAAATACCGATTGTCTTTACGGAGTGGGTTACCACTTTTCCTGTGTAACCTGCTGATTAAATAGGAAAATAATCTGAGGTTGACGGCCTGCAAGGCCGTTTACGGCGCCGAAGGCGGGCCGGTTCGATTCCGCCCTCAGCTCCCATCATTTTGAGTCGCACGCTCGCGATAATTATTCCTGCCAATTTGCTGCATGGAAACAATGCGCGAAAGCGAGCCTGGAGATTGCTTTTTGGTGTTATTTTTTTGAAATCTAAAATGCTTCTTCGCTACTCACGAATGCCAGGCAGGCAACTGCATTGGCATCAATTTGGAGGATAGTCGGCGTCCCCAATGGAATTCGAACTTATCTCCCGATTGGAGACATCTTATCAAGTTTTATTTCGACGGGGAGTTATAGCTCGTCCGGCAACCGTATCAACCTTTCACTGCGCCAGATGCGGACTATCCGGACCTTGCCTGGATCACGTCGATAGATGATGCGAAAAGGCGCTTGAATGAGCTCCCGTAAATAAGGCTGGTCAAACTCGGAAACAATCCGTCCTAATTCTGGATGCGTTTCAAGCGTTTCGATCCGTTGAAAGATTTCCCCGATAAGCCTCTTACCGACATCGGGAACATCCTGATCGGCATACCAGATCCGGATTTCCTCCAAATCGGAAACCGCAGACGCGGCGAAACTGATGTCGACCTTACCCAACTACATCACTCTGAAGTCGACAACCCAAGTCGGACCTGAGCCTCTTCCAGAGAAAGCTCCCGTCCGGCATCGAGATCGGCAAGGCCAGCAACAACCGCCCGCATGAAAGCTCGTTCTTCCTCGGCAGCTTCATAGTCCGTAACCGATTGCACTACGGCCACTCCGCGCCCGCGTTTGGTCAGGAGTACCGGTCGATGTGCGTCGGCGACATGACGGAGCACTTTGCCTGGGTTGACCTTCAAATCGGTCATCGGCACGACATCTTCGGAAAATTTAGTTCTCATAATCCACCTCTTATGATGCATTTAACAGGTCCTAATTATAGCACCAGTTGGTGGCACCATCTATAACTAGCCAATTTAGGGTGTGCGGGCCGAGATTTAACTGCACGCTGGATTGATCCACTTTTGAAGATATTTGCATTAGGCGTATATCCCGGTGAGCACCCATCGAATTGATCTAGGTGGGTTATAAACAAAGACGTGGGAAGATGAGGATTGTCGTCGCAGAGTGGGTTTCAAGAATGGGTATCGGCTCGATTACATCCGGGCGAAACGCACCGGGCGAAACGGACAGACACATCCAGTGCCTGGATCAACAGCATCTTCCTGGTGGGAAAGAATCCCTTATTCAGCCAGGGCATGAGTTTTTGAGGATGCTCTAATTAATTTGACTGCGTAACGAAATAAGCAGAAAGAAATCTGCCCTGTCAGAACTTCCGATTCCCTGACAGACTTCTAGTTGGCGATACTAATACGGTATTTTTCGATGCGATAGCGCAACGTGTCCCGACTCAAACCGAGCAGTTCCGCGGCACGCGTTACATTGCCCTGCGTGCGCTCGAGTGCCTCGGCAACCAATCGCTTTTCCATATCGGCAATATTGAGCTCGGTTGAAGTCTCCGCGGGCGCCAACTCGCAGCTGCCGTCGGCGATCAGATAGGGCGAGACATCAGCAGAAAGCGGTTTGTTAAGTGGCAGATGATGTGGTTCTAACATGTCAGTACTCGTCATCAACACCACCTGTTCCATCATGTTTCCAAGCTCGCGCACGTTGCCTGGCCAGGAGTAGCCCAACAATGTTGCTTGCGCGGCCTGGCTGATCCGCATTTTACCTTTCCGATAACGCTGCGCATGCTGATTCAAAATGTGATCGGCCAGACGAATAATATCCAGGCCCCGATCGCGCAACGGCGGAAGGCTGATCTGCACCACCCGCAGTCGATAGTAAAGATCTGATCGGAATTTCTCCTCGTTAATCAATTGTTCCAGGTTACCGTTAGTCGCAGCGACGATGCGCACATTGACCTGCTTGTCGCGCAGTCCACCGACACGTCTCACGGTACGATCCTCTAGCATCTTCAGCAGTTTTGTCTGCAACGCAACATCCATATCAGCGATTTCATCAAGGAATAACGTGCCTCCATCTGCAGCCTCAACCAGCCCCTTTTTGCGTTCGCGGGCATCGGTAAAAGCACCACGTTCGTAGCCGA
>Ga0164320_10000717_pt1 | contig 11337 bp, 11 predicted proteins | sample GuaBasSediGuay11_FD_113736 | JGI IMG/M metagenome (GOLD analysis project Ga0164320, IMG submission 113736) | Subseafloor sediment microbial communities from Guaymas Basin, Gulf of California, Mexico - Guay11, Core 4567-28, 0-3 cm | ecosystem: Environmental > Aquatic > Marine > Hydrothermal...
CGCGGTCTCTCCAGTATCTGCTTTGGCTTTGACCTCAATAGGGATTACAGGGTCTTTTACCTTATCAGCAGATTTAATCTTTCCCTTGATAGTTCCTCCATTCGTCACTTCAATTACCTTATACCTGCTCTTCTTTTTGGCAATTGTTAGTGCAGGAATGATCAGTGAAGCCGCAATAAGGATAATCAATAATTTTTTCATGTCTTCCCTCCTTATATTTATAAATTTTTGGCTTATTTAATCTCCATTATTTCATTTATGTACTGCTCAAGTTCAGGCGTATGTATATAATGTCCTACAATCTGCCTGACTATTTTATGTCTGTCTATAAATATGAGCTTGGGTACATAATAAATTTTATATGCCTTCAACACATCAGATCTGTTGCCCGCGAACATCGGGAATGTGAAACCAAGTTCTACTTTATAAGCCTTTACCAGTTTTTTATCTTTGGCCATAACATTAACACCCATTATCCGGAGGTCTTCTCTTCCGAACTTTTTGTCCACTCTTTTCAGCATCGCTATTATCTGTGTACAGTAATGGCAGGCATTATGGGTGAAATATATGACTGAAGGTTTGTCAAGAAGATCTCCAAAATTCACCTTTTTACCGTTCTCATCGATCAATACAAATGTCGGAGGATGCTCTCCGACTTTTAGCTTTGCAGCAGAAACATTTGAAGTCAAAAAAATCAGAAATAGAGCAACCACAATAAGATATTTAAAGACAGCCATTAGTCTAGGTCTCCGTTTTCAAAATTTCATAATGAATAATATTCCTGAAATGGTGGCCATATATGAGTGGAATGCTATCAGTTTCCGCATAAGTAAACGGGAAAGTATTCAGCGGTTCCCCTTTCTGCGGCGGGCTCAGGATCAGGTCCCGACCTGTTGAAACCTTAAACCTGTTCGGTGAGAGGGTCCCAAAGAAATAATCCCTTAAATCCTCTCTCTTATCCGCCTCTGAGACATCAACAGGTACCCACTTGTCATCACCAACATAAAACCTTACCCAGCAGTGGGCACCGGTACAGTCTCCTTCTAACTTTCCGCTTTTGGTCATTACTGAAGGGTACGGGAGAGGGAAGCCCTGTTCCCACTTTACAGGAATACCCTTGTATATCATCATTGTCCTGAAAAGCGCATGGAAGTCATCACATTTTCCGGCTTTATTCTCAAAAGTCCAGGCGCTTATGCCCAGACCACATCCTGGAATGACTTTATCATAAGTCAAATAATCGATCAGGGCATAGTATATTTTCCGGCCAATCTCAAGAGGGTCCTTTTCTTTTGCTGTAATACTGTCAACAAACATCGCAATGTTATTATCTATCTTTTCCCTCTCAGTAAGGATAAGGTGCTTCTTAATGTCTTCTTTGCTTTCTATCGTGCCAACAGTCTTTCTTCGCATTTTATATGTAATTGAAATCCTGTCTCCCTCTTTTAGTTCTGTTGAAGCCAGATAGATCATTTTATTTCCAAAATAGGTTTCCTCATTAATGCTATAAGCAACAGGAGAGTCAATTGAGGTAGACATAATTTCCTGACCATGATCGCTTTGGAGGAGCGGAATCCAGAACTCGATCTTATTACCAAGTTTAGGACGTTTCACCACTTCTGTTATGTAACTGATATTCATAACCATAGACTTGACTGCTATATCGGAGATGGTCTTAACCGAGGAACCAGTCTCAGTATCGTTCAAGAGTTTTTCACACCCGGGCAATATTTGACCTCCAACTACTGCCCCCGCCGTTAAAGCCGAGAGCTTTATGAAACTCCTTCTATTCATGTTATATCCCTGATCTTTTTTATGATTTCATCTTCCATAAAAAAGAAGTCTTCCTCATGACTGATGGAGCCATTTTTATCAATAAGAACCAGCGTGGGAGTATATTCCATGTAATAGCCTTCAGGTAGCCTCTTTTCTTCAACTTTTTCAATTTCGATACCATAAAATTTCCATAACTTCGAAAGCTCACTCTTCTGTCCCGAGACAAATATCCACCGATCATCTTTTTCTACATCCAGTTGATAAAGGCCAAAATATTTCTTCATGCTTTCAGGAGTGTCCTTCTCTGGGTCAATAGAGATATGAAGGTATACGACATCTTCAGGCGCTTTCATTACTTCATCAAGTGATTTCAGGCGAACAGTGACAACAGGACATCTTACAGAACAGTTAGAGTATGAAAAGGTCTGAACAACTACTTTACCTCTGAGGTCACGCATTGTAATGGTTTCATTGTCCCAGTTTGTAAGGCTGAAATCAATCGCCTTATTACTGGTTACGTAAAAGTAATAACCAATAGCACCCAGCAGGCACACGAGAACGGCAATCAGCCCTTTATTTTGCAAAAGCAATCTCGACCTCCATTGATTTTCCTGATTTGATGCTTATCTTTTTTTCCTGCGTTCCAAAACCCTCATGCCAGGCTTTGAGAACATATTCACCAGCCGGCAGGCTGTCAATTTCAAATGTACCGTTCGAACCTGTCACTGCTGCATAGGGATGGTCAAAAATGAATATGTACCCCCTTATCCAGTTATGAGTATTTGACCGCACCTGAATGAACCCTGTGTCATCAGTAATCCTATGCCATTTTTTAATTGGTTTTTTGACTATATGTCCTGTCCTTGGCAGGGCAAGGTTATAAATGGATGCTCCGTCCTCCAGGGGCCTTGAAGATACTTTTCTCTGATATGCAAGTCCGAGCTTTGACTGGACCGTATGCAGGATCTCATCTTCATTTTTGAATACATACTCCCCGCCAACAAAACCTATATTCACATGTGGTACTGCCCGGCAGTTTTTAATTGTTATATTTACTTCCTTCACAGGAACAGCCTTGCCCCTCTCAACACCCTCTATCCATATAACAACATTTTCTACCCGGGAATTTGAAACAAGGTACTTACCGACCTTCTGTTCATTTCCGCAGAACTCAGCATCCTTGTTAATAACAATAGTCTCATCAGGAGGGACATTGCCCTTGAAATTAACCGTGCCCTTCAGGGTTGCTCCGTTTTTCACTTTCATAACATCATATCCCTGAACCGCACCCACAGAGACAGTCCAAAGAACTATTGAAAGAATCACAGCCAAATGCTTAATCATAATTTAGTCTCCTTTATAATTTTTAATTCATTATTCCACTTGGACCCTCGGCCTCTGGAATCCTGGGACCCTTTTCTTTATTCATTCCAAATATCTCTTCTTAAAATAATAATAACTAATTCCAAGTGGCGCTATGATCCATATCAGGGATATTCCCAATAACATGGATGTCCTTATATATGCCGGCAATTCTACCGACGCCAGGCCGATCAGCACCTGAAACTCACCGATCGAAATAAAGTTCAGTATTCTGTAAATATCGACCGGATTAAACATGAGCAAGATCGAGAAAAGTGATATGCCTATCTCCCCCTTTGTAATGATAAGCAGGCCAATAAGAGCAAGATCATAAATTATGGTAAAAAGAAGCCAAACAAATATCGTCAAAGCAATGACCTTTGTCCTCTCATAAAGAAGAATGGATATCAAAAAAGAGACACTGAGAAATATAACGCCTAAAATCACTGAATTTACTACAAACACAAGGAAAGGACCAACAGCATCTATCCCTGTTTTAAAAATTAATATTGCGCCGGCAATACCAAGCCCTGCAACTATAGAGAGTATAAGTGCAATTGCAAGGCCTGCAAATTTGCCCATTATGAACTCGCCGACTGATATCGGTGATGCCAGAAAAATGCCGAGTGTGCCCTTTTCCTGTTCATCCGCAATTATACCGCCACCAAGTGTGAGCGCAAGAATCGGGATAAAATATGTAACGAGACTTGTAAGGCTCGCTATGCTTGCATCAATGGACATAAATCCTGATACACCTGCAGGTGCCCCGCCAAAATAGGTTATAACAAGAGTAAAAAGGGCAAACCCGCTCCCAATTACAACTACCCACTTGCTCTTCAACTTATCAGAAAGCTCTTTATGCGCTATAGCCCGCGTAGCATCAGTGAACACCAAAGAAGACCTCCTCAAGAGAAGGTTCCCTGATAGAGAAATCAGAAAACCTGTCCTTCTCATCCATTATTGCAGAGATTAATTCAAGCTTATTTTTTCGTGATATACTCGCTATCAGATAACCATTCTTGTAGCTCAGATCAACAGCACCTTCCTTCTTAAGGAGACTTTCAAGGAATACATCTTTTCTGCTGATAGTAATATAAAGTCTTAAAGGTATTTTCATGCCTGAGCAAAGTTCTTCCAGACGGCCGATTGCCTTGAGAGAACCGTTCTTAATTACCGCCACCCTGTTGGTCTTGTCTTCAATCTCTGCCAATATGTGAGAGGAAAGTATAGCGGTGAGTTTTTTTCTGCTTTTTACTTCATCCAGGATATCATAGAACTCTTTTATCCCCACAGGATCAAGTCCTGATGTTGGTTCATCAAGCACTAAAAAGTCAGGCTCATTTAGCAGGGCCTGTGCAAGGTTAAGTCTCTGGCGCATACCTTTGGAATAACCTCCCACCTTCCTCTGAAGGACATCCTCGGAAAGGATCCGGTCTATGACCCCTTTCAGACTTCTCAGTCGTCCTCCCTTAACCCGCGCAAAAAGCCTGAGGGTCTCTGTCCCCGTGAGATTATCGTAGAAGGATACTCTTTCAGGCATATAACCGACAGAGCGTTTAAATTCCTTCCACCCTTTTTCGGAAAGTTCTTCCCCATTTACAAGGACCTTCCCTGATGTTGGTCTTGCGATGCCCAGCATGATCTTCAGTAAGGTAGACTTACCAGAGCCATTGGGGCCTACAAGACCGAGCACCTCTCCTTCCTTAATCTCGATCGAAACAGCATCTACTGCAACTATTTTTTCATAAGATTTCGAAACATCTTTAAGTTCAAGTATCAATGGTGGCCTCCCGGCATGTGTGGCATTTTCTCTATCTCACCATAGATTCTTTCAGGAGTATAAGACGCATATTTATCCCTCAATTCTTTCCAGTTTGCATGAAGGGGAGACATTGCAGGTTTGCCATCAATTACCTTTGGAACCTCGAATACAGGAAACTGCTTCTCAAGCATCCAGAGCATCTGAAGTGACGGGCTTGTGTACAGCATCTTTGCAAGCGGAAACTTCCACAATATGAAGTCCACAACAGTGTTTGATTCATAATTAACATCACCTTTGCCGTCGCCTGTCATATCCCATCCTATATAATCACTCCAGTAATTACTGTCCCATATCTGGTTTTTTCCTGCTAAAAACTTGACCTGCACCTCATTATTAATAAATGAATTACCGTTCATTCTGTTATCTTCTGATCCTCCCCAACTGTGTATGCCAAGTTGATTATTCATAATCAGATTTGAGGTGAACTCGTTATATACAGAGTTATATAAAAAAATCCCTTTTGTATTTCCTATTACAGTATTGCCGGTTATTTCACTCCTTACGCTCTGAATGAACAGAAGCCCGTGTGTACTATTACCGTAAGACAGATTGTCATTAATCTCGGAATGTTCCGTATACATAATAGCCAGTCCGACCAGATTGTCATAAGCGATATTATTACTAAAAACACCTCTGTCTACCCACATTGTATGGACTGAATAACGGGAATTATGGATCTCATTTTCGACAACGATCGCGTCATGACAGAGTTCCATATAAATGCCATCACGGCAATTACTTAATGAATTGCCGCTAATATATACATTTTGAGATCCGGTAAGGTTAATGCAATTTCCCCTTTTATGGGTTCCAAGTCCTTTTATCCCCACTATCACGTTGTTCTCAATCCTTATGTCTCTACTTTCAACATTCCATATACCAAACATCACATTGAGAAGCTGGTTATTTCTCACTGTAGTCCCGGAAGCGCCTTTCAAAATACGAACGGCAGTGTCCGAAGAAGAAAGATCCGTACTATCATATGTAAGTGTAAATCCCTCAAAAATCACATCCGGTTTTGATATGACAACAATATCGCCGTTTGAAATACTGAGAACAGGATTGCCTACGCCTTTGATATGTACTGACTTATCTATTGTAAGTCTTTCCTTATATTGTCCTGACATCACCTCTATGACATCCCCGTCATCAGCTTTCTCCAGCGCGTCTCCGATATTCGCATAGTCAACGCCAACAGTAAGAGTCTTTGAATACGAGATTGAAGGCAAAGCAGCAAAGAATAGCACTGCAAAAAAAACGATTAAGAAAGTTTCAAGCTGCATTTTGGATAAATTTTTAATTTCTAATTCAAGCATCTTAAATCGTCTGTTTGTCATCATGATCTGTCCTTTTCCTTATTACGTCTGATAAGAACCGGACAGACATCCTGATCCCAGTAATTTACCTGGCAATCAAGGCAGTTCATGCATTCACGGCTATCAATTATTCCATCAGCTGTAATCGCCCGGGAAGCACATGTCCTCGTGCATATCTTGCACGAGGCACAAAAATCATATCTATTTAATTTTATAAGAGGCACTCTCCTGATTAACGAAGGGATTGCCAGTGCAGCCCCTAAAGGACAAAGATATCGGCAGAACGCCCTGTAGATTATCATTGATCCAACAGTAAGTATCATGAAATAAAAAACAAAGTACCATTCTCTGTTCAATTTCAATACAAAAGTTCTAAACGGTTCAACCTCGGTCATATATTCAGACAGCATGAAACTGTAAAATGAAACACCCAGTATCAGCAAAAATATAATGTACTTCAGATATATCAGTTTATTGTTGATTATTTCGGGAAGTTCGATTCTGCCTTTCGGTACCAGCTTATGATATATACTGTTTAAAAGTTCAAGCATCGCACCATAGGGGCATAACCAACCGCAGAAGACTCCCCGCCCCCATGCAAGTAATGTTAAGAAAATAAAAATAAAGGACAGGAATATAAACGGCTCCATGAGATACAGTCCAACAGGAAATTGCTTCTCCCTCAACGCACTGACCATAATGATAATGTTGGTGGTTGTCGGCTGTGCCTTTAATATAAGGCCAACATATACAAATGATATTCCAAAAATCCCGTACTTGAGCATATCGAGGGTCGCCTTTCTCTGTGACAGTCTGTCCCTGAAAAGCATTACCAGAACAATCAGTATGAGAAAGAGGAAAAACGTGATTATATGAAATGGTTTCTGAGCCCATATCTGCACCCACAAAGGAGTATCTATCATTTCTCCAGAAACCTGTCCGGGATTTGATACTCTACACTAAAAGATTTAAATTCTTTTTTGCCTCCCATTCTATAAGGCAGAACCAGATTGAATTTAAACGGGCTGTATGATTCAAAGTCGTTGCCACGTACAATAAACAATCCTCCTTCTTTTATTGAAGGCGCATCTTCTGCCTTGATATCAGTAAGGATATTGTAATCACTGTCCTTGAAAGCATACCCTCTGTCCTGCTGCTCAATGCTGAATCTCTCAAATATTCCACCGCGGGCAAAGCCTGAACCTTTAAATGAAGCTTTCCCATTTGAAGCAATAAATATGGCTGATTCCCCTTTTTTGAGTCTGTTGATAGTTGCTTTAAACAGCTTCTCTCCAAGGACATTTCTTCCTATTGAAGGTACTGTAACAATACCAAAATACAGGTCAATGTAAATATCTTTTCCTTCTATCCCAAGCTCTCCGGTGGTTACCTTTATATTTTTAATTGCCTCTGAACTTATAAGTTCATTCCATGAAAGTTCTGTAAATTTTTCACTGATCCTGCGCTTCGTTCCTTTGACATATTCAATCAGACCTGTATGAGAGGCTACCTTCCGGGCACTTCTAAGAATTATGGCATTCTGGACAACCGCGGTAACCGTGGCTCCGGTAATAGCATCCAGTGATATTCCCTTGCCCACAGTAAGATCCTGCCTTATATCTTTCCCCGGATATTGATCGAGAAAATCCAGAAAGTTTTTTTCCTTTAATCCTATGAGCACTATCGGCTCAGAATGAAATATCACCTTTACTCCCGTTATAATACCGCTCGTATCCATGCCAATGAGGGTTTCCATATGTTTCCCTGAATAACCGATAAGTTTCTTTGTCCAGTCCTGTGATAAAAAAACATATCCGGCAAGTTTATCGTCTCTGTAACCTTCCCAGTAGCCGTTCTTCTCTACAAACCTGGATGTTTGCAGTACATCCCCGGGTTTGTACTCGTATCTGTGCTCGAACATTTTCCACTGACCGTATCCGGTCAATGGATAACAAAAGCCAAAAATCAGAATTATCATCAGCATCTTTCTTTTCATATCCCTTCTTTCAATATGTAGGGGCACGGCGTGCCGTGCCCCTACCTTTAAACATCTAAGGGCATATTGCCTACGCCACTACAAACTAGACTTCTACTATAAACCTCATCCTCATCTCAAGGTGCAATGCATGACAGAAATTTGTGCAGTAAATCCAGAACACCCCCGGTTTGTCTGCCGTAAATGTCACAGACTTTGTCTGCTGCGGACCGAGAACAAAGTTGATGTTATAGTTAGAGATCGCCACTCCATTGGAAAGGTCAACTATCTCGTCGTGGTTCGTAACTATGAGAGTGACTTTATCGCCTTTCTTTACTTTAACCTCCTGAAGTCCAAAAATGGGAGCATTCGCGGTCATTCTAACAGTTACATTTTTGCCTTTTCTCTTCACACTGTTCTTTGTTACTGCAAGTGGGTGTTCGAACATGTCATAACGGTGCTTCACAAGAGGCTCGATTATATCTCTCCTGACCATTATGCAGTCATGAGGTTCAATGTACGTTGGAGAATCATGAACATGCCTCAACTTTTCACCGGTAATATCCGACAGCTGGTCGTTCTCGGGCTTTAACGGCCCTACATTGAGAAATCTGTCTTTTGATATCTTGTTCAGAGAGACAAGCCATTTGCCATCCGCCCCTTTTGTTTCTGCCATTGTCGCCATTATGTGACCTACCTGATAGTGAATATCAAGGACATCGACAATATGAGGATTCTTCTTCTTTGCCTCCTCCCCCTTCTTTTCCGCCTCAATTGCTTTTGCTATATTCCATTTCACATTGGTGCTGTCAATAAAGACCGATGTAATCGCATTGCCTCTCCCGTCAAAAGTTGTGTGAAGCGGCCCGAGTCCTATATATGGCTGTGCAACAATACAATCTTCAGGCTTTATCTTTCCCGCAAACGCATCATCCAGTCTGTCGAGTTCAACAACAGTGGTAGTAGGAGAAACTTTTCCACAGACAACAGCGTATTTACCGTCAGGTGATATGTTTACACCGTGAGGGTTCTTTGGAACGGGGATCCTTATGTTAAGATCGGACTTGCCCATCCTTCCGTCCAGGACCTTTACACCGTTTATTGTTTTGTATTTGCCGGCTGCCAGTGCTGCTCTAATCCTCTTCCAGTTAAATACGATAAGGTAATCAAAGTCCGAGGCCAGCATTTCCGAGATAGTAACACCCTTTTCAATATTGTAGGAAGTGCACATCGAATATTTGCCTTTGTAGTCTGTAGCAGCAAGGTCACAGTTTTCATCAACCTGTATCTGACAGACTACGGCCATTCTCTCGGCGTCTATTATGGTATGCATCCCATAGTATTCCTGTGGGTTGTTAAATGCCTTGCTGTTGGAAGCGTCATTGGGCACAGGGGTCTGGAATTCACTGTTGACAACCACCCAATCCGTTTTGGGATAACGCTGCGGGAAGAGGCCGTGGGCACCCTGGATATTGGGCACTTCGAGTATTCTATCCACCTCCATATAATCAATCCTGATCCTCGCAACCCTGTTATTCAGCTTATCGTTTACAAAGAGATATTTACCATCATACATGCCATCCACATAGGAACCATGGACATGATGGGTATCTCCGGCATCCTTCCCTCTCAATAACTTTTTGCTCTCGTTCGTTATTCCCCATCCGGAGCCACACTCCCTGTTAAAAACAGGAATCCTGTGAATCTCCCTCATTGAGGGAACACCTATGATTCTGATCTCACCTGTGTGGCCGCCGCTCCAGAACCCGTAGTAATCATCAAGCTGACCAGGGGGTACATCAAACGACATCTTCTTCCCTTTACTGCTCTTTTCTGATCTTGCCAGCAGGGCGTCCTTCGGAAGCATTACACCTGCACCGGTAGCAAGACCTGCGACACCAGCAAATTTTAGAAAATTTCTTCTATTGAATTTATGAGATTTTTTATCAGACATTGCCTATCCTCCTTTCCAAGATTATCAGTTACTTGACCTTTCCCATTAATTTGAGTGTATACGAAACGAGATGCCATCTGTCCTCCTCGTTGAGTGAGTCCTCATAGGACGGCATTCCTGTTCCGTCAAGGCCTGTAGTAAAGGTTAGATAGACATTTTCAGGTGATGATCCCCTTTTCAGAGTACCGGTCGTAAAGTTAAACGGGAGTATTTTGTCTCCCCAGTCATCCTTAAGATCATTTGCCTTGGTTCCGTCACCCTTTCCTTCATTGCCGTGACATTCCCAGCACTTCATATCTTTATAAACTTTTTCGCCTGACATAATCGAATCAGCACTTCCAACCCATCCAGGCTTTTTGACAGTCATCATTTCACAGGGATCTTCTTCTACCCATCTTGGCGATAAGGTTTTTAAATATTCTGTAACATCCTCCCTGTCCATCTTAGAGACATCTTCATGGGATGGCATTCCTGACCTCGGAATCCCCTCTCTTATTATCCTCATAAGATCACTGTCATCAGGCAGACATCCTGTAGGCGTTGTGCGAAATTTGTAGGTGCCTACAGTAAAGTCCCTCGGATATATACTCCATACCAGTCCGCTCTTTTCGTTCCTGTGGATTACATCCATCAGTCCCTTGCCATCACCCTTTGCACCATGACATATGACACAGTACTTCTGATATACTTTTTTGCCCATATCAGCGTCAGCTCCATATGCTTTACCAGATGTCTGAGTAAACGTCACAAGAGACCATGATAGGCACAAGAAGAACAAAATCAGCAAAACACCTTTGTAATTTTTACTAAATGTCATCATCGCGGATACCCCCTTTCCTTAAATTACTAAGTCTTGTTTTCTATCCAGAAGGTTTTTCTGTTAAATATTATAAATATATATAATCCCCCCTTTATTATCGACTTCAGAAACAGTTTCAGACTGTCTGTCCATCACCATCATCACTTAATATTCCTCATCAAATCTAAAGTATATGAGACAAGATGCCACCTGTCATCTTCTTTGAGCGAGTCCTCATAGGAAGGCATGCCTGTACCATCAAGGCCGGTTGTAAACGTAGAATAAACGTTCTCTGGAGATGATCCCCTCTTCAACTCTCCTGAGGTAAAATTA
>Ga0164320_10000718_pt1 | contig 11335 bp, 11 predicted proteins | sample GuaBasSediGuay11_FD_113736 | JGI IMG/M metagenome (GOLD analysis project Ga0164320, IMG submission 113736) | Subseafloor sediment microbial communities from Guaymas Basin, Gulf of California, Mexico - Guay11, Core 4567-28, 0-3 cm | ecosystem: Environmental > Aquatic > Marine > Hydrothermal...
CTCGGGTAACGTCCCGCCAAAAAATCCCCGACATTCCTTTTGCGTGAATCGCTCATTGCGCAAAGGAAGGGAGCGGGATAGAGATATGGCGTCCGGGTCTGCCAGCCAGGATTCAGCGTATTCGAATAGCATCTGACCGCTATCGTCCTGTATCAGTTGCCCCACGAAATTTCGGTCGAGAAAAACGTTTAAGCTCCGGGCCATGACTAACGGCTCCCGAGGGAATGCGGAGGAATGGCGTCGAGCCGAATGCCCAGGGTCTGCATAACTCTTAGGACCTTGCCTATCTGGCAGGTCGGCTTGCCGTTTTCGAGATCACCGATGAATCGCAAACCAGTGCCGGACGTGAGGGCCAGGTCGGCCTGAGTGACGCCTAATTGCTTGCGAGTTTGTTTGACGGTCTTGCCGAGTTGTTCCGGTGTTAACGACATTTGTTCGCCTTTTGTCCGAATATTACCGCTCGGTAATATTAGCGTGAATCGGGCCCTCTGGCAATAAAATACTCCCGTACGGTAATTTTATGCCGTATCCGGCTAAAAACTGGGATAATTATTCCCGATCGGGAATATTTTGCTGAGATAACGATGGGCCGTTGGATTGTAGTAATGGCGGCAACACTGGCGTTTTTCTACGGCCTGGATCTCTTCATTATGAGTGTCCAGGGGTTGCCGCTCGATTGGAACATGACACCGGGCAACTAGCCCGGGTATTTCATGAAGATATCGTCAAATCCTGTAGCTGCTGTGTGAATTTTGGGTGACTCTTTATCAATTGTTATTACAAGTGATTGAATATGCCGATGAGCGTCGCGCTCAATTATCGAGGTATTCAATTACTTGCACGACACACATCGGCTGCCGAAACCGCCACCGCCCGGTGTTTCAATAATCAGGCAAGCTCCTTTACCGAGGCTCACCGTGGCAGTTGGCCCAAGCGCCTCACGTTCGTTCGATTTGTACTCGACAATATTTCGGCCGGTCTTGCCCGGTTGACCGCCTTCCAGGCCAAACGGTGCTATGCGGCGATGATTCGAAAGTATCGATGCCTCTACCGGTTCGAGGAAGCGAATTTTTCTGATCGTGCCGTCGCCACCGTTCCATTTGCCTGAACCGCCTGAGCCCTGTCGAATCGAGAACGATTCGAGAATCACGGGAAATGTCTGCTCAAGGACTTCGGGATCGGTCAAGCGTGAATTCGTCATGTGCGTCTGAACCGCGTCTGCGCCGTCGAAACCCGGCCCCGCACCGGCGCCTCCCGCAATCGTTTCGTAATACTGAAAGTCATCGTTGCCAAAGCTCAGGTTATTCATCGTGCCTTGCGATGCGGCGAGTGCATTGAGTGCGCCAAACAAGGCGTCTGTAACACACTGCGAAGTCTCGACATTACCGGCAACAACGGCGGCCGGATAAGCCGGGCTCAACAAGCTGCCCTCTGGAATAATGATATTGAGTGGTTCGAGACATCCCTCGTTCATCGGAATGTCCTCCGCGATCATGCTGCGAAAGACGTACAGGACGGCCGCTCTGGCGACGGCTTTCGGCGCATTGAAATTGTTATCCGACTGGAGGGATGTGCCGGTGAAATCGACGGTCGCTTGGCGATTCCTGTGATCGACCGTAACGGTTACCTTTATGTACTCACCGGAGTCCAGTTCATAGCCGAAGCTGCCGTCTTTGAGCGAACCCAGGAGCCGCCTGACGCTGGCAGCCGCGTTATCGCGGACGAAACGCAGGTATCGCTGCACCGTTGTGAGCCCATAGCGCTCTATCGTTTTCTCGAGTTGACGGATGCCCTGTTGGTTGGCCGCGAGCTGCGCCCGCATATCAGCAACGTTCTTGTCGGGATCACGAGCCGGATATTTCGCGCCCAGCAGAAGTTCGCGTACCGTCGTCATGCGAAACTTGCCGCCACGAACGAGTACAAAATTGTCGATCAGCACACCTTCGTCATCGATATGCGTGCTTTCCGCAGGCATCGACCCTGGCGTGATGCCGCCGATGTCTGCATGGTGCGCACGCGACGCGAAAAAAAACAAAGGTTGGTCTGAATCCGCGAAGTAGGGCGTTACTATCGTGAGATCGGGAAGATGGGTGCCGCCCGCGTACGGCGAATTGAGCAATATCGAGTCGCCCGGCAAGAGATCGTTGCCCCTGGCGTCAATAACGCTCCGTACGCTTTCGCCCATTGAACCCAGATGCACAGGCATGTGCGGCGCGTTCGATACCAGCCGGCCCTCCGCATCAAATAACGCGCAGGAAAAATCCAGTCGCTCGCGAATATTCACGGAGATAGCCGTATTCTGTAGCACGGTGCCCATTTGCTCGGCAATGTGCATGAAAAGATTGTTGAACACCTCGAGCCTGACCGGATCCGGCCTGGTGTCCTCGCCAACATCATCGGATACAGCTTCAGCCTGTTCTTGTTTTTCCAGTATGAGGTGTCCCCATTGATTCACCCGGCCGAACCAACCGGAATCGATGACGGTCGTACTGTTATCTTCCGCAACGATGGCGGGACCATCGATTTCGGTACCGGACCCGAGAGTGCTTCGCTTGAATATCGGTAACTCCTGCCAGCCGTTGCCGAGCCACACATTCGTGGCACCATCGGGCGATGGATCAGCCCCGGCATCGATTACCGGATCGCGAAACAGCTGCTCGTAGCCGGTTGCCTCGACACGAATCGTTGCGATGATCAGCTTGCCGGAACCGACGTCGGCACCGAAACGGCTGCGATATCCCTGTCTGACTGCATCCTCGATCTCGTCAACATCTGAAGGCGCCACATTCAGAATCGTGTCCGAACCAGCAACGCGCAGGCCTACCCGCGTTTCGAACTGACGGTTGTTGCTGGGGACTTGTTGTTCCGCCAGCATTTCATCACAGAGATTGAATAGCTGCGCGATCGGCTCCTGAAGCTGCTCGAGGTGTTTAGCAGAAAATTCAAGGTCTATCGATTGCTGCTGTTCAACGCGGATGTTGGACAGTCCCATTCCGTAGGCGGAGAGCACACCGGCCAGCGGGTGGAGCCAGATCGTCCTGATACCCAGAACGTCAGCAACCTGACAGGCATGCTGGCCAGCCGCGCCGCCGAAGCAGCAAAGTGTGAAATCGCGAACGTCCTCCCCACGCTCTATCGTGATCTTGCGAATCGCGTTCGCCATGTTCTCGACAGTGATCGTCAGGAAACCGGTAGCGACGGACTCCGGACTTGCATTGACACCGCTGTCTCTGGAAATCTCCAGCGCCAATTCATCAAACTTCGATAGAACCGCTTCCTTGTCCAGCGGCATGTCCGCGGCCGGGCCAAAAACGCTTGGAAAATACTCGACCGGAATTCGGCCGAGCAACACATTCGCGTCGGTAACAGTCAACGGCCCGCCACGCCGGTAGCAAACCGGGCCCGGATTTGCGCCGGCTGAGTCTGGCCCGACCTGATAGCGCGCATCCGAATAACGAAGGTGTGAACCACCGCCCGCGGCAATCGTATGAATTCGCATCATCGGCGCGCGCAGGCGCACACCGGCGACTTCCGAATCGTTACTCCGTTCGTATTCGCCGCTGTAGGCAGACACATCGGTCGATGTGCCGCCCATATCAAAGCCAATCAGCTTTTCAAGTCCTGCCGCCGTCGCGGTTTCCACCATTCCGACAACACCGGCAGCAGGTCCGGACAGGATGCTGTCTTTGCCGCGGAAGTTCTCGGCAAGAGCGAGCCCACCGTTGCTTTGCATGAACAAAATGCGGCGCGGAACTTCGACTTTGGCCAGAGCGCCTCTCAAGCTGCCGATATAGTTATTCAGGACAGGCGTGAGATAGGCGTCGGCCAGTGTCGTTTCAGCGCGACTGATGAATTTAATGAGCGGCTCTACATCGTGCGAGGCGGAAACCTGCTGAAATCCAAGGTCTTTCGCAATCTCGGCGATGCGTTCTTCGTGTGCCGGGTATCGGTAACCATGCACCAGACAGATTGCGACCGATGAAATACCATCCGTAAGGCATTGCTCAAGCGCTCTTGTAACTTCGGCTTCGTCCAGGGGCGTAAGTACTTCACCTTCTGCGTTGAGTCGTTCCTGCGCTTCAATCACTCGGCTATGGAGCGGCTCGGGCTTGACAATGTTCAAGGCAAAGATGTCAGGTCTGTTTTGATAACCGATCGCCAGGCTGTCACCGAATCCCTGCGTAACGACCAAAGCCGTGTCCATTCCCTGGCGCTCCAGCAGTGCGTTGGTCGCGACCGTTGTGCCCATTTTGACGGCATGAATTGGTGCCGTGCTGCCCCCGCCCGAGGACCAGCGGCCTATTGCCTGACGTACTCCCTCGGCAGCCGCATCGTCATACTGCTCGGGGTTCTCCGACAGCAATTTGGCAGTCTCGAGTTCCCCGTCCGGCCGCAAAGCGACGATATCGGTAAAAGTCCCGCCGCGGTCGATCCAGAACTGCCAGTGCTTTTCGCCGTCCATAGCCAAAAAGGTAACGGAAATTGGGGTCGAACCGCACTATTTTGCTGCGCAGCCCCGCAAATGCACTGTCTGCATGGACGGAAAGTGCGGTTCGATCCCGATTTCACGGGTATCATGTGCGCTGCTTCCCCGGGGAGAGCAATAACAACAAATGCCATTCTTCGCCGAACTGAAACGTAGAAATGTAGTCCGCGTGGGCATTGCTTACGTGGTCGCCGGCTGGTTGCTGGCGCAGGTAGGAGAGTTCGCCGCCGGGCATCTCGGTGCCCCCGACTGGGCCCTGAAAATTTTCGTTTTATTTCTCGTTCTGGGCTTGCCGCTGGTGCTGGTCTTTGCCTGGGCCTTCGAGTTGACGCCCGAGGGTCTCAAGCTCGAAAAGCATGTTGATCGTGAAAAGTCGATAACGATGCAGACAGGGCGCAAACTCGATTTCATCATTATCGTAGTGATGGCGGTTGCGCTCATGTACATGGTTGCGGATAAATTTGTCGGCAAGCCGGCAGTACCAGCGGTAGCTGAGCCGACCATCACGCGGCCCTCCTGATGCCGGCAGCAAAATAGATGGGCGGAACAACGGCTGTTCTGCTAACGCTGGTCCTGTACAACGCCTTGTTAATCGGCGTTGGCCTCTGGGCAAAGGGACGTAACAGGAATGCGGCTGACTTCTTTCTGGCCGGACGGGGACTCGGGCCATGGATCGCGGCAATCAGCGCATCGGCGAGTTCCTCGTCAGCATGGACCTTGCTTGGTGTCAGCGGTGCGGCTTATGCATGGGGCCTGCCCGCCCTCTGGTTATTTCCGGCGACCGTTGGCGGCTTTCTTCTTAACTGGATCTGGATCGCGCCGCGGCTTCAGAAACTGGCGAGCGGCGAGGGCGCCATAACGCTGAGCGCGATTATTGCGCCGGTTGGGCTGGGCGATTCACGGCGCGTCGTTCTTCGTGCTGCTGCCGCAATCATCGTTTTCTGCTTCGTTTTTTATATCGCTTCGCAATTCGAGGCTGCGGGCAAGGCTTTTGAATCGACCTTCGCCATGTCAATACACACCAGTATTTTGATCGGCGCCGGCATCGTCCTCGCTTACACCTTGCTTGGTGGTTTCTGGGCCGTGAGCGTGACAGATAGCGTCCAGGGCCTGCTCATGCTTACCGCGGCGATCGTACTGCCCGTCGTCGCATTGGTCGCCGTTGGTGGTTTCGATTCTTTGCTTGCCGGTCTGGTTGCCACGAAGAACGCGGGCTCCCCGACCGGGCCGCTTTCCGCTGTCATGGCGGTTTTGTTTGCACTCGGCCTGCTCGGCATTGGTCTTGGCTATCCGGGACAGCCACACGTCGTCAATCGCTTCATGGCATTAAGGGATGAGAGGAGCCTTCGACAAGGGCGCGTAATTGCTTTGGCCTGGGCCGTAATTGTTTACGCTGGCATGCTTACGCTCGGCCTCTCAGCAAGAGTGCTGTTTGCTGACCTCGGCGATTCGGAGCAGGTGATGTTCAAGGTGGCCGGCGAGTTGCTGCCGCCGGTTGCCGCGGGCGTGATGCTCGCCGCTGTTTTGTCGGCAATCATGTCGACGGCAGACAGCCAGTTGCTCGTCGCGGCATCGGCTATTTCCTACGACTGGCATCTTGCCGATGGAAATGTTGATGGTGGACTGAAAAAAACGCGCGCAACAGTCGTCGTCGTACTGGTTCTGGCCACTGTTCTCGCCCTGGTCTGGCGTGCGGATATCTTTTCCCGGGTGCTTTTCGCCTGGTCGGCGCTTGGCGCAGCATTCGGCCCCATTCTTATTATGAGGCTGATGGGCAGGTCAGTCTCAGCCCGCGGCACGCTCGCTGCAATGTTGACCGGTTTTGGACTGACAGTGCTGATTTCCTGGTTGCCGGCCACACCGGGCGACTTCGCGGAGCGTATCGTGCCGTTCTTCATCGCCCTTGCCATAGCGGCCAGCAGTTCCCGACCCGGATAGTCCGACTTCCCTGTCACAGGCACCTTTCATTCACGTGACCGGGTATTTGGGGCGAAAACAATGCTGACGCTGGGCCAGGGAGAGATATATCGCGGCTGACATGCCCGATGCGCCGAAGATCATACACATCACGACGATCTGATATTTGGCGGCAACAAACGGCGAGACTCCGGACAATATCTGACCGGTCATCATGCCGGGCAGAGACACAAGGCCCACCGCGAAAAGAGAATTGATCAGGGGGATCAGACAAGTGTTAAGTGCGGACGCCCTCTCCGCCAAATTCCAGTATAACTAGTTGAAAAAACAAACAATATCTAATAAAGATGTAATTGAGCCTACGATTGTACCTACAAGCCCGAGCGGGAGGAGAAATGACCAACTCTCCTGAATTCTGTTCAATATTGCAATTCGCCCCGGACAGGGGGGAATCAGATTTTGACCGATGCCTACAGTGTGGAGCGCTTCTCCGCTGACGGGAGCACGCGTCATCGGCGGGTGAAACTGATGAAGACACCAAACAAATCATCACCAGATTCGGCCAGGGGTCGAAATTTGGGAGTACGACGCAACTAGTACATTAGGCGACACATATATGGGCAGTATTTTCGTATATCAGTAGAAACAAATATTTAAGTGCGACATGCACAAGTCGGGCTACAACTTATTGCCCGTGATGGATCATTCATTCGAAGCGTGTACTGAATATTGAATGATTCCGATGAGAGGCAATGTCATGGATGAACAGCCTTTGAGCTGGAAACGGGATCACGAATATCCCTAGCCGGGCACGAAGGGGGCAACCCTGGATACAGACAAGGGTTGTTCTATCGGGTTACCGCGCCAGCTCTCGACCCTACCAGCTTTTGCGTCTTGGAATCACGCTGCAGCGTGATAGGCGACGTCTGCTCAAATTTGCCTAGGCGGGGTAGTTAACTTATCAATACGCTCCGGTCCGTTCGTTCAAGTAGTTGTGGATCGGTCGGCAATTGATACCGTATCGGGTAGACCAACGGTGCGAGCTTTGTCGCGACGTCGCACCAGCCGGCGCTTGATGGTACGTCCGGCGCGATGCACCGCGCGGCCTATCGCGACATACAGATCGGTGTCGACACCTTCAACCACCACATCGGGCAGACCGGCCAACAGCACCTGCAGGTGGCAGCACTTGTCGGCTCCACTGCGCGCACCGCTGTTGCCGGACAGTCGCATAACCACTTGCTGGATGTATTCGTCATGACAGGTCAGCACAGTACGCAGGCGCTGTTCGGCGTGGAGGCGTAAGGCACCGGTCAACGAAAAGTCGAGTGCGTGGATGACGATCTGCATAGGGTGCTCCGCTGCCATCTGTTTTGGGTTCTTGAATCGGTATGCTAGGCAGGTTCGATTGACAAGAAAAGTCGATTATAGTGAGCGTATTAGTCGAAAATGACGAAGTAATGGTAAGCGAATGATTGACTACAAAAATTTGCACTACTCTTGCGCGGAGCTGTTCACGCGGGTCGCACGAAACCTGGAACTCACTGAAATCGGCCGCCTGGTATTAAGCTATGCCGATGAGATCTTCTCGCTGGGCGGCGAGTTGGAAGAGGCGGTCCACCTGTAGGGCGCAAAAACTCCATCGGTGTTGCTAAGCAGTCCATTGCTATACATGATGCACGCTGTCCAGGACAGGCTCAGCGAAGATGCATCTAGAGGATCTTCTGGCTGACTTTTTTACTTGTGGGGAGAGTGGAGTTAGCCAAGGCTTCTGTGTGGTCGCGATCGATTGTGATAGTCGGTGTATTTGTTGACTGATCGCTGCAGAGGCTGGTGGTTCAATATGAGCATATGATCCAGACCCTCGATACGGATGGTGCATACCCAGCATTCTGCAATTGGGTTAGCCTTGGGAACTTTCACCGGAGTACGGATTTGCCTGATACAAAGCGATCCGACTCTTCGATTGAACGAAGCGCCGAAGCAGTCGTCACGGTCGTCAATCAGGTAGCGGAATTGCCCTCGCAAGATTCCGCTGGCCTACGCATAATCCTCGAGGCGAATCGATGAACGTGTTGTAATCGTGGCAGCGCTTGGCTCGGTACATCGCAATCCCGAGTGACCGCGGCCGATGGGCGAGTCTCCAGGCGCCACACGGATGCTGGTGGCACGTTCTGCCATATCCACGCACTGCGTTGCGCTCTTGCGCCAAACTTTGCGAGCAGCGCAGTCGGCACCGGGCAGCGAAGGCCGTAAGTGAATTGGATCACCGGTCCGCGGCCCCCGGTTGCACACCAAGCGACCGTGAGCAGGTTGTCCTGCTCGGTCAGGTTCATAGCAAGCATCGGCAGGCATGACACCACCGCCTTTATTGGGTCGTCGGCGCCAATTGCGATTAATAAGGCCGGCAGGTTGCAGGCGTCGCCGCACACCACCGTGCATTGCGGAAACCGCCGCTGCAGTACGTTACAGAGCCGAGGGTCCTGCTCGACCACCACCAACCGTTTTGCAGCAATCCTGGCACGCAGTAGTCCAGCAGTGACACTACCGGTGCCGCCGCCGAGTTCAATGACAATACCATCACCGCCAGGAATTTCCCTGGCCATGGCATCAGCGAGTACCTTCCCGCTCGGCGCGATGGCACCGACACGCCGCGGCGCCCGGAACAGGGCGGCCCCGAGTGACCAGCCGTCTGCCAGCGTATTCTTCGCAGCAATAACGGCCTGCTCATAGGACGGGGCAAAACTACTACCTGGTGCGAGGGCAAAGTGCTTATATCGTTTCATGCCAGCTCATCCGAATGTCATTAACTCTCCACTGTTTGGCGTCCTTTGGAAAGGAGTCATATTGTTTTGCTTTGTCGGGTTTTGCACTGACCTGCTCCCTTGTAGTCAGCCCAATTTGAGTTTGGTAATGCCCGTTGTCAGCACGAAGTTACAGATCCGCTAGCCGCGATCGATTTCATAGCTCCATGTGCGAACGAACCAAATGCGCAAGAGAAGCGGTGCACATTTTCTCCATCACACGCGCCCGATGACATTCCACGGTCCGTCGACTAATGCGCAACTCATAGGCAATGACTTTGTTCGATTTACCGGTAACAATAAGATCGAGCACTTCCTTCTCACGACTTGTCAGCGTTTCCCACTGACTAAGAACCGTTGAACGCTCAATAATCTCGGTATGTGTCTGCTGGCTTGCCTTTAACGCTTCGCGGATTCGTTCGAGCAGCTGCTGATCGCGAAATGGCTTTTGAATGAAATCAAACGCACCCTTTTGCATGGCTTTGACGGCCATCGGAACATCACCATGCCCGGTAATAAAGATGATTGGCAGAGTCGCGTCCCTCGCAGCCAGTTCATTCTGCAATTCCAGTCCACTAAGGCCGGGCATACGGATATCCAGCACCAGGCATCCCAGCATGTCTGGTGAGTAGTGAGTTAGGAACTCAGTCGCTGAATCGAATATCTGATATTGAATCCCGACCGATGCCATCAGGTAGCCCATTGCCCGTCGAATCGCTGGGTCATCATCGACGATATATACGGTCGGGATAGCCGCTTGATTGCCGCGCATTTTTCTCCTTTGAAGGATGGGCCCAATTGCCGATGTTGACTTTGATGCAAGTGGGGCCGCGTTGTGTATGGAGGTCGAAACAGTTGTCACTCATACTAGCGTTGTCCGCCCTGAAAATTCGTCCAAGTTGATTCAATTGCCTTAGGCCAACCCAGCCGCTGGAGCAGGGGAGGGTCATCAAGCCCAAGCGCATCGGTGGCCTCCATCATCAGTATGTGCGAATGGCTGCCTGAAGGATCTTGGATGTTTTTTCAGGAGGCACAGCCGCTGGTCGAGCGCGATACAAGATCGTAAACACCGTCAGGAGCGGCCGTATCCATCAGGATCACGACATTCTGATTGTCCGATACAGTCGTTTCTTGATTCGAAAATGTTGTGTGCCATATAAATTAGCCGACCCCCGGAATAACAACCGCCAGGCCAACGAATTCGAGATTGATACCGGTAATTCTGGTCGTTCGGCCATCGCTGCTTGAAAGGTAATTCGCCACAAATACGTTATTCTTCCTGAATGGCCTGTAGGAAGAAGACAATCTCCAAAATGTGCCCCATGGCCAGCCGTCCGCTGGTCTCCTCGTATCGCTCATCAGTTCCCCACGACGGGCATATCGCCGGGTTCGTGGGCGCCGCGACATTGTCGCGGCCGTCGATTTTTCCGTAGATCTCCCAAAAAGGAAAAGTCCCTCCATTTCTCTTGCTCAATCGGGAAAGGTCTGCGGGCTGCTCCTTTAGATGCGGTCCTAACTCACCGTCACCCTTTCCTTCCAGACCATGGCAGACCGCGCACTTTTGATTGAATTGTTGCTGTCCGCTCTCGATCACGTCCTCCTGCTGAGCAGACGCAGCAGGAGAAGGCGCCCAGAGCAGTGCCACCAGAGCCACCCCTGCAAGTACCTTCGTGATCGTCCACCACAGCTTATTGCAAGCAGTTATTTTGCAACCCTTCCAATCCCGCACAGCCATGCTTGCCTCCCAATTGGCAACAGCAGGGCTAGAAGGCAATGTCTGCGAGAATAGCCCTTTGCCGAAAAAGAACGATGTCAGCCAGTCGCGGGCGCGAACCAAAGAGATGCAACGCACTAAAAGTCCATTTGGTAGATATTTGGTCATGACCGATCTCCGGGATTATTCTGCGGTGCCGGTTGCCTCTGCGGCAGCCGCCTGATTTGCGGCCTGATCGGCCGCATGTTTCGCAAGCGAATCTGCCACCTCGGGCGGCATGTAGTTCTCGTCATGTTTGGCGAGCACGGTGTCGGCGACAAACCTGCCGTCATCGCCCAGTCGTCCATGCGCGATGATACCCTGGCCTTCCCGAAACAGATCCGGCAAGAGGCCGCTGTAAAGTATCGCGAGCTC
>Ga0164320_10000719_pt1 | contig 11332 bp, 10 predicted proteins | sample GuaBasSediGuay11_FD_113736 | JGI IMG/M metagenome (GOLD analysis project Ga0164320, IMG submission 113736) | Subseafloor sediment microbial communities from Guaymas Basin, Gulf of California, Mexico - Guay11, Core 4567-28, 0-3 cm | ecosystem: Environmental > Aquatic > Marine > Hydrothermal...
CAGCAGTTGTTCGCCGGTGAGGCAACTCGTCTTGCATATGGAACGGACGAGGCACAGGAGGGTAGGGATGCCTTTCTCGACAAGCGCGATCCGGACTACTCCGCGTTCCCCTGGCAGTTCTAGAAATGCCACAACCGACCAATCCGTGGATCATGGCTGCGCGCCCCGCAACCCTCCCTGCGGGTATCGCGCCCGTGCTCATCGGGAGTGCAAGCGCCTGGCACGACGATGTCTTTTCATTGCTCCCCTTCGGCGTCGTTCTCTTCGCCGTCATAGCGATCCAGATCGGAGTCAACTACGCAAACGACCTCGCCGACGCACAGAAGGGCGCTGACACCGAGTCTCGCATCGGACCGCAACGAGCCGTTGCATCAGGGATCATCAACCCAAGAGAAATGAGGCGAGGCATTGCAGTCGCCTTCGGGCTTGCGGGGCTCGCCGGCATCTACCTGATCTGGTATGCAGGCTGGCCGATACTCGTGATCGGCGTCATCTCGATCCTTGCAGCCCTTGGCTACACGAATGGGCCTGTGCCCTATGGCTACTACGGACTCGGTGAACTTTTCGTCTTCATGTTCTTCGGCATCGTGGCAACCGCAGGAACTCGGTTCGTGTTCTCCAGCCCGGTTCCCTCTGCCGCGTGGGCCGGCGGTGTGGTGATGGGCCTCCTTGCCGCCGCGATCCTCGAGGCGAACAACATCCGTGACATCGACACGGACACCGGGGCTGGGAAGCGGACGCTCGCGGTTGTCATGGGACGCCGGTGGGCCAGACGGTTGTATGCCGGTTCGCTCATCGCGGCATTCCTCGTCATCGCCTTCGGTGCACTCGTCGGGTGGTTCCCGCCGATGACGCTCATGGCGCTCATCGTTGCACCGCTGAGCATCCCTCTGGTCAAGACGATCTACACAGAGACACAGGGACCACCGCTCATCGGGGTGCTCAAGGGAACGGCACAACTCCAGCTCTTCGTGGCGTTCCTGCTGTCCCTGGGGATCGTGTTCTGAGCGCGCGAGAGTAGGCTGGCCTACGGTGACCACAGCAGACGAACATGCACGCTATTGCGCAGATCTCGTGGCAGGGATCGCCGATTGCGGTGTCGATGTCGTGTTCATCTCGCCTGGTTCGCGCAACACCCCCCTGACATTGGCATTCGTCGCGGATCCGCGGATCCGCGACCTTTCGGTCAGAGACGAGAGATCAGCGGGATTCGCCGCAGTCGGGTATGGGAAGGCAACGGGAAGACCTGCAGCTGTCGTATGCACATCTGGTTCCGCCGCAACGCACTATTTCCCTGCAATCGTTGAGGCGGATCAGGCCGCGGTACCGATGATCATCCTCACCGCAGACAGACCCGCGTCCCTGAGGGGTACCGGCGCCCCTCAAACGATGCATCAGATCGAGCTGTTTGGATCACACGTCAAGGTGTTCAAAGATCTCGATACACGTGGTACCACCGGACGCCGTGACGGCTACAGGTTGGTCGAGTCTGCTCTGACGCTGCCCTTCGGGCCCGCCCATGCAAACGCAGCGTTTGATGAGCAACTGCTCCCTGATCATCCCGTTCCGCCGTCGGACGCTGGCCGCTGGGCCGCCACTGAGCCTCAGGAACAGGTGCCGGGACGCCTGCTAGAAAGTTTGATCGGCCACAAGGTCCTCATCGTGGCTGGCGGTAGGCAGAGTCATGGGTTCGATGATGCCGTGGACGATCTCGCGGAGTCGCTGGGCGCCCCCGTGATGTCTGACGCCCAGTGCTGGGTCTCAGGACCGAGTACGGTGACCAACGGCGATCTGCTCGCGGGAAGCACCGATGCACTCGATATAGCTCGCCCGGATATCGTGCTCAGACTCGGGCCGATTCCGACATCCAAGGCGCTGTGGACCTGGCTCGAACGGTCAGGGGTGGAGCAGATCCTCGTCGATAGTTCACGGCTCACCGATCCCCTCAGAAGTGCAGGGACGGTCATCGACGCCGAACCGGGGGCATTCCTTCGGGCGAACGTGCCGGACATCACGAGCGACAAGGCCTTTCTCGATGCGTGGCTTGCGTTGGACGAGGCCGTCAATGTCACTGCGACGAGGACCATGGCCGAGCTGCCATTTCCGAATGAGCCAGAGATCGCTCGCACTCTCGCTGCCTGCGTCCCGGCCGGAGGTTCGCTCTACGTCGGGTCTTCGATGCCGATCAGGGACATCGATACCTTCGGTGCTCCACGTTCGGATATCACCGTCCTTGCCAACCGGGGGGTCAACGGAATCGACGGTACGATGTCGTCTGCGATGGGAGCGGCTCTCAGTGGTGCACCCGTGACTCTTCTCCTCGGGGACATTGCCGCTCTCCACGACGCAACTGCATTCTCCGAGATCGCCAAGATCGGCGCACCCCTCCGAATCATCGTCATGAACAATGACGGTGGAGGCATATTCTCGTTCCTCCCACAGGCCACATCGGATGTCGTGGGCTCCCAGACCTATGAGCGTCATTGGGGAACCCCCCACGGTCTTTCACTCGCAAGGATCGCCGAATCGATGGGACTCAGCGCAACACGGATCGACACGATCGACGAATATGCCGCGGCGGTGGCGACACCGATCGACGCCCCATACCTCATCGAGTTGCACACCGATCGCACCGAGAACGTGAGACATCACGAGGCGATCAGATCGGCCGTGCGTTCTCTGTCCGATGGTTGGCGGTCGAAGACCGCTGACTGATGGCCGATTCGCTATTCGTCAGATTCCGTCGATTCTTGCGCCGCCCTGCGCGCCTCTTCATGTTCCTTGTGGCGTCGAGTCAATCGCTCCTCATACGCGCGGGATGCTTTGGAACGCTTCTGTTGCCGAAATTGTGGCTGGTGGTTCGAATCGTGGTCGTTACGACGGAATCCGCTGTCATGACTCATGGATTCTTCCTTCCGCTGCCTTCCAATCATCCTCCATCGAGGCTCGATTGTGAAGGGAGAGAGTGAAATCCGTCAGTTGGCGGTGAGGAGATCCATGAGTGGACGCAGCTTCAGGCGCGTTTCGTCAAGCTCAGCCTTCGGCTCGGACCCTGCAACGATGCCCGCTCCCGCAAAGACGTGCGTGGTGTTCTCTCTGATAAGACCGCACCGCAGCCCTATGCAGATGGCTCCGTCGCCCGCACCGTTTATCCACCCGATCCCACCGGTATACCAACCGCGATCAATCACCTCATGATCCTTGATGTACCGAACCGCAGCGTCTCGCTCAACTCCGCCAACGGCAGGCGTCGGATGCGTCGCCTGGATGACGTCGAGGATCCCGACCCCTGTTGCCAGGACGCCATCGATCTCTGTGGAGAGGTGCTGAACCGTCGCCATCTGTTTGAGCGACGGAGTCCTTGGAACCGTCAGCTCCGCTACGAACGGTGCAAGACGTTTGGTCAGGTCATCAACGACGAGCGCATGCTCTTCGCGTTCCTTTGCGATCGTCATGAGCGTCTGAGCGATGATCCTGTCCTCATCCTCGCCCTCACCTCTCGGGGCTGATCCCGCAAGCGGGTTCGAGTGGAACCGGCTGCCATCGACTTCTGCGAACAGCTCTGGACTCGCCCCCATGAACACGGCGTCGCCCGACTTCCACGCGAAGTTGTAGCACTGGGGGTACTGACGCACGAGTTCTCTGAAGACGCGCAGAATCGCGACAGGCTCAGTGGATCGTACAACGACCGATCTCGCGAGCACCACCTTGTCGAGATCACCCTTGCGGATCTCGACGAGCGCATCGGCCACCGATGCTGCCCACTCCGAGACCGGCGGGTGCGATTCGATCGAGTGATCGCCGAGATCCATCACCTGGATGCGCTCCGGGTGACGGATCGAGCCGAGCAGATCGAGAGTCGGCCCGATGTGATCCGTCTCGGGGATCATCACTGTGAGCCTCGTACCGTCGCCAGACTGCTCGATCCCGATTCGTGGAAGGAAGACGTCCGCTGAGGGATAGCCATCCCAGACATCTGAACTCGCGCCCTCGGGCAGGAATGAGAATCCGAAGAAGGCCTTGAGATCCGGCCTGCCCATCGCGGCGAGCCCTTCTCCTATGTCGGCAAATCGCCTCTCCCCTGTTCCCGACGCGCTCCATGCCGTGCCGATTCCGACGAGACGGTCACCGTTCGGCATCGAGTAAGCAACGGCACGGTCAACAAGACTCTCACCGGTGCGGGCGAAGTCGAAGGCGTCAAAGTCGACGTCGATGGATGCGATCCGGAACCCTGACTGGGTGGCGAGATCATCGCGCAACTCATCGATTTCTTCGGGTCTGAGCAGGAACATCGGTGAGATGGTATATGCCCCCGGTTCTCAGCCCCTCGCGACAACGCGCTCGATGATGTGAGCGATCGAGCCAGGATCCTCCATGGGGACGAGATGGCCCGCTCCGGGCACGACGACGACCTCGACATCACGGAACCGTGAGGCGAGAGCAACGAGATACGGCTTCGGGTGCGTATTCGACTGCTCGCCTGCAACGAGCGTGACAGGCACCTCGATCGTCTTGACACGGTCCCACGTGTCGTGATTCAACCCCTCCGCGTAGAAATCGGCCTCGACCTCGGGAGCACACTTGAGTTCCCATCCACCACCGGTGGAGCGAAAGCCGTGGTCGATGTACGCGGCAAGAGCATCTGAGGTCCATGAGCCGAACGGGCCGGACTCGAATCGTTCGAACGCATCGTCGCGCGACGGATACGTTCTTCGGCGCCTTCTCGTGCCCTCGGACATCGGGCCGTCCATCCGTCTGAAGGGTGGCGGGAAGATGATCGGTTCGACCAGAACAAGATGTCTGAAGATCCCCGGACGAAACGCCTCAGCCCTTGCAATCACGCCCCCTCCGGATGAGTGACCGATGCCGATCACTCCATCACGGCCCCCCAGGACGTCGATCACATCTCGGGCGAGGAAGTCCCAATCGTTGGGAGGCCTCCCTGTGTCGCTGTCCCCATGACCCCGCTGATCGATGGACATCCACGAGAACGGGTCTGTGGCAACCAGATCGATCACGGGTTGCCAAACCTCTTTGCAGAATCCCGTCGCATGGACGAAGAGCGCATCCAGTTCGCCCGTGCCTCCACCAGCCCTTGCGATCCGTATGCCCTCAGCGCTTTCAGCCACTGACGGGCTCGATCCCTTCTGTGTCGTCGAGGCGCCAGGTCAGGTCGTTCTGGACGTCGGCGACTCCGTCGAGGCGCCTTGCGAGCTCTTCGACGAGCCTGGCCTCGGTGCGCGTTCCTATCGATCCGACAAGACGCACAATCCCGTTTGCCACCGATACATCAACGGTTTCCGGATCGACGAAGAGAACGCGCCGGATGAGGTCCTCGCGAATCTCATCCTCGATGAGGTCATCAGGGCGGGTGAATGCGGCAACGATGTCGAAACGGGAGAGCACCCCCACCATCTTTGCGTCTTCCACGACCACGACTCGCTTGACGTCGTGGCTCTGCATGAACCTTGCCGCCTCGAGAATCTCTAGATCGGCGGCAACGCTCAGCACAGACTGCGACATGACGTCGCGCACCAGTTCGGGAACGAGACCGGATTCAGCTCGCTCGACCTCGAGGGCAAGGAAATCGCCCTCTGTGATTATCCCGAGCACATGATCATCAGCATCGACGACAGGCAGACCCGACACCCGATAACGGAACATCATCCTGGCAGCGTCTCTGACCGATGTGGAGGGTGCCACAGCAACCACGTCAGTTGTCATCAGATCCCTGACGTTCATGTCAGCTCCCTAAATGTTCGATGGCAGGTCGGTCCGTGATGGCATCCATGTCCCGACCGTCGGCCTTATCTTGATACGAGCATCCACGATACGCACACCCGAGCCCGGCGTGCCAACTTTCACTGGGTTCAGATCCATCTCGATGATCTCGGGCAGGTCATCGATGAGAACGGACACACGCAGGATCGTGTCGATAACCGCATCGACGTCACCAGGCTCACCACCCCGATAGCCCTCGAGGAGTCTCGCCGACCTCACTTCACTTATCATCTCGGCCGCGTCGAGGTCGGTGATGGGATGGATCCGGAATGCCACGTCTCCGATGAGCTCCACGAACACACCTCCGAGTCCGAACACGACCAGTGGTCCGAACGTTGGATCTTCGACCATGCCGATCAGCACCTCGTGACCACCTGACACGAATTCCTGGACGAGAACGCCCTGAGGATCAGGGACCGCACCGATCACCTGCTCGTACGCAACAGATATGTCTTGAGCACCGGACATGTCGAGCGCGACACCCCCGACATCAGACTTGTGAACAGCAGACGGCGAGATCACCTTGAGAACGATCGAGCCACCGACTTCTTCCCAAAACGCAATCGCTTCCTCCGCCGTCGAAGCAACCCGAGCCTTCGGGATCGCCAATCCATACGAATCGAGGAGCGTGTCAACCGAATCCGGATCGAGCCAGATCCCATCCTCACCCACACCTTCGATCGCTGCGTCGATGATCCCACGCGCCCGCTCAATATCGACACCGTCGAATTGGGGGAGAACCCCTTCAGGCCTGGCGAGCCACTCGGCATAGGTCGTGGCCTTGCGCAATGCTTTTGCCGCACGCTCAGGGAATGAGAACGTTGGAAACCCCACATCAAGGCTGCTGAGCTCGCTCGGTGCTCCCCCGGAGTGCATGTACACGCACAGGAATGTCTTGTCGTCCGGCGTCGCCTCACCCGCCTCTCGAATCGCCGTCGACGTCTTCGACACACCTTCTTGTGACGCAGGGATGTACAACGTTATCAGCGAATCGATCTCTTCACTTTCGAGCAGCGCCTTTATGGCGAGGCGATACTGCTCAGGTCCAGCCGCAGCGATCATATCGACCGGATTCGTGACCGCTGCGTCGTCCGACAGGAACGATCGGAGCTTGTCCTGGAGCCCTTCCGAAAGCTCAGGGACCGAGAGTCCTTGCGATTCGAGCGCATCGACCGCGAGGATCGCCGGCCCGCCTGCGTTGGTCACAACGGCGACTCGATCTCCCCGTGGAACGGGTTGATTGGCCAGCAGTGCGGTGACATCGAAGAGCTCTTCGAGGGTGGAGACCCTGATGACGCCCGCCTGGCGAAAGAGAGCGTCCGCCGCAACGTCGAGACTCGCAAGGGAACCGGTATGGCTCGAGGCTGCCCTTGCCCCCGCTGAAGTTCTGCCTGACTTCACCGCAACGATCGGCTTCTTCTTCGTGATTCGACGGGCGATCCGCGAGAACCGCCGGGGATTGCCGAAAGACTCGAGGTAGAGAAGGATCACATCGGTGTTTGGGTCGTCCTCCCAGAACAGGAGCAGATCATTTCCGGCGATATCAGCCTTGTTGCCTACTGAAACGAATGTCGATATGCCGAGATTGAGGTGGGTCGCATAGTCGAGGATTGCCAGGCCAAGAGCACCACTCTGTGAGGACATGGATACGTTCCCGGCCCTCGGCATCACGGGTCCGAACTGCCCGTCAAGGCTCACCGCAGGGTCGGTGTTCTGGAGTCCCATGCAGTTCGGGCCGACCATGCGCATTCCTGCATCGCGCACGATATCGAGCAACTCCCCCTCCATCTGCTCCCCCTGCTCCCCGGTTTCCGAGAATCCTGCAGATATCACCACGACTCCGCGCACACCCTTCTCGGCGCACTCCCTGACAACATCGTTGACGAACCGGGCAGGTACAACGATGAACGCAAGATCAACGGAACCTGGAATGTCCGTCACCGATGGGTAGCTGTGGATCGAGCGCACAACGGAAGCCTTTGGGTTGACCGGATAGACAGGCCCGTTGAAGTCAGCGTTGATGATGTTGTTGAAAAGTCTCCCTCCTATGGACGACTTGTCACGACTTGCGCCGATGACCGCGATCGAAGTGGGATAGAAGAGGGGCATCACGCTTGCTGCGATCGAGATCTGCTCGGCACGTCCCTCAGCCGCAAGAACAGCGTCTGACTGTTCCGTGTCGATCTCAACGGTGTAGACACCCTGATCGATATCACGGTGCATGGCAAAGCCCGCGTTGCGAAACACACGCATCATGGCGTGGTTGTCCGCGAGGACATGTGCACGAAAACTCGTGACGCCACGTGCTCGTGCGTATGCGGAGATACGGTATACGAGGAGCGTTCCGATTCCCCTTCCCTGGAGCTCATCGGCAACCGTGAAGGCGGCCTCTGCGATGCCGTCATGGCAATGGTGGGTGGTATATCGGCCAACGCCGACAAGCTCGCCATCAACGATCGCGACGAAGGCCATCTGCCCGTCATAGTCCAGATTCGTGAACTCCTCGATCTCTTCGGGTTCAAGCTGTCTCTTGACGCGGAAGAACCGGAAATAGCTGCTCTCCGTCGACATGTTCCTGACGAACGCCTGCAAAGCAGTGGCATCGGCAGGGACGATCGGACGGATGCGAACAGTGCCACCGTCCTTCATCACTGCATCTTGTTCCCACTCGGACGGGTACCCCGCTGGCCTGTCGGTGATCGATGCCGGAATGGTCGTGGTCATGAAAGGGCGCCCTTGCTCGTTCTCGCCAATTGTTGCAGATTGCAGCCGAAAGCCATCTGCCGAACGCCGAATGCGACGACCGATGGGCGATGGTAGATGGATCCTCCTATCGATGTTTATCGATACGAGTAGTAGGCTGACCTCATGGATACGTGCTGCTCCCCCGTCTGCTGTTCACCCCTGTCGCGCAAGGACGCAGACACGATGGCGGTACGACTGAAGGCCCTCGCCGATCCAACGAGGTTGCGGCTCTTCAGCCTCGTTGCGTCTCAGCCGGAGCAGTGCGCCTACGATCTGACGGAACCACTCGGCGTGAGTCAGCCAACGGTCAGCCATCATCTCAAGGTTCTCACGGAGGCAGGGCTGCTAACACGCGAACAACGGGGCAAGTGGGCATACTTCTCAGTATCAGCCGATGCTCTGACCGAGCTGAGTGTCTTTCTCGACCCCGCGGCCGTCGCGTCCTGACGCCCCAAACACCACCGAGATCTCACCACCCCCGTCGCTGGACATACCGATCCTGATACCGCCACCGGTCCGCTCTGCGGTGCGCACAACGATGTCAAGTCCCAGGCCCGTGGATCCGGCGCCACTCTGTCCGCGTCTCATGACACCCAGGTCCGCAGAGTCCTGACCACCATCGGACACGGTGAGCACGCTTGTGCCATCGCCCTAATTGCGCGCTCGTTGGATCATCTCATCGATCTGGCCCTCAGCTCGATGATGTCTGCCTTGAGCAAGTCAGCCTCATTGGGATTGGCGAGCGTCTCGGCCTGAAGCCTCGGGACGCTGTCAGATCTGCTCGTTGGTTGTACGTCGTGCGTCGGTGCCCAAGAAGGCCAGCGTCTGGTCGTAGCTGTCAACGAATTCCATGACGCGTTCGGGTCTCAGTGGATGGGCCACGAGGTATCCCTGAACCCTCGTGCAGCCGAGCATTCGGATCGTCGCCAGTTCCTCTGGAGTCTCGACGCCCTCAGCGATGACGTCAAGGTCGAAACTCCGAGCGATGGAGACGATCGCCTCGACAATCGCTCGCGACTCCTCCCTGCTGTGCACCTCGCGAACGAACGAATGGTCGATCTTCAACGCGTGAATCGAGAGTCGCTGTAGGTGTCCCAACGACGAATAGCCGGTTCCGAAGTCATCGATCGACACCTTCACACCAATTCCGGAGAGTCGTGCGAGCGCCCGTTCTGTTCGCTCAGCCTCGTAGGTGATCGTTCGTTCCGTCACCTCGATCTCCAGATGTCTCGGATCGAGATCGGCTGCAGCGAGTGCTCCCGCTATCGACTCGACGAGGTTCGCATCCCTGAACAGTCTCTCGGACGCATTCACTGCGACCCGCATCGGTCGCATCCCGGCAGCGATCCACTGGTGCATGTCATTGCATGCCTCATCGAGCAACCACTTGCTCATCGGTACGATCAGGTCGGACTCCTCGGCGAGAGGGATGAACGCACCGGGCATCAGTAAACCCTGTGTGGGATGGTCCCACCGCACGAGTGCCTCGATTCCGATCACGGTGCCAAGGGCAACGTCGACAATCGGCTGGTACTCGAGCCTGAGCTGGGTCCCCGACTCGATTGCATATCTCAGATCCTCCATCAATGTGGTTCGCTCAGATGTTCGATCTCGAAGCGATCTGGTAAAGAACTGGTAAGTGTTTCGTCCTGCTGCCTTGGACTGATACATCGCGGTATCAGCTCCCTTGAGCAGTTCCTCATACGAATCGCCGTCGAGGGGATACATTGCGATCCCGATAGATGCGGTGATTATGAGTTCCCGATCTCCAATGCGATAAGGGGTGCCCACCGTCTTGAGGATCTTCGTGGCAACATGGCCGGCATCCTCGACCCTCTTGCCACCCTCGAGAATGACGGTGAATTCGTCGCCGCCGAGCCGGGCAACAGTATCCGTCTCGCGCAAGCATCCGACGAGCCGGGCCGCAATCTGGCGCAAGAGCTCATCACCGATCGCGTGGCCAAAACGATCATTGACGACCTTGAATCCGTCGATGTCGAGGAACATGACCGTTACGAGTCCACCATCGCGACGCGCACGGATGAGCGCACTCGAGAGCCGATCTTGGAAGAGCGATCGGTTGATCAGCCCGGTCAGCTGGTCGTAATGGGCAAAATACCCGAGTCTCGAATCCGGACGCTTCATCACGACGGCGACAATCGCAACGGCGATGGCAGCCATGATGGCAAGCACCGCGAGTATCAGCAGCGTCGACATGATGCAATTAGGAAGAGACTCATCATCTGTTCTTTCGGCAGGGTTGGCCGAAAGGTGAAGTTGTTGATCGCGTGGCGGCTCGCCTTCGGTACGATGGGCGATACCAGATCCAACCGGAGGTACATGTGTCCTTTTGGGAATTCTCTCTGCTTCTGCTGATATTCGTCCCCTTGATCATGTTGTGGATCTTCACACTCGGGGATCTCGCCGGACGCAGAGACATCTCAGGCCTTGCGAGGGGCATGTGGGCTGTGGCAGTGGTGCTGCTGCCTATCTTCGGGATGCTGATCTACTTCCTCACTCGCCCGAACAGCCCGGAGTTGGCCCCGGAACCGGAGGTCCGGACGAAGCAGACGGTGGCCGATTCGAGCGAGGGCTCCACCATCGACCAACTCGAGAAACTCGCCGACCTGCACGATTCCGGCACACTCACTGCCGAGGAGTTTGCCGCCTTCAAGGCGAAACTCCTCGAATCAGCATGAAACCGGCCGATGGGACACTGCCATGGTTGCTCGTCATCGGTCTCGGCGTGCCTCTCGTCATGTTGTGGCTCGTCGCGTACGTTGACGTTGCACGTCGCAAGGATCTC
>Ga0164320_10000722_pt1 | contig 11300 bp, 7 predicted proteins | sample GuaBasSediGuay11_FD_113736 | JGI IMG/M metagenome (GOLD analysis project Ga0164320, IMG submission 113736) | Subseafloor sediment microbial communities from Guaymas Basin, Gulf of California, Mexico - Guay11, Core 4567-28, 0-3 cm | ecosystem: Environmental > Aquatic > Marine > Hydrothermal vents...
CGAAGGACCCGTCACCGTGGACACGAGCCAATCCCGTGCAATTCCCGTAGGTGACGGAGTGATCACCACCAAGGATGATCGGAATCGCCGCGACTGAGGCGATGCGCTCCACGGCATCGGCCAGAGTCTCGAGGCCAAGCTCGAGGTATCCGGGAGCTACAGCGATATCGCCAGCATCAACGACGGTGAATTCTGCAAAAGGATCGATACCGGTCGGCAGGTGTGGACGAACCATGTCGGCGCCGAGATAGTCAGCCTCTCTGATCGCCTTGGGACCGAAGCGGGCGCCTCCGCGATATGTGGCACCCCAGTCGATGGGTGCACCGATGATGACGACATCAGGTTCTTCGTCCTCGATGCGGTCGAGCGGAATGGCCGGCACCCCACAGAAGCTGGAGAACGTCGCAAATCGGTGGACGTCAGACATGCCTGCATTCTCCCACAACCCACCGGTGAGCCATCCAACGGATCATGCGCGGGACTGGTCGTAATCCGGGTTGTACCACACGATGAACGCAGCCCAACCGTCGATCGCCTCGTCCCTTACGAAATCGGCGATCACTCCGAGCACCTCGAAACCGTTGGCGAGTTGGAAAGACAGCGTTGGATCGAACAACTCTCCAGCTGTCACTGCCTCGACGTAGTCTTCTGCAGACATCCCATCCTTGTGCGCTGCATATCCGGGGATAACACCGCCGGCGATGATGCCATGCTTGTTGAAATCCTTCACGACCTGCTTGCGTAGCTCATAGAGCTTCTTCCCGATACCCAACCCGCGGTACTCAGGGTGCACCGCAATGTCGAGGCCGTAGTACCACTCTCCATCGGGTTTGTGAGCGTAGAGACCGATGTCGCCGGCGATGTCGTACAACGAATGCTGCAGGTTCGCCAGGTCGTAATCGACAAAGATCCCTGATGCCATGCCGACGACCCGCTCGCGGTCGAGCACCATGAACGCACCCTCAGGAAACACTTCCTCTTGGACACCGACCTCCTCCTCGGTCAACATGTCTGCTTCGGCGAGGGTGGGGAAGCAGACGATTTCGAGTTCTCGCAGTTGAACGGCATATGCGCTCGTCGCCCGGGCATACAGGAGTTCAGGCATCACCGTCTCCACCAAGGGGAGTCATCGTTGTCGGCTTCTCGTTCGACATATCGCCGGGAAGTATGGTCGGCTCTGATCCCCGTCTCAAGCGAAACCATCGGAATCGCCATACTTCACAAGCGAAACGCTATGAAGGTGGGCACCGCTCTTCAACTATATTCATAACGCACAGATGTCGCTCGATGAGTGGAGGAACGCATGACGGATATCCGACGCACCGCACAGGACCATCTCTGGCTGCACTTCGCCCACATTCCGAGCGAAGGACCCATCGTGATCGACCGAGGAGAGGGCTGCTACGTCTGGGATTCGGACGGAAACCGTTATCTCGACTCGTTGGCAGGGCTCTTCGTGTCTGCGATCGGCCATGGCCGATCGGAACTCGCAACGGCGGCAAGCAAGCAGGCCGAACAGATGGCGTACTTCCCGATCTGGGGAATGGCGCATCGCCCGGCCGCAGACCTGGCTGCAAAGCTCGTCGAGTTGGCCCCCGGTGACATGGATCGGGTGTTCTTCACCTCAGGCGGGTCCGAAGCTGTTGAATCAGCCTGGAAGCTCGCCAGACAGTACTTCCTTGCAAAGGGTGAACCGGATCGGATGAAGGTCATCGCCCGGCGGACTGCGTATCACGGTACGACCTTCGGAGCTCTGTCGATCACGAGTATCGACTCGATTCGAGAGCCATACGAACCGCTTCTCAACCATATGGTCACGCACGTGTCCACGACGAATCATCCCCACGGCGAGGGTGCATGCACCCTCGCGTGCGCCGAAGAGATCGAGGAAGCCATCCTCGACCAAGGTCCAGAATCGGTCGCTGCTGTGTTCCTCGAACCGGTGCAGAACTCGGGCGGCTGCTTCGTGCCACCTGAGGGCTACTGGAAACGTGTTCGGGAGATCTGTGATCGGCATGGAGTTCTCCTTGTGAGCGACGAGGTCATCTGCGCCTTCGGTAGGCTCGGTACGTGGTTCGGTGGCCAGAAGTTCGACTACGTGCCGGACATGATCACGTTCGCCAAGGGTGTCACGTCCGGCTATGCCCCATTGGGCGGTGTGATCACAAGGCCGCACATCGCACAGGCGTTCCGTGACAATGAAGACATCGTGATGCACGGCATCACGTTCGGTGGTCATCCCGTATCGTGTGCCGTTGCCCTTGCGAACATCGAGGTGATGGAATCTGAGGGGATGATCGAGAACGTCACAGCCAATCAGGACTTGTTCCGCCAGGAGTTGGAGACTCTGCTCGATCTTCCCATCGTCTCTGAGGTAAGGGGATCGGGTTACTTCTATGCGATCGAGCTCCAGAAGGACGCAAGACGAGGGATAGCCTTTGGCAATGACGAAACCGCCGAAATCGTTTCACGGCTGAAACCGGTCCTCCTCGAACTCGGGCTGATCGCCAGGGCCGATGGGCGCGGTGCTCCGATAATCCAGTACTCACCTCCGCTCATCGCCGGCCCCGACGAGTTCAGGGAGATCGTCCGGATCACACGAGAGTCGATCGAGCGAGTCTTGGGGGAGATGCATTGAAGATGGGGATTGCCCATTACGTAATACGTACGACGTAATACGTATTACGTCTGGCGGCCTGTCATCTCCCGGGTGCTCACCTACCCCGCCCAAATCCGAAGAGTCCGTTTGCGGCCTGCCGCATCCAGATAAAGTCGGCCCTCCGGAACACCTACATGCGAACCCTGAGACCCTTTGGGTCGTACATCGGGCGCAGCGAAGTCTCTGCAGGGAAACGCTCACCGGCCACCTGGATCTCGAATCCGCCCGACCTGATCATGTCGATGGTGACGCCGTCCTCGTTCTCGACGTACCCCATGCCCATCGCGCCACCAAGCGTGTGACCATACGCGCCGGATCGCAGGTATCCGACAGCTTCTCCATCGAAAATGATCGGTTCCTCACCGTAGAGCAGAGGCTCTGGATCCTCGAGAAGGAACTGCACGAGCCGTGATTTGTATGGTCGACTCTCCCGCTGTCTCACAAGTGCCTCACGTCCGATGAAGCCACCAGGCTTGTCGAAGTCCAGGGCGAACCCGACGCCTGCTTCGAGCGGTGTGTCCGTGTTCTCCATGTCGAGGCCGTAGTCGCGCCGCCCAGCCTCGGTACGGGTGCTTTCGAGCGTCTCCATCCCAGCATGTACAAGCCCGAAGTCCGAGCCGACATCGTTGATCCGGTCGTATACGCCCAGCGCGAACTCAGAGGGAACAAAGAGTTCCCAGCCGAGCTCACCGACAAAACTCATTCTGAAGGCAAAGCCGCGAGCATGATGGAGATCGATCTCCTGTGCGGTGAAGTAAGGGAAGTCATCGTTGCTCAAGCTCGCCGTTGTGATCGTGCTGAGGAGCTCTCGCGAGCCCGGACCTTGCACGCTCAGCAGTGCGTATCCCGACGTTACGTCGGTTACGTAGACGCTGTCGCCAGGTGATGTGTTCCTGTGGAGGATCGCCTCGACCCTTCTGTGGAAGAACTCCGCAGCCACAACCAGGAACTGGTGTTCACCGATACGGGTCACGGTCACATCAGCCTCGATGCCACCGGCCTCGTTCATCCATTGGGTGTAGACGCACTGGCCGACAGGAACAGCGAGGTTGTTACCGGAGATGCGGTTGAGTGCGGGCTCCGCACCTGGTCCCTGGACAAGGAACTTCGACATGGATGACAGATCGAGTAGCGCAACACCTTCGCGCACTGCTGCATGCTCGTCAGCATGGAGGTCGAACCAGTCCTGACGGCCGTATGTGAGCTTGAATTCGAAATCAGTCCCGGCAGGGGCGAACCACGCCGGGCTCTCCCAACCAGAGGACTCGGAGAAATATGCTCCAGCCTTCTCGAGGCGGTCGTGTACAGGCGATCGGCGCACGTTTCGCGCCGTCGTCGGATGCGAGTGCGGCCACGAACCGGTCGAGTGGAGCCTTCCAAGCAGTTCGACGCTGCGCTCTGCGAGGTAGGACCGGCCCGTTTGGAAAGGGGACAGCCTGGCGATATCGATATCGGTGACGTCGACCGGTGGGATTCCGTCAACGATCCAGCTGGCGATGATCGATCCGGCGCCTCCGCCTGTGAGAAGTCCCAACGAATTCATGCCCGCCGCGACGAAGAAGTTTCGCAATTCGGGTGCTTCACCGAGGAGGAAGCCATTGTCCGGTGTGAAGCTCTCCGGGCCGGTGAACAACTTCCGAATACCAACGTTCTCCAGCTCAGGCAGGATCTCCATTGCCAGTTCGAGGAACGGTGCGAGCCGATCCCAGTCCGAAGGGATCTCACCGAAGCTGAAGTCATCGGGGATCTTGTCAAGCGACCACGGAGCGGAGACCGGCTCGAACAGTCCGACCATGATCCCCCCCACTTCCTCCTTGTAGTACGCGAATCGATCGGGATCCTCGAAGATCGGTAGGTCAGGGGAAACGCCGTCGAACGGCTCACTGATCAGGTACGCGTGCTCGATCGCTTGTAGTGGGACCGAGACGCCAGCCATCGCACCGACCTCCTTCGCCCACATGCCAGCGCAGTTGACGACGTACTCAGCCTCGATGTTGCCTTGTTCGGTGACGACACCTGTGACCCTGTCCCCATCGCGTGTCACGCCCACAACACGGACGCCTTCGATGATGGTCACACCACCCATCCGTGCTCCCTTGGCGAGGGACATAGTGACGTTTCCTGGGTCTGCTCTCCCTTCGTTTGCGGTAAAGAAGCCGGAGATGACCTCCCTGGCGTCGAGCTGGGGCCACATCGAAGCCACCTCAGTCGGGGATATCTCCTCGCGGTGTATCCCCATCACACGCATGAAGTCGGCTTCGCGCCGAAGCTTGTGTGCGCGCTCCTCCCTACTGGCGGTCTGCAGATACCCGACAGGGCGGAAGCCCGTCGACAGCCCCGTTTCATCCTCGAGAACTTCGAAGAGGTCACGCGAGTACTTCGCCATCCACGCCAGTGTGTCCGTGGTCATGCCTCCTGACACGACAAGGCCTGCAGCGTGCCACGTGGTCCCCGAAGTGAGGCGGTCACGCTCAAGGAGCACGACATCTGTCCATCCGAGCTTTGTGAGGTGATAGGCCACGCTCGCACCGATCACTCCGCCGCCGATGATCACGACTTGTGATCGATCGGGAAGCCCATTACGTTGACCGGGAACGGACTCAACAGTCATGATCCACCACCATGTTTGCTACCACGAGAGCGGTCAATGTCCGCTCGAACCGATCGCCTGAAATCGAACTTCGGAAACCCATGCGTTTGCACCACGTCACATTGGATAGATGCGTAGATTCACGTCATCAGAGGATGAAGTATGGTCGATCCAGCAGACAACTTCAAGCGAAACGGTCGTCAATGGGTGTTCCTGTACACGATCCGCTATACACCGATGTGATTTTTGATCTATGCTATCGACACCTATAGCCGAGTGGAGACGTGAATGACCCGTAATCGTCCGACGGTACCGACTTCTGTTTGGTGCCCGATCGCCGATGCGAACAGGTTTTCGCCTCACTTCGGTGGCCCTGATCTGTCAACCGGTGACGTCAAGTGACCGATAGCATCGCTGCCGTCAGTCTTCACGGTGTCACGAAACGGTTCGGCGAAGACGTTGTCGCGGTTGACGATGTCGACCTCGAGATCAGGGACGGTGAGTTCTTCTCCCTACTCGGTCCGTCGGGTTGCGGCAAGACCACGACGCTGCGGATGATCGCCGGTCTCGAATTCCCGACCGACGGGAGTATCGAGATCTACGGCGAGGAAATGGGCATAAGTCCGCCGAACAAGCGGCCCGTCAACACTGTGTTCCAGTCCTATGCCCTGTTCCCACACATGAATGTCGAGGACAACATCGGCTTCGGACTGCGCATGCAGAAGATCGACCCAGCGGAGATTCGGACAAAGGTTGGCGAGGCCATCGAACTTGTCCAAATGACGGGCATGGAGAAGCGAAGGCCGAACGCACTGTCCGGGGGTCAACAGCAGCGCGTGGCACTCGCACGAGCCCTTGTGAATCGGCCAAAGGTACTCCTTCTCGACGAACCGCTCGGAGCCCTGGATCTGAAGCTCAGACAGACGATGCAACTCGAACTGAAGGACATCCAGAGCGAAGTGGGCATTTCGTTCGTCTACGTGACACACGATCAGGAAGAAGCGTTGACGATGTCTGATCGGATCGCGGTCATGAACGAGGGCAGGATGGAGCAGGTTGGGCGATCTGAAGACATCTATGACTCTCCCGGCAGCTTGTTCGTCGCAGGTTTCGTCGGCGACATGTGCTTCCTGACGGCCGAAGTCGTGGAAGCCGGTGCAGTCCGACTCTCGGGTGGCGAGATCGTGCGCGCAAGGACGAGCGATGCTGCCGGAACGAGCGTGACGCTCGCACTGCGACCCGAGATGCTCCATCTCTACGCCGAAGCCTCGGAAGCTCCGAGCGGCCGCAACGCGGTCAAAGGCTCGATTGCCAGAAGTGTCTTCAACGGAGGCACCATGTTCTACGAGGTCGATATCGGTGCAGGCGGGTCGTTCGATGTGCGCGTCGAGAACAAGCCGAGCATGAGACGGTGGGATATGGGGGACAGCGTGGTCGTCGACTTTCATCCCGAAGCCGCAACGGCGTTGGCCCAGTGACCACGCTCAAAGAGCGCAAGGGCGCTCAGCAGGAGTCATCCAACCCGAAGCTCGAGCGAAGCGCCCGTCGTCGCGAATCATGGCGTGGCTTCTTTCACGCTGCACCGGCATATGTGTATCTGACGGTCTTCTTCACGCTCCCGCTGCTCATCGTGTTCGTGTTCTCATTCGCCAGCAGGAGCCGGACAGGTCGGCCTGAGCTCGAAGGTTGGAACCTCGACTCATGGGCAAGACTTGGCGAGCCATTGGTTCGGACGATCGTCGTTCGGTCCTTCACCATGGCGATCTTCAACACCTTGCTATGCCTGCTGATCGCCTACCCATTCGCCTACTGGATCGCCACCCGTGCAAGACAGAGCACGCGCACGCTACTGCTCGTCGCCGTGCTGATCCCGTTCTGGTCGAACTTCCTCGTCCGCACATACGCATGGCGGATGCTGCTCGACTCCGATGGGTACATCACCCAGATCGGCGAGTTCACCGGACTGTGGGGACGAATGCTGTTCACCGCGCCCGCGGTGTTCATCGGATTGGTGTACGGATACCTCCCGTTCATGGTTCTCCCCCTCTACGCCGCGCTCGAGCGCATGGACTGGAGCCTTGTTGAGGCAGGAAGGGATCTCTTCGCCTCCGGCCCCAAGGCCTTCCGGAAGATCACGCTCCCATTGTCGAAGCCAGGGATCATCGCTGGATCGATCCTGGTGTTCATTCCGAGTCTGGGTGCCTATGTGACACCCGACATCCTCGGCGGTGCAAAGACGACCCTGCTCGGCAACTACATCGTTACCCAGTTCGGCTCGGCACGGAACTGGCCGTTCGGATCCGCCCTCTCGGGGGCGATATTGTTCGTCATGTTGTTGGCGACGGTCGCGTACTTCCGAACCGGGGGGAGGACCGTATGACGCTGCATCAAGGTGCAGTGGCGCGCCCGTGGGTGGAACGGATCCTGGCAATCAACGGCTGGTTCGTTTTCGCGTTCCTCTATCTGCCGATCATGGTTGTTGTCGTGTTCTCCTTCTCAGGGTCCTCGAATGTCGGGATTTGGGGCGGCTTCTCCCTCCGCTGGTACGACCAGATGTTGGGCAACCAGCAACTCATGAACGCTCTGAAGAACTCCATTGTGATCGCGCTCTGGTCGACGGTCATCGCTACGGTTCTCGGCACGGCGGCGGCGCTCTCCCTGGATCGCTACCGGCGCTGGGTCGGCAGGGGTGCGTTCGACGGGTTGTTGTATCTGCCGATAATCATTCCCGACGTGACAATGGCCGTGATGCTGCTGTTGTGGTTTACCCAGACCGGCTTGGTGCCGCTCGGTCGTACTTCCATCACCCTTGCGCACATCGCCTTCAACATCTCGTTCGTCGCCATCGTCGTGCGAGCCAGGCTGGCCCACATGGACCCGGAAATGGAGGACGCCGCTGCCGATCTCTACGCTGGCCGATGGCAGGCATTCCGCCGGGTGACACTGCCGTTGATCCTGCCGGGCGTTCTCGGTGGCGCCCTCCTTGCACTGACGTTGTCGCTCGACGATGTCGTGATCACGAGCTTCGTCCAAGGTCCTGGAGCGACGACGCTGCCGGTATACGTGTTCGGGCTCATCAGACGGTCGGTCACACCCGAGATCAACGCCGTCTCAACGTTCATGATCGCAATCTCAATGGTGCTCGTATTGGGCTCACTAGGATTTCAACGTCGATCGGAAAAAGATGACTGACGAAGGAACGAAGTAACTGACCAAGGGACGAAGGAACCGATTCAAGAGCGAAGGAACTGAATCAAGGAGAAGCATCAATGAGGCGAATAACAATCTTGCTGGCGGTCTTGGCACTCGTGGCTGCAGCGTGTGGCGGTGACTCCGATGACACCACCACAACGGCGGCACCAGGGGCGACCGAGACAACCGCGGCACCCACAACCGAGGCGCCGGCAACCGGCGTACAGGCCGACGCGGATGCCTGTGTATTCGGAGAGACCGACGGTGAACTCTTCCTGTACAACTGGACCGGGTACATCCCCACCGGCTCATTGGCCGAGGAGTTCGAGGTCAGAGACCTCGTGGTCGACTTCGAGGAAGAATTCGGTGTGAATGTCACTCTCACTGAGTACGACTCCAACGAGGTGATGCTTGCCCAGATCGACGCAGGCGTGGGCTACGACGTGGTTGTGCCCTCGGACTACATGGTTTCACAAATGATCGACGCTGATCTGCTCGTGAAGCTCAACCCGGCGATGGTTCCAAACATGGCGAACATTTCTGATCTCTTCTCGAATCCGCCATATGATCCCGGGAACCAGTTCTCGGCACCGTATCAATGGGGAACGACCGGTATCGGCTATCAATACGGTTCGATCGACGACGAGAACGGCGTGTCATGGGCAGTCATCTTCGATCCAGATGTGAGCGCAGCGAACACTGGGTTCATCTCGCTGCTCGACGACGAGCGCGAGACGATGGGATCGGCCCTGAAGTATCTCGGCTACTCGCTGAACACGACGAGCGAAGCCGAGGTAGATGAGGCTGCGGATCTGATCAAAGCAACCAAGGACCGGTTGGCTGCGTTCAACTCCTCCTCGTACTGGACCCTGCTCACCACAGGCGAGACTGTGGTGGCTCAGGGCTGGAACGGTGACTTCCTGGGTGAGTTCGACAGGATTTCAACCGAGGAGTACGACGCATACGAGGAGTATGGATACGCCATTCCCAATGAGGGTTCTGCCGCCTGGGTGGACACGATGGCGATACCGACATCGGCGGAGCATCCGTGCACGGCCCAGACGTTCATCAACTTCATGCTTGGTGCTGAGGTTGGCGCGGAGCTGACGAACTACAACTACTACGCCAGCCCGAACAAGGCGGCGGAGGAGTTCATCTACCCGGAGATTCTCGAAGACCCGTCCATCTATCCGCTACCGGAGACCATGGAGATATTGGAGTTCTTTGAGGACCTAGGCGACTTCAACACGTACTACGCAGACGCGTTCTCGGCTGCGAAGGGTTGATAGGGGTTGAGTCGTCTGTTTGATTGTGGGGGAGGGGAGGGTCGACCCAGCTTGGGTCGACCCTCCCGCATATACGTTCTGACATGATTCGGCACCAGCAGTGGTGCCAAAGAACCTGAGTTCACTAGGAGACGTTGATGCCGCGCGACCCCCGATTCGATATCCTCTTCGAGCCTGTGCAGATCGGACCGGTGACGGCTCCGAACCGTTTCTACCAGGTTCCTCATTGCACAGGGATGGGATACCGTCGTCCGAAGACACTCGCCACAATGCGTGGGGTCAAAGCCGAGGGTGGGTGGGGAACTGTTTGCACGGAGTACTGCTCGATACACCCCTCGTCAGATGATGAGCCGTTTCCTTCGGCATCCCTGTGGGACGACCAGGACGTCGCGGCGCTTTCAATGACTGTCGAGGAGGTGCACGCTCATGGTGCGCTGGCTGGCGTCGAGTTGTGGCATGGTGGAGCCGGGAGCACAAACTTCTACTCCAGAGAGGCACCGCTCGGTCCGGCGAGTCAGCCAGCAGGCGTATGGGATCCGTTCCAGACCCGTGCGATGGACAAGTCGGATATTCAGGATCTGAAGCGTTGGCATCTTGCGGCGGCAAGACGTGCACAGCGTGCCGGCTTCGACATCGTGTATGTCTATGCGGCACACTGGTATCTGATCCGACAGTTCCTGCTCCCGTCGAATCGCAGAACCGACGAATACGGTGGTTCACTCGAGAATCGGGCACGCTTGTTGCGTGAACTCATCGAGGAAACCAAGGAAGCAGTGGGTGACACATGTGCCGTGGCAGTCAGGTTCTCGGCGAGCAGCGGCGGGCCTGACGACGACCAGGACACATCTGAACCTCGCGAGATGATCGAGATGCTCGGTGAACTCCCCGACCTCTGGGATATCGTCGTGCATGACTACAGCTACGAGATGGGCACTTCGCGCTTCGTTCCCGAAGCTGGGCTCGAGCAAACCATGTCCTGGGTCAAGAGCGTGACGAGCAAGCCAGTGGTCAGCGTTGGCCGATTCACGTCTCCGGACACGATGCTGCGACTCGTTCGTCAAGGTGTCATCGATCTCGTTGGTGCGGCCCGACCCTCGATCGCTGACCCGTTCATCCCTCGCAAGATTTCCGAGGGACGCGAGGACGAGATCCGCGAGTGCATCGGCTGCAACATCTGTTACACGGGTGATCAGACGGGCACACCGATTCGGTGCACGCAGAACCCGACCATGGGCGAGGAATGGCGCAAGGGATGGCATCCAGAGGTCATTCCGCCGAAGGGTTCGGACTCGACCGTCCTGATCGTGGGCGGTGGACCCGCAGGGCTGGAGGCTGCTGTTGCGCTCGGGAAGCGCGGGTACGACGTCACCATTGCAGAGGCCCGCAGAGAGCTTGGTGGCAGGGTCTCTCTCGAATCCCGTCTTCCGGGACTCAACCAATGGGCTCGCGTCACGGAGTGGCGACTCGACCAGATAGGCAAGCTGTCGAGTGTCGAGTACTTCCTCGAAAGTGTGGTTGACAAGGGGCAGATCCTCGAGTTCTCCGCCGCCCACGTAGAGGTGGCGCGCGGAGC
>Ga0164320_10000723_pt1 | contig 11299 bp, 9 predicted proteins | sample GuaBasSediGuay11_FD_113736 | JGI IMG/M metagenome (GOLD analysis project Ga0164320, IMG submission 113736) | Subseafloor sediment microbial communities from Guaymas Basin, Gulf of California, Mexico - Guay11, Core 4567-28, 0-3 cm | ecosystem: Environmental > Aquatic > Marine > Hydrothermal vents...
AATCGCTTGCGTCACGAGCGTCTTGAGGTCCTTCGCCGCCCCCCGAACCACCTGAAGAAGGCCGGAAACCAGCCCCACGTGATCCTGAGGCACCCCCTCGAGGTACGAGGCCGGCGGGGACGGTGGCGCTGGCACGGACACTGGCGCTGACACTGGCACTGGCACTGCCACTGGCACTGCCACTGGCACTGCCACTGGCGCTGACAATGGCACCCCTTCCGCTGCGCGCTTTGCTCGCGGCTTTGCTGGCTTGGTTGGCCTGCTCGACTTCTTGGGAGCCTTGGTCGTCCGCTTCTTGGCGGGGGCCTTGCTCGCGCGCTTCTTGGCGGGGGCCGTACTCACACGCTTGCTCGGCGGAGCCTTGCTTGCTCGCTTTTTGGTCGCCTTCCTTTTAGGCCGAGTTTTCTTCGCGGGCGTTCGCTTGTTCGCCATGGCGCCTCCCAGGTCGGGCACCTTATCCGAAACGTCGCCAAGGGCAAGCTCGTGCGACGCGCCTAGTGCTCGACCAGGTAGACGAACTCGAGTCGTTCGGGGTGAACGGGGGGCTTGGTCGCCGCAGGAATCAAGCCGACCTCTTGATAGCCCACCGCCTCCAGCACACCCACCATGAGCGTATCGCGCGTGGGCACCCTCGCGAACACGTACTGCAGGGGGGTGCGAACCGCATGCCGGATTACGTGAGTTGCCAACACGTGCCCGAGCCCCGCGGCTTGTCGACCCAAGCAAGTCGTAGCCTCGGCGGTCAGTTGGCGATCCGCGGGATCGGTGCTGGTGGCGGAGAGCAGTTCCCATCCCACCATCGGGCCGTGCCCGGCCTCTGCGACCCAGAACTGGAACACCTCGTCTTGCGACCGGAGCGCTCGGGCGAAGTACTGGGCCAGCCGAATCTCGCTCGGGAGCTTGCCGTCCCAATACTCGGCATGAGTCTCGCAGACCCGCAGCACTCCACCGAGGTCGGAAACGCCCGCCTGACGGATCAAAAGGCGACTGGCCGAGGGTATCGTGGACGTACGAAGCACCGGACCGTCGGGTATATCCTGAGGCCACCGTGTTGGACAATCCCCTCAATCGGGACCCGTAAAAATGGACAACGTCCTTGGTGCTACTCGACCGAGGGGCAGGTGATGGCGTTGGACATCGCCGCGTTGTTGTCCTCGTTACACTCGTTGTAGCGCTGTCCACCCATCCCATCGGCGTCGACGGTCGCGGAAACTTGAATCCCCGCAGGGTGCGGACCCGAGGAAACCGCGAACACCGCTTCCAATTGCTCCGATTGCCCCGGAAGCAACCAACCGGTGGTCGCTACCGTGCCGAGGTCGAAGATCCGGGCATCGTCGGTCGTGACGACCACGTGGGTTAGGATGCCCGGCGGGACGCTCAGCGAGCCGTCATTTCCGACGACCATGGCGACCCTGAACTGACCCTCCTCGCAGCCGAGTCTGAAGATTTCACGCACGACGAAGTCCGGCGCGTCGAACAGCCCGCCTGGTTGAACGTTCTGTCGAAAGCTGTTGAGCCCCGAGTGTGTCCAGTTGGGCTCCGGCACGCGTGGAATCTGACCGTCCTCCGTCACGTTGGTCACGCTGTAGGTGTGCTGATTCCAAATGCGCCGCGTGCGCACCCAGTGGTTGTTGGAGTCCTCCCAGATCTCGATACCACCGCGGTTCGAGCTGGTAGTAGCTTCGGGGACCACCATCTCGGACTTGCCGTCGTTGTCGACATCGACCACGATCGGCATCTCGAGCCTTGTGCTGCTGCTGTGGGTCGCGTCCTCGTAGAGGACCGTGCCGTTGGAGCCGTTGAAAATCCGGAAGCTCGTCTCGTCCGCGTAGACCACCTCGGCCGACCCATCCCCATCGAAATCGAACACGCTCGATCCAGTCGCACGGCTCGAGCAATCTTCATTTTCGACGATCCACCGCACCCACTCGCGCTCGCATTCCGCGGGCAACGGGTCTCCCGTACACTGGAAGTCGAACACCACGTAAGCCGTCGAGCTTGCGATGCCCACTTCTGCGAATCCGTCGCCATCGAAGTCCGCGACGGTTGGCGGTCCGCCCTCGTTGGCGCCCGCGGTGTGAACCACGACCTGATTCCCTTCGCTCGTGACAGCGTTGCCCAGCGCATCGTAAGCCAGCAGCTCCAACGGCCCTCCACAGAGGATTCGCTCCGGCGGCAACAGATCCCCATCTCGATCGTACAGCGGAACAGACGGGGCATACGCAGCCGGCGAGTAACTCGGTTCCGCGACGTTCGCGGGGGCACCGGGGATCCGAATCGGCAACGGAATCCCCGCGACCGGCGAGCCATCATGGTTGAGAATGAACAACTCACCCAGTCGAACGATCACTACTTCGCCATCGTCGTCGCCGTCGAAGTTGCCGACCGCGGTGTACCCGTCGCAGTCGAGCGAGCCCCCGCAGCTGGAATTGGTGGTCGTGTACTCGTACGTCCAACGCTCGCTGCCGTCGTAGTTGTAGACCGTGTTTCCAGCGATCACCTCCTGCAGACCGTCGCGGTCGAGATCCGCCACCGTCGACACGGGACCCAAGAACGCGTTGTTACCGATTCCAAGGTTCGCACCCGACGTCGCCGCTTCCAGATCCCGCCCGTCCCACGCGAGCGCCCCGACGGGCAGATCGACGTCCCCCGGACCACGACCCGTGAGACCGTCGAGCACGACGTTCCCAATGATGACCTCCGGTCGGCCGTCGCCGTTCAAATCAGCGATCGACGGCTGCGCGCCACCACGGGTTTGCTGATTGCCAGGGAGGCTTTCGTTCTGCCACAAGACCTCCCAGGCGGAGCCGTCATCGGCAATCCGCCGCCAAGCGATGGTGCCCCCGTTCTTGAAGGTCGCTACGATCTCTGGCACACGCTCACTCGCCGTGTCGTCGGGGTGAAGGTTGCCGAGCGCAATACCGGTCGAGTTCCCGATCCAATCCTCTGATGTCAGCCCCTTGAGCGTGGCATGGGTGGTCATGGTCCCATCGGCATTGCAGCCACCCGAGACGATCCGCACGACACCGCGTCCGGTGCAACAGCCGTCCTCTTCGTAGTCGAAGCTCACGAACACGATGTCCGGGGTGTCGAGCATGTCAGTTACGCCGTCGCCGTTGTCGTCGGTGAGATTGGCGACCGAGGGCGTCATCACGACCTGACCCATACCCGTGATTTCGATCTCTTCAGCAGTCGCACCCGTCGGTGCCTCGGGAGGCGTCCACCGACATCCGATCGTCGGCTCGAACTCGCCTACGGGAGGCCTGAACTCGCAGACATCGGCCGGGTCGCGCGGGATGCACACGCCGAGGCTCGGCTCACAGAGCTCGTCGATCTCGCAATCCTCGTCGAGCATGCATTCGTCGAGGACCGAGATCGGAACGCAAGAGCCGTCGGCGGAGCACTCCTCTGCAACGGGACAGTCGCAGGGAACGTCGACGCCGCCGTCCGTAGTGGAGGTCCCCCCGCTTCCTGCCGCGCCCACGCGCGGAGGACTGGCCGGGGGCGCTTCCCCGCAACCAGCCAAGACAACCGAAACCAGTACCAGCCAGCACGATGACCGCATGGTTTGAAATATAAGTGTAATATTACAGTAATGCCAGGTCTGCGGAGCTGCTTGCGTTTGGCCCGGGTGTCAGTAGAACATGTTTCACTCAGAGCCCTCTGGGCCTCGCAGCAACAGGAGCGAATGGATGGCCATCGTCGAACCACTTTCCCCAACCTCCGAGGGGCGCCGCCGGCTCGGGATCCGCAGCCCGGCGACCCGTGAGCCGGTCGGCGAGATCGTCGTCAACAGCCAGGCCGATGTGGAGCTCGCGATCGCCAAGGCCAGAGACGCACAGGTGGAGTGGGCCCGTGTGCCGGTCGCGGAGCGCGCCCGCATCGTACGCGGCGCGATCGACGTGCTCGTCGAAAAGCGCGACGAGGTGGTGAAGACGCTCATCGACGAGACGGGCAAGACGCACCTCGAGGCGCTGATCATGGAGGTCCTTCCAGGCTGCGACTACATCAACTTTTGGTGTGGCCGGGCGGTGAAGGAGCTCTCCGACGAGAAGCGAAAGCTCCATGGTTACCTACGGCCGTACAAGAAGCTGATGATGCACTACCGTCCACTCGGCGTGGTCGGCATCATCACGCCGTGGAACGGTCCATTCTCTTTGGCAATCAACCCCACCGTGCAAGCGATCCTTGCCGGCAACGCTGTCATCTTGAAGCCATCGGAGGTTTCGCCCTACTCGAGTGATTGGGCGACTCGTCTGCTGAGGGAAGCCGGCGTACCCGAAGGCGTCGTGCAGACGTTGCAGGGCGACGGCGAAACCGGCGCGGCGCTCGTCAACGGAGGCGTGCAAAAGATCTCGTTCACGGGGAGCGTGCGAACCGGCAAGAAGATCGCAGCGGCATGCGCTGAACAGCTCATTCCGTGCACCCTGGAGCTGGGCGGAAAAGACGCGATGATCGTCTGCGAGGACGCCGACGTCGAGCGCGCAGCGGGCGGCGCGGTCTTCAACTCGATGCTGAATTCGGGCCACGTTTGCATGGGCGTGGAGCGTGTGTACGTGGTCGAAAGCATCGCCGACGAGTTCGAGGAACGCGTAAAGGCCATCGTCAGCGAGCTACGATACGGCACGGGCGAGGATATCGATGTCGGCTCGGTGTTTTGGGACCGGCAAATGCCGATCATCGAGCGCCACATCGAGGACGCGAGGGCAAAAGGCGCGGAGATCGTCGTCGGCGGAGAAGCCGACACGACCGACGGCCTTTTCTACAAACCCACGTTCGTTCGCAAAGTCGATCATACGATGGAGCTCATGCGAGAAGAGACGTTCGGCCCGATCGTGTCAGTGATGCGCGTCGCCAACGAAGAAGAAGCAATTCGTCTCGCCAACGACTCACCGTACGGCCTGAGCGGCAGCGTCTGGACGAAAAACATAGAGAAGGGCATCGAGATCGCGAAGCGCCTCGAAACCGGCTCGGTCGTGATCAACGACGCATCGATGGTATACGGAGCACCCGAGGCGCCATTCGGCGGCATGAAACAAAGCGGCGTCGGACAGGTCAACGGCCTTGGTGGCCTTCGCGGATACACCCATCAGCAACCGATTCTCATCGACCGATGGGGCGTGAAGAAAGAACGTGTGTGGTACCCACATACCCCCAAATCCGTTGAGGAAATCGACGGCATGATTCGCTTCATTTACGGGAGCGCACTCAAGAAGCTTGGCTTCTTTTCGTAGCCTCCATCTTCGCCTATAGTCGCGCCCGATGACCCGTACCCGTGACTCGGTCATGCCGTTGGTTCGCAACGGTGTGGACAAGGCTGCGAATCGCCTGTCGCGCGTGGGGTACGGCGTGCTGCCGTGGCTCATTGAGAGCTGGCGCCGCGTCCACGTCGAACACAACATCCCGTACCGAAATACCCGCAAGCGCGCCCACCTGCTCGACATCTACCGGCCGCGTGACGCTGTGGGTCGCCTGCCGTCGATCGTCTACATCCATGGTGGGGCGTTCTCGATGATGTCGAAGGACACCCATCGAATCATGGCCTACGTCCTAGCGGCGCAGGGGTACCAGGTGTTCAACATCAACTACCGCCTCGGCCCCGTGCACTGCTACCCAAAGCCACTCAAGGATGCGATAGCCGCCCTCGAATGGGTCGTCGACAACGGCGCCAAGTACGGCGCCGATACCGATCGCTTGGCCCTCATCGGAGAGTCCGCTGGCGCCAATCTCACGGCCGCTCTGGCCTACTGTGCGACGCATCCGAGGCCCGAGCCGTTCACCCAGAGCATCTTCGAACGCGACATCTCCATCGCTTGCGTTGCACCCTTGTACGGTCTCCTGGACGTCCACGACGTCCAGCGCTTCTGGCGCGACCCAGACAAGAGCCGACGCATGGCCGGCTGGATTAAAGGCGAGATCCGGGGGACGGCGTATTCGTATCTGGGTCGGCGCCTGCACCGGGCCCTTCAATTCCCACTCGCCAGTCCGCTTCGTCTCTTCGAGACGCCAGCCGTACCGGGGAGCCGTACCCTTCCCCCCTTCTTCACCACGGTCGGGACCGCCGACCCCCTGTTGGGCGATACGATCCGCCTCAGCGAGGCGCTCCAACAGCGCGACACGGAATGCGAGTTGCACGTCTTTCGAGGCGAGATCCACGCGTTCAACGTATTGCTCTGGCGTGCGGCCGCGCGCGAACAGTGGGGGGCGCTTTTTGATTTCCTGGAGAAGCACATGCACGGCGCCATTGCGGAAGCGCCCGCGCAAGCGCCGCACTATGTCTCACTGGCGGAAACGTTCGCAGAGTAGTCCCGCGTTTCCACCACGTCCGCATACGGAAGCGGCTCGATCGCTCTGCCGCGATGCCGAGCCCACGCGCGTGTGAACACGGCGCCCATCAGGAAGATCTGCGTGGTGTAGTAGATCCACAAGAGCAGGACGATCAACGAGCCGGCGGCTCCGTAGATTGAAGCCGGGCTGGCATAGCCGAGGTAGAGACCGATCAAGAACGAGCCCCCGAGGACAAACAGGCAGGTGACGGCAGCCCCGACCCAAACGTCTCTCCACGCGATGGTGGCGTCCGGAAGCCAACGGTAAACCAGCGCGATCAGGGGCGCCAAGACCGCGAATGCGCTCCCAAATTGGGCCAGTGTCAACATGTAGCCACTATCCCCGAAGAGGTTGGCCGCCGCCGCCGCGCCCGAGTGAAGCAATACCAAGGCAACCAACGAGCTACCGAAGATGAGCACCATCGCAAATGCAAGTAGCCTCCGCTTCGCGAGCTGAAGGTTCTCGGACCGACTCGCATGAACGAGGAGCTTGGGCCGAATCCCCCACATCTGGTTGAGCGCCCGCCGCAGCATGGAGAACAGGCGCGCGGAGATATACAGCATGAAGAGCGCGCTGATGACCGGTGCTGTCCAGCTCATCGCCTGGTTCCCCAATTGAACAATCGTCTCGACCAGAAACGTCGCCATGTCGGGACCGAGAAACACCCCGACCTGCCCGACGAGCTCCTGACGGGCCTCGACTTCGGGCATGACGAGAGAAGCGATCAGCAACGCGACCACCCCGAGTGGCGCGATCGCGAGAGACGCATAAAAGGCGATCGCCCCGGAGAGCAATCGCCCATCATGCGATATGAAGTACCGCCAAGTCTCGATGAGAAGCGAGACCATGTGGTTCAGTAGCGGTAGTAGTTCGGCTTGAACGGCCCCTCGACGGGAATGCCGAGATACTCGGCCTGGGCCGGCGTCAACTTGCTGAGGTGGACGCCGAGCTGGCCGAGGTGGAGTTGCGCGACCTTTTCGTCGAGCTCCTTCGACAGCACGTAGACCTTGCCCACTTCGTAGCGATCGCGCTCCATCCAAAGGGAGAGCTGAGCGAGCACCTGGTTGCTGAACGAGTTGCTCATCACGAAGCTCGGATGGCCGGTCGCACAACCGAGGTTCACCAGGCGTCCGCGGGCGAGCACGATGATGCGCTTGCCGTCGGGGAAGATGAAGTGGTCGACCTGGGGCGTGATCTCCTCTTCGGTGACGCCGTTGGCCGAGTCAGTGAGCCACGCCATCTGAATCTCGGAATCGAAGTGCCCGATGTTGCAGAGGATGGCTTCGTTCTTCATCTGTTTCATGTGCTCGCCGGTGACGACGTCACAGCAACCGGTCGCCGTGACGAAGATGTCGGCGATCGGAGCTGCTTCTTCCATCGTGACGACCTGGTAACCCTCCATCGAGGCCTGCAAAGCACAAATCGGATCGATCTCGGTCACGAGAACGCGAGCGCCCGCGCGAGCCAGCGCCTGCACGCAGCCCTTACCCACATCTCCGTAGCCGGCCACGACGACCACCTTGCCGGCAATCATCACGTCGGTCGCGCGCTTGATGCCGTCGACAAGCGATTCGCGGCAACCGTAGAGGTTGTCGAACTTCGACTTGGTTACCGAATCGTTCACGTTGATGGCGGGGCACTTGAGCGAGCCGTCGCGCTCCATCTCGTAGAGGCGATGAACGCCAGTGGTCGTCTCCTCGGACAAGCCGAGGATGCGATCGGACCCATCGAACATCTCAGGGTACTTTTGATGCACGATCGCGGTGAGGTCGCCACCGTCGTCGAGCAACAGGTTAGGGGCCTTGCCGTCGCCGAACGCCCGAAGCTGTTGGTGGATGCACCAGTCGTACTCCTCATCGCTTTCCCCCTTCCAGGCGTACACGGGGACGCCCGTTGCGGCGATGGCGGCAGCAGCATGGTCCTGCGTCGAGAATATGTTGCAGCTCGTCCAGGTGACCTCCGCGCCCAGCTCGGTGAGAGTCTCGATGAGCACGGCCGTTTGGATGGTCATGTGAAGGCAACCCGCGACTCGCGCGCCGGCAAGCGGCTTCTGGGCGCCATACTCTCGGCGCAGCGCCATCAGACCCGGCATTTCGTGCTCGGCGATCGCGATCTCCTTTCGACCCCAGTCGGCCAATGAAAGGTCGGCAACCTTGTACTTCGGATCTGGATTTGGGCTCATGATGGTCTTGTCTCCTCTTTCGTCCCGCGACGCGCTGCGGGAATTACAAGAACTTCAGGGTTGATCAACCCGGCTGACTTGGCCAAAGCAATCACGCGTTTTTCTCCCGCAAAGCGCGCTGATAATAGCCCTCGGCAAACGCTCCACCGCGCTCGCGGGCTGCTTCGAGTAGGGGGATCGCGTCGGCGGGCCTACCGAGCTCGACGAGGACGGCCCCTTCGGGAGCGGGATCCGGAGCCCGATCGCCGGACATCGACGTCAGCGCCTGGTAGGCCTCGGTCGGCTCCCCGTTGATGAGCCTGCCCCAGGCCAAGAGGTGGAACGCCTCGTCGAGCTCCGAGGTCGCGTCGGCCTTTGTGACGAGGGTCGACGCGGCGCGGATCAGGGCCTGACCATCGCCTCGCTCGAGAGCTTCAAACGCCTGTTGGACGAGGCTCTGAGGCGGGGTGTCGTCCGAAGGCCCGGAAGCGGCATGCTGCCGCTCAGCCCGAAAGGCCTGGTACGTACTAAACGCGAGTAAGAACAGAAGAATGGTCGCGGGGTACTGCTTCAGCGTCACGGTCACCGCAAACAGCACCCCGATGACAGCGAAAGAGACGTAGCACGCCAACAGCCGTCCCCGCGACGGCGCGACGAGCTCCATCAACGACGCCACGATGTTGCCGCCGTCGAGCGGCAAAACTGGAAGAAGATTCAAGAGGCCCCAACCAAGATTGATGAAGATCAAGGAGTGAAACGCGTACCTGGCAAGCGATGGATCGGGCACACGCAACACATCCATCAACACCAACGACAGCGACCCGATGAAGATACCGACGGCAGGACCGGCCGCGCTCACGACCAGACTCCGCCCGGGGCTCATGGGCTCGCGTTGCTCCCACCAGGTCAGGCCACCAAGCGCGATGAGCTCGATGCGCGGCTCCCTACCGAATGCGCGCCCGACCAGGGCGTGACCGAGCTCGTGCCTCAGGATGCCTTGGAACACCACCGCGACCCAGATCACCAGCCCGGCCCAGCCCTCCTCACTGTTCAGCGTCCAAAGCCACAGGGCCATCAGCCAAAACCACAGATGAATGCGGACAGGAATGCGAAACAGGCTGAACTCGATGCTCATTAGGTAGACTATGGGTCTCCGCCAGCTTGGCGACCAGTGGGGCCGTCAGCGGCGCTGTGATTCTTCGGCAATTCGCTTCTTAGTCGCAGCCCACCCGCAGATCTCGCATTGGCTCAGATCGTGACCGCGAGCCGGGCAGTGCTCGCGCCCGAAGTAGATGATCTGCAGGTGGCGAGCAATCCAAGTTTCCTCGGGAAACACCCCCTTGAGATCCGCCTCCGTCTTGACGACGTTCTTGCCGCTCGATAGCCCCCAACGTGCGGCGAGGCGATGGATGTGTGTATCCACGGGAAAGGCTGGGCGTCCAAAGGCTTGGCAAATCACGACCGACGCCGTCTTGTGGCCGACACCCGGAAGCGCCTCGAGCGCGTCCATGTCGTTGGGCACCTCCCCGCCATGTCTTTCAATCAGCAGCTCGGCCATGGCCTTGAGGTTCTTGGCCTTCGTCGGAGCGAGGCCGACCGTACGGATGAAACCGAGAATCCGATCGACCGGGAGCGCAGCCATCGACTTCGGATTGGAAGCTTCCACAAACAACGCTGGGGTGACTTCGTTGACCTTCTTGTCGGTGGTCTGGGCGCTCAGCATCACCGACACGAGGAGCGTATACGGATCTTGATGGTCGAGTGGAATCGGCGGCTCCGGGTAGAGCTGATCGAGGATCTGGCCGATGCGGTCGGCTTTGTCCCGGCGATTCATAGGCTGTGGGCTACAGCTCTTGCGCGTTGGCGTTGATCGTGTACTTGAAGCCGATGCTTGCTTCGCCGAGGATGTGCCCCTCCATGGCGGAGAGCACATCGGGCCCGGTGAACTTGCCTTCTACCGGCACTCGGTCGATGTCGAGCGCGTACGCGACGAAGTCGTACCGGTGGACGATGGCGTCATTGAACGGAGGGCACGGTCCGTCGTAGCCATAATAGTCGCCAGCCATGTCGGGGTCCCCAGCGAACCATCCCGTGTAGTCGTTGACGCCAGAGCGAGTGCCCAGGGGACCTGCCGGGCCGTCCTTGCCATGCGGCGTCGCTCCATCGCTGAACGCGGCCTCCGCGATGCTAGCGTCGGGCGCAACATCGACGAGAATCCAATGCGCAAAATCGGCACGGGGCAGATCGGCCGGCACCAGTCGCCCTTCCTGATTGACGTCGTCAGGTTTGGTGGGCGCGCTCCTGTCGTAGCAGAGGATCGCGATCGACTTGGTCCCTTCGGGAAGATCTGACCAGGCCAAGTGCGGGTTCTTGTTCTCGGTGAGGTCGATCTGGCCATCGGCGCTTCTCTTACCGAGCGCATACCGAGTCGGGATGTAGTCGCCGTCGTTGAAACTGTCGCTGTGGAGCTTCATGAGGGAGGAGATCAGCACCGACCACCTCCCCTGTCAATCTCACGGGCTAGTTGCAGCGGGGGTCGTGAGTTACCATCGGCTCGTTGGCTAGCAGACCCAAATTCACGATCGGCCAGATGGTTCACCACAGGCTCTTCGACTATCGAGGGGTCGTGGTGGATATCGATCCCGCGTTCTCACTAAGCGAGGAGTGGTACGACCAGGTGGCAAAGAGCAGGCCGCCCAAGGACGCGCCGTGGTACCGGATTCTGGTTGGGGGCGCGCCGCATGAAACATACGTGGCAGATCGGAACCTCGAAGAAGACCACTCGGGCACTCCGATCGCGCATCCGCTCCT
>Ga0164320_10000724_pt1 | contig 11292 bp, 11 predicted proteins | sample GuaBasSediGuay11_FD_113736 | JGI IMG/M metagenome (GOLD analysis project Ga0164320, IMG submission 113736) | Subseafloor sediment microbial communities from Guaymas Basin, Gulf of California, Mexico - Guay11, Core 4567-28, 0-3 cm | ecosystem: Environmental > Aquatic > Marine > Hydrothermal...
CTGGCTTTTTTCAGGATGAAATTGCACCGCAAATATATTATCCTTCCACACTGATGATGTAAATTCTACACCATAGTCAGTTGTTGTTAAAATTATCGAACTGTCGTCCTGTGCAACATAATAGGAGTGGACAAAATAAAAAAAGCTTTTATCAGGTATCCCGGCAAGTAATGGGCTGTCTTTTTTTATATTAATCTCGTTCCAGCCCATTTGCGGAATTTTCAGATCACCGTTTTCAAAGCGAACGACCTTTCCAGTGAATATATCAAGCCCGCTGCAATTGCCAAACTCTTCAGATTCACTGAACAGAACCTGAAGCCCAAGGCATATACCAAGGTACGGTTTCCCTTTTTTGATAATATTAACAAGGGGATCAACAAGATTCAGGTCAGTTAACTCCCGCATGCAGTCTCTGAATGCACCGACACCCGGCAAGACCACCCCATCGGCGTTTTCAACATCATTAGGCCTGTTAGTGACCCTGACATCTGCACCAACTTTCAGAAATCCCTTTTCAACACTTCTGAGATTTCCCATTCCATAATCAATAATCGCTATCATAGAGATATATTATGTGTTTTCCGTAAATTTATTCAACAGATCACGAGCATTTATCTTATCAAACTTGATAAAGATCATAATTATACGTTATATTTTGAACCTGAAAAAATTATTCTGATGTTAGGCACTAACGATGGATCTAATTCCTAAACAGATATTCTTTACAAAAGGCACAGGAGTTCATAAGGATAAACTGGCCTCTTTTGAGTTAGCCTTGCGTAGAGCCGGCATCGAGAAATGTAATCTCGTCTATGTATCCAGTATTTTCCCTCCTAAATGCAAAATTATCCCTGTAGATAAAGGTCTTAAGTTAATCAAACCGGGACAGATAACTTACTGCGTGATGGCAAGAAATGAAACGAATGAGCCAAACAGGCTTATCTCTTCTGCTGTTGGACTGGCAGTTCCCAAGGACAAGAAAAATTACGGATACATTTCAGAACATCATTCATATGGAGAAACAGCGAAAAAAGCCGGCGATTATGCGGAAGATCTGGCAGCTACAATGCTTGCCACAACACTCGGTCTTCCGTTTGATCCGGATCTTGCCTGGGATGCCAGGAAGCAGGTTTATTATGCAAGTAAATACATTTTCAAATCTACCAATATATGCCAGTCTTCTGAAGGCAATAAACATGGTAAATGGACGACAGTGATCGCTGCTGCAGTGATGCTGCTTGAACCTTAACACAGTAATCATTGACCAGATCAAATGTCTGATCCCCGGCCCCCGATTCCCAAAAACCCAAAAAAGATTCCGGACAATTTCGGTGGTCTGCCCTCAATGGTCTCCGGCTACCGCAATTCCGCTATAACTGTTTTGCCTGTAGCCTTTGACATAACAAGCTCATGGACAAAAGGTTCTGCAAAAGGTCCACGTGCAATAATTGAAGCTTCTAAACATATGGAGCTTTATGATATTGAAACCAGCTCAGAAGTTTATCTCAACGGTATCCATACTGCGAAAGAACTACGTGCCCGAACCTCCCGTAAAATGATAAATGCTGTCCAGATAAATGTTAATAAATACCTGACTGACAATAAACTCGTAGTTGTTTTAGGTGGCGAGCACACAGTATCACTTGGTTCTATCAAGGCACATTTGTCTCATTTCAGCAACATGAGCGTTCTGCATCTTGATGCTCATACTGATATGCGCAATTCATATGAGGGCAATAAATTCAGTCATGCCTGCGTAATGGCAAGAGCAAAAGAAATTACAGATAACATCGTCTCTGTTGGCATCAGGAGCATCGACTCATCCGAACTAAAGAATATAAATAAAAAAAATATCTTTTATGCCATGAATATCCTCAAATCCAAAAACTGGATTCAGCAGGTCATCAGAAAACTCTCCAGGAATGTTTACATAACTATAGATGTTGATGTTTTTGATCCTTCTATAATGCCTTCTACAGGCACTCCTGAACCCGGAGGGCTGGGCTGGTATGATGTTATTAACCTACTGGAAACTGTTTCTGAGAATAGAAATATAACCGGGTTTGATGTTGTTGAACTCTGTCCTTCAGAGAACAGGGCACCTGACTTCCTTACCGCAAAACTGATTTATAAAATATTGAGTCTAAAATTTCAAAACTGTAAGAAAAAGTAACCTTTCCTGTTACCGGCTCCTATCTTTGCGCCTTGTAACGTCTTGAATTCATTGTATAATTATTAAATCAGTCATTTCGATGGGTACAGTATGATCTATATCATAGAAATAGTTTATTAAATAGAATTATTCTTAATTAAGACAATTGCTACTTTTGATGAAAGGTGGAAAATTACCTTTCATTTTCCCTCAGGCAGTCAGCCCCCCCTGGCTGCCTTTCTTCTTTTAATATTCATGCAACAATCAGACATAACATATCAATAACTATAACTTTTAAGTTTCTAATTTAAATATCCGATATAAATACTTAGAAAGGACTGCTAATGAAAATTAAGAAAAGAATACTGCTTGCCTCGACAATAATAATAATATTGTTTCTTGCCATGGAATTCTCTAACAGGTATGGCAATAATGTTGTGTCGCATAAAACAAAAGAAGCATATTTTGTTAGGGATGCCATAATGCACCTTCAGGGAATATTCAGAGGATTAAATGAATTTATCATTGATGAAGGCGAACCTTTATCAATCGCATTGACTAAAGCACATATTGCAGGGTTAGATGAGTCATTTAACTCCATGAAGGTTTATTACAAACAAGACAATCATGATTCTTTTCTAAGGGAAAAGATCGAACCACAATGGATTCATATCAGGAATTATGCGTTATCCTTTATAAAAACTATTGATATTAGTGTCGAAGATGATGAGGCTATGATGAAGTACGGTAAATTATCAGTAGACGGCAAGAAACTATTGAATGAAATGGAGTTGCTGGCAAATGAATCACTTGATACAGCTGAATCCACCGCAGCACTATCAGAAATGATTAATTCTACCGTTGCACTTGTCATAATTTTAGTCCTGGTCCTTCTATTCTTTAACCTTTATCGTTCCATTATTTCACCTATAAAAGAACTCACCGAGATCGCAAAAGGATTCGAAAATGGAGACCTGAATATTTTAATGAATGACTCGAGGCATGATGAGTTTGGAACATTAGCCTCACATTTCAACAAGGCGATTACAAAATTAAGCAATATGATTCTAAAATTAAAGGAACTGGCTGTTATACTCAGTCAAAATGCAGAAAACCTTTCAGAATCATCATCACAAATTGCGAAAAATGCAAAGGATCAGTTCGATCAAACCCATCAAGCAGCCAGTGCAACAGAAGAACTGAGCTCTTCATTTGCAACTGTGTCCCAGAATACTTCAGATGCAGCCTCCTCTGCAAAAAATGCTGCTAATATTACTTTTGAAAGTTCCGCTATAATTACAGAAACTGCTGATGGTATGAATGAAATAGCATCGTCTGTCAAAGAATCAGCTAAAAACATTGAAGAACTGGCAGAGGGGTCTGAGCAGATTAGTGATATTGTAAAGGTTATAGATGACATTGCCGGACAGACTAACCTGCTCGCTTTAAATGCTGCAATTGAAGCCGCAAGGGCAGGGGAACAGGGAAGAGGGTTTTCGGTCGTAGCAGATGAAGTCAGAAAACTTGCCGAAAGGACAACAACTGCAACCAGTGACATAGGCACTATGATCAATACAATTCAGGAAAAAACAGGCAAGACAATTAAATCATTAGATAACTGGAATAAAACTGTAGAAGTCGGCCTGGAAAAATCCACCCAAACAGGACATGCTTTACATAATATCACAGTAAACGTAAATGAAGTTTCAACTACAATAGAACAAATTGCTGCTACTGCTGAGGAGCAGTCTGTTGCAGGAGAAACTATAGCAGCCAATATAGAGTCTGTAGCCAAATTATCAGAACTTACTTCTGAAAATGCTCAAAAGTCTTCAGATGCTACAAAGTTGTTAACTGACTTAGTTTTGCAACTGCAGGACCTAATCAGTGAATTCAATTTGCAGAATCAAACACAGAGTAATGAAACTGATCATGCACTCAATATGGTAAGTGAAAATGGTCAGAGTAATCCTGCTTAAAGAGCAATAACTCTTCCTGCTACTAATTTACCAGAGTCATTTGAACTGGGATAAGAAGCAAACAGATCCCATTTCCGTGTCATTAATTTCATAACAAATGCATCGGTCATTTTATGTATTATATATTTTAATCGATAGTATAAGCAGGCAAATAAGCGAATGACAGAACTTACTTGCATATTACTTGTAAATAGATTGGCTAAAAACTTTCAGATTATGTCATTCCCCGACTCGATCGGGGAATCTATTTATTTATATACTGGATCCTCCGGTCAAGCCGGAGGATGACAAATGATAGAAGAAATGAAATCTAATATAAAGTCAATTATGATCTCTCTCTTTGCGCTTTCAGTTTTAACAGCCTGCTCAATTGTTACCACTCCCTATAAAGTTACGAAAATGGCAGTAAAAGGAAGCATACGAACTGTAAAGGGAGCTTATGAACTCACTGCCGGGACCACAAAGCTGATTTACAAAGTAGGTGAATTTACCTTTGTGGTTGTGCGTGCCCCTATGAACTGGCCCTTAACGAGTGATCATATTGAAACGATTGATGGACTTCCTGTCAAAGAAGCTATACGTCAGGGTCGTGTAAAGAACTCTCCGTATACTGTTAAGGGAAAAAGGTACTATCCTATGTCGGTCTCAAAGGCCAGAAAATACAAAAAAGTTGGAATAGCCTCCTGGTATGGGCATGAGACACTCAGGCAAAAAGGAGGCCATATGACAGCAAATGGTGAAAAGTTCAGTCCTTATGCACTTACGGCAGCTCATAAGCATTTGCCATTGCCTACCAATGTGAAAGTAACAAATCTTAGTAACAATCGATCAATAATAGTAAGGGTCAATGACCGGGGACCTTTTCCGAGCTCCAATAATCCAAGCTCCGGCAAGAGAATTATTGATCTTAGTATGGGTGCAGCAAAAAAGCTCGGCTTCTATAAAAAGGGAACCACCAGCGTCAGGGTAGAAGTTGTAAGTTAAGAAAATTTTCATTGTCTTTCAGACTTTTATGGTAATATCTCATTAGGAGGTGAAACCATGAAAATCAGACTAACCTTAACTATATTTGTTTTATTGTTAATTTTCGGAATATCCTTTGCACTGAAAATCCCGGTTCGGCCTGCGCCCAACGGAATTGATTTACCGGAAGGCTATAAAAACTGGAAACTGATCTCTTCATCTCATCGTTCAGACAACAACACAATGCGCGTTATTTTGGGCAATGATAAGGCTATTGAAGCTGCTCGTAGCGGTATGACTAATCCATGGCCGGATGGGGCTGTTATTGCCAAGATTGTCTGGAAAAACAGACAGCTTCAGAAATGGCCCGCAGCCACTGCTCCCGGAGAGTTTGTTCATGCAGAATTTATGTTCAAAGATTCAAAAAAATTTACGAAGACCGGCGGATGGGGTTTTGCACGCTGGACAGGATTAAAGCAAAAACCCTATGGGAAAGATTCATCGTTCGTGCAGGAGTGCTTCGGTTGCCACACACCTGTAAAGGATAATGACTATGTTTTTACACGACCCGCGGTTATTCCCTGAATAGATAATCAGAGTTGATCTCTGTCTGTGTTTGAAACCTACGAAAATAATTCCATTGGTTCGCCGCAGCAGACCAGTTCACCACCGCCTGCCTTTGTAACAAGCACCTCATTTCCACATATCTCACATTTGTATTTTTCCCCTTCTTTTTCAACTGTCATTGCAAATTACCTCCTCATAAATTTTCAGACTGTATCCGGACAGTCAATAACAGGCATCTGCTTTTTCCTTATCTTTGCAGACAGGACAGATACCATAGAATTCTATATAATTTTGGAATATTGTCAAGCAGAAAATTACAGAGGCCAGATTTTATGCTCTAACGCTGAGAGCAGTTCATGAAATGTTTCGGGTTTCAGTGCCGAGATCGGCAAGGCATCAAACCTCATACTGATCGATTCGACCACTTCCCTGTCCACAAGATCCGCCTTATTAAAGACCAGTAATTCAGGCCTGCCTGTCAGCCCAAGGTCAGATAATATCTTCTCCACTGACCTGATCTGCTGTTCAAAGCGGGGATTCGAAATATCTACCACATGTAACAGCAGGTCCGCCTCCGCCAGCTCTTCAAGGGTTGCCTTGAATGCCGTGAAGAGATCTTTAGGCAGGTCACGGATGAACCCGACCGTATCAGTAATTATTACATTCCTCTCTTTCGGGAATCTAAGCCTCCTGCTGGCAGTATCAAGCGTGGCAAACATTCTGTTTTCAACAAAGGTCTTACTGCGAGTTAAATTATTCAGGAGTGTGGATTTCCCCGCATTCGTATACCCGATTATCGATATTATCGGTAAGCCCTGTGCAAGCCTGTGGGCCTTCCTCTGCTTTCTTGCACGCCCCAGTGATTTGAGCTGCTTTTCGAGCAATGCTATTCTTTCCCTGACCCTCCGTCTGTCCACCTCAAGTTTCATCTCTCCGGGCCCCCTGCCCCCTATCCCGCCCATTAATTTTGACATCGCCGTTCCTTTACCTGAAAGTCTCGGAAGCCTGTAGCGAAGCTGGGCAAGCTCAACCTGGACTTTTCCATCCCTGCTGTGCGCGCGCCTCGCAAATATATCGAGAATAAGTTGTGAACGGTCAATAACCTTTATCTCGGTCATGTCGCTGATATCCTTGCCCTGGGACGGATTCAGATCCTGATCAAATATTATGATAGTCGCCCCTTTGTTCATTGCATTGATAACCAGTTCCCTGATTTTCCCTTTCCCCATCAGATATTTCGGGTTCATGTTTTTGGCTCGCTGAAGAACAGTGTCAAGTACTATCACGTTGCTGGACTCGGCAAGTTCCTTAAGCTCTTCCATAGAATCTTCCTGTTCATATCTGGATGCTGTTGATACACTGACAAGTACCGCCCTTTCCCTTTTATCATCAACATCATAACCGGTCTGTTTTTGTTGCAGCTCTTCCTCGATCGAGGAGATAAATATATCAAAGTCTTTAAAGGCATGGTCCATTCCATGAAAAGGCACAGGTCCGTCTATCTCGTGTTTCAAGTTCGAATCCTGTGAGAGAAGGTGAGCAACTGAAACATTATCAGCCTGTCCGTCTTTAAGACCGATAACTACAAGGGCATCGAGCCTCAGAAGAGACAGATCTGTTATGTCATCCTGGTTTATGCTTTCACTCTTAAGATGGGTATGAATCAGTCTGAGCCCCCTGAGTACTTTCCTGCCGAGTGGAAAATTTGTTATCTCCGGAATAAATATACCTTTTGCGTCCCCAACTATTACATGACTTATGTTTCCGCTCCGGTGTACAAGGACACCGACCTGCCTGCTGATCGACAACGAGCATTCAGCCATCATTATTGCAAGATCAGCAGAAAGGATTTTATTCTTTGGGATTCGCCTCCGATAGATCCTCTCGAGCGTTTTCAGGTCAGCCTTTTTAAGGCCGGTTATATTTCCGTAAACAGATGGAATTGATACCTCCGGTTCAGTGTGCTTCAGCCCAGTTACTGCCCATCCCCATATCCACTTTCAGGGGAACTTCAAGTTTTACAGCATGCTCCATCTCTTCTCTTACCAGACGACTCAACACCTCTTTTTCCTTTTCCGGAACTTCAAATAATAGTTCATCATGAACCTGCAGCAGCATTTTTGATTCAAGTTTTTCACGTTCCAGTCTGTTCGAGATATTTATCATGGATATTTTGATTACATCAGCAGCAGAGCCCTGTACCGGAGAGTTAGTAGCAAGTCTTTCTCCAAGCTGCCGAATATTTCTGTTTGAGCTTTTAAGCTCCGGTATAGCCCTCTTCCTGTTAAATATTGTTGCCACATAGCCTGACTTCAATGCATCATTAATAAGTTTGTCCATATAATCCCTGACTTCACTATAACGGGCAAAATAAGTATCTATATATGACTTCGCCTCATCAATGCCTATCTTCAGCTGCTGGCTCAGGCCATATGGACTTATACCATAAATTATGCCGAAATTCACCGTTTTTGCAGTTCGCCTCATATCATCAGTTACAGCGTCATCAGATACCCCAAACAGTTCACAGGCGGTCATGGTATGTATATCTCCATCGTTCTGAAACACCTTGACCAGACTTTTGTCACCGCTCAGGTGTGCAAGTATTCGAAGCTCTATCTGCGAGTAATCCGATGACAGCAGAAGATTGCCCTTTTCAGCAATGAACGCCTCCCTTATCCGTTTGCCCCATTCCCCTCTGATAGGTATATTCTGCAAATTAGGATCTGAACTGGACAGTCTGCCTGTGGCTGTAACTGTCTGGTTAAACGATGTATGAAGCCTGCCAGTTACTTTATTAACAAGCCTTGGCAATGCATCCACATATGTGCTTTTCAGTTTGGAAAGTGTCCTGTATTCGATTATTTCCTGGGGCAGTTCGTGCTCAAGTGCAAGCTGTTCGAGAACATCGACATTTGTTGAATATCCGGTTTTTGTTTTCTTAACAGGCCTCAGACCAAGTCTTTCAAAAAGAATCACCTGGAGCTGTTTAGGCGAATTAATATTGAATTCCTCTCCAGCAATAAAGTAAATTCTTTTTTCAATGCTAAGAAGTTCTTTAGCCATCTTCTTTGAAAAGGACTGCATTAATCCCAGGTCAATCTTAACACCAGCCAACTCCATATCAGCGAGTACCTCTATCAGCGGGATTTCCATATCAGTGAACAATTTATCTACACCCTCTTTTTTTAATTCAGGCTCTAAATGATTTTTTAGACTTAAAGTAACCGCAGCATCTTCACCTGAATATCTTGCAGCCTCATCAACGGTAACTTCACGGAAATCCCTTTTATCCTTTGTTACCACATCTCCGAAAGAGAGTTTTTTTATGCCGAGATATTCCATCGATACATCTGTAAGATTGTGGTTTGGCTTATTTGGATTTAACAGGTACGAAGCGATCATTGTGTCAAAAGTAATGCCCTGCATATCAATACCTTCATTTTTCAGGATTATGAGATCGTATTTAATGTTGTGGCCGATCTTGCGTATCCCCGGATCTTCCAGGATTTCCTTTATTTTTCCAACAACATATTTTTTTGAGAGCTGATCTGGCACATCAGGATATTCATGTGTAATGGGAATATAATATGCCTTATCCGGGGTTACAGATAATGAAATGCCGACGAGATCTGCAGTCATGGGCGATGTAGAAGTTGTTTCAGTATCGATAGAAAGTTCTCCCTTTACGGTCAGGAGAACTGTTTCCAGAACCTTCTTGTCCAATATCGGAATATATTCTGTCTTGTCCTGTTGAGGTGACTTTTTATCAGGAATTAGTCTGATCAAACGGCTAAAGTTGAATTGACGAAAGTGATCACGAAGCTTTTCCCAGTCAGGCTCTACAACCTTCATATCTCCTGTAGATATATCGAGCGGAATATCAGAATGAATTGTAGCAAGCTCAAGGCTCAACTTTATGTTTTCGATATTATCAGCAATAGCCTGTTTCGTCCTTGCATTTTTGATCTGATCCTGATTCCTGATCAGCGTCTCGAGGGTTCCGAATTCCTTAAGCAACTTTACAGCGGTTTTTGCACCTATACCCGGCACACCCGGTATGTTGTCAGATGCATCCCCCATAAGCGCTATGATTTCAGGAAATTGAGACGGCCCTACTCCAAAGCGCTCAATGACATCCTTTTCTTCCGTAATCTTTTCTTTCATCGAGTCATATAGCCTGACACGAGGGCTCACAGATTGGCACATGTCCTTATCCCCGGTAACAATATAGACATCCAGTTTTTCCTTCTCCGCATTTTTCGCCAGTGTACCAAGGAGGTCATCAGCTTCATAGCCAGGCATCTCTATTGTCTTTATCCTGAACGCATCGATTATCTCTTTTATATGAGGAATCTGGGACTTAAGCTCGTCAGGCATACCCGGTCTGTGCGCCTTGTATTCTTCATACATCTCATGCCTGTGTGTCGGGCCCGGCGAATCAAACACAATAGCAAAATAATCCGGCTTCTTCTCCTTCATAATTTTGATTATCATATTCGTAAAACCAAAAATCGCATTTGTAGGCATCCCGTCTGAAGATGAAAGCCCTCTGATTGCGTAAAAAGCCCGGTAATAATAAGCGTTGCCGTCTATGAGGTAAAGTGTAGGCATAGAATGTTTTTAGATTATCAACTTTTCATTATACAAAAGAAAGGGGTTTATTTATCTGAGCTCTGGCCATCTCAGTTCCCAGGGATTTTTATATCGCTTCACCGCGAATAGCGTATAGTGTCGTGTCTACGAGCTTCCTTGCTTTGTGAATAATCGTTAAGCCTTGCAAACCACTACGAAAATTTGTAAGATGTATGGACTTCTTTAGGGGAAAGGCTGATGAAAATCCTGATAAGTCCACATACACTTGAAAGAGCTATGGAATGCGGTGCAAGTAAAGATGAAATAAAAGATGTTATTCACACCGGTTTTGATATTCCAGTAAAAAAACATCGAAGAGGCAAGGCAAAAGTCTATAACTATAATCAAAAACGGCTGAATACATTCTATGAACAAAAGAAGATCGAAGTGATTTATACTATTAAAGATGATACAATAATAACAGTAACCGTCTATGTATATTACGGCAGATGGAAGGAGCAGCAATGAAAGTAACCTATGACGACAAATCAGACCTCCTTTATATCCGTTTAGACGAAAGCACACAGGATGTTATGAATAAACGTGTGGATGATGATGTTGTTCTTGATATCGGAAAAGGTGATAAAATTGTCGGGATTGAAATCCTCGAAGCATCTACTCATGTTGATCTCAGCAAACTCCTGCCGATTCAACATGAAGGGATCAAAGTCTCAGCTTAATTGCAAGTTTTAACCTTCTTACCTTTCCACTTCCGCTATTAGATAAAGAACAACGCCCAATTGGTTAATCATTTTTTAAAAATAAGACAATTCAAATGAAAGGGATTTGGTGTGAGGTCTTGAATTTTACTTCTCTCTATTGTGATATTAAATCAATTTTCAGATGGCAAGATTATTTCCTAAACTCCTTATCTTTGGTAAATTGAATCGGCTTGTGAATTATAGACTAAAAGCTGCACTTCACTATTTGTTTTTTTCGATGAAGATTTGAAACGGTAATCGTTGGATATTGTTCCTGTCAGACTTAAAGGTTCTA
>Ga0164320_10000725_pt1 | contig 11291 bp, 8 predicted proteins | sample GuaBasSediGuay11_FD_113736 | JGI IMG/M metagenome (GOLD analysis project Ga0164320, IMG submission 113736) | Subseafloor sediment microbial communities from Guaymas Basin, Gulf of California, Mexico - Guay11, Core 4567-28, 0-3 cm | ecosystem: Environmental > Aquatic > Marine > Hydrothermal vents...
CGCGTAAACCCAAATCAAGCTGCAATATTTGATGTGCAAAATGTTGAAACCACTGCAAGTGGTCGATTGGGCGAATGGATACAACTTGGCGGGGCTACTCAACATTTCAATGATGATTCAAAAAGAAACCTGATAAGCACAAAACGACGTGGGGAAGAACAGCGCACGGTTTTGATCAAAGTAGAAGAGATTAAATAAGGGAACTTTATCTCTTATTAACTCCTTAGACCATTCAGATTATTAAATTATTTTTATACCTTTGTTTTCGCTTCAGGTAGCGACATCCTTAATATTTAAAAAAGAAGAACGTCAAAATTCGCTCCTCAACTCTGTCTCCTGATTGACGCGAAGCAAATCCTTTAGGGCGTTCTACCTCGGCCGTTGTTCCAGACACGGCTCTACCTCCTCCATCCTTGGAGTCGTCCTGCGTCCATGCAGTCGTGTGCATACCCATAATGGGTTTTATCCAATACACCTGCAGTCGTACATCCATGTATGCAACCGGGATTCCTGATTATTCGGTTAAAACCTTTATTCTTTCGTTATCTTGGCATCTTCCAGAATAACCGCATAAAAATAGCCATAACCAAAATCTTTATCCAGTTCTAGTTTGCCTTCGATGATAACAATATCATTGATTGCAACCGTACTATTGGTGGTGACAGTGAGATCATCAAGAGTGCTGCTGTCCTTGATATGAAGCCAGTTCTTACCCCTTATTTCCGGGGTGAACTTGGTTACCTGTCCACGTATACGTACAGTTTTCCCTTCAAGATCATCTTTCTGACTATAGATTTCGGCGATTGTATTGCCGCCTTCAACTTTATTGATTCCTTCGTCGGGTTGCGATGTCTGTTCCTGTTTGATTTCATCATTTGGTGAAGTAATTTCTGCAGGTTCGCTTGCTGGGGTTTCTTTATCGGTAAAAAAACGGTCTATGAAAGAGACTATCTGACTATAGATTTCGGCGATTGTATTGCCGCCTTCAACTTTATTGATTGCTTCGACGGGTTGCGATGTCTGTTCCTGTTTGATTTCATCATATGATGAAGTAATTTCTGCAGGTTCGCTTGCTGGGGTTTCTTTTTCGGTAATAAAACGGTCTATAAAATAGATTTTAGAAAAATCACGCCCTAAAGATTTACTGTGAAAGTTATTCATAGGCATCTGTGTTGTAAATGCAACCATGTCACCAATTTTTAGCGGGGCTGTAGGCCCTGCGGCCCAGACTTTCTTCTCCCCGGTGTCAACCTCGGCATAGGTGTAACCTTTAACTTCAAGAATTTCCGTTACCTTTCCATGTATATTGTTTGGGTCAGTATTCTGTCCGGCGTAGGCTGAATTTATTATGCCTGGATTGAGCAGGCCGAAAGAAAAACAGACAAGCAGCATTACTAATAGATTGGTGCGCTGTATCATAATGAAATTACTCTCGAATTAATTATTAAATAAGTGGTTAATACAATATCAGGGAATTCATGATTACTGGTAGTTATTTATGCTGTGGATTTATAAAGCTGACAGTATGTTATTGGGAATCCACATTATTTGTGTATATTTCCCCCTTATGCCTTGCCATGGAAGCGATATTGATATTAATTATGATTCCTGAAAATAATTTTCGCGTGATCTCCCAAGGGCTGATAAAATAGCCCCCTCTATTTCCTTCACCCAATAAAACCAATACGTTGATGTTAATACTGCAAGGCTGTAATGCACTTTCCGATTTTCGTGTTAAAAAACTGCTCCCTGCCTTGCAGTCGAGTGTACCCGAAATCGCCTCGGTTCAGACTCACTATGTCCACTTTTCTGAAACAAATGATGACCTTAATGAACAGGAACAGACACAGCTCGATACCCTGCTGAAATACGGTTCTTCTGTTGATATTAAAAACCATCATTCAACAAAACTGGTCGTCATTCCAAGACCGGGCACAATCTCACCCTGGTCCAGTAAGGCAACCGATATTGTTCACAATTCGGGACTAAATAAAATCACCCGTATTGAACGTGGACTGGCCTACTTGTTTGAATTATCTGATAGCAACCGTCTTACAGATGAACAAATAGAAAGCATACTGCCCTTGCTCCATGATCGAATGACAGAAATTGTTATTCGGGAAGACAAAGAAGCCAACATATTATTCTCAACAGCAGAACCCGCTGCACTAAACCAGGTAGATATCCTGGCTGGTGGAAAATCAGCATTGGAAAAAGCCAATTCCGAATTAGGTCTGGCATTATCAGAAGAAGAAATTAATTATTTATTCGCATCATTTGAAAAACTGGGTCGTAACCCAACGGATGTCGAATTAATGATGTTTGCACAGGCCAACTCTGAACATTGTCGACACAAGATCTTTAATGCCGAATGGACTATAGATAATGTTAAGCAAGAACATTCCTTGTTTAATATGATTAGACATACCCACGAAGCAAGCCCGGGGAATGTACTTTCTGCCTACCATGATAATGCCGCAGTTATGGAAGGCTTCAATGGCGCACGATTTTTTACTGATCCAGATAATCATCAATATAAATATCAAGATGAAGATATTCATATCTTGATGAAGGTCGAGACGCATAATCATCCTACTGCAATATCCCCCTACCCTGGTGCTGCAACAGGTTCAGGCGGTGAAATAAGAGATGAAGCAGCAACAGGTCGCGGTGCAAAACCCAAGGCAGGTTTAACTGGCTTTGCAGTTTCGAACCTCAAGATTCCGGGATTTGAACAAGCATGGGAGCATGACAACGGCAAACCTGATCGAATCGTATCGCCACTAGAGATAATGCTCGACGGTCCGATAGGCGCTGCTTCCTATAATAATGAATTTGGTCGCCCAGCCTTATGTGGCTACTTCCGCACTTATGAACAGTTGGGATCCGATTCTGTTATTCGTGGTTATCATAAACCGATCATGCTTGCCGGTGGCTATGGCATGATTCGCGAAACAGATATTCAAAAACAAGATATACCGAATGGTGCAAAATTAATTGTATTAGGTGGCCCTGCAATGCTGATCGGACTGGGTGGTGGTGCAGCATCATCGATGGCATCTGGGATCAGCGATGCCGCACTCGACTTTGCTTCGGTACAACGTGATAACGCAGAAATGCAACGTCGATGCCAGGAGGTGATAGATCGGTGTTGGTCACAGGGTGAAAACAATCCGATTATCAGTATTCACGATGTTGGTGCAGGTGGTCTTTCAAATGCAATGCCTGAACTCGTTAGCGCCAGTGAACGAGGAGCACAACTTGAATTACGTGAGATTCCTAATGATGAACCAGGAATGTCTCCGATGGGGGTTTGGTGTAATGAATCTCAAGAACGATATGTGCTTGCAATCAATCCTGAACATCTCGATCAATTTATTCAACTTTGCCAAAGAGAACGTGCGCCCTATGCTGTTCTGGGAGATGCAACTGAAAACGAACAGTTAATTTTAAACGATTCATACTTTAATAATCAGGCGATAGACATCCCGATGTCTGTATTACTTGGAAAAATACCAAGTATAAAACGCAATGCTACTAGTGAGCCATTTCAACTTACCGGCTTTGATACATCCTCATTAGAGTTGGAAGAAACAATCGATAGGGTTCTGCAACTACCAACAGTAGCCAGTAAGAGCTTTTTAATCACGATTGGCGATCGTTCCATCTCAGGTTTGGTCGTTCGTGATCAAATGGTTGGCCCCTGGCAAGTCCCTGTAGCAGATTGTGCCGTCACCAGTTCATCATATTATGAGTATATTGGTGAAGCGATGGCGTTGGGAGAACGTACCCCGATCGCTTTAATCAATGCGCCGGCTTCAGGTCGAATGGCGATTGCAGAAGCAATCATGAATATATCAGCAGCGCGAATTCTTAAACTCAATGATATCGCCCTTTCGGCGAACTGGATGGCTGCTTGCGGCGAACCCGATCAGGATGCGCAGTTGTATGCGACTGTGTCTGCCGTTAGTCAGCTATGTAAAGAATTAAGCATAGCCATTCCCGTGGGTAAAGATTCATTATCAATGAATACAGTATGGAACGATACGCAACAAGAGAAAAAGGTAACATCACCTTTGTCCCTAAACATCACTGCCTTTGCACGGGTTGCCGATGTAAGACAATCACTCACACCTCAATTGCTTCACGATGATGAATCAATTCTACTATTTGTAGATTTGGCAAATGGAAAGGAACGACTTGGTGGCTCGGCCTTGTGCCAAGTCTATGAACAAATCGGTAATGAAACACCGGATCTGGAAGATTCAAAACTACTAACCGGATTCTTTCAAGCCTTACAGATACTCAATGAATCTGGATTTATACTTGCGTACCATGACCGTTCTGATGGTGGGCTGTTTGTTACATTAAGTGAAATGGCATTTGCGGGACATACGGGCATTGATATCGATCTTACACATTCTGAAAACATTATTGCAGGCTTGTTTAATGAAGAACTCGGTGCTGTTATTCAAATAAAAAACGAACTTGAAACAAGTGTAAGGCAAACATTTATTAATTCTGGTATTAATGAAGAAGCCATTCACAATATAGGCACGCTTAATAATGAGTATTCATTTAAGCTCAAACATAAGAATGTTGATGTATTTAACAATGCAATAGATGAGTTGCATCGAAAATGGTCCGCGACCAGTTATAAAATTCAAACGCTTCGCGATAACCCTGAATGTGCTGAGCAAGAATATAATCAAATAACTGATGAGAATGATCCAGGACTATTTCTCGACACATCATTCATGTTTGATATTAATCCTGTAGCTTCAATAAACACAGATGCAAAACCAAAGATGGCCATCCTCAGGGAACAAGGCGTTAATGGGCAACTTGAAATGGCTGCTGCATTTGATCGAGCCGGGTTTGAGTGTATTGATGTACACATGCAGGATCTCATTGAAGATCGGGTTAATCTGAATTCATTTAATGGACTGGTTGCTTGCGGTGGTTTTTCTTATGGCGATGTACTTGGTGCTGGTGGCGGCTGGGCAAAAACCATTTTATACAATGACAAGCTTAGCAAGATGTTTGAAATGTTTTTCAACCGCACAGATACTATTGCATTGGGTGTATGCAACGGTTGCCAAATGATGTCACAACTTCGTGCGTTGATTCCAGGTGCATCTGCGTGGCCTGACTTTTTACGTAATCAATCAGAACAATTTGAAGCACGGCTGGTAATGGTAGAAGTAATGGAATCACCTTCCGTATTATTTAGAGGCATGGATGGTTCCAAAATCCCGGTTGTGGTCGCGCATGGTGAAGGACGTGTTACAACTTCATCTACTGAGATACTATCAAGTGCCACAATGCGATATGTTGATAATACAGGTAACCCGACTGACACATACCCTCTAAATCCTAATGGCTCAGTAAATGGTCTTACCGGATTCACCAATGATGATGGTCGCATTACTATAATGATGCCTCACCCGGAACGAATCTTTTTAAGCAAACAATTTTCTTACTTACCTTCACAATGGAATAATGAGTATAGCCCGTGGATGAAGCTATTCATCAATGCAAGATCATGGTTGAACTGATTTAGTCAATTAACCTTAAATTCATGCAACAACCTGATGCAATATCAGGTGAATTATCTAACTTAACTGACATTATTTCAGTCATCAGTTAATATCAGACAATTTTAATCGTGCAGATTGCACAATGAAAAAATCATCACATATTTCAGACGAGGACATTGCTCTGTTCCGAAAAACGGTTGGAGACATAAAACCGTTGAAACAGGAGAGTATTGTCTTAGACAAACCCAAACCATCTCCACACCCTTCTAAAACAGAAGCAGATAATCTTGCCGTTATTGATGAAATGATCGATAACGAATATGACACTGGGTTACTGGAAAGAGGTGATGAACTACTTTATGCGCGTCCTGGTGTTCAGAGACAAACAATAAGAAAATTACGTCGAGGCAAATACAAAATAGAAGCGGAACTGGATTTGCATGGCATGACAGTCGACATAGCAAGAGTTGCACTATCTGATTTCCTAAATCTATGCTCATCTCATTCTCAACGTTGTGTCCGGATTATTCATGGCAAAGGACTAGGCTCAGAAAATAAACAAGCTGTACTGAAAAATAAGCTAAACCAATGGTTGCAAAAAAGAGACAACGTTCTTGTGTTTTGCTCAGCAAGGCCTGCTGATGGTGGTACCGGTGCGATATATCTGTTATTAAAACGAAAATGATTAGCTATACTTGGGACTGGAATTTATATAAATAATAATAAAAATTAAGAAAGGAGTCATATCATTGCTTCTAAATAATGTTGTCAAAAATACGACTAATTCAACTATTTTTATAGTAGATGATGAGTCTATTAGCCGCGCATTATTTACCAAAACTGTCGAAAATATTGGTCCCGATATAAATGTGAAAGCTTTCAAGAGTGCCCCCGCAGCACTTGCTGCAGCAGAAACAATCTCTCCCGATTTGGTAATTACTGATTATAAAATGCCCGTCATGAATGGGATTAAATATATCAGGTCTGAACAAGGGAAACATTTTGATCCAGTTTGTGTAAATGCATTACTTGATAAACTGGAATACATAAAAAGTAAAAATTACAAATAACATGGATGAGCTTGAATAAAACAATGGAGGTACTTATAAAAAATAAAATTATAAATCTATTCAAAGATCGCCCAGACAGTGAACTTGAGCAAAGTCTGATAAGGATAATAATTCTTTTCTTACTAACTGGCTATTTTTACTATTTCAGGGAATCAATCGAACAATTTACACATCTTCTTATTGCTAGTTCTATAGCTATAACCATAGCTTCAATATTTTTTATTATCACCAGCTTGTCCAATAATATATCAGTACTGCGTAGGATTCTCACAATGCTCCTGGATATGGGCACGCTTACGTACATGATATATCTATCTGATGATGTCGGGGCACCATTAATTTTTATATACCTATGGATAACTTTCGGTAATGGCTTTCGGTTCGGTAATAAATATCTCATAACAAGTGCATTGTTGAGTATTATTGGTTTTAGTATTGTGATGATTCATAACGAATACTGGCAGGAAACTACAAACTTAGGCTACGGGATATTATTTGCTATAATTACGCTATCACTCTATGTGTCATTCCTCATTTCCAAACTACATGCCGCAGTAAATGATGCTAAAGCTGCAAATGATGCAAAAAGCAACTTTCTTGCAAACATGAGTCACGAAATTCGTACCCCACTTAATGGTGTCATAGGCATGAGCGCGTTACTCTCTACTACTCAACTAAGTCCTACACAAAAGGATTATTCTTCAACTATTAATGCTTCTGCAAAAACATTGCTTGCATTAATTAATGATATTCTTGATATCTCAAAAATTGAAGCTGGTAAAGTTACTATTGAAATAGTTGATTTCGATTTACATTCACTTATTAACTCAACTGTTCTGATGCTCGCACCGCAAACGAAAGAAAAGAAACTGGATTATAATGTCCATATTTCTCCAGAAATCCCTTTTCTGTTACGTGGAGATGAGCAACATTTAAAACAGATCATAATAAACCTTATCAGTAATGCCATTAAGTTTACGAAAGAAGGCTATATCGATATACATGCCTCCCTCATATCATCATCACACAATAAGGTTACATTAAGGTTTGAGGTTATTGATTCAGGCATAGGAATTACCGAAGAAGCAAAGCCGAAGCTTTTTGATAAATTTACTCAGGCGGACGAATCTACTACCCGTAACTTCGGCGGGACGGGGCTTGGAATGGCCATTGCAAAACAACTTGTTGAATCAATGGATGGTAAGATTGATTTTTCAAGTACACAGGGCAAAGGATCAACATTCTGGTTTGAAATGGAATTTGACCAACAAGATGTACTATCAGAAGAAAAGCATTCCCTTGCTAATTTTAGTAGCACTCGAGTTCTTATCATCAGCCCCATTAAAAACATGCATCAATCTATTGAGAGTCAATTATCATTATGGCCAATATCTTATGATTTTTCTGATCATGCTCATGATGCGATTGATATGATTGTGTCTGCTGACAATTCCAGCAAACCATTTAATGTAGTCTTTGTTTTCCAGAAAAATCTGGATACTGATCCAGTAAAGTTTATTAATCAAATAAAGAACAAATCAAAATATAATAGCCCTGCATTCATACTCATTAATGATGAACAATTACCATTATCTACCAAGACTCAATTATTTCATTCTGGTTATTCTTCTATAATTAATAGCAAACTTGATAGAACCACCCTTTTCAGAGTATTACATTCTGCGGTTGCCGGTATTAATACAATAACATCCAGCAATAATATTCAAATATCAGATGAAAGAGAAATATATGGATCTACACTAAGCTTAAATATACTGGTAGGTGAAGATAATGAAACCAATCAAAAAGTAATTAAAAGCATACTTGAATATGGTAATCATAAAGTCACTTTAGCTGGTGATGGCGAGGAGGTATTAAATCTCCTGGAAGAAAATACATTTGACTTTATTATTCTTGATATGCAAATGCCTGTAATGGGAGGAATAGAAGCTGCAAAAATATTCCGTTTCATGTTCCCTGACAAAAAAGATATCCCCATATTGATGTTAACCGCAAATGCAACAACAGAAGCAATAGAAGCATGTAAACAAGCCAAATTTGACGCCTACTTAACCAAACCAGTGGAGCCAGAAAAATTACTCAAGACGATAGCTTCACTTGTTGTCAATAAAAACTCTAATACTTTGATTAACGAAAACTCAACCTTGAATGTTGTTAATATAACCGACCCGGATAACTTACCACTTGTTGATAAAAATCCTCTGGATTCTCTATTTTTAATGGCGAAAAAGAATGATTTCATGAAAAAATTAATTGATTGTTACATTAGTGATGCAATCACCACTATAGAAAAATTGACGGTATTAATTAATAATAACGAATATCAAAACATATCAGATCTTATCCACGCCCTTGATGGGAGTTCGCGATCTATTGGAGCACGAAAATTATCAAGATCTGCAATTAAACTTTCCAGACAAATACAAACAGGAGATCAATTTATGGCAAAAGAGAATTTAGAACAACTAAAAATAATTTTTGAAGATACACGTATCGAACTTTATACATTTCTTAAAGAACGTTCCTCAATAAATTCACAACATAAAACCTGACAGACTTCCTTGTCTATTAATCATCATCCCTAAACTATCTATTAGCATAACTTCTGCTTTTATAAGGTCTTGCGATTATAATAGAACCAAGAACACCTGAACTTTATGCCATAGCCATTATTGGTTTTACGTTATCATAAGAATTCATTCTGTATTGAGCTCTTACGAGACGTTCCATAACTCTCAAATCTTTGGATTCAAGCTTCATCGCAGTATCCACCCAGACTTCGCATACACTCATCAGCTCATCATGTGTTATTGGCTGACATATCTGTCGAACTTTCTGCAACCCTGTTTGACTATTCAAATGGCGTTTATGTTTATCAATATAATTATATATTGCATTTTCACCTTCACCATCCTCAGCCAGAATATCTACAACTCCCATTTCATATAGCTCTTCTGCCCCATAGACATTACCGCTCATAATCATCTTTTCAACTTGAACGGCAGGCAATCTTCTTAAAAGAAAATGATAGGCTCCCATACCTGGAAATAAATTAAAGAGCACTTCCGGTAGACCCAGTTTTGAATTGCGTTCAGCTACCAAAATACTACTGGACAAAGCAGATTCAAAACCACCACCCAATGCCTGGCCTCGAACAAGTGAGATCGTTGTCACAGTTGAATTGAAATCATTTGCTGTTGGAATCAATACATCAATACACAACTTTGCATAATCATATAATGAACTACGATCATGTGTTTTTATACATTTTAAAAATAACTCAAGATCACCACCAAGGTTATATGGCCTTTGATCTTCTGATGTAAGTACTTGATAACGTATATTCTGTGGTTCATGTTCCAGATAATAAGTTCCACCATTACTCAACAATGATTCATGTTGAGCACGCATATCTTTAAGCAAATCTATTGAAAAACATTGTCTGCCTTTAGGATTCATATATAGCCATAGAATTTCTCTATCTTGATCATATCGTTGACGCAAATTACAATAATTAGGTGATTTATGTTTTATTACAGGATGTACTTTTACATCGAAGTTTTCTATATATTTGAATGAAGCTTCAGTACCGCATTGCATGGTATTCATTTAAGTTTCTCCTTCATTATATTATTGAACGACTTTCATCAATAGACTACGAGAACGAAGATACAAGGGAACTATCCACATACACCGACTCCAATCGCATGACGATGCGTCAAAGTTAAAAGAGAAAAATGAAAAAAGAAAGGGGAAAAATCTGACTTACAAGCTGGTATTTAATAAAACAACAGCATAGACGGCTATACCTTCACCACGACCGATGAAACCCATTTTTTCAGTAGTAGAGGCCTTGATATTTATATTTGTAATAGTTACATCTAGATCAGCAGAGAGATGTTCTTTCATTGAGGAAATATGAGCAGCCATTTTTGGTGCTTGTGCCAAAATAGTTATGTCTGCATTACCCAACACATGATTATTTTTTTTCATTAAATCAAAAACTTGCCTTAACAAAATTCGGCTATCGATATTTGTTAATTCCGGATCGGTATCGGGAAAATGGTTTCCAATATCGCCTAAACACATAGCACCAAGTATGGCATCGCATAATGCATGTATGACAGCATCGGCATCCGAATGCCCTTCCAGACCTTTTTCGTATGGAATATTAACACCACCTAATATTAACGGCCGGTCTTTTACAAGACGATGAGCATCATATCCATGTCCAATTCGCATTTTTTTATGTCATCCTTTTAAGGTACATTTCCATATACATTAGATCATCCTTATGAGTTATTTTTATGTTTTCTTGGTGTCCTTGAACAAGCACTGGATTATAGCCACAGTGTTCCATTGCCATCGCTTCATCTGTTACAACGATATTATTATTCAAAACTTGTTCTATAGCAGACATAAGTTTCCCATATCTAAACATCTGTGGTGTTTGTGCATGCCAAAGCGATTCTCGTTCTACTGTATTTTCTATTTCACCAGCAATATTTGCTCTCTTCATTGTATCTCGGCAAGGTAAAGCCAATATTCCACCAACATCGTGTGTCCGCAAGTTAATCATGAGGCGATCAATGGCCGATTGATTTAAACAAGGTCTGGCAGCATCATGAACTAAAACCCAATCATTCTCTCCTGCCTTATC
>Ga0164320_10000727_pt1 | contig 11286 bp, 12 predicted proteins | sample GuaBasSediGuay11_FD_113736 | JGI IMG/M metagenome (GOLD analysis project Ga0164320, IMG submission 113736) | Subseafloor sediment microbial communities from Guaymas Basin, Gulf of California, Mexico - Guay11, Core 4567-28, 0-3 cm | ecosystem: Environmental > Aquatic > Marine > Hydrothermal...
AATCTATGAAAGCCTGCCGTACCTGTACATGCTTGCCGGTGCGATGTCGCTGGCTGCGTCGATGTACATCAATCACGGCTACTGGCCGACGATTTGCTTCGTGACCGGGGTGATCTGCCTGGTTGCAGGATTAGCGGTATTGCTGAAGCGTCGTGACTATCGTGTCACCGACAAGCGTGTCGGGCAGCGCCCGGATCGCTGAGAGTCTATTCGCCGACTTCCGAAGCCTCGTCGTCGCCATCGACGTCATCTGAAATATCTTCCTCGTTCGCCGATTCTCTTTGACGCAAATCGGTGTAGACGAGTTCGTGGACACCGAGTGTCACGACGTCGCCGTCGTTCAGCCGTTGCTTCTTGACCTGCTTCTCGCCGAAAAATACGCCATTGGTGCTATTCAAGTCCTCGATCGTGCAACCGTTCTCATCGCTGACAAGCTGCGCGTGATGTCGGCTGACGAATTTGCTCTTTATGTAGATCTCGTTGTCTGGTGAGCGTCCGACGATGATGCGTCCGGCGGGGAACGTCTTTACCGAGATGCACTCACCATTGGTACGCACCTCGATCTGCGAGACATTGCCGTGGTGACTGAGGCGCTCGGTAATCTGCTGCATCTTTTTGTACCGGCCTGTGGTGCTCTCGTGTTCTTTCCAGTTGAGCTCGGTAACCGCTGACATGATGTCATCACCACTTACCGTGGGCTTCTCATCTGCGAATGAACACAACAACGCCGTGTCGCATAAGGTGTTAATCAGGCGTGGTACACCACCCGAGTAACGTTGAATAATGTCGAAGGCGTCTTCTTCAAACAGTTCGCCATCGCCGCGGCCGGCGACGGCCAGGCGATGATTGATATATTCGCGCATTTCGCGGCTGTCGAGCGGCCCGATGTGAAACCGTAGCCGGACACGTTGCACAAGCTGCTCAAGGCCCGGCGAATCGAGCGTGTCCTTGAGCTCCGGCTGGCCGGCGAGAATGATGCGCAGCATCTTTTCTTTATGCATTTCGATTCCTGACATCAGACGAATTTCCTCGAGCACCCTGTGCATGAGGTTCTGCGCTTCGTCAACGATCAGTACTACTTTCTTGCCGTTGGAATATTGCTCAATGAGGAACATGTTGAGCATGTCGAGCAGCTCGACTTTGCGCTTGTCGAATGGTTTGAAGCCGAATTCAGTGAGCACGGCCTGAAGGAACTGCGTCGGTGTGAGCTGCGTCTGCGATACGACCGCATAGACGACGTCGTCGTCCAGCTCGTCGAGAAATGACTGCAACAGTGTCGTCTTGCCGGAGCCGATTTCACCCGTAATGACGACAAAGCCATCCGCGAGCCATATGGTTGACTCCATATAGGCTTTGGCCCGGGCATGCTGCTTGCTCCAGTACAGGAAATCCGGGTCGGGAGTCAGCCGAAACGGCTGTTCCCGCAAATTGAAGTGTTCCAGGTAAGGCATATGGTGTTCTTTCGACTCAGTTTACCCGCTTTTTCGGGACTCCGGCTATATCGTGGTTCCGTACATGCTGGTGAATTACGTCACAGATCGGCTTATGCGCTCGATCAGCGTGTCGCGGCACTCGGCTGAGTCGGCCACCACGGTGATATGACCGAGTTTGCGACCCGGCCGGGCAGATTTTCCGTATTCGTGCAATGCGCCGTCATCCAGCTCTCGGGCCGCATCCGGAATGTGCCCGATCAGGTTAATCATACCGGCATGACCCACCGTCGCGGTTGACCCTGGCGTGGCATTGGTCACGGCCAGGATGTGATTCGAGAACTGACTGGTCTCGGCACCCTCGATCGTCCAGTGCCCCGAGTTGTGAACGCGAGGTGCGAATTCATTGGCCAGCAGCTCGTCGCCGACGACGAACAGCTCAAGAGCAAGAACGCCGACATAATCGAGAGACTCAAGCAGTGCACGCAAATAGATTGTGGCGCTGTGGGTTAACGATTCGTCAGTGACCGGCGCGCGTGACACGCGCAGGATTCCAGCGGCATGCTCATTGTGTGTCAGGCAATAGGTTGCGATGTCACCGTTTGCGCTGCGCACGCCGATCGCTGAGACTTCGTAGTCGAAATTGACCCATTGCTCGGCAATTAACATCTTCCCGCCGAGCTCTTGCCACGCCGCGCCGACCTGCTCCTCGTCCTGTAGAACGAATTGCCCCCTGCCGTCATAGCCCATGCGCCGGGTCTTGATGACGAGTGGCAAACCGATCGATTCGACGGCCTGCCTCAGGTCATCTACCGAGTCTATCGGATGATATTTCGGAAGCGGTATGTCGAGGTGCTCGAACAGTTGCTTCTCGGTCAGCCGGTCCTGGGAGAGGCGCAGGGCATCGTATGGCGGGTAAACGGGCACCTTGTCAGTGATATCTTGCAGCGCTTCGACGGGGACGTTCTCGAATTCGTACGTCAGGACATCACATTTTTCAGCCAGGATGGACAATGCAACGCGATCATCGAACGCTGCCTGAATTACCGGGCCTGCCTTGGCGGCGGGTGGCGCATCGGACGGATCCAGGAAGTAGCATTCATGCCCGAGCTCGCGGGCTGCATATCCGAGCATCTGGCCGAGTTGCCCGGCGCCTACAATGCCGATCCGCATACTTAGCTTCTTGGGTCGGGGTCGGAGAGAACCTTGTTGGTCTGGTTCTGTCGAAATTGATCAAGCGCGCTGGCGACGGCTTCGTCATTGTTGGCAACAATGGCAGCTGCGAGCAGCGCGGCGTTTGTGGCACCGGCTTTGCCGATTGCCATTGTGCCGACCGGGATACCGGCGGGCATTTGAGCAATCGATAGCAGTGAATCCATTCCATTTAACGCCTTCGATTGCACCGGTACGCCGAGGACCGGCACACGTGTCTTCGCGGCCGCCATACCCGGCAGATGGGCGGCACCGCCGGCGCCTGCAATGATGACCTGCAGGCCGCGTTCGACAGCGGACTCCGCATACTCAAACAGCAGATCGGGCGTGCGGTGTGCAGAAACAACCGTCACTTCGTAATGCACGCCAAGCGTGTCGAGCATGGCACTCGCGTGCTGCATCGTCTCCCAGTCGGACCGGGAGCCCATGATGATTCCAACTTTGATACTCATCTAGCGAATTTTACCCAGAATCTCGTGAATACGCCGGAAAATCTTGCGCCGCACGGTTTTCTCGTCCTTCTCAGTGAACGCGACGTCGAGCTCGGCGAGTAGTGATCGTAAACCCGGGTCCGGGCTGCCCGTCTCTGCGGCGAAGGCATCGAGCGCCCCGACTCCCTCTCGAATGAGCCGGTCCCGCCACTTCTCGGCGCGTGCGAATATTTGTTTGTCGCGCGCGTCGTCAGCACGCAATTCGACAAGCGCGCTACGTATCTGCTCCGGGTCGAGGTCACGCATCAGTTTGCCGATGAGTTGTTTTTGTCGCCGCAACGCGCCGTGCGCCTTCATGCTCCTCGCATTCTTAACGGCATCGCATAGGCGCTCATCGAGCGCCAGTGATGCGAGCTCGGCGTCGCCGAGTGAGATGAGCTGCTCGCCGAGTGATTGCAACTCTTGCTGCTCGCGTTTTCTCGCGCTTTTGCTGGGCTTTGATTCGGTCACCGGATAAGCTTACCTCATGGGACGAGAGGAACTTGAAACCCTTGTGCGCATGGCGCTCGAGGAGGCAAAACAGCGCGGCGTGGATCAGGCCGAAGTAGCAGTTAGCAGTGACACCGGACTGTCCGCGACAGCGCGTATGGGCGACGTGGAGAATCTTGAGTACACGAACGATCGTGGCCTCGGTATCACCGTATTCAAGAACAAGCGCAAAGGCAGCGCGAGTACGACGGACATTCGTCCGGAGTCGATTTGTGAGGCTGTCCAGAAGGCCTGCACATTCGCCGACTGCACGGAACAGGACCCACACTCCGGCCTCGCTGACGCGGACATGATGTGCACGGATCCGCAGGATCTGGATCTCGATTTCGCTTGGCCGATTGAAGCGGCCGATGCCATTGACATGGCGATCGCCTGCGAAGGCGCTGGCCTCAAGTTCGACAAGCGGATTGATAACTCGGAAGGCGCGACCGTTTCGACCAATCGTGGCACGCGAGCCTACGGCAACACGCACGGCTTTATCGGCAGTCTCTCCAAGTCGAGTCACAGCATCAGCTGCGTTGTGCTCGGCAGCCAGGACGGTGAAATGCAGCGCGACTACTACTACAGCGCAGCGCGAGATGCGGCGGACCTCGAGGACGCGAAGTTCATTGGCGAAACTGCGGCAAAACGCACGATTGGTCGCCTGGGCGCACGGAAAATCAAGACGACGAAGGCGCCCGTGCTATTCACACCCGAACTGGCGCGGGGTTTTATCGGCCACGCCATCGGGGCGGTTGCCGGTGGCGCCCAGTATCGGCGTGCGACATTTCTCCTCGATGCCGTGGGAGAGACCATTTTCCCGGAGTTTGTCCGTATCGAAGAACGGCCGCATATGCCAAAGGCCATGGCAAGCGCAGCCTACGACGCCGAAGGCGTGGCAACCTACGATCGTGACATCGTCGCCGATGGTGTGTTGCAAGGATATGTGCTGAGCAGCTACTCGGCACGCCGACTCGGTTTGCAGACCACGGCTAACGCTGGCGGTACGCAGAACCTGATCGTGCCTGGCACAGGCGGCGATTTTGAGTCGCTGGTTGCCGAAATGGACACTGGCCTGATCGTTGAGGAACTCATCGGGCATGGCTTGAATGCCGTCACAGGCGATTACTCGCGCGGTGTTGTCGGTCAATGGGTTGAGAACGGTGAGATTCAGTACCCGGTGCACGAGGTCACGATTGCAGGCAATCTGCGTGATCTGTACCAACGCATCGCGGCGATTGGCGTAGATCAGGACATGCGCGGCGGGATTCGCTGCGGCTCATTGCTGGTCAGTGAAATGACGATCGCCGGGAGCTAGTCGCGGCTAAAGCCGCTCCCACAGGGACGAATCAGATTGTATGAGCGGCTTTAGCCGCTCCCACAGGGACGAATCAGATTGTAGGAGCGGCTTTAGCCGCGACTGTCTGGCCCCAGCAAGTCTGACAGCGTTCGATCGCCGACTGTCGACAACACGGCGTCGTCCAGCGTCTTACCAAACTTTTCGATTTCTCCGGACCACTTCGGGTCCCGGTAGGAACCGGTCTCGCCGTGCTCGCGCACGACCGACAGAATGTCCTGCAGACGAATGGCTGCCATGTCTTTGCCGGGTAACAAGAATTCTTTCTCGGTAGCGGCCAGTAAGCCACCTTCTTCAAGTGCTGCCAGAACCGGCGTCAATGTGATCGACGGCATACGCATTTCGTCGCTGATCTCAGCGGCAGTGAGTGACTTTTCCGGATCGCGGAATGCGCGACCAACGTACAGCATGATGTTGAGCGCCAGTCGCTCGCTCATGGCATTCGACAGGCGCGGTTCGCGGCGACCGATGCGAAGGAAGGCCGGGTTCTGAATGTAATAGGCGAGTTGTGCGCCGAAAAGCAGGACAAGCCAGTTCAGGTACAGCCAGATCAGTGTGAAGATCGCGACGGCAAAACCGGCATAGATGGCTTGCTTGCTCGTTGAGAAAACGACTACGGTTGCAAAAATAGCGCTCAGGCTAGCCCAGATGAAGCCGCCGGCCAGGCCACCAATAATCGCGGCTTTAAAGCGCACCTTGGTGTTCGGCATGTACATGTACAGGAACGTAAACACGCCGGTAACCAGCAGGTACGGCGTGAGCTTGTTTGTGGCGACAAGTATCGGGCCCAGCGCTTCGTTAGTGAGAAAGAACTGCACGAGTGTGTTGCTGCGGAGTGATGCGATCATGCCGAGCGCGACCACGATAATGACCGGGCCGATCAGCAGCACGATCATGTATTCGGTCAGGCGGCGGGCGAGGCTGCGACGTTTGGCGACATACCAAACGTAGTTAAAACTCTCCTCCATCTTCTGCACCATGGACACCGCGGTATAGATGAAGAACGCGAGACTGATGCCGCCGAGAACGCCGCCCTTGACGTTGTCGACGAGTTCGATGACCTGGGTGGTAATGTTGGCGCCCTGTTCGCCAAGCGGCTCGAGAAAATCGTAGAGGAACGGTTCGAGCTGATTGTGGACCCCAAAACCCTGCAATACCGAGAAGCTGAATGCGATGAGCGGCACGACGGATAACAGGGTTGTGTAGACGAGGCTCATTGCGCGCAGCGTGATCTGCCCGGAAACCATGTCGCGTATCAGGCCATATCCGTAGCGAAAAACGATGGCCGCTACATGGCCAGGCTTGCCATGTCTGTCAAGCCCGTCGCCCCAGACGAGATTGTCGAATTTTTGCCGAAGTAGCGGAATCATTATTGCGTTAGTCGGTTGTAGGCTTCCTGGTACTTGGCACTGGTTTGTTCGAGCACGTCGATCGGTAAATCCGGGCCCGGCGCTGTCTTATCCCAGTCCAGTGTGTCCAGATAGTCTCGCACGAATTGCTTGTCGAAACTCGGCGGGCTGATACCGGTCTGGTAGCCGTCGACGGGCCAGAAGCGGGATGAGTCCGGCGTGATGACTTCGTCTATCAGATACAGGCCGCCATCGTTGTCGAGACCGAACTCGAATTTCGTGTCAGCGATGATAATGCCGCGACTCAGGGCATATTCTGCGGCGCGTTCGTAGATGGCGATGGACAGATCGCGAACGCGTTCGGCCAGGTCCCGGCCGATCAGGTCAACAACGTCGTCGTAGGAGATGTTCTCGTCGTGTTCGCCGGCTTCGGCCTTGCTGGCGGGTGTGAACATCGTTTCCGGAAGCCGTGCGGCCTGCTCGAGGCCCGGCGGCAGGTCGATGCCGCTCGTCGCACCGGTTTCAAGGTAGTCGCGCCACCCCGAACCGATCAGGTAGCCGCGCACGACGGCTTCGACGGGCAGCGGTTTGAGGCGCTTGACGACCAGCGCACGGTCACGCAGAGGCGCCGCTGTTGCGGAGTTCGGCAAGACGTCGTCTATAGTCAACTCGGTAAGTTGGTTCTCGATGAGATCCGACATCATGTCGAACCAGAACAGGGAGATCTGCGTCAGCACGCGGCCCTTTTCCGGAATAGGGTTCGGCATGATGACGTCGTAGGCTGACAGACGGTCAGTTGTGACGATCAGCAGGTGTTCATCATCGATGCCGTAGATGTCGCGAACCTTGCCACGCGCGACCAAATCGAGGCCGGGTATGTCCGATTCAAACAATGCGACCGAGGAGTTCATGGTCAGGATGCTAACTCCTGCGTTAGCATTACGCCACGATTGACCGGAAGGACCTTTCTTGTACTGGGGAAAAATAATCGGCACATTGATTGGCGCCGCAACCCTGAAGCCCTGGTTTGTGCTTCTTGGCCTGTTGCTCGGCCATCAGTTCGACCGCGGATTCGACGCGCGCTACAAGCGATTTGAACAGGAGGGTGCGTCAATCGGGCGTCTCCCGGAGGAGTACATTCGGCCGCTGTTCCAGACGATCGGCCATCTGGCTAAATGTGACGGCCGCGTCAGTGAACAGGAAATACGTGCGGCGCGTGCGGTCATGCACCGCATCGGGTTGGGCCCGGGCCAGGTGCGTAACGCCATTAGCTGGTTTGATGAAGGCAAGCGCGCCGCATTTCCCCTGACACAGACAGTGCGGCACCTGCGCCGCGTGGCCGCCCGGCGCCCCCAGCTACGCCAGTTATTTGTGCGGCTTGTTCTTGAGGTCGTGCTCGCAAAGGATCGAATGAGCCAGAATGAGCGAGCGCTGATCTGGACGATATGCAATGAGTTCGATATTGGTCGCGTCGAGCTGGCGCAGCTCGAGGCAATGATCCGAGCCCAGAAGGGGTTCAAGCATTCACCGGCAGGTGACGCCGACGCGCAGCGCGTCAAAAAAGCCTATGCAACATTGGGAATCGACCAGTCCGCAACCAATGACGAGGTGATTAAGGCCTACAGGCGCGCCATGAACAAGAGCCATCCGGACAAGATCGCATCTGACAACCCGGGTGATGAGGCTATTGCGGCCGCCGAAAAACGCACTCGCGAGGTGCGGACGGCTTATGAGATGCTAAAGTCTCGTCGATCCATTCGCTAGCAAGGAAACCACCGTGACACCATTGATCGCCCCTTCGATACTTTCCGCTGATTTTGCTCGCCTGGGTGAGGATGTCCGCGCCGTGCTGGATGCCGGCGCCGATATCGTGCATTTCGACGTCATGGACAATCATTTTGTGCCCAATCTGACGATCGGGCCGCTGATTTGCGAGGCGCTGCGCAAGCATGGAATCGAAGCACCCATCGACGTGCACCTGATGGTCGAGCCCGTGGACCGGCTCATCCCTGACTTCGCCAGGGCGGGCGCGAGCTACATCACATTCCACCCCGAGGCGAGCCGGCACATTGACCGCTCGCTGGCGTTGATTCGCGAAGAGGGTTGCAAATCCGGCCTCGTGTTTAACCCGGCGACGCCGCTGCACTGCCTGGAGCACGTCATCGACAAGGTCGACATGGTGCTGCTGATGTCAGTGAACCCGGGGTTTGGTGGCCAGAAGTTCATTCCGTCGGCTCTCGACAAACTTCGCGAAGCACGCAAGATCATCGATGACAGTGGCCGTGAAATTCGCCTCGAGATTGATGGTGGCGTCAAAGTCGACAACATCGGCGAGATAGCCGCAGCGGGTGCCGACACGTTTGTCGCGGGATCCGCCGTTTTTGGCAGTGACGACTACGCTGCGACGATTACCGCCATGCGGGAAGAGATAGCGAAGGCGTCGTAAATTGTAGGAGCGACTTTAGTCGCGACTGAAGTCGCTCCTACGTCCTGATCAGAGGTTGCGGTTCGGCCGCGCCCCGTAAACCACGATTGTCTTGCCACTGGCCGTAACGAGACCCTGTTCCTCGAGGACCTTGAGGACGCGTCCCGCCATTTCACGTGAGCAGCCAACGAGGCGGCTTAATTCCTGGCGACTGACTTTAATCTGCATGCCATCCGGATGCGTCATGGCATCGGGCTCGTTGCAGAGGTCCATGATGGCGTGTGCGACTCGACCGGTGACGTCGACAAATGCGAGATCACCAAGTTTGCGGTTGGTACGGTCGAGGCGCGTGGCGAGCTGTGTGGCGAGTTCGAACACGAGCCCCGGGCTTTCGCTGGCGATCTGGCGGAAGCGCGGATAGGTCATTTCGGCGATTTCGCACTCGGTGCGCGTCCGGACCCAGGCGCTGCGCGTGGGTTGCTCGTAGAAGAGCCCCATTTCGCCAAAAAACTGGCCTTTGTTCAGGTAGGCAAGAACCATCTCGTTGCCGTCTTCGTCTTCAATCATAACTTCGACCGAACCATCAACGATGTAATAAAGAACGTCGGGCAGGTCGCCCGCGTGGATCATTACAGTCTTGGAAGGGACAGTCCGTACACGGCAATAGCTCAGAAATCGATTAATCGCCGGTACATCGCTCAAGGTCTTAGCAGTGGTTTGCATTGGTTGGTCCTCAACTCCGGTGCGCCCCTCTTTTAATACAGTTCGCTCGTAAGGGCAAGTTATTGTTCAATCAGGTAATTTCACACTCGGTAAGCAGTGCGTGTCATGACTTTGGCTGTCAGCTTCATGAGATCGCGAATCGGGTCCGGTAACTCGGCAGCACCGGCGTCTTTCGCGTTCTCACCGTGCTCTTCTTCCTCGTCGCGCATCTGTTTGACGATCGCCCGACTCTTCGCATCGTCGTCCGGCAATTTGTCGAGATGGCTGTCCAGGTGAGCACACACCTGTTTTTCGGTTTCGGCAATAAAACCGAGGCTCCACTTGTCGCCGAGCGTGCCGCTGGCCGCACCAATAGCGAACGCGCCGGCGTACCAGACCGGGCTCAGTACGCTCGGGCCTTCGTTGAGCTCGTCGAGGCGTTGTTCGCACCACGCCAGGTGATCAAACTCCTCTTCGGCGGCGCGATGCATTTGTTCTTCGATATCTGGGTCCCGCGCGACCATGGCGTGGCCCTGGTAGAGGGCCTGTGCCGCAACTTCACCCGCATGGTTGACTCGCATCAGGCCGGCGGCATGTGCCTTTTGTTTATCGCTGAGATCGGCCTCTTCAACGTCGGCCGCGGGATTCTCGCGGGCGGGTCGCCCGGCGGGGGCTGCAATCGTGCGAAGCGCGTTGTCGGCGCCGGCCAGAAGACGATCGATTGGCGTTAAGATTCTTTCCCGCATGGACGGGATTATAGCAATAGCTATGCCGCATGTACCGACGCTATACTCCGCGCCAGCTTGATAATATGGAACCTGAAAAATGAACTGGCGCAGTGTATTTGTCCTCTGCTCGTTGGCGTTTGCCATGCCGCTCATGGCGCAGGAAGAGGAAGAGGAAGCAGAAGAGGAAAGCCCCTGGTCGGGCAGTGTCACTCTCGGCTACCTGGCAACAACCGGTAATACAGAGGGATCGAGTCTGAACTCGGGCGCCGAGATCAACTACGCGCTCGAGTTGTGGGAGCACCAGGCCACTGCAGCGGCGGTTTTTACGACTGAGGACAAAATTACAACGGCCGAGGCCTATGACGCCGGTTGGAAGAGTGCGCGCAACCTGACGGAACACAACTACATGTATGGCCGCCTGAACTGGCGAAAAGACCGTTTCGGCAGCATCCTGGAGCAGTTCTCACAGACAATCGGTTACGGCCGGCGCCTGATCGACAAAGAGAAGCACCAGCTCAATGGCGAACTCGGTTTTGGTGCCCGGCAGTCAAAACTGTCCGATGACACGAACGAGAATGACGGCATCTACACCGGCCGCCTGACCTATACATGGCAAATATCGGAAACCGCCAGCTTTGGTCAGTCATTTCTGGTCGAATCTGGCGACAGCAACACGTTCACAGAATCGGTCACAAACCTCCGGGCACGGCTATTGGGGGACCTGGCGCTGGTGGCCTCGTACACGATCAGGCAGAACAGCGACGTGGTGCAAGGTGATTTTAAGACGGACACACGCTCTTCCTTGTCGCTGGAATATGCATTCTAGCGCTCTGGTCGCGGCCGAGGCGTTTATAACTCGCTGAAAAATAAAGAAAAAAATTCGCCCAAAAATGGCGCGTTTTTTCGTCCGAAAGAGCCGGATTTGTTTGCAATGGGCGGTGGCGTCGAGTAAAATTTCGCGCCTTTCAGCCATTTGGCAGGTCCGCGGCTGAACGGCAAAAAGATTCCCAACGGAAAGAGACTAATGAAGACGTTTTCTGCAAAGCCCGCAGAGGTTCGGCGCGATTGGTTCGTGGTTGATGCGACAGGTAAGACCCTGGGTCGGCTGTCGACCGAGATCGCTC
>Ga0164320_10000728_pt1 | contig 11268 bp, 12 predicted proteins | sample GuaBasSediGuay11_FD_113736 | JGI IMG/M metagenome (GOLD analysis project Ga0164320, IMG submission 113736) | Subseafloor sediment microbial communities from Guaymas Basin, Gulf of California, Mexico - Guay11, Core 4567-28, 0-3 cm | ecosystem: Environmental > Aquatic > Marine > Hydrothermal...
GAAATCGGTTGCCCCAGCATCGCGGCTTCGGCTTCGATACCGCCGACGCCCCACCCCAGCACACCCAGACCATTTATCATGGTGGTGTGAGAATCGGTGCCAACCAGGGTATCGGGGACGGCATAGGTCTTTCCTTCAATTTGCTGCTGCCACACGGTTTGCGCCAGATACTCGAGGTTTACCTGGTGACAAATCCCGGTTCCCGGTGGCACCACACGAAAATTGTCGAAGGCCTGCGCACCCCATTTCAAAAAACGATAGCGCTCGTCATTGCGTTCGACTTCGAAGGCGACATTTATCGCGAAGGCGTTGGCAGACGCATATTCGTCTACCGTGACCGAATGGTCTATGACCAGGTCGACAGGAATCCGGGGATTGATTTGTTGGGGATTTTCGGCGACCGCATCACGCATCGCCGCGAGATCGACCACGGCGGGCACGCCGGTGAAATCCTGCATTAAAACCCGGACTGGATTAAACGCAATTTCGCGATCCGAATCACGCGATTCTATCCATTTCCCGAAAGCATCGATATCTCCCCGGGCATGCTCGCCACCCTGCTCGAAGCGCAGGATATTTTCGAGTAAAATCTTGAGTGAGAAGGGAAGCCGGTCCAGGGTCGCCCCGGTCTGTGGCAGTAGTCTGGCAAGGCTGAAATAATGGAATTCCTGCCCATCGACATTCAGCGAATCGAGTGTATCGAAACTATTGCTACCTACTTTCATATCCACCGTCGATCTAGTAAGGCTGAAAACCTCGGGCTATTCGCAAACAAATTTAATTAAATTGAAATCGGCCAGGTCAATTTTCTTACCGAGGCTGATATGACCGGAACCGAACAAGGCCAGTTCCTCGCGACGCAAGAATATATCCTGACCCTCGGAAGTACGGACGAAGGTACCGTTGGTACTCTGGTCGCTGAGGATGAATTTACCGCGGCGATGGTCTATTCTTGAATGATGCCTGGAGATCAGGTCGCCTTGAATGATCAATTCGGAATCCTTGCCACGACCGATGACAAATGAGTCTGTCCCGACCGGGAGTGAATAGGAATGTTTGCCATGAGTAAGCTTGAGATTTTCAACCTGGTCATATCGCGCCGGATTGGTAAAACTGCTGGCGGTAGCCATATTGGTCATATCGCCTTCTTCTTCCCAGGCCACCAGGTAGACGTCCAGGTGTTCATTGCGTCCTTTTATACGCAGGCGATCATAGGGTCGCATCTTGGCGGAAAGTTCTTCATTCCTGATCAGTATGGCGACTTCATGAGTGCATAGAATCTGGCGCCCCTTGGCCATGCTGGCGACGCGGGCCGCAACGTTTACGGTGTCACCAAAAATATCGTTTTTCTCGAGTATGGCACTACCATGTTGCATGCCGATGCGTATCGATACACCGATGGTTTCGGGGGAGCGGTCGTCTTCCATGGTCTCCTGAATAGCCTGGGCCGCGAATATCGCCTTGTCGGTATCGGTAAAATAAACCAGGATTTCATCGCCAATAGTCTTGACCAGATTACCGCTATAGCGTCGCGTTATCGAAATCAACGCGTCCAACGCCTTGGAGATTCGCTCACGGGCGGCCTCGTCGCCCATATTCTCGTACATGGCGGTGCTTCCCGCCACATCAGCGAACATCACTACGCAGTTGATTGTTTCTGACGCCACTTACACATCCTTTCAAGATTAACTGGTTCGAATTTTACACAGTTTCCAGCTTTCGCTGTCAATTCAAAAGATAGCAATCAATTCGATTCCTGCCGGGGTAAAAATTTCGTCTGGAAACCTGTTTTTTATCACCGGGAAGTCTAGCACGCTCCGTCCAGTGCTTCCTCAAGTTTATATAGCATGTTACTGAAAAATAAAAAGAATAACTAAGCGCTATTTCGTTGCTATATAGTCGATTGCCCGTTTGATGCGGGAGATACTACGTTCCCTGCCAAGCAATTCCAGGGTTTGATCGATGGGCGGGGAAAATGATCCACCGGTAACCGCAACCCGTAACGGTTGCCCTACTTTGCCCATACCCACGTCGAGTTTCTCGGTGATTTTTTCGATTACCCCGTGAATCGACTCTGCGTCCCAGGATCCCAGCTCTCCCAGGTCATGGTAAAGCTGTTGTAAAGCTTCTATTGACTCGGGTTTCAGTGCTTTCCTGGCCGCTTTTTGCTCGTAATCGTCAAATTCCTGGAAGCAGTAAAGAATACTGTCGGTGAGATCGTTGATAGTCGATACCCGTTGCCGATAAAGATCGACCATCAGGCTGATATCCCTGTTGCCATCAACAGCGACGTTGATTCGTGCTAACCGCTGCTTGACCAGTTCGACAATTTTTTCTATTGGTGAATCAATCATATACTGCTGATTGATCCAGTTCAGCTTTTCCTGGTTGAAGGACGAGGCCGACCTGTTGATTGCATCGATGGAAAAATGCTCGATCATCTCGTCGCGGGTGAATATTTCCTGGTCCCCATGGGACCAGCCCAGTCTTACCAGGTAATTAAGCATGGCCTCGGGCAGGTATCCGTCGTCAAAGTATTGCATCACGCCAACCGCGCCATGACGTTTGGACAGACGCTTGCCATCGTCACCGAGGATCATCGGCACATGGGCGTATTCGGGGATAGTCGCACCCAGCGCGCTCAATATATTGATTTGCCGGGGCGTGTTATTGACATGATCGTCGCCGCGCACGATATGGGTGATTTCCATATCCATATCGTCAACCACAACGGTTAAATTATAAGTCGGGCTGCCATCGCTTCGCGCGATAATTAAATCATCGAGTTCCTGGTTATTGAAACTGATCTCACCCTTGACATGATCCTGGAAACTTACCAAGCCCTGTTGTGGGTTTCTAAAGCGAACTACCAGGGACTTACCCGCCTCTGCCTGTAAACCCAGATCACGGCAACAGCCATCGTAACGAGGCTTCTGTTTGGCCGCCATCTGCTGCTCGCGCAGGGTTTCGAGTCTTTGCTTCGAACAGGCGCAATAATAAGCGTCACCCTGCCCGACCAGTTGCTCGATAACCTGCTGGTAACGATCGAAGCGCAGGGTCTGGTAGTAGGGTCCTTCGTCATAGTCGAGGCCTAACCACGCCATGCCATCGAGAATTGCCTGCACCGATTCCGGAGTCGAGCGTTCCAGGTCGGTATCCTCGATACGCAATACCAATTTACCACCCATGTTTTTACTGAGTAACCAGCAAAACAACGCGGTGCGAGCGCCACCAACATGCAATACACCGGTAGGACTCGGAGCAAAACGGGTTTTAATCATGGAAGAACCTGGTTTCAGACTGAAATTACGACGCGCCATTCTACCGAATTATTTTATTTCCGGCCTGAGAATTTTTTCGTCATTAATATCGGTCGAATGAATTCGACCCTACAATCTCAGCAAACAAATCGGCATACGCACTGTAGGGCCGAATTTATTCGGCCATGGGAAGAAATAAGTGATTAATTTTAATAGCGTTTGTGGATTTCCAGCGCTGGCCCGACCTGTTGAATACGGGTGTGTTGTAAAAATGAATTCCCCAGTAAAACATCAGAGGGGTGCTTCCCCTCGATCACGGTGGCATCGACGTTACGCACGCCAATATCGCCAATATCCACTGTATTCAAGGTGATCCGCCACACCTGCACCACCGCAGCGGCGGTTTGGGCGGTGCCACGAATACCCTTGTGGAAATCGATTCCCAGCGCGCGCGCTTTCTGGCCGCTCATGGTAACGAAGGTGGCGCCGGTATCGACCAGGAAACTGGTAGGCTGACCATTAATCGAGCCCTTGACGAAGTACATCCCCTGTGAATTGGGATATATCTTCATGCTGTCGTGATCGGGCTTTTTGTAGTTTGCGCCTATCGACTGGTTGAGGTTCAATTTTATGGTCTCACCGTCAATGACGACGACGGCGCCGCGTCCCGATGCGGATTTGAGCAGGACACCTTCGAAGGTTTCGCCTATATTGACTATCTTTTTATTGCCACCAATCTCCAGGTATGCCTTGTCGGCAAACAGCGCGATGACCTTGACTTTAACTTTGGTAGCCTGAGCCGATCCAATTATCAGGGTCAATAAAATACTGAAAATTATTCGCCGCATGCAACCTATGCCACCGCGTACAGGGCGATATGCATACAGGCCAATGCATATATTCCCGCAAGCACATCGTCGATCATGATTCCAAAGCCACCTTTCATTTTTGAATCCGCCAGGCTCACCGGCCAGGGTTTTACAATATCAAAGAATCTAAATAGCACAAATCCAGTCAATATCCACGGCCAGGATACGGGCACTGCAATCATCGTAATCCAGAAACCGATGAATTCGTCCCATACAATACCCGAGTGATCGTGTTCGCCAAGTGCGTCACTGGTGTATTGGCAGAGGAATACGCCCACGGCAAATCCAGCCAGCAGAATGGCCAGGTAAACGGGTAGCGTCAGTTGCGCAAGCAGCAGGTAAAGAGGAATCGCCACCAGCGTGCCGAAGGTTCCTGGCGCTACCGGGGCGAGCCCCGAGCCAAATCCCAGCGACAATAAATGCAACGGGTTGAGTAATAGTTTCGGCGGAATTTTATGCAAAATGCTGGTAACCCCGGCTGCCGGATAAATCAATTAAAGCTTCGTCCTGTCGCAGGTAGAAACCAGATTCGGTGATTTCGCCAATGACGCTCAACTGGCAGTGTGGATTAGCCTGGTTCCAGGTTTCGACCTCTTTGAGATGTGACGCGGCAAGCGTACAACAGATTTCATAATCGTCTCCACCGGTCAGGGCATACTGGTAAACGTCCTGTTGCCTGATCCAGTGATTGACCGGTAAATTATCGCGTTCGATTATTGCGCCGACTTCGCTTGCAGCCAGTATATGCTGTAAATCACCCTGCAAACCATCGGATAAATCGATCGCCGCAGTGGCGAAAGCTCTTAAAAATGGGGACAGTTCCAGGCGCGGGCGCGGGCGATTTAATGACGCCAGGCAAACCTCCTGCAAATCCCCCGGTAATTGAATTTTCTGCTGCTGATGGGCCAGCCCAAGGGCGGCGTTGCCGAGTTCACCGGATACCACGACCAGGTCACCTGCCTGTGCTCGCGCCCGGGTAACATAACAATCTCGTGGCACCAGACCGGCTATCTGGATACTGATTGAGAGCGGGCCCCGGCAGGTATCACCACCGATTAATTCAACCTGGTAGGTTTCAGCCACCTGCTTGAGCGAGTCAGAAAACCGCTTTAACCAGTAATCGTCGTTTTCTGCAAGGGTTAACGACAACAAAAACCAGGCGGGTTCGGCCGCCATCGCCGCGAGGTCGCTGAGGTTGACCGCCAATGCCTTGCAGGCCAGGTCGGCCGGATCTGCGTCTAGCGCAAAATGCACACCTGCATTTAGCGTATCCATACTCATAACCAGTTGTTTGTCAGCCGGAACATCGACGATTGCGGCATCGTCGCCTATCGCCAACCTGCTGCGATATGCAGATGTTCCAACCGCGGAAAAATACCGATCGATTATCGAAAATTCATCGCTGGCCATGGAAGGTTAGGTGTCGGCTTCAGATGATCGTAGCGAGAGCGTCTACTTCGCCACCTCTAACTGACGTAATTCCGCACATAGCGGGTCGAGCACGCCGTTGACAAACTTGTGACTGTCGTCCGCACCATATCTTTTCGCCAGGTTGATGGCCTCGTTGATCACCACTTTGTATGGAATTTCGAGGTGGTTTAACAGCTCGTAGGTCGCAATTCGCAATATGTTGGTTTCGATCGGATCGATATGATCGGCAAAATTCTCCACATACTTGCGGTAACTGTTATCCAGTTCATCCACCTGGGGTGGGATCTTGTAAAGCAATTCGAGAAAGTAGGCTTCATCGCCCGCGGAAACGCCCTGCTCCTGCAGATAATGATCCCTTATCCAGTCCAGGTCTTCGGCCGAGAGTTGCCACTGATACAGGGCCTGTAACGCCTTGTCTCGCGCATGTTTGCGTTTCTTGATTAAGCGCGCCTTGTCATTCATTGGCCGTCTACGATCGCCCTGTTTAACCGGTTAATTGATTTTGCGTAACAGGCTGATCATTTCCATCGCGGTCATGGCCGCGTCAGCGCCTTTATTGCCTGCCTTGGTTCCCGCTCGCTCGATTGCCTGTTCGATGGTATCGGTTGTCAGCACAGCGTTAATGACAGGCACCGAATGCTGTAAAGCCAGGGATGACAGGGCCTTGGCATTTTCGCTGGCGACAATATCAAAATGCGGCGTCGAACCCCGAATCACGGCTCCGAGACCGATAATCGCGTCAAAATTTCCTGACTGGGCGTATTTCTGGACTACCAGTGGCATCTCCAGCGCACCGGGTACATGGCTCACGGTAATATCCCCGGATGCAATCCCGGCACGTTGCAGCGTATCGAGGGCCGCCTTTAACAGGCTCTCGACGATAAAGCCATTGAAGCGCCCAACCACGATTGCGATTTTCGCCTCGCTGACGACCAGGTCGCCATCGATATTATTTACATTTGCCATTGTGCTAATCCTTGTCCGAGTAATATTCTACAACTTCCAGCCCGAAACCGGCCAGGCCATGAAAAACCTTGGGCGCACTGAGCAAGCTCATTTTACGCACACCCAGGTCGGCCAGAATCTGCGCCCCGATACCAAAAGTTCGCTGGTCATCGTGGTGCTCATCGTCCCCGTGTCCTTCATCGCGAATGATCTCTTCAATTCTGTTCACCATATCCTTGGGGGTTTCTGCCTGGCGCAAGAATACAATCACCCCTTCACCCTCTTTATCGATGGTCTGCATCACATCACGCAGCGGCCAGCCACGACCCACGGTGCCGGCGAGAGAGTCTCTCAGGGTATTCTGTACGTGTACGCGTACCGGAACCGGTTTATGCGGGTCAATTGTACCTTTTACCAGTGCCAGATGTAGCTCCTGGGCGATGCTGTCTTCGTAGGCAAAAAGCTTGAATTCCCCAAAATCTGTCGGAAACCGCGACTCGACGATGCGTTCGATGGTATGTTCATTTTCGATACGATAACGGATCAGGTCTTCTATAGTCCCGATCTTCAAATCATGCAAACTGGCGAAATTTTCGAGGTCGCTACGTCGCGCCATGGAGCCATCTTCATTCAATATCTCAACGATTACGGCCGCGGCTTCAAAACCGGCAAGACGCGCCAGGTCACAACCAGCCTCGGTATGACCGGCACGAATCAGGACTCCGCCCTTGAGCGCCATAACCGGGAAAATATGCCCCGGTTGCACGATGCTTTCCGGTGTCGCATCCGTGCTTACCGCGGCGAGTACCGTGGTCGCCCGGTCCGCTGCGGAAATGCCCGTTGTCACACCCTCGGAAGCCTCGATCGAAACCGTGAAATTTGTTTCCATCTGCTCACGATTATCTCTGACCATCAACGGCAGGCGTAATTGCTTGCAACGTTTTTCAGACAGAGTCAGGCAGATAAGTCCGCGACCGTACCTGGCCATGAAGTTTATATCATCAGGGGTGACCGCCTCGGCAGCCATGAGTATATCGCCTTCATTTTCGCGATCTTCGTCATCCATGATAACGACCATTTTTCCGGCCTTGATATCGTCGATGATTTCCTGTGTCGAATTTAATTTCATATCAAAATTTACTGGCTTGTTCATAAAATCACTTTATTCGTTTTCGATAAATCCCGAGTTTTTCAGGGCATCGATTAGCTGTCGATCATCGCCAGCCTGGGGCCCCGACCTGCCCTGGATTAAACGCTCCAGGTAGCGCGCAATGATATCGACCTCGATGTTGACTTTGCTTCCCGCCTGATAAAACTGGAATATGGTTTTCTGCTGGGTGTGGGGGACAATATTAACATCAAACCGATTATTATCGACCCGGTTTACGGTCAGACTGCAGCCATCGATGCTAACCGAGCCTTTCGTCGCAATATAATGCTGTAACGCCGGCTCGACTTCGAAACCATAGCGGATCGAGCGCGCGTCCTGATGCATCTCTACCAGGGTTGCAAGACCATCGACATGCCCGCTGACGAGATGTCCGCCCAGCGCGGTATTCAGGGTCAAGGCTGTTTCCAGGTTAACCGGACTTCCCTGCGAAAGTTGGCCGAGACTGGTTTTATCGAGGGTTTCAAGCGAAACATCGGCGACAAATCCCTTGCCCGTGAATTCGACCACAGTCAGGCACACCCCGTTCACTGCTATGCTATCGCCCAGACTGGAAGTCTCAAGGTCCAGACCGGTAGCTGAAATCGTCAGCCGAATATCACCCCCGGCTGATTCGCTTTGCTGGATACTGCCGATGGCCTGTATGATTCCGGTAAACATTATCCTGATACCTTCATGCTGTAACTCGACATGGGTAGAGCTGTACTGCTGTCGAAACAGGCACCCGCCTCGATACCGCTGCGCGCGATCGCTTCGGCGTCATCGAGCAGACTATAGGAAACCTGCATGGCGCCAAGCGCAAACTCGGCGCCTGATCCGATAGCCCAGAAGCGGGTGTACTGATCGACTTCACGCAACGAGTAAAGACCGAAAATCCCGTTGGCGTTCATGATCAACGCATCGACGCGGGAAGACTCGTAGGAATCGGCATCTTCGTCTTTACTGTTGAGAAAATACTCTTCCTTTAAAATGGGATGTAACTGTTTCATCGAGTCAAAGATATTGAAGCGGGTGGAAAAATCCACTTTATCCGGGTGTTGGTTGAGCAGGTTTTGCATGACCAGGTGATGCGCCGCACTGCCGACTATACCGATATAGTTATTCTCGGAAAATTGAATAATTTTTTCCGAGTCGGTGACAAACCCGGCGGCCTGTCTGGTATCTCCAAAACTGGTAAGACTGTCAGCGGCGATACAGGCTAGATTATTTTTCAGTACGGCAACAATCGTAGACAAGGTTAACTATTCTCAAGCGTTAAGGTGAGTCGTAAATCGGTCCCAACAGATCGAATATCGACGAGTTTACAGTTTTTGCGTTGCCGCATGTCGTCAACTTCTCCCAGGTCAAACATTCCGCGCGCCTGGCTGCCGAGCAAATGCGGGGCCATATAAATAACGATCTGGTCGACCAGGCCCTGGTTAATTAACGCGCCCGCCAGTCCCTGGCCGCATTCGGTGTGCACCTCGTTAATGCCACCGGCTGCCAGGTCTTGCATCATGGCTTTCAGGCTGACATGCCCGGCCACAGACTCTTCCAGCTTTTTCACCTCTGCGCCAGCGCCGATTAATCGGTTGGTTTTTTCTTCATCGGCGCTCAAGGTATAAATACTGATTTCGCCGTCACTGTCGAATATCTTCTCCGCTCCCGATAAACGCAGCTTCGAATCTACCACTACCCGCAGCGGCTGGCGAACCTCGAGCCGCTGTTGCAAATCCTGTTCAGACAAGCGAATATTCAAACGCGGATCGTCATCGATCAGCGTTTGCGCGCTGCTCAGGATCGCGGAGCTTTGCGCGCGTAAAAACTGGACATCACGTCTCGCCGCCTCGCTGGTAATCCATTGGCTTTGGCCGTTTTTAAGCGCCGTTCGACCATCCAGCGACACAGCCGTTTTTAAGCTGACAAAAGGCATGCCCTGCTGCATGCGCTTGATAAACCCACGGTTTAATTTCCGGGCTTCGGGCTCGAGTACGGATTCGATTACCTCGATACCTCCGGCACGCAGTTTTTCCAGCCCGCGACCGGAAACCTGTGGATTGGGATCGCGCATGGCCACGATAACTCGCGCCGGTTTCTGTGCGATCAAGGCATCTACGCAGGGGGGTGTTCTGCCATGGTGTGAACAGGGTTCCCGGGTCACGTAAAAATCTGCGCCCGGTGCAACCTGCGACGAACTAATGGCATTGACCTCGGCGTGCGGCCCCCCGGTGAATTCGTGCCAGCCCGATGCAAGGTGTTCCTCACCGACAACCACAACACAACCAACGCGCGGGTTGGGGTCTGTAGTGAAACGTCCTTTTTCGGCCTGACGTAAAGCCTCGGACATCCAGCGCTGATGAGACATTAATCCTCCTCATCAATCAGGGGAACCTGGCGGCGGTGCATTTCCGGGGTGGGTTCGGCGGACAGCGTCTTGATGACTTCTTCAAACGCCTGAATATCCTCGAAACTGAGGTATACCGAGGCGAAACGAATATAGGCGACCTGGTCGAGTCGCTGCAACTCACGCATCACCATGGCGCCGATTTTACGCGAAGAGATTTCACGCGAATCTATACCCACCAATTGGCTTTTAATGTGACTTGTCGCATCTTCGATCTGTTCGGCGGATACCGGGCGTTTTTCCAGCGCACGCAGCATTCCGCTGCGCAGTCGAACCTCGTCGAAAGTATCGCGCGAACCATCGTTTTTAATCACCATCGGCATATTCAGCATTGGCGATTCATAGGTGGTAAAGCGGGTTTGACAGGAAACACATTCCCTTCTGCGGCGCGCCGGGGGTGACTCCGACGCGAGCCGTGAATCGACTACACGCGTGTCAGGGGTACCGCAGAAGGGACATTTCATGAACTTGCGCCGTTAGTCCCTGTAAACCGGCAGGCGTTTACAAATTTCGGCGACCTTTGCCTTGACCCTGGCGGTGACATCATCGTCACCCATGTTTTCCAGGAGATCACTGATCCAGTTGGCCAGATCGCGTGATTCCTGCTCGTTGAACCCACGCGTGGTAATCGCCGGGGAACCTATGCGCAGCCCGGAGGTTACAAAAGGTGACTGCGGGTCGTTAGGCACGGAATTTTTGTTAACCGTGATATTCGCTTTACTTAAAGCGGCATCGGCATCTTTTCCGGTCAGGCCCTTGGTAATCAACGACAGCAGGAACAGGTGATTGTCGGTACCGCCCGAAACAACATCAAATCCACGTGAAATAAATGTTTCAGCCATCGCGTTTGCGTTAACCACGACCTGCTTCTGGTATTCGATAAACTCATCGCTCATGGCCTCCTTGAAGGCAACCGCTTTGGCCGCGATAACATGCATCAGGGGTCCGCCCTGGGTGCCGGGAAAAACCATCGAGTTGAGTTTCTTTTCGATGTCCGCATTCGCCTTTGCCAGGATAACGCCACCACGGGGCCCGCGCAGGGTCTTGTGGGTGGTACTGGTACAGACATCTGCGATGCGACCAGGATTGGCGTAGGGAACCGAGGCTACCAGGCCAGCGACGTGCGCCATATCGAAAAACAGATATGCACCCACCGAATCGGCGATGTCACGAAAACGCTGCCAGGCCATTATCCGTGAATAGGCCGAAAAC
>Ga0164320_10000729_pt1 | contig 11259 bp, 11 predicted proteins | sample GuaBasSediGuay11_FD_113736 | JGI IMG/M metagenome (GOLD analysis project Ga0164320, IMG submission 113736) | Subseafloor sediment microbial communities from Guaymas Basin, Gulf of California, Mexico - Guay11, Core 4567-28, 0-3 cm | ecosystem: Environmental > Aquatic > Marine > Hydrothermal...
GTGGCATGGGCGGCGACGCACCTGTGCCGGAGATGAGCATCACGGGCGGGCAGGAACTGCATCAGGGGGATGTGCTGGTGGCGTGCTCCGATGGACTGTGGTCAGGCTTAGGTGATGAAGACATGGCGCAGATCGGCATGCCGGGCGAAGACAGTCTTGCACAAAATCTCAAGAGCCTGAGCATTCAGGCCCTTAGCGCGAACGCACCATACAGCGACAATACAACCGGCACCGCCCTACGCTGGGTCAGCACCAAAGAACAATAATGGGGTCAGAGCCCTTTTAGCCAAAAGGGCTCTGACCCCGATAGAAAAACAATAAGCAGGAGAAGAGCCATGCGCCCAAGTGGACGCGACGTCGACCAAATGCGGGTCGTCCGTTTTACCCCCGACTTCACGCGGTATGCCGAAGGCAGTGTGCTGGCCGAATTTGGCGATACCCGCGTGTTGTGCACGGCCAGCGTGGAGAACCGCGTGCCGCCCTGGATGCGCGGCAAGGGCAGCGGCTGGGTGACCGGCGAGTACGGCATGTTGCCGCGAGCGACGAATACCCGGTCTTCACGAGAGGCAACACGCGGCAAGCAGGGTGGCCGCACCCTCGAGATTCAGCGTCTGATCGGACGTTCGCTACGCGCGATCATCGATCTCGAGGCACTCGGCGAGCGCACGATTACGCTCGACTGCGACGTCATTCAGGCGGACGGTGGAACCCGCACCGCGTCGATAAGCGGTGCCTTCGTGGCGCTGTCGCTCGCGATGCAGCGCATGTCGAAAAGCAAAGCTATCAAGAAGAACCCGCTCTACGGTCAGGTTGCCGCCGTTTCCGTCGGCATCTATCGCGGCGCTTCTGTTCTTGACCTCGACTATGCGGAAGACTCGGAAGCAGAAACGGACATGAATGTTGTCATGAACGAAGCAGGCGGATTCATAGAAGTGCAGGGAACGGCCGAGGGCCATGCATTTAGCGATGACGAATTTGCAGCAATGCTCGGGCTGGCGAAGAAGGGTATTGGTGAAATCGTCACCGCGCAGAACGAAGTATTGGCGAGATAAAACCAATGCATGCTCATGCGGGCAAAATCGTCATGGCCAGCGGCAACGCCGGCAAATTGCGCGAAATCGTCAGAATTCTGGGCGACCTGAATGTCACTGTGGTGCCGCAATCGGAATTGGGCGTTAGTGACGCAGAAGAGACCGGCACAACGTTTATCGAAAACGCGCTGATCAAGGCGCGGCATGCGGCAAGCGTGACAGGGTTAGCGGCGATCGCGGATGATTCGGGCCTCGCCGTCGATGCGCTTGACGGCCGACCGGGTGTTTACTCCGCACGTTATTCGGGTCCGGAGGCAGATCCGGAAAAAAACATAGACCGCCTGCTGGAGGAGCTCAAAGGTGTGCCCATTGATCAGCGTGGCGCAACGTTTCATTGCGTCGCCTGTTACGTAACACCCACTGGGGCCAAGCCCGTCATTGCGGAGGGCGAATGGCGAGGATCGATCCTGCACGAACGCCAGGGTAGCGGCGGATTTGGCTATGACCCCGTGTTCTTCGATCCGGAGCTGCGCCTCAGCTCAGCCGAACTCAATGCGGATCAAAAAAATGCGCGCAGCCACCGCGGTAGAGCGCTGCAGGAGCTGGCGCGCCAGCTGCGCGAACTGGAATGTGTGTAAGCGCCAGTCATCTCGAGCAACTGCCGTTATCACTTTACGTGCACCTGCCATGGTGCGTGCGCAAGTGTCCGTATTGCGATTTCAATTCCTACACGGCGGGCGATGACGCACCACGTGAACAGTATGTTGCGGCACTGCTTGTTGATCTGGAAACCGAAGCGCAACGAGCGTCCGGGCGGCAACTCGTCAGCATCTTCCTCGGTGGTGGCACACCCAGTTTTTTTACACCGGCACAGATCGCGGTCGTGCTCGAACGAATCGGTAACCTGTTCGCTTTGGCTCCTGACATTGAAATCACAATGGAAGCGAATCCGGGCACGATAGAGTGTGGCGATCCTGCCGGTTACCACGAGGCCGGGATCAATCGACTGTCAATTGGCGCGCAGAGTTTCTCGGCGGCGTCGCTTGCCTTGCTAGGGCGTATTCACAGTGTCGACGATATTGAGCGCTCCGTAACAGAAGCGCGCGCGGCCGGTTTCGACAACATTAATCTCGATATCATGTATGGACTACCTGGACAGTCAGGCGCGGCCGCAATTTTCGACATCGAGCAAGCGGCTCGGCTTGAGCCGTCTCACCTGTCTTGGTACCAGCTCACGCTGGAGCCGAATACGGTGTTCCATTCGCGTCCGCCTGAAGGACTGCCTGATGACGAGACGGCCTTCGAGATACAAAATTTTGGCCAGGCGCGGTTGGCGGAGCTCGGTTTTGAACAATACGAAGTGTCAGCTTATGCTCGTGACGATCGGCGTTCGGTGCACAATCTCAATTACTGGCTGTTTGGCGACTACCTGGCGGTCGGGGCGGGCGCGCATGGCAAGATTTCAACGGCTGACGGAATCTGGCGCTATGCAAAACCGGCGAATCCACGCCAGTACATCGATAATTTTGAAAGCAAGACTCATACGACCGACCTGCAAGCTGTTTCGGCTCAGGAACGCCTGTTCGAGTTCATGCTGAACGCGTTGCGCCTGACGTCGGGATTTGACGAGCAGTTGTTCGTGGCCCGCACCGGGCTGGAAGTGGAATACCTGCGGACGAAATTGGCAGGACTGGTTGATAAGGGTCTAATCGTTCAGGTCGGCGCGACTTTTTGGCAGGTAACGCCTCTCGGGAGACGTTTTCTGAACGATTTGCAGGCCGAATTTCTGCCCGAATAGCTTATGCCGTTATTCACAACACAGCGCGGATACCTGTATTTTCAGTGTAAGAGGCGACGCAGCTCATTTTGAGTGTCGCAAAACGCGCGTAATGCTTTGTTATTTCAGTGTTTATCAAAATGGACACAAAATAGGCATTTTGGCAACGGTGCTTGAAAATCCGCACCTTAGCTCATTCGTTCAATTTTCTTCCACAGACTTATCCACAGGATCTGTGGATAAACTATCCAGTAACGACGGGGGCTTGCGGCGATGGCCGCTTCACTATATATTACGCGCCCTTTTAAGCACTCTCGAGTGCCCCGGAGAGCAAGACAATGAAAGCCGACATTCACCCCAACTACGCCGATATCAAGGTGACCTGTAGTTGCGGAAACGAGTTCACAACGCGTTCCACGCTCGGCGAAGATCTCTTGATTGAGGTTTGCTCTTCCTGTCATCCGTTTTATACCGGCAAGCAGAAGATCGTCGATTCTGGCGGCCGCGTAGACAAGTTCCGTCGCAAGTACGGAATGAGCTAGGGGTTGACCCTGATTGCCTGCGTTTTCGCGTAGCTGCTAGTCTGTTAAGAAGTCACTGCACCGCCTGCTCGGGTGGCGCTCTGCTATGCTCGTTCGGCTAACAATTAGGAGGCTTGAAGAAGACGATGACCAAGGAAGCGTTTCACCTGACCAGTCCCAGCGGCACCGAAATCGACCTGCCGGTACGCACCGGCACCGTGGGCCCAGACGTAATTGACATCGGTAAGCTCTACAAGGAGCAGGGGGTTTTCACCTATGACCCTGGATTTGTAGCGACAGGCAGTTGCGAGTCCGACATCACCTATATCGACGGTGAGCAGGGCATCCTTATGTACCGGGGCTACCCGGTTGAGCAGCTCGCTGCGAATTCCAGCTTCATCGAGGTTTCCTACTTATTGCTCAATGGCGAATTGCCTACTTCCAGTGAGTTGGCCGAATTCGATAACACTATCCGCACCCACACCATGCTCAACGAGGGCATGTTGAATTTCTTCAAGGGATTTCGCTACGACGCTCACCCAATGGCGATGCTGTCGGCTGTAGTGGGTTCAATGTCGGCCTACTACCATGATTCGATGGACTCGTCCGACGCGAGGCACCGCGATATTTTCGCACATCGCATTCTCGCGAAATTACCAACCATCGCAGCGGCGGCTTACAAACTGAACAGCGGGCAGCCGTTCATTTATCCGCGCAACGACCTCAACTACTGCGAGAACCTGTTGCAAATGCTATTTGCTGTGCCGGCAGAGCCGTATGAGATCGATCCGATCGCTGTCGAGGCGCTCGACTTGCTGTTCATATTGCATGCCGACCACGAGCAAAATTGTTCGACATCAACGGTACGAATGGCTGGTAGTTCTGGTGCAAACCCGTACTCCGCAATTGCAGCTGGTATTTCAGCTCTGTGGGGACCGGCGCACGGCGGTGCGAATGAGGCCGTACTCAAGATGCTCAAGGAGATTGGCGACACGAGTCAGATCAAGAAGTATGTCGCGAAGGCGAAAGACAAGAACGATCCGTACCGCCTGATGGGCTTCGGTCATCGTGTTTACAAGAACTTCGATCCTCGCGCCACGATTATTCGTGACATGGCGCATAAGGTGCTCGAGAAACTTGGTCGCGAAGATACGCCGATGTTTGATCTCGCTCGCGAACTCGAACAAATCGCGCTCAAAGATGACTACTTCGTTGAGAAGAAGCTGTACCCGAACGTCGATTTCTACTCCGGTATTATTTATCGTGCGTTGGGAATTCCGACGTCGATGTTCACTGTGATGTTTGCAATCGGGCGCTCGGTTGGCTGGACGGCACACTGGCGAGAGATGATTTCTAATCCTGCAGGACGCATCGCCAGACCACGTCAACTGTATACCGGTACGGCGCAACGCGACTATGTGGCTATAGAAAAACGGTAGGAGGGCCTTTAGGCCCGAATGAGCCTGGTTCGCGGCTAAAGCCGCTCCTACAACAAAGCCGCAACGGCTTTTTCGGCGGCACGCTGCATCGGTTTGCCGTCGATCGGCGAGATTGGTGACTGGCGGATGCCGTCAACCGGGAACACGGTAGCCTCGACAAACTCGTCACCAAACCCAAACTGAAAGCCGGCGAATGTTTCGGGCGTGGCGCCACGCCCGCGGCTGGTTTTCAGGCGTCGCTCGTACGGTCTGTAGCGATATCCAAGAGAGCGAAGCTCGGCCGCAACAGCTTCCGCGCTATCTGAAAAAACATGCAAATTAATTGCAGAATTCTCGTCGGCAGTACCAATTAGCACGGGCCCAATCAGTCGTGGCGTAAACATTCTCAACATATGCATCACGGCAAGCGCCGCCTCACGCATTGTGCGTAGAAAACCTTCGTGAGATTCGCGGCCGTACAAAGCAAGGTGCTCACTGACGGCCAGTTCGATTTCGGTATTGCGCGGCAAAGAACCTCGCGTGCTCATGCCAAGTCGTTCCGCAGCCTTGATCTTCGCGGCCCGATAATCGCGCAGCCCCTGGTCTACAATAATTCGCGCCGCCTCCTGCGCCAGCATCTGCCGCGCGCGGTCGTCGCCGTTCGATCGATTCTTTGGCATGGCCTTAGAAGAGAGACTCTGTCTCTTCTTCTTCACCGGGTTCATCATCAATACGATCAATGCCAGCGGCGTCGTTGAAAATGTCGGGCGTCTCTGCGACATCTTCGCAGACGGGAATGTGGCCCTCGCGAAAGAACTCCCACATCGTATTTGGCTGGCCGGCACGAGCAGGACAACCTGTGGCGCGATCGATCCGAGTTGAGATGATTCCCTCGGGCTGTGGCATCTGATGCTCAGGCGCCCCACGCAACGCGATGCGCATGAACTCAATCCAGATCGGCAGCGCCGTTCGCGAACCTTCTTCGCCAGGTGCGAGCGGCAGGTCGTCGTCATAGCCAACCCACACGACGGTCGCCAAATCGGCGTTGAAACCACCAAACCATGCATCTCGCTGATCGTTTGAGGTACCCGTCTTGCCGGACAGGTCGCGGCGACCCAGTACGAGCGCCCGTCGCCCGGTGCCACGCCGAATGACATCGCGCATCAGGTCCTGAATAAGAAACGCATTCTGCTCGGTGATCGCGCGCGGAGCTTTGTTTACCTGTGCAAAAAGCTCTGGTGCCGTCGCGGCATCCGGTCGGTATTCAAGCGCGACCTCAGCCATCTGCTCCAGTGGCAACTCCTCGATCGGGTTACCCTCCTCATCGAACTCAATGATGTGGTCCTCGTCGGGTTCAGCATCACATGCCCTGCAAACCACAAGAGGCTCAGCGCGGTAAAGCGCCTCGCCTTCCGGTCCGAATATCGAGTCGATGACGTAGGGTTTGACCGCATAGCCACCATTTGCAAACACGGTAAAGCCCTGCGCCATGTCCAGCGGCGTTGCGTTGCCGCCGCCCAGGGCCAGAGAGCCGTTGCGAATGAGCGCCGCATCGCCAAAACCGAACTTGGCAATGTGCTCTATAGCATTGCCGAAGCCGGTTTCGAAAAGCAGCAGGCGCACCGAAACCAGATTCATGGAGCGCACGATTGCATCGCGTAGTCGGGTCGGGCCATAGAAGCGGCCACTGTAATTGATTGGCCGCCAGACGGCCTCGAGCTCCGAAGAACTGATTACAATAGGCGCATCGAGAACCACTGTGGCTACGGTATTGCCATGTTCCAGTGCCGCGGAATAAATGAAAGGCTTAAAAGAAGAGCCGGGTTGGCGCGAAGCTTGTGTGGCGCGATTAAACTTGCTGATCGCGAAATCGAAGCCACCCGCAAGGCTGCTGATGGAGCCGTCTTGCGGGTCAAGGGCGACCACCCCGCTTTGTGCCTCGGGTACCTGCGCCAAAGCCCAAGAATCGGTGGTGGTTGGCATGATAAGGATGAAGTCGCCAACAGTAAGTAGTTCGGTAACTGATTCCGGGGCCGGTCCAAACGTCGAACGATCAATAAACGGTTTTGCCCAAGATAAACCGCTCCACGGAAGTTCCAGTTTCGCGCCGCTGCTTGTAATCGTAGTAGCGCTATTACTGACTTCGTCGACCTCTATGACTATTGCCACCGACAAACCACCGGGCGCGTACTGTTCCAGGGTCTGCCTGATCTCAACCGGCCATTCGTCGAAAGGAGTCTCAAGAACATCCGCTGTCAGCCCAAACTGGCTCAACTGATTCAGCGGTCCCCGATAGCCACGCCGACGTGTGTATTCCAAAAGCCCGTTGCGCAGAGAATAGTTTGCTGCGCGCTGCATGCGTGCGTCGAGCGTCGTAACAACCTGATATCCGTCCGTGTAAGTTGCCTCGCCGTAGCGCGACAACATCTCGCGCCGCACCATCTCGGCAACGTAAGGTGCGTTGAGTTCAATAGCGGCGCCATGCATACGTGACTCAATGGGCAGCGCCATTGCGTCCGAGTATTGTTGCTGGTCGATATATCCGATGTCGGCCATGCGACCAAGCACATAGCCGCGCCGCATTTCGGCGTTGGCAGCGCTGCGGACCGGGTTATAACGGGAAGGTGCCGGTAGTACGCCGGCCAGTGTCGCCGCTTCGGCAATGCCGATGTCTGCGAGTGACTTGTTGAAATAGACTTGCGCCGCGGCAGCAACGCCGTAGGCGCGCTGACCGAAAAACATCTTATTAAGGAACAGCGCCATGATCTGTTCCTTGCTGAACTCACTCTCTATATGAACCGCGAGTGATGCTTCCTTGAACTTGCGCTCACCAGTCTGATCGAGCGACAGGAAGTAGCTGCGCGCGAGTTGTTGGGTCAACGTGCTGCCGCCGCTCTCGATATTGCCGGTAGATACGAGCTGAAATAGTGCTCTGAGAATGCCGCGATAGTCGATGCCCGGGTGCTCCCAGAACCGCTGATCCTCTGCGGCAACAAAAGCGTTTACGACATGCGGCGGAACCTCATCATAAGTAACAAGCACCCGACGTCGCTCACCAATCTCCGATATGAGGTGGCCGTCGCGACTGAATATGCGCAGCGGTATTTGCAACGGTATGTCGCGAATTGTCTCTGCGGCGGGCAGGGCGGGCTCGACATAGTAATAGGCACCAACCACAGCGGCCACACCGCCTATGGCGGCGCTGACGCCGAGCCCGGCGGCAACAATCAAAGCGCGAATAAGGGCGCGCTTCGAATTGTGACGCCTGTTCTTGCGCGTTTTTGACGGTCTTTGCATAGTTGCTGGTGTCGTCTTTAGGCCTCTTCGAGCGGCTGCCGCATGCGCGGCAACACCCAATTCACCTATTAATTAGTGTGTTGGTGCCCGAAAGGTGCAAAAAATGTGGCATTTCGCGGGCATTTGCCCCGTGAACTCAAACCCAAGGCGGCAGATGATAGCTAGGGAGCGCTATGGCCCGCAATACATGCATAAATTGCCTGTGTTTCGACCGCACGCCCCGGGGTACCAACCAGTTCACGGAATAAGCTTGACGAGCGGCTTACCATACGGATCGTTGGATCGTGAACAAAGTCACGTTTTATTTAACATTTTGTTGATATATAGTTAAATCGAATTGCTGAGACCCAGACTACATTTGGCTCGCAACTTACCGACCTAAAAGGAAAAATACGTGTTGTTCGGCAAAAAAACTCAACCACTGTTGGGCCTTGATATCACGACGTCGTCGGTGAAGCTGATAGAGCTTTCCCAGAGCGGAAAACGCTTTCGTGTAGAGTCCTATTCAGCGGAGCCCACGCCACCGAGCTCGGTCAGTGAGAAGGCAATTGTTGATGCCAAGGCCGTCGGTGAAGCTATACGTCGTGCCGTAAAACGCGCTGGTGCAAAAGCCACAGATGTGGCGGTTGCAATCAGCGGTGACGCGGCGATCACCAAGGTCATTCAAATGCCATCAAGCCTCTCGGACAGAGATCTTGAAGGCCAGGTCGAGATTCAGGCCGACCAGTACATTCCATTCCCGATGGAGGAGGTCAGTTTTGACTACGAAATCGTGGGACCGAATGAGAAAGACCCCGAATTGCTGGATGTCTTGCTGGTTGCTACCCGGACCGACAACGTCGAGCAACGCGAATCGGCAGTGAATGCCGCAGGACTCGTAACGCACGTCGTTGACGTCGAGGCATTTGCTCTTGAGAACGCCTGCGCGTTGTTGAGCCATCAGATTCCTGACGGCGGCATGGGACAGTCAGTTGCAGTCGTCGATATTGGCGCCAGCAGCACGACGTTCAGTGTTCTGCAGGACCTGAAAGTTATTTACACGCGTGACTTTAACTTCGGCGGGCAGCAGCTCACCGAGGAAATCATGCGTACCTACGGCCTGTCGATGGAAGACGCGGGCCGGGCCAAGAAGCAAGGTGGTTTGCCCAGCAATTACCAGCCTGAGGTTCTTGAGCCGTTCATTGACGACATGACGCAACAGGTCAGTCGCTCATTACAGTTCTATCTGGCATCAGGCGGTGGTCGTGAGCAGCCGGACATGATCCTGGTATGCGGCGGTTGCGCCAACATTCCAGGTATTGCCGACGTCATCTCCAGCCGTGTGGGTATCCCGACTGAAATCGGAGACCCGCTGGGCCAGATGAAAATTTCATCCAAAGCCAAATCGCAGGGAGTGCACAAAGATGCAACAGCACTTCTCACCGCGTGCGGTCTTGCACTAAGGAGCTTCGACTAATATGCCACGTATTAATCTACTCCCATGGCGCGAGGCCGAGCGCAAGAAACGTCAACGCGACTTCGGTGTTGCTTTAGCAGGTGGCGTTGTTGTCGCCGTTGCTGGCGTTTTGGTCACGATGTTCGCTTATTCGCAGATGATCTCTAATCAGGAGGCTCGTAACGAGCGCCTGACCGCGGAGATCGTCGAGCTTGAAAAGAGCATTACGGAGATTGACGGGCTCGAACGGCAGAAAGAACGTCTGCTGGCGCGCATGGAGATCATTGAGCAGCTGCAGAAGAGCCGCCCGGAGATCGTTCACCTGTTTGATGAGATTGCCAGGCAACTGCCCGAAGGTGTTTACCTGACGGGACTTAAACAAACGGGATCGCGCGTTGAAGTTCGAGGTATCGCACAGTCGAGTACCCGAGTGTCTGCACTGATGCGGCAGGTTGATGCATCTGAGTGGATGGCCGATCCGGAAGTGGATCGTGTCGAGACCACACAGTCAGGTGCATCGCGTCAGGCCGAATTCGTTGTGTACGTGAAGCAGGAGCACAAAGGTGATGAAGACGCGGGGATGAGTCCATGAACGTCGTTGAAGAACTAAAAAGTCTAGACGTCAATGACGTTGGACGTTGGCCGCTGCTGTTCCGCGCCGCCGTGATCTTGATCGCTTTTGCCGCGGTACTCGCTGTTGGTATCTGGTTTACGATCATTAAAGACAAACGGCCGCAATTGTTGCGTGCACAGGGGTACGAGCAGTCGCTGCACGTCACTTTCGAGAACAAGCAGCGCAAGGCTGCCGACTACGACGCGTACAAAGCGCAACTGGCACAGATCGAACAGTCATTCGGCACGATGCTCAGGCAGCTTCCCGGCGAGACCGAGATTCCGAGCCTTATCGTTGATGTTTCGCAAACGGGTCTGGCTTCAGGACTGCGGGAGAAGTTGTTCCAGCCGCAGCCTGAGATTCCGCGAGACTTTTACGCTGAAAAGCCGATCAAGATTCGTCTTTCAGGTGGTTACCACGAGATCGCGAACTTCGTCAGTGGCGTAGCCGCCCTGCCGCGAATCGTCACGCTGCACAACATCAATATCACGCCAGAGAATCAGGATGGTTTTGACCAGTTGAGCATTGAGGTGACTGCGCAAACCTATCGTTACCTGGATGAGGAGACGGACCTGTGATTAGTGCTTCTCTCAAATTCCGCAACGGATTAGTCCTGGCTGCGGCCATGATTGGCATCGCCGCTTGTGGTGGCCAAATGGACGATCTTGACCAGTATATTAATGAGGTTAAGGCGCGTCCCGGTGGCCGCATTGAGCCCTTGCCTGAAATCACACCTTACGCGGGGTTCACTTATGTCGCTGACGCAGAAGGTGTGCGTTCACCGTTCGTTCCCGACACACCACAGGTAACAACAACTGGTGTAGGTGGCGGAATTCGTCCCGACTCCCTGCGCAGCCGCGAGTTTCTCGAGGGCTTTCCTCTCGACACCTTGCGCATGGTTGGAACGCTGGATATGGCCGAGACAATGTACGGACTCGTACAAACATCGGACGGTCTAATTCACCGCGTCGTTCCCGGTAACTACTTGGGACAAAACGACGGACGAATTAACGAAATTGATGAATCTGAAATCGAACTTGTTGAAATTATCTCTGACGGGATTGGCGGCTACATTGAAAGAGATGCCGCCATTAGTCTCTCGGACTAATGCCTGAAAGGAACTGGGAGTAATTGGAATGATGCTCAAAATCAAACAGTCGGTCACAC
>Ga0164320_10000730_pt1 | contig 11257 bp, 7 predicted proteins | sample GuaBasSediGuay11_FD_113736 | JGI IMG/M metagenome (GOLD analysis project Ga0164320, IMG submission 113736) | Subseafloor sediment microbial communities from Guaymas Basin, Gulf of California, Mexico - Guay11, Core 4567-28, 0-3 cm | ecosystem: Environmental > Aquatic > Marine > Hydrothermal vents...
CGGCGGACGCGTTATTGCTCTATGGCACCGAAGAACAAAAACAACGCTACCTGCCCGGGCTTGCGACGGCTGACGAGATTCCCTGTTTTGCGCTGACGTCGCCACAGGCAGGATCTGACGCTGCTGCGCTGATCGACAGCGGGGTCGTCTGCAAAGGCAAGTGGAACGGCAAGCAAATCACGGGCATCAGGCTCAACTGGGACAAGCGATACATTACGCTCGCGCCCGTCGCGACGGTCCTTGGCCTCGCTTTCAAACTCTATGACCCGGACCACCTGATCGGCGACCAGGAGGAATACGGTATTACGGCGGCGCTGATTCCGACCGACACGCCCGGCGTTACGGTCGGGCGCCGACACGATCCGTTGAATATAGCGTTCCTGAACGGACCGACATCCGGAGAGGACGTGTTTGTACCGCTGGACTACATCATTGGCGGACAGGAGATGGCCGGCAAGGGGTGGAAAATGCTGGTGGAGCTGTTGTCGGTCGGCCGGGCGATCACGCTACCGTCGATCGCTGCCGGCGGCAGCCAGGCCGCGATTTACGCCGCCGGTGCCTACACGCAGATTCGCAGGCAGTTTAATACGCCGATCGCGAAGTTCGACGGCATCGGCGAAGCGCTTACGCGGATCGCCGGACATACGTACATTATGAATGCCGCGGTGACCGTTACTTCCGGTGCCATCGACCAGGGTGAGAAGCCAGCGGTCCCGTCGGCCATTCTCAAGTATCACTGCACGGAAATGAGCCGCAAAGTCGCGAATGACACGATGGACGTCCACGGCGGCAAGGCGATCATGATGGGCCCGAAGAATTACGTCGGTCGTGGATACATGGCGACGCCGATCGCCATCACCGTAGAAGGTGCAAACATACTGACGCGCAGCCTGATCATTTTCGGGCAGGGCGCAATGCGATGCCATCCGTTTGTTCTCAGGGAACTGCACGCGGCCCAGGACGAGAACAGGGAACGTGGGCTCAGCGAGTTCGATGCTGCACTCTTCGGACACATCGGTTATGCGATCAGCAACCTGGCGCGATCATTTTTCCTCGCGCTGACTCACGCCAAGTTCAGTAACGTACCGCTGAACACGCCGACGCGCCGCTATTATCAGAACATCAACCGGTACAGTGCAGCTTTCGCGCTTGCGGCGGATTTTGCGATGCTCACGCTGGGCGGAAAACTCAAACAGAAAGAGTTGCTGTCTGCACGACTCGGTGATGTGTTCAGTTCGATGTATCTCGCTTCAACCGTTCTCAAGCATTTCGAGAATCAGGGGCGTCGCGCAACGGATTTGCCGCTGGTCGAATGGTCGGTTCGCACACTGATGTATCACGCACAGGAGCAGTTACACAGTTTCCTGCGCAATTTTCCGAATCGCCCGGTCGCATTCCTTCTGCGCTGCTTCATATTTCCGCGCGGCCGAACCTATTCGGCACCATCGGATGAGCTGGTTAAAAAGATCGTTGCTTTGGTCACACGACCCGGTGAGGCACGCGAAAGGCTAAGCCAGCAGGCATATACGACGCTCGAACCCGGTAGCCCGCTGGGCCTGCTGCAGGAGGCGCTCGAGTTGTCGGAGCAAATGGCGCCACTCGAAAGAAAACTGAAGCAGTCGCGACATGAGGGCCTGATTCGGTCGGAGTACCTGGGTCACCAGATCGACGAAGCGGAAGCCGCCGAAGTGATCACCAAGAGCGAAGCAAAGGACTTGCGTATCTATCACGAGAAGGTAATGAACCTCCTGGCCGTCGATGACTTCGCGCCAGACGACTTCGGCCGCCTGGGCGCCCGTGGAAAGGTTGCTTCGCCTGGTGCAAACGCCGTCAGCGCGCAAACTCGTGCAAGCTCGAAGCCCGCGACGCAGAAAGCTGCCGCAAAGAAAACAGTCGCCCGGAAAAAAACGGTGTCAAAAAAGAAAATGGCAAAAAGAGCATCCGGAAAGAAAACGACTGCCAAAAAGAAGGTCTCCAAGAAACGCTAGTGGTCCAACAAGGCGAGAGCGCAGAGCCGCACTCCGGTGCCCTGAGAATTTCGGACCAAGCCTGACGGTTTAGTGCATGTCATACACAGCAGGACCCATCTACGAAGTTACGTTCAACGTCGATCGGGAGATCGTTGCAGCATTTGACGCCTGGCTCGCGATTCACGTCACAGAAATGCTCGAAGTTCCGGGCTTTCTGAAAGCCGAGACCTTTCAGCTGGAAGACGACGAACAGGGCCGCAGCCGCCGCGTCACCCATTATTACCTCGCCAGCGAGGAAGACCTGGAGCAGTATCTTGCCGGGCCGGCGAACGCAATGCGTCAGTCGGTCATCGACCAGTTTGCGGATCAATTCGAAGCAAGCCGCCGTATTCTTCGCCACCTGGGCGATTCGGATGAAGAGCTGAGGCCTCTGCCATCCTGCCTTAATTGCGGAACCACGCTCGGCGGGCAGTACTGTCCGAAATGCGGCCAGCGGGCGCACAGCCGTCTCATCAGTGTCTGGGAATTGATTCGTGATGCGTTCGGCGATCTTTTCGAGCTGGACTCGAGGCTTTGGCAAACGCTGCTGCCACTCGTCATTCGCCCGGGTCAACTGACGCAAGACTACCTGCTCGGTCGCCGTGCGAGGTTCATGCCGCCTTTTCGGACTTACCTTGTACTGAGTGTGGTGTTTTTCCTCGTCGCGTTTTTCGATCCGCGGGAAGAGTTAGGTTTGTTGTTCGAACCCGAGGCTGAGTCGACGGAGCAGGCAGAGGAATCCGATCAGAATGCCGCTGAGATCCGAGAGGGGGTGCTACAGGAACTGGCCGAGCAAGGCATCATCGTCGGTGATAAGGAGCTACTCGAAGATCCGCAAGTTGACGATACCGGGAACTCCGTGGTTGTCGATATTACAGACGGGGAATCGGATTCTGGCTGCGATGTAAGCGACATCGAGTCGGCAGACATACCGCAATGGCTATCCAGACGCATCACGCCAGAGCGGCTCCAGCTTGTGTGCGAGCGCATTCGTGCCGATGACGGCAGGGCCCTACTCGACAAACTGCTGGACAACGTCCCGGTCGCATTATTCATCCTGTTGCCGCTTATGGCGCTGGTGCTCAGGGTGCTGTATCCGCTATCGAAGCGCTACTACGTCGAGCACCTGCTTTTCGTCCTGCACTACCATGCTTTCTTTTTCCTGATTCTTACGCTTCAGATACTGTTTGCGAGATTTGCGACGTTGGTCGGTATTCCCGAAAATGCGACTGACATTGCTCTATTCGGCGCATCACTTTATATCCCTGTCTATCTATTCAGGGCTATGCAACGGGTGTACGGCCAGGGCCGCTTCATCACGACGCTCAAATTCATCTTCCTCGTGTTGTCATACTTCCTCGGTTTCGGCCTGATGTTTGCCTTTGCGGGCCTGTTTGCGGCATTCTCGATCTAATATCCTTGGGGGTGGTCATGGGAGGCATCCAATGAAAAGGCCATTTATTGCATGGCAGGCGATTCTGCCTGCGCTTCTCTTATTTGCAGCCTGCGGCCACGAGGGTGCTGAAACGGTGCCCACCACCGCAGAGCCGGCTGCGAAAACGGAGATGGAGCAAACCCGGGCACCCGCCGCCATGGCACGGACTCCTTCAACTGACGGCGCGCAGGTGTTTTTCATAACACCGGCCGATGGCGAGGTGGTTTCGAATCCGATCCGGCTGGAATTCGGCCTGAACGGCATGGAAGTAGTGCCGGCGGGTGATAAGCGCCCGGGCAGCGGCCACCACCACCTGATCATTGACGCCGGCTTGCCGGACTTCGGCCTGCCTGTCCCGGCAGACGAGCACCACGTCCATTTCGGTGATGGCAGCTCACAGACCGAGCGCACACTCCCCGCGGGCCAGCACACGCTTCAGCTCTTGTTGGCCGACTACCAGCACGTACCGCACGATCCCCCGGTATTTTCAAAGAGAATCACGATTACGGTAGAATAGCTGGCTTGCGACTGCGGCTGATGGCAATTAAAATTCCCGGGGCCATGCAACGGCCCACACACGAAGATTGAGTCCATGGACAATAAGAATATAGGCATAAGCGGACTCGCCGCATATATACCGCCATACCGGGTGTGGCTGGAAGACTGGTGCGACTGGACCGGCAACCAGTGGCCGAAAATCCGTGAGATCGTTGGACGCAGCTTCCGCGTCCGTGGCCCGAAGCAGAGCGTCTATACGATGGCGGCGACTGCGGTCATGCGCCTGATCATGCAGTACGATATCGATCCCTCTCGCGTCAAGTTTCTCGGCCTTGGCACCGAATCCAGCACGGACAATTCCGCGGGCGCGATAATTGTCAAAGGGATGGTCGATCGCGCGCTCGTCAAAAAGGGTAAAGCGCCGATCGCCCGTAGCTGTGAAGTCCCGGAGTTCAAACATGCCTGCCTGGGCGGCGTCTATGGCATGAAAGGTGCGATCCGGCACCTCGCGCTCGACGGCGCAGGGGGTCAGGCTATCGTTGTCTGCGCTGATATCGCCGAATATGCGCGCGGCAGCAGTGGCGAACCGACGCAGGGCGCCGGCGCAGTTGCCATGCTACTCGAAGAGAACCCGAATCTCGCGAAAGTCGATTTGAGTCGTTCCGGCGCAGCGTCTGACTATCGCATCATGGATTTCCGCAAGCCCATGCTGCGTTTCTGCGGACAGGACCGGAGCGAAAGTCATCAGGTGCAGGACTTTCCCGTATTCAATGGCAAGTACTCGACCACCTGTTACATCGATGAAACCCTGCACGCGCTCGACGACATGTATACCAAGCGCGGAATCTCTGCCTCTGAATACCTGCGTTCGCTGGAGACCGTGTTCATGCACAGGCCTTATCGCCGCATGCCGGAAACCGGCTGGGCCATCGCCTATTTGTTTGCACTAGGCAGCGGCGGTGTGGAGGACCGGGCGGAGCTCGCATCCTATTGCTACGAAGCCGGCATAGAACCTGAGGCCGTGTTAAGGGAAATGGTCAGCAAACCGGACGTCGCCGAACTGGCCGACCCCGAGCGGCTTAATTACGAAGCCTATCCGTTGACGATGGCGGTGTTCAGGATTTTCCGTGCATCGCGAAATTACCGCCGCGAGATTCTCGATAAGCTCGCACTCGGAAGTGACACGATGCTGGACCTGGGCAATCTTTATACTGCCGCGCTGCCCGCATGGATGGCAGCGGGATTCGAGCAGGCGCTGGATGAAAACCGCGATCTTGCCGGCGAGGAGATCCTGACTCTCGGATACGGCAGCGGTGATGCGGCGGAAGTTATTCCCGTGATCATTTCTGAAGAGTGGAAGAAAGCGACCAGGTCGATTCGATTCAACGAAGCAATGGAATTTTCAATTGATCTCGATTTCGAGCAATACAAAGCTCTGCATGACGGACGCAGAGCAAGAGGCCTGGACTACCTGCCGAAGAACGAATTCGTTATAGAAAAAGTCGGCAGGACCGATCAGCGGCAGTTTCAGGATCTCGGTATCGAGTATTACCGCTACGTCGGCTAATCGGGGACGAGCAATAATGGGGACGGACCCGGACTTTTGCTGATTTTGCGAGCGGCTTGCGTTGGACGGTGCCGGGCGCCGGGCTCCGATTTTCTGGGATGATGAATCGCGGCTAAAGCCGCTCCTACGAGCCGCTTCTACGTCTAATTGCAGGAATGAAAAATCGGGGGCGACCCCGAATTTCTTATTTTGCGTAGGCAGCGAGCTTTTCGGCAAACTCGTTGCAGAGCCGCTCCCACTCCATTTTGAACCAGGGTGTAAATTCTTCCGGCCTTGTCCGCAATTCGACCTGTAGCGCTTCCCGGGAGACATACCTGGCATCCGCAATCTCGTGCGTGTTTGCAGAGAACGCCTGTCCCGTTTTACCCAGGTACACAGTACATAGTTCGTTCTCGGATCCAAGGCCACCGAATTGCGCCTGGTAAGCAAACTTGTAAATAAATTCGAGGCTGGCCTCAATGCCGAGTTCTTCCCGCAGGCGGCGACGTGTCGCCACTTGCATCGATTCCCCTTTCCGCGGGTGGCTGCAGCAGCTATTGGACCAAAATAACGGCCACAGCCGCTTTTCGGCACTGCGCTTCTGCAGCAGGAGTTCACCATTCGTGTTGAACACGAAAAGCGAAAAGGCACGATGCAACATGCCGTCACCGTCGTGGCATTCCTCCTTGCTCAGGAATCCCAGTTCGTTGTCGCCCGCGTCGACGAGAATCAACTCTTCGCTCTCCGACGAAACGACTCTATCTGTGCTGTCCGGCATGTTCTCCAACATCTTCGTGCTAGCGTTCCCTCATCCGTACTATCTGATAACCCGCCGCATGTAGCGCTTGCGCGACCTCGGACACTCTGTCCGGACATAGTGCCACGATCGAGCCACCGCCACCGCCGCCGGTGAGTTTCGCGCCGATCGCACCGTTCGACCGAGCAATCTCGACCATTTTTTCCAGTTCCGGTGTCGAGACCTGCAACGCATTCAGGAAACCGTGGCAGACATTCATCAAGGAACCCAGCGTATCGTAATCGCAGCTCTTCAATGCCACGGCACCCGCAATGCTCATCTCATTCATCTCGTCGAAAATCGTCGTATAAAGCTCCGTATTGTTTTCGAAACGGGAGCGGACACCGGCGACCTGCTCTTTGGTTGCGCTCTGAATGCCGCTTGACGCGACGACAATCGGTGGCACTTCGGCCAGTGGTATGGGCCTGGTTCGGGTAGCTCTACTCTTGCTATACAGCACCGGCTCACCATAAGTCGCTATATTATTATCGATACCCGAAGGCGTGCCGTGTGCCAGCTTCTCGCACTCAAACGCCAGTTTTTCGACAGCCCCGTTGTCCATGTTGAGGCCGAGCAACTTATCGAAGGCCCGGATGATGGCCACGGCCAGCGCTGCCGAAGAACCGAGTCCCATCGCAACCGGAATACGTGACCGAACGTGAATGTCGAATCCCCGATCGGCAACACCGAGTTGGCGCATAATCAGCGCCAGCGCTTCACCAGCACCACCCCCTGCCGGGTTTTGCGCCGTAAAGCTTTGTTCGAGGCCCCAATCGGGTATGGACAAATTGATGCCGGCCGGCGTTTCTACAATCGCTGCCGTTACCGCAGCTTCAAGCGGTAACGCCAATACATGCCGGTCGAAAACGGCCGCATGTTCACCCAGGAGAATGACTTTGCCCGACGCCGTGCCGTGCGCTGCGTTCTCGAAAATACCGTCGGTATCTTTCGCTTCGGTTTTGCCCTGGAGCTCGTCAACGAGTTGATGCGCCTTCCAGTCTTTGACGTCCCCGCTGTCGACCATGCTTTCGACAACCTGATCAAAAAGCTCCGGTGGCGTATCCGCGCTTGCGGCAACGCTGCGGGCGTGCAGGCTCATATGACCTTTTTGAATTCCCTCCGTAACAAGCGCCCCTAGCGCAGCGAAATTTTGTGCAAGGCCGACGGCACCCATGAGCTCGGCCAGCTCCGTTGCCGACTTTACCCCCGCAATCTTGAGTCCGATGGAAGCCGCAGGATTCGATTTCAGGGAGCCGCCGACCACACCCACTTTTATGGGCAAGACAATTTCGCCGTGCAGATCACCGTTGGAATCGGTAGTCCAGCTCGTCAACGCGCGGTACGCGCCACCGCGAGCCGCATAAGCATGGGCGGCTGCCTCAACGGCGCGCCAGTCATTACCGGTAGCGATTGCGACGGCGTCGATTCCATTCATGATGCCCTTGTTGTGGGTGGCCGCCCGATACGGGTCACTATTCGCGATCTCGTTTGCCAGGACAATGTCATCACGCACGGCATCGGCAGAGAACCCCTCCCGGGCAAGCCCTGCCAGCGGTATCCTGACGCTCGCAGTCACGAGTGATTTGTCCGCCAGGTTTGAAAGGATTTTCAAGCAGGCCCTGCCCGATGCGATTGCTTCCACGCGTGGTGCAATTCCCTCGCAAATCGTATTGACGATATTCGCACCCATCGCATCCCGCGTATCGACGAGTACGTGTAATACGACGGTCCACTTACCGTCCGGCAAACGGTATTTAAAGAATTCGATTTCCCTGGCGCCACCTCCGCGGGCAAGAAGATTCGGTTGCAGGTCGTTTGCAAGTCCAATCAGCTCGTCCCTTGCAGCGTATAGCGCTTGCACTGCGGGATCTGGTTCCGCAATGTCGACCAGTTGAATCTGCCCGATAAGTACCGGGTCCATCGACGTGGCTTTGAAACCTCCGGCTAATCTGGCCGTTTTTGCCGCACTGCTGACGCCGGCCACGACAGATGGCTCTTCGACGACCATCGGCACGATGTAATCGCGGTCGTTGACGCGAAAATTGGGTGCGGTAGCGAACGGCAGTCCGAACACGCCGATCACGTTTTCTATCATCTTGTCGGCGAGTTCCGGCGTAAGTAACCGGCCGTCCTCCAGCAGCGCGCTCGCATCCGACGCATCGATCAGCTTGCGAGCCACCAGCGCTTCGATTCTCTCGGCGATGCTCTTCCGATAGAAATCGGCTATTCGTGAATCACTCAATGAATTGCTCGGTTTTCAAAAAGTACGCCCCGCTCCTCCAGCAAGACGTCCAGTAATTGAAAGCCACCCTCCCCGGCGAGGTCTGTGAAATTTGCGATGGCCTGTCTGTCAGTGGCAAACACGATGCCGGTGTCGCCGCCACCTGCGCCGCAGGGTTTGTAAACCACGTTTCGTTCTGCCGCGGCGTCCGCCAACTCCCTGTGCCCAGCATCGAATATGCCGAGATCATGGTCAATATCGAATTGCCTGAGAACGTCAACATAACGATGAAATTCCGCCAGCAGCTCGGCCGCGCTGCCTGCTACCCAGGTCTTTGCGGTCGCTTCCGATGCGTCGATCAGACGGGCCATGCTCGCCCCGGAGCTACCATCTCGGCAGCCTTCATCGAGCTTCCTGAGCTTTTCGCTCGTGCTGACCGGCCGGCCGCTCCACAGCACCGCATACTCGAGTCCGGCAGGCCAGGGTAATGAGTGGCCGACTCCAGATTCCTGCATACGGTACTCGATGACGCCGCCATTGAGGCTTGCCGCGATATCGATGCCACTTCCCCGGCCCTGCTGGAAAAGCCGGTGTGCTTTAACAGCCTGTATTCCTGCATCGCCGGGGTTGCCTGTCACGTCGAACAGCGCCGTGACCAGGGCAGTTGTCAGTGCCGCACTCGACCCGAGTCCGAGTTTCGCGTGGCTGACAGAATCGAGAAACTCTCCGGTATCCAGTTTGATATCGAACTCCCCGTTGATGCCGGTTGTCTTCCAGACTTGTTGCAGCAAATCGAGGCCGCCCGCAGGCGGCTCGCTCCCGATCCACTCGAAGCTCCCGTTCCTGTCAGTTCGAAACTTCCACTCTCCGTCGATATATCCGATTGTACGTACCGTATGATAGTCGGTATCGACAGCGCCCACTGTGGCATGCGCCCTTCTGTTGATCGCCATGCAAATCGCGGGTGCTCCGTCGAGCACTGCGTATTCGCCACAAAGGACGATTTTTCCCGGCGCACTTACCACAGTGGCTGTCACGATTGTTCCAAAACACGTGCACCGTAACCGAGCCCGCTCACCAACGTCGTCACAACACCAGCAGTAGCGGAGAGCGCGTCTCTGACGGTCTCTTCGGCCGACGGCAGACAGACGGCCTTGAGTTGCGGCCCTGCGTCTATTGTAAAAAACACCGGCTCGGATTTCTTTTGCAGATCACGAATCGTCTCCATGCAGGCAACCGTCGCATTATTCCAGTAAACAACGGGAGGGCGCGAGGCCCACATCACAGAGTGCATCTTGAGGCAATTATGTTCGGAGACTGCCGCCAGTTGCTCGAAGTCCCGTTTGTCGACCGCCTCCCTCGCAGCGGCGAGGTCATCGGGCTGGCGTTCAATCCAGCTATCGTAAAAAGGCGACGTCTTCGCGCCGCGAATCATCGCTTCTCCGGAGCTCAGCGGTTTGGGCCGCGTCTCTGTGATCGCAACTATAACCTTGAGGGGCCAGTCCTCCGGACCGACAATCGACCAGACATCAATACTCTCATCACCGGCAGACAGCTCGACGAAGCCTCCGTAAAATGACCGGGCGGCAGATCCGGACACGCTGCCTGCGATACGCGCCATCGCCAGGGTGTCGGCAGTTTGGCCCACTCTTTCATAGGTGGCCAGAACAAGCGCCGCGAATGCCGAGGCAGATGATGCGAGACCTGCTGCAAGCGGAAAATTAGACTCGCTTTGGATTCTCGCGGCCGGTCGATCATCGCCCGCAATCCGATCGATGCAGCTTGATACCCTCGGCAGCATTGCGCTGTTCTGCTCGCCATTCACAACGAGTTCATCGGGCCCGGAATTCTCGAGGAAATCCACAGACATTCGCGAATAAAGCGCATCCAGCGTGATGGACAGCGAGCCAGCAGCCGGCAGGTTTCTGGCGACGTCGCGTTTGCCCCAGTATTTTACAAGCGCAATGTTCGGCTGAGCTTGTGACCACATTAGCATTGTCCGGAGATGGCGGAAGCCGGTTATTCGGGGGCGAGATTATAGCCCAGCCCGTACAATGCACGAAGGCGGGACTTTCACACGCGGCATGCTTTCAGTGTACGCTTGCCCAGGAAAAACACAGACGAGGACCGGTCATTGTCGACGCCATTCTCAGAACGAATTTCCGAGTATACGAGCCGCATTGCCGACAAGCTTGAAGAGGCATTGCCGGAATCGGGCGTGACGCCCCGTCGCCTCCACGAGGCGATGCGTTACTCCGTTTTGAATGGCGGCAAGCGTATTCGGCCGCTGCTCGTCTATGCCACGGGCGAATGCCTGGGCCTTGACGCCACCTGTCTGGATGCACCGGCGATGGCAATCGAACTCATTCACGCATTCTCGCTCGTGCATGACGATCTGCCTTCGATGGACAACGATGACCTGCGGCGGGGACACCCGACCGTTCACCGGAAATTCGACGAGGCTACGGCGATCCTCGCTGCGGATGCGTTGCAACCGTTGGCGTTTCAGGTTCTGGCGGCCGCGCCCGGCATCGGCCCGGACAAACTGATCTGCCTTGTCCGGTCAATCGCGAAGGCCTGCGGCTCGCTCGGCCTGACTGTCAGCGATACTGTAGCGGGCGCGCCAGTCCTTGAGACGGAGGCAAGCACCGGGTTTGAACAACCAGGTCAAAGCGATGCCCCCTGGCAATCTGTCAATCAGGTGCTTGGAGATTTCTATACTGACTTTACCCTCAAGGTGGCGCAGGACCGC
>Ga0164320_10000731_pt1 | contig 11256 bp, 5 predicted proteins | sample GuaBasSediGuay11_FD_113736 | JGI IMG/M metagenome (GOLD analysis project Ga0164320, IMG submission 113736) | Subseafloor sediment microbial communities from Guaymas Basin, Gulf of California, Mexico - Guay11, Core 4567-28, 0-3 cm | ecosystem: Environmental > Aquatic > Marine > Hydrothermal vents...
AACGCCGCCGGAGCCGGCTGTTCTCGCCGGTGTTGCGATTCTCGCGGCACTTTTTATTTTCGGCTCAAGCATTTACGATACCTCGCGGCTCGCGGCCGTCGGCGGACGGGCCGCTCTCGTTTTGCGCGGCACGCTTCCTTCCCCGGACGTGCGCGACCCACAGCGCCAGCAATTGCGCAATGTTGTAGAGGAAATGGCAATTGCGTCGGGGGTCCCTGTTCCGGAAATTTATGTGCTTGAGGAAGAAAGCGGCATCAACGCATTTGCAGCGGGGTTTACTTCCGGGGACGCCGCGATCGCAGTAACTCGCGGCACGCTTGACCTGCTCAATCGCGAAGAGCTACAGGGTGTTATCGCTCACGAATTCAGCCACATCCTGAACGGCGACATGCGCCTCAACATCCGCATGATGGGCGTCCTGTTTGGCATCATGGTTTTGGGCCTTATTGGCAGGCTGGTATTGCGCACCAGTTACTACTCGGGCCTGGGATCCAGCCAGAGAAACAAAAGCGCCCCGGTAATAATGATAATAGGGCTCGGTCTTGCGATACTTGGCTGGATAGGCGTATTTTTTGCCAGGATCGTAAAATCTGCGGTTTCCAGGCAACGGGAATATCTCGCCGACGCGTCTGCCGTGCAGTTCACCAGGCAAAGCGACGGCATAGCCAATGCGCTCAAGAAAATCGGCGGCTACACACAGCACTCCTACATCGTCGCGACAGATCCTGAAGAAATCAGTCACATGTTGTTCGCCAGCGGCGGTGCAAAACTCACCTCGTTGCTGGCCACACATCCGCCGTTGGCCAAACGCATACAGGCGCTCGATCCGCATTTTAAGGAGACCGACTACCCGGCCATCGAGCTGCATCAGGAGCGGCCACAACGTGCGCCGGAACGGGACGGGAATTCGGCTGCAGGTTTGATTGCTGGGCTTGCGTCCGGCGCCTCTGCAGTGAATACAACCAACATCGCAGATTCGGTAGGACGACCACAGGCAAATCACATTCGATTTGCAGAGGAATTGCGCCGCTCCATCCCTGAGAATCTCTATGCAGCCGCGCACGATCCAGACAACGCTTTCTTGCTGGCGCTTGCCCTGGCATTGAACGGAGGCCATACGGAAAAGCAGCTGCGTATCGTTGCAGAACAACTTGGCACCGAGCGCACAGCGTTGGTGCGTGAGTATTACGAACATATTATTACAGTCGGCCCGGCCTATCGCTTGCCGCTACTTGAAGTTGCATTCCCTGCACTCAAAGCAAGGCCGGCAGCGCAACTGGAGTTTTTACTCGACCTCGTTCGACGCCTGATCGAGTCTGATGGACTGGTTGATCTGAGTGAGTTCTGTTTTTACCGAATTCTTGACAGCCAGCTGAATCAGGCGACGGACCCGACCGCTGCCAAACGCGGCAATCGCGTTGGCAAGAAGGCGGCACGAAACGCCGCAGTTGATCTGGTTCGCATCGTCGCCGATCAGGGCAACCCGGACGTGACGGCTCGTGAGCATGCTTTCAAAGCCGGGATTGCGGTATTTGGCCAGTGGGTCGAAGAGGAGTCGGGCGGCGTGGATTCTGACCAGACCATTACGATCCTCAATCAATCGCTCGATATTCTCCAGCGCATCAATCCGGCCGGCAAGCACAGCCTTGTTCAGGCGGTCAGCAATACAATTGCGCACGATGGCAAATTGACGATTGCCGAGGCTGAATTATTGCGTGCTGTTTGTGCCAGCCTCGACTGCCCCCTGCCACCCATTCTGGCCGACTTCGCCGTAAGCGCGTAAGAATTCGAAACACGGGGTCGAACCAGGTTATCGGCTGCAAAATTGCCGGTTCGAGCCCGGTTTAAGAAACTCCGCCAGGTCACGGTTTCTGCTAAAAAAATGCAGTGAGACATCGGCCAAATAGGCGTATTATGTCGGCCATGGAACCCGGCAACGGATTCCTGACTCTGAAGTTAAAGCGCTGAAAGCCTTGGGCGGCGACAGCATCCGAAACCAAAATCTGTCATTTTTTGGAAGAAAATCATGCGTATACGCCAATACACACTCGTTTTTATATGGTCAATCATCATTGCTTTGCCGGCAGCAGCTGCAACAAAGGAAGAAACGCGCGTCGCGGACGCGACTGACGTTCTCGATCAACTGCTGCGCATTCCGGAGCAATCGATACCGCCAGCGCTACTGTCACGGGCATACGGAGTTGCCGTGATCCCCAATGTCCTCAAAATCGGCTTTGGTCTTGGAGCACGGCGCGGCAAGGGTATCCTGGTTGTGCGACAGGATGACAAAACCTGGAGTAACCCTACATTTGTAACGCTCACGGGCGGCAGCTTCGGCTTCCAGGTCGGCGCTCAATCGACGGATATTATTCTTGTTTTCAAGACCCGAAAAAGTGTTGATGGGATTGCCAACGGCAAGCTCACACTCGGTGCGGATGCATCCGTCGCTGCCGGTCCCGTTGGCCGCCACACCGCCGTCGCCACCGATATCAGGTTCAGGTCTGAGGTGTTTTCCTACTCAAGAAGTCGTGGCCTGTTTGCTGGAGTTGCGCTGGAGGGTGCCGGTATAACGATGGACCGCAAAGCGAATGCTGCATTTTACGGTTCCGCAAGTATTACGCCGGAGCAGATTTTTGCAGGCTCGGGTAACGCGGCACCACAGGCAGCAAATACCTTTGTCCAGATGCTAACGGCGCAAACCGACCGACTGCCCTCGCGACCCAGTATGAAAAAAAGCAACGCTACATCGGCCAGGAGCGCGCCCGCCCCTCAGGAAAAATCGGAAGTTCGTACCTACGGATATGGCACAGCGGACGACGCGCTGGATAACGGCTTACAATAGCCGCGCCGGAAGCGTTGTATAATCCGGGTGGATAGAGCGCGATCTCGTGCAAGATATCCTTGAGCAAATTCAAGGTTGGGCCAAGCTCCTTGGCCCTAATATCTATATTCAGGCGATCGCAATCGCGGTCATCTTTATTGTCATCGGCAAGATCGCCGATATCATCATTTCCAGAGTTATCGCCAGGATAGCCAGCCGGTCGAAGACGGATCTGGACGACAACCTGGTTGCCCTGTTGCACCGACCGGTATTTATTTCATTTGTATTGCTCGGACTGTCGCTGGCAACCGATCGGATATATTTACCCGAATCACCCGAGTTCCTTACCCAAGGCATCCTGAAGACCATTGCAATATTTGTCTGGTACGGCTTCTTTCGCAGCCTCACACAATTGTTGCTAACCGTCGTCGCCCGCGGCCCACGGGCCAGGGAATTGTATGCAAGCATGCTGCCGCTGTTGCACACCGTCTTCAGAGTTGCCTTGCTCGCGTTGGCGATTTACTTCTTCTTCCTGGCGTGGAACATCGATGTAACCGCATGGCTGGCATCAGCCGGAATAGTTGGTCTGGCTCTTAGTTTTGCAGCGAAAGACACTCTCGCAAACCTGTTCGCCGGCGTGTCAATTGTCGCTGATGCACCTTACAAAACCGGTGATTTCATTCGTCTTGATACAGGCGAGCGTGGCATGGTCACGCACATTGGTTTGCGCAGCACCCGTATCGTTACCCGCGATGACGTCGAGATCACTATTCCGAATGGAATTATTGGCAACGCCAAAATAACCAATGAAGCCGGTGGGCCATCAACAAAACACCGTATCAGAATACCCGTCGGTGTGGCGTACAGCAGCGACATCGACCATGTGATTGAAACACTGGACGGTGTTGCCGGCGGACACGCAGAAGTGTGCGCTGACCCGGCAGCAAGGGTGCGTTTCCGGGCTTTTGGTAATTCAAGCCTGGACTTTGAATTGCTTTGCTGGATCAATCAACCTGCAGACCGCGGCAGACTGCTGCACGAACTTAACTGTTCTATTTTCAAGGCATTCCAGAGAGAGAAGATTGAAATTCCGTTTCCGCAGCATGATTTGCATGTTCGGAGTATGCCTTAGGGGCACAATTTTCTAGCGGGTGTGGTGGGGTTGAGTTTTGCTTCGTTTGAGCGGGTGTGGTGGGTTGATGTTTTGCAAACATTTAGGGGCATGTTGAAAACATGCCCCTAAATGTTTGTCGCCCGTCGGGACGGGCTCCTACGTATCCGCGCTACAGTTATTGACTACGAATTTATTCGGGGATTTCCTGGCGGCGGCGAAGTTCTTCGCGAATCGCGTTCAGGTCCGTAGCGGTTTGCGGCGTAGCGTCACCATCAATTGATCTTGCGGCCTCCCCGGTCACAGGCGCTGGTGCTGTCGTGGTAGCGGGCATTGCCTGGTTGCTGGTTGGGGCTACAACCTGTCCGGTTCCATTGGCGGCCGGGACTTCTTCAAACAGCCCCAGGTATTCGGCTTCCTCTCTGAGACGTTGTGCCTCAAGACGCCTTCTGCGCGCCTCGGCGGCCGCTTCCTGAGTACGCCGCAGCGCCTGCCGTTTGCTTTCGGATTGTGCTTCGAGCTGTTCGCGTCTGTCCCGCTCGTTCGCTGCCTCCAGTCGATTGACAGCGTCTCTTGCATTGACACATTCCGCATCGTACTTCGTCTCTGAACGGTTGCGTGCACAACGCACCATCGTCGCTTCCAGCAAACGTGAATTTTCCATAAATTGCGACGCCGAAACCGGCGGTTGCTCCTCAGCGCAGGCCGCCAGTAGAAACAAGCCGCATGCGGAGCCAATAACAAGTAAGAACTTCATTTCGTAGTCAGCACGTCATAGTTAAAAGTTGGACAGGTAACACAGTCATAGATTGCCGAACATAATAACATTGGCGCGCAGATTCAGATTGTGGGCGAGTTCGCACTTCCACCCAATTAATACCCGGGTCAACCAATCCCTGGCCCGGACGTTAGATGAATACGGAACGGAAAACCTGCCATAAATGGCCAATATTGACCAAGGAGCGGTCATGAAGAAGTCTATTTTAGTACTCTTGTTAGCTGCCATGCACTGTGGCTGCGCCACCCCGAACGCACCACTGGCCGACAACGACCGTACACTTATAGCCTATGAGGAAATCGCTGCCGAAATAAAAGTCAGCTACCGGGCCACCAGCGGACCAGGTGAAACGAATCAGCCTGTTGCAGCCAACATGCCGGATTAGCCCGAACATTGCATGAGTGCCGGCTCTCATGACGGAAAACGGTAGATGGTTCAAGCGTTTCAACATTCATTGGTTTGTGTCGAAGTGTTACAGTTTGCGCCTGCCGGGCTGACGCTTCCTGTGCCGGCACATCGCGCCCGATCCTGCTCAACACGTAGTCCCCGCAACGTCTCTCGCACGATCGAACGCGCTGCACTCGGCACAGAAACCGACAGTCCCGCCCACTCATGCAATGTTCGGACTAGCAAGTCGGTCTTACCCGGTGCCACAACTGACAGACAGATGAGAAACATCTCATCTGCCGTGATCGAACAATCTGGCGATTAATTGTTATAGTGTCGGCGTGTCCGAATCCAGCCAGTTTTCGCTTCTGAAACAACGCCGCTTCGCGCCATTTTTCCTTACCCAGTTTCTGGGTGCATTCAACGACAACATATTTCGCAATGGACTGATAATTCTTATCACGTTTCAGGGCGTACGCGTTTTTGGCATGGGCGCAAGTCAGCTGGCGAACGTCTCTGGAGCGCTGTTCATCCTGCCCTTCTTCCTCTTTTCTGCAACCGCAGGTCAGCTTGCTGACAAGTATGAAAAATCACGCCTGATGAGAGTGATTAAAGCTGCCGAAATTCTCCTGATGGTTTTCGCTGCGATTGCCCTGGCCAACCAAATGTATTCTGCGCTGTTGTTCGTGCTCTTTCTGATGGGCTGCCAATCGACAATGTTCGGCCCCGTGAAATTTGCCTACCTGCCGCAGCAACTGACTACCGACGAACTTATCGGTGGCAATGCGCTGGTCGAATCGGGCACCTATATGGCTATCATTTTCGGCCTGATCGTTGGTGGCATATCGGTCGCAACTGACCCGGCCAATCAGTTTGTGCTCGCGGCGTGCCTCATCGGAGTTGCGACGCTGGGCTACCTGGCGAGTCGTACCATCCCGGCCACTAAAGCCGTTGATCCTGACCTGCGTATCAACTGGAATGTGTGGACGGAAACCCGACACATCATCGGTTTTGCACGTAAGGACCGCAGCGTCTTCCTGTCAATCCTCGGAATTTCGTGGTTCTGGTTTTTTGGCTCGGCGGTGACGTTGCAGATCCCCGCCTACACGCTGGAAATAATCAATGGCAATGAGCAAATCACGACAGCCCTGTTGGTCGCTTTTGCGGTTGGCGTGGGCATTGGTTCTCTTCTTTGTGAACGCATGTCGGATCACCGGATTGAGCTCGGACTCGTACCGTTTGGTTCGATCGGCCTTAGTCTCTTTGCCATCGATCTGTATTTCGCGCAACCGGTGATGCAAAGTGAGGCGGTCTACTCTGTAGGCGAGTTCCTGAAGCGGCCCGGCAGCGCTCGCGTGCTCTTCGACCTGGCTATGCTCGGCGCGTTTGGCGGTATTTACAGCGTGCCGTTGTACGCCATGATTCAGCAACGAGCTGATCGACACCATTTGTCACGAATCATCGCAGCTAACAACATTATCAACGCAATCTTTATGGTTGCCGCAGCTGTTTTCGCATTACTCGCTCTCAATCTCGGAGCAACAATCCCGCAGTTGTTTCTACTCCTTGCTTTACTCAACGCTGTCGTCGCAATTTATATCTATTCGTTGCTACCAGAGTTCCTGATGAGATTCGTTGTCTGGGTCATCATCAACACTCTTTATAGAATAAGATCACAAGGTCTGGAAAATATTCCGGACCAGGGTCCGGCCTTGCTGGTTTGTAATCATGTCAGTTTCGTTGACGCGTTGATCATAGGTGGATCAGTCCGGCGTCCGGTTCGATTTGTCATGTATTACAAGATTTTTCAAATTCCGCTGCTACGATTTCTGTTCGAGTCGGCGAAGGCAATACCAATCGCATCGGCGAAAGAGGATGCCCGCCTGCTCGACCAGGCTTTTGATCAAATAGATGACGAACTCGGTGCGGGCAACCTGGTTTGCATTTTTCCTGAGGGTGGTATCACGCGCGATGGAGAAATTCAGCCATTTCGTCCGGGAGTCGAGAAGATCATCGCGCGACGCGCAGTTCCGGTAATTCCGATTTCCCTGGGCGGTCTGTGGGGAAGCTGGTTTAGCCGCCGCAGCAGCGGTGTATTACGCCGGATGCCTGGACGATTTCTTGCGCAGGTAAATGTGCATATCGGCGATGCTATCGGCCCGACTGAGGCAACAGCTGAAAACCTCGAGTTGCTGGTCAGAACCCTTCGCGGACAAAACCGGTAGCTTCCGGGCCACGTAGTTTTTTTGTCCAGTAAGTCACCAGACCTGCCCTGGTGCCTATCAATGCCGGCCCGTCGCTATAACTAAAGCGAAGTTCTGCAAGCTCTACAAGTCCGGTATCCCTGGTGAGGATCAGTACACGATCCCCGGTTGCGTCACTGATGTGACCGTCATTGCGTGGCGAGAGACCTGCAGCTTCGAAAACCATCCCTGATCCGACCAGCGCTTTCGGTGCGCGAATTGCGTCGGTCCAGATCAACCCGCCTGGTGACACCAGCGCACGATGAATCCAGCGCGCCGTTTTGAAAAGCACCCGCGATTCGCTCGGACTGAATGCAATATCAATTACCGAATCCGGAAGTTGCAACAACGTGGCGCCGACACGACCATCAGCCGGATCAAGCAGTGTTGCCTGGTTATTCGCGTCTACGATTACGACCAGTTGCCTGCCGGGGGATACGGCTAGCTGGCGAATAGCTGAAGCACCCTGCCAGACGTTGCGTAAATGCCAATTGCCGGTGCGGTCGGCGTACAGGTTTCGCAATGTCCCGCTTTCTGCGCCGAGGTATATTTGCTGATCCCGCGCGAAAATAAGGTCGGCGTGTAGCTCTCCGAGTTCAATATCGGCAAGGAGTGCACCGGTTTCAGCATCCATGATCCATACTCGCTGCCCGCTCAGCACCGCCAGTGTCTGCCCGTTCGGTGAGAATGCCATCCGGTCAATCGTACTCACTGATGCCCGACCGTAAAACGGTCGTGGCAGGCCGCTGTGAGCGTCCCAGATTCGTATGCTGCCATCCGCGCCGGCGCTCGCAACCAACGATCCGTCACTACTGAAAATAATGCCTATGACCGCGCTGCGGTGACCAAGGAAACTGATGTCCTCGGCATCGTTCTCGATTGTGCCGGCGCGCGCTTCGATCTGTTGAATGTGAACATGCCCGGAGCCATCGGCGATTGCGAGACGTTCGCCGCCGGGGGCCAGCGCTGTGGTCAGGTTTCCGGATTCCCGCCAGATTTGATGGCCAGGATTTACGCCTGCAGCGTTACCCTCTACCGCGCTCGCCGAGGTCGCCGGAACTTGCCAATATCTTGCAATGCCGTTTGTGGTTGCAGCAACCACGAAATTTTCATCGCCGCCGAATGCCAGTAACTCGTTTTCTCCTGAACGTATTCCTGTATCGAGCAATGGTCCTGACGGCGCTCCATCTACGCTGCGATAAACCTGAAACCCCTGGCGATGGTTGCCAGCCAAAAAGCGCGTGCCCGATGGCGAGAATGCCATGTGCCATTTATTCCTCCCCAATTCCCGCAACACCGGCGCCGCGGGTTGTCCGGTTAGCCACAGCGAAACGCCTTGCTCGCCATGCACAACACCCAAGGCATCACCATTCGCAGAAAGACTGATCTGGCTCGGCTGATATTCGAGGTCTATCTGTGCACGCAATTCGCCATCGCGTAAGTTCCAGATACGTACCGCACGATCATAGTCGGCAACTGCAATATGATTTGCAGCCGCATCGATGGAGACCAGTGCAGGAGCGCCGGCAATAGTAATTGCAGCAACGACGTTCTCTGTAGCGATCGACCACAACTCAAACCTGGTATCCAGGTCGCCGCGATAGGACGCCAGAATATGCTGACCATCCACACTGAGCAGGGCGTCTGCGACAGCAGCGCCGACATTCAGCACAGCGGCGCGTCGTCCGTTTGACGTGCGCCATAAATTCACTGTGTCCTGGGTTGCGGTAACCAGAAATTCAGCATTTGCGCTCAGTCCCAACAGCCGCTCATTTGCTGACACTGCGATCGTGCGAGCAGCCCGCGCATAACTGAGATCCCACAATCGCGCACTGTCACTTTGCAATGCCCGGGCAATCGCATACCGACCGTCAGGGCTGAACCAGAGGTTATCCGATGCACGCTCCACCGGATCCGGAATGTCCAGACCACGTTCGAAATTTTCAACGACGACCTGAGAACCAAGACTGAGATTCCAGCCCATGAGATGACCAGTGACCCCGGTCGCCTCGTCGCGAATACTCAAGCTCCAGGTACCACTTAATGTTTCGCCAATTAACGGTGCCAGTTGTTGCCTGCTAACGCGAATTTCCTCGTTGGCGGCAGAAGCGGACTCATCGAAAACCAGTTCAACAGCACGCCCGGAGGGGGCTATGAGTTTCATGCGAATGTCGTCGAATCGCGAATGGCTTACATTCACTGTCAATCCGACGCGGTTAGCTACGCCTTCGCGATCGACCATTACACGTCGAACCAGGGGTGACACTTCAAGTGCTGAAATGGTCCATGTGTCGCTCTCCTGCAGACCCTGGTCAGCCGGAGACCATTGCGAAATCTGTGCGCCTGCGTAGTAAGTCAGCTGCAAATTATCAGGATTAAATACCAGGCCGTCTGCCGGCTGCGCTGGAATGGTCGCAAGGAGCTGCGAGTAATCGTCACCGACGAGCGTCGCCGCACGACGCCTGCGCTCCGGAGTTGAGACAACGAACGCCTCGATGGAGGCCAGCAGTGCCGCATCTCGTCGCTCGCTTCTTAACGCGGTACTTACCTGGCGATCCCAGAAATCAGCGCTCAGGCTATCTGCAAAACCAGGTTGATCCGGCAATAGCGCCGCATAACGCAGCACTTCCAGAATCGAGAGTTTCTCGGTCGCCGCCGGTGCATTAATTAAGAGAACTGTCTTGTACATTCTGTCTGCCGCGTCAGCATGGCCCGGAAATGAGCGCAGATTCGTATAGGCGTCCGCAACACTTGCAAGCTCGAGAGTCTGCGTTGACATCACCCGCATGTACGGCTTTGGCAGAAGTTGTGTGTATGTAAATGGAACAGCAATGAACAACAGGACCAGGCTTGCTGCAATTGCCGGGCCGCGCCAGCGCAAAGGAAGGTTTTCGTTTGCCCACCTGGCAGTAAAGACATTTTCGTAAACGCGATTGCGAATTTGCAGCACGCCCCGCTCATTTACAGTGACCAGCCCTATCGCCAGGAGTCGCCGGTGCAAGCTGAGTTCGGCATCGAACTCAACCTTGATGCCCTTGCGAATTCGCCCATACAACGTCAGCAGCGGCTCGAATTTCTTCTTGTCACCAGTGACTACACGATGAATATGGCTCAGGTGTGGTTCACTGTTCAGCGCCGCACGACCTGCGAGTTGATGTGTTGCGAGACGATCAATCTCGTCTGCGATATCGCCAGCAAGGCGTTCGCGCGCGACACAGCGGGAGAGTTTCTGACTTAGATAAGGCTGGCCACCGGTCCAGTAATAAACGCGGTCCAATGCCAGGTCTGCGTCTGCAGGTGATAAATTCAGCTCAGTCGCAAAAACATTCAGGTCCTCCCGCGTGAAATCACCCAGGCGAATTTCCTGGGAAATGCTGAATGGCGATGACAGCGGCTCCTTCGCCAGATCCAGCGGATCGCATTCGCCGATCAGAACGAAAGTCAGTCGCGTGAACTCCGGTTCGGTTGCGCGTGCGTTATACGCGGCGCGAATGCTGGCCAGCAGATGCTCGGTAAACGGCAGTCCAGCGATGTGTTGCACCTCGTCAACAAAAATGACGACCTTGTCCTGAATATTTTGCAGGACAATTTCGGCGTAAAACTCCACGAGTCGTTGCCGATTACTCAAAAAGGATTTGTCCTGCCACCAGTTCTGCAGATCGACTTTAAGGCGGAATTGACGTAACAGCCGGTACGCAATGCTGTAGTACCAGCGACCTGCATCAGAGCCGCCGTCACGTTCACCAATTTGCGCAAGATTGAGCACAGCGACCTTGATGTCGTTGTTTTGCAGGCGCGCCGACGTAGACGCAATCAAACTGGATTTGCCGGTTCGGTCCGGCGCTATGACATGCGCGTAATTTCCGGAAATTATTGCAGAATAAAGGAGATCATCCGCCGGCCGCCTGATATAACC
>Ga0164320_10000732_pt1 | contig 11245 bp, 12 predicted proteins | sample GuaBasSediGuay11_FD_113736 | JGI IMG/M metagenome (GOLD analysis project Ga0164320, IMG submission 113736) | Subseafloor sediment microbial communities from Guaymas Basin, Gulf of California, Mexico - Guay11, Core 4567-28, 0-3 cm | ecosystem: Environmental > Aquatic > Marine > Hydrothermal...
AGAACCACGATCCCGAAAGAACGCGAAAACTTCTGTTGCATAAAAAGGAAATTAACAAACTATGGGGTAAAACCGGACAGCAGGGGTTCACACTGATTCCGTTAAAAATATACTTCAAAGACGGAAAGGCTAAAGTTGTATTAGGGCTAGCCAAAGGAAAGAGGCATTATGAAAAAAGGGCATCAATTAAAGAAAGAGAAGCAAAGAGAGAAATTGAGAGACATCTAAAAAACAGGAATTAAATTACAGTACATATAATTAGCAGCCTTGGTCAGAACAATATTACTTGTCAGTCAAAGTTACCAATCCCGGCAGGTCCTTACCTTCGAGGAGTTCCAGTGCAGCGCCACCACCGGTTGATATAAAAGAAATGCTTTCCGAAACTCCCGCCCTGCTTACAGCCAGGTCTGTATCGCCCCCGCCCACAATCGTAAGTGCATAGGCATCAGCTACTGCATGTGCTATAGAAAATGTCCCTCTTGAGAATGCATCAACTTCAAATACCCCCATAGGGCCGTTCCATAATATAGTCTTTGCACTTTCCAGCGCTTCTGAAAAGAGCTTGACAGACGCAGGACCTATATCCACAGCTTTCCAGCCATTTGGTATCTCCTGTGCTGTTACAAGCTTGGTCTCGGCTGCCGGTTCAATGCTCTGAGCTATCACACAATCTACCGGCAGATAAAATTTTATCCCCTTTGCTACAACGCCTTTTCTTATCTCATTAGCAAGTTCAAGCATGTCATTTTCTACAAGGGACTCGGCAACATTGTATCCCATAGCCTTCAGGAACGTAAAGGCCATTCCTCCGCCTACAATCACCTTGTCCACCTTATTCTCGAGATTGCGGATAACATCTATTTTTCCCGAAACCTTTGCACCTCCAAGTATTGCAACAAAGGGCCTTACCGGATGATTTATTACACCCTGGAGATATTCAATCTCTTTTTGAAGAAGAAAACCTGCTGCTGACGGCAGAAATTTTGTAATACCCACTATTGAAGAGTGAGTTCTATGAGAAGCTCCAAACGCATCATTTACATAAAAGTCCGCCAGCTTCGCCAATGACCTGCTGAATTCCTCGCTGTTTTCTTCTTCACCCGGATGAAATCTTAAATTTTCAAGCAGGATAATATCTCCATCAGACATTTTACTTACTGCTGCTTCAACCTTGGGACCAACGCAATCATGGACAAATATTACTTCCTTCTTAATCAACCTCTGCAGTCTTCTTGCAATAGAGGCGAGTGTGTATCTGTTGTCAGGCCTGCCTTTAGGTCTTCCAAGATGAGAGGCGAGAATAACTTTACATCCCTCATCAATCGAATAATTTATTGTAGAAAGTGCAGAACGGATCCTCCTGTCATCAGTAATATTGAGATTTTCATCAAGTGGAACGTTAAAATCCACTCGAATGAATAACTTCTTACCCCTGATATCCAGGTCTTTAATAGAGAGTTTTTCTAATACTCCCTTGATTGGAATGGAAGAATCATCGTTCATAGTTCTTATTTCTTACTATCAATATATAGCATCAAGTCCTTAAGACGTGAGCTGTAACCCAATTCATTGTCATACCACGAAAGAATTTTCACCAGTTTTCCCCCTAATACTTTTGTAAGTGCCGCATCAAGTATGGAAGAATACGGGCTGCCATTAAAATCAATAGATACACATGGATCTTCACAATATTTTAAAATACCTTTCATCGGACCGTCCGCGGCTTCTTTGAGAGCAGCGTTTATAGTCTCTTCTGTCGCATCCTTTTCAACTTCAGCAACAAGGTCAACCACAGATACATTAGGAGTCGGTACACGTATTGACATGCCATCCAGTTTCCCCTTTAAATGTGGCAGCACAAGCCCTACAGCCCTTGCAGCACCTGTGGTGGTAGGTATCATCGAAAGCGCTGCAGCCCTTGCTCTCCTCAAATCTTTATGAGGGAAATCAAGAATACGCTGATCATTTGTATAAGCATGAATAGTGGTCATAAGACCGTATTTGATCGTAAATTTCTGATCAATAACTTTGGCGATAGGTGCAAGACAGTTTGTAGTGCAGGATGCATTCGAAATGATCTTGTGAGCAGATATATCAAGGCTCTCCTCATTCACTCCCATGCATATAGTAGCATCCGGCTCTTTGGCCGGAGCTGATATGATAACCCATTCAGCACCTGCGGTTAAATGTTTTGAAGCCCCTGCCTTATCAATAAAACGTCCGGTTGATTCAAGGACAACATCGACATTAAGGTCTTTCCAGGGCAGCTGCGCCGGATCTGCTATCGCACTGACACCGATCTCCTTGCTGTTTATCACAATGCTGTTATCTTTTGCCTGAATATCGAAGTCAGCAACACCGTGAATAGAATCATACTTCAAAAGGTAGGCTAACGTTTTAGCATCCGTAAGATCATTAATTCCAACTATTTCTATTGAGTCTACTCCCTGACATGATCTTAGAAAGTTTCTCCCGATTCTTCCAAATCCATTGATACCTACACGCATTGCCATTATTCCCTCCTTTAACTGTTATATAACTTAATATTATCTGATTTTTATATTAATGCAAGTCTATTCCCCTGATCCAGGAATTATACCTCCATTACTTCCTCTTCTTTATGAGAAATCGTCTCATCAATCTTCTTTATAAAGGAATCTGTGGTTTTCTGTACCTCGTCCATTGAACGCTTTGTCTCATCTTCACTAATGTGCTCTTCTTTCTCGATTTTTTTCATTTCTTCATTGCTGTCCCTGCGAATATTCCTCAAAGTAACCTTAGCCTCTTCTCCCCGTTTATGCACCTGCTTTACTATCTGTTTTCTTCTCTCCTCTGTAAGCTGCGGAATCGCTATCCTGATAATTTTTCCGTCATTACCCGGATTGAGCCCCAGGTCTGACTTCTGGATAGCCTTTTCGATCTCAACTATAATCTTAGGATCCCACGGCTGGATAGTAATTAATCTGCTTTCAGGTACACTTAATGTTGCAACATGATTAATAGGTGTAGGGGTACCGAAAAAATCAACTAATATACCGTCAAAAATAGACAACGAAGCCCGTCCGGTCCTTATGCCGGCAAGGTCCTTCTTTAAGGCTTCAAGAGCCTTCTCCATCTTTTCTGCCATTTTTTTTCTCGCTTCTTTTTGCATAAGAACTTATCCCCCCTTTACCAGTGTCCCGATTTTTTTGCCTTCTAATATTTTCCGGATATTGTTTTTCTTCATGAGGCTAAAAACAATAATCGGAAGCTGATTGTCCATACAGAGAGAAATGGATGTAGAATCCATAACTTTCAGTCCTTTTTGCAATACATTGATATATGAGATTTCATTATATTTTTTTGCCTTGGGATTTTTCATCGGGTCACTGTCATAAACTCCGTCAACCTTTGTTGCCTTCAGTATAACCTCGGCACCGATTTCCACGGCTCTCAAAGCTGCAGCGGTATCTGTAGTAAAGTAAGGATTACCCGTACCAGCAGCAAATATTACAAACCTTTTCTTCTCAAGATGCCGTATAGCCCTTCTCCTGATATAAGGCTCTGCAAGCTCCTGCATTTCGATTGCTGACTGCACCCTTGTGGGCATACCATTTCTTTCCAGCACATTCTGGAGTGCAAGGGCATTTAGCACTGTTGCCAGCATGCCCATATAATCAGCAGATGTCCTTTCCATTCCTTCAGCGCTTGCCTCAAGGCCACGAAATATATTGCCACCGCCTATAACAATAGCAACCTGAATTCCCAACTTCGTAATACTTTTGAGCTCATCTGAAATATACTGAACAAACTTCTGATCGATTCCAAAACTCTTGTCACCCATCAGGGCTTCACCGCTCAGTTTCAAAAGTATTCTTTTGAATTTAGTCTTTCGACTCTTCATGAATTTAGTCTACTTTCTCTCCCAGCTGAAAACGGACAAAACGATTGATTACTATATTTTCGCCAAGCTTGGCTATTTTTTCTACTACCAGATCTTTTATCTTTTGTTTGCCATCAGGGTCTTTAACAAAAACCTGGTCTTCCAGACATACATCAGAATAAAATTTCTCCAGTTTTCCAGCAATGATCTTTTCAACAACCTGCGGGGGTTTATCAGATACCTGCGACGCATATATCTCTTTTTCTTTTTCGATAACTTTCAGTGGAACATCCTCTCTCCTCACATAGGAAGGATTAGCCGCTGCAACATGCATCGCAATGTCCTTTATCATCCCCTGGAAATCATCCGTTTTCGCAACAAAATCGGTTTCACAGTTAATCTCCAAAAGAACCCCTAGTTTTCCCAAATGGATATAAGAGCCAATTAATCCGTCCGATGCATCTCTGGAGGCCTTTTTGTTAGCCATTGCAAGACCTCGCTGCCTAAGGATATCCATCGCCTTTTCATGATTACCCTCTGCTTCGGTGAGTGCCTTTTTGCAATCCATAAGGCCTACACCTGTCTGTTCCCTTAACTCTTTTACGGCACCCGCTGTTATATTCATTCCTTCACTTCCTCCTTCTCCTGTTTCTCTTCTTCAGCTATTTTGTCTTCAATCTCTTCCTTTTCAGCAGTCTCCTCAGTTGTCTTATTTAAAATGTTCGTTCCTTCAATAACAGCATCCGACATTTTTGACGACATCAGTTTAATAGACCTTATTGCATCATCATTGCCGGGTATAACATAGTCAATATCATCAGGATCACAATTAGTGTCAACAAGTGCAACAATAGGTATCGAGAGTTTTTTCGCTTCAGCAATCGCAATAGATTCTTTCTTGGGATCAATAATAAACACCGCTCCAGGCAACTTATTCATGTCTTTTACGCCACTGAGATTTTTTTCAAGCCGCTGCTTTTCAGTCTCATATTTTGTAACTTCCTTTTTTGTCAGGAGCCCGTACGTTCCATCTTCATTCATTTTTTCGATTTTCTTCAGTTTTTCTATCCCCTGTTTGATAGTCTTGAAATTTGTAAGCATACCTCCAAGCCAACGCTGGTTTACAAAGTAGGACTCAGACCTCTGAGACTCTTCTATTATTACGTCCTGTGCCTGTTTCTTGGTACCTACAAAAAGGACCTTCTCTCCTCTGGTCGAGATGTCTCTGATAAAGTTAAAGGCAACCTCGAACATTTTGACCGTTTTCTGGAGATCGATAATATATATACCATTACGCTGTCCAAAAATATATTTCTTCATTTTTGGATTCCAGCGCTTTACCTGATGTCCGAAATGAACACCAGCCTCCAACAACTCTTTCATAGTTACAACCATAGATACCTCCTCAGTTTTTTCCTCCGTCCTTTCTCCCTTAATCCCGAAATTTCAGGACACTGTTAAGAGAGAAGATTAGATGGACGTGTGATATTTAATCAGAAAAAATAATCTTCTGACTTCAAGTACTAATAAGGTTATCATAACTATATGAATTATTGCAATTATATTTATCGCATATACACACTTGTCATAAATAAGGATATGCTTTAAAAAGCATGATATTCAGAAGTGCTATAATAATGCCATAAAAATTTACGGTGCTTATACCGGGAACAGAGGTAACGTGATGAAAACAAATATTTTTGCCTGTTTAATACCGCTTTTTATGACAGTATGTTTATTTAGCTTTACCGCCTGCTCAGAAAACAATGCTGAAGGCCTCTTTAAAACAGCACAATTCGAAGAACTGCAGAACAACAGGGAACATGCAGAGATACTCTACAAAGAAATTTTAGCCAACTACCCTGATAGTGAGTATTCAAAGAAGGCTGAAAAGAGATTGTCAGAACTTAACGATAAATAAAATAACTAGAAGGTTTCTATAGGGCTACTTAACTTGATCTCTGCTTGTTGCAAGTTCCGAAATCGAAATATTATCTTTTAAAATAAAGATCAGGCCTACTATTATTATGAATCCCATTGCTACAAGCCAGGCAATAATCCCGTAGCTTGCTGCAATTGCTTCTGAAATGCCGAAGACTTCATGAAGTGCTACTACGCATGCTAAATGAAAAGAGCCAAGAAAGGCAGGGGTCGGGAATAAAGAAATGAATATACCGATTGAAAGGCTAACAATAAACATTGCAGGGATTACAGGCAATTGAGATTCCAGTCCAAATGCCAGCAAAATGGGATAATATGTGAGCACCATGGCACCCCACACCAGAAAAGACAAAATAAGTGATGCCAGAAATCCGCGTACATCTTTCATGATTTTCAGTCCGTCAGTAAATGAATTAACCATCTTGACAATCTTTTCTCCCCATTTATGTGGAAGGGGCCTGATACAAGTTCTAACGATTTTCATGGCCAAATCGTTTTTATGTTGCAACAGGACAAAGAATGAGAAGATCGCTATAGCCAGGGCAAAACTGGTCCATCCAAAACTTTTCATTATACTCATGAGATTGTGATTATCTCCCGAACTGCCCTGTGATAATATATCGGCGCTGAATAGCAGTACTCCAACCAGCAGACCCAGAAACATCAGCATATCAAAAAGTCTCTCTACAACTATTGTTGCAAAAGAAGCGCTGAAACTGATGTTCTCTTGTTTTCCAAGCAGGTATGCTCTTATAAATTCCCCGGCTCTGGCAGGCAGAACATTCCCCATAAATCCAACCATCAGAGGGGAAAAAAGGTGTGTTGTCTTCACATCCTTGATTGAACTGACAAGGTAACGCCATCTCATCGCCCTGAACAAAAAAGTCAAAGCAATCAGCATCACAGCTGGGATTAAGTAAATGTACTTAACGGCCTTGAGAGCTTTTCCAAGCTCCTCAAGTGAGACGTTTTTGAAGGCGATATAAGAGAATAAAATGACTATTACAAGGCCGATTATCAGATTCAGGTATTTTTTATTCATGGAGATAAAGAAATTATATTATAGCTGTAAAATTACTTAACAATCAAGCAATGGGTTATCTGATACATGACGTATAAAGTAAATTCTTGTCATTGTCCGGCTAGACCGGACAATCCAGCTCTCTTTTAAAACACTAGATTCCCCGATCTCGGTACGAGTCGATTCCGACAAGTCGGGGAATGACAGATTAATTTATTTATCTGATCATTATCTACTTACTTTTCAACCATACCTATAACCTCTACAATTTTATCCACGATAAGCTCTATTGCCTTGTCCCCTTTTTCTTTGTCCGCTTTATGCGGATTTCCCCATACTCCACCCTTCCAGTATTTCATCTTATCTTTCACTATGAACGGTTTCGGGAATTGTGGATATTCTTCATCCGAACGCCCCTGCACCAGCCCCGGAGCCAGGGAAATAACAAGAGATGTCTCGATTTCTCCAGCATGTGAATCATTGGGAGTTTCGGCAATCTCCGAGAGTTCCTTTTGAAGCATGTCATACGGGCAAAGGACAGCGATATTCAATCCGTCCAGCTTTTCTATTAATTCTTCAGCTACTTCCTTTAATGCAGAAGAATGCAGCCCTCCTCCATGTCCTGTTACAAGAAATATATTCCTCAGCCCTTTGTTATACGCGTCCCTGACAATGTCGTAAGTAATTCGTCTCAGAGTGCCTGGAGTCAGGCCTATGGTCCCGGGGTGCTGACTCGTAGACGTACACACTCCATAATAAATCGGAGGTGCAAGAAAGACATTTTTTTTCTTAATTACCCGTTTAAGTATCTCATAAATTATCAGTGTATCCGTATTCAGAGGAAGATGATTTCCGTGCTCTTCCACAGTGCCAAAAGGGAAAATTATCGTCTTGGTCTCTTTAAGATGTTTTTTGAATTCAGCCATAGTAATATATTCGAGTATCATAAGGCCCTCCAGTAAATATAAATTTTGAGTTATTATACATGATAATTACAGCCATCTCCAAAGTATTTTATGCGCTGCAACTTATTATATAAATGATGAAACTTATTGTTCTGGGAAGTGGTACATGTGTACCGTCACTCATAAGGAGTTCGCCAGGTTATTACCTGGAAGCAGATGGATGTCAGGTCCTGGTAGATTGCGGCAGTGGTACGCTTCATCAGCTTGAACGGTCGGGGAAAAGCTATAAAGATATTGATGCGGTATTTCTGACCCATAAACACCCGGACCATTTCGCAGACCTTATGCCTTTAATACATGCCCTTCTTTATACACCTGGATTCAATCGCGAAAAAGAACTGCTGATTGTAGGACCGCAGGGATTTAAGGAGTACTATAACAAAGCAATAGATCCAATATTATTTTCGTCAGACGGTTTTTCAATACGTATAATCGAAATTATCGATGAGTTCGACTTCTCACCCTTTCATATACGCTCGACCAGGACTGTTCATTCTGATGACAGCATCGCCTACCGGTTCGAATATAATGGTAAATCTCTTGTCTTCACCGGAGATGCGGATTACGACCAGGGCTTGATCAACTTTGCTGAAAATGCTGACCTTATAGTTGCAGACTGCTCATTCCCCAGTGTTATGAAAGTCAAAGGGCATCTCAGCTCATTGGAATGTGGACTTATTGCTCATAAGTCAGGAGCAAACAAGCTGCTCCTGTCACATATATATCCCTCTGATATTTCCGACGCTGAAAGGGTGAATGAAGCAAAAGAAAATTTCAAGGGAGATGTCATACTTGCAGAAGATCTCATGAAAATCGAAATCTGAAATGATAAATTAAAGAGCACAAACGCAATATGAAAATATTTTACTCTCCTGAATGCTTAGGCTACTCCCATCCGGGCCATCCTGAATCTCCGGTGCGTGCCCGATATACATACGAATATCTTGAGAAAAACGGCTTTGAATTTATTGATCCCAAACCTTGCTCAGATGAAGACATCCTACTGGTTCACACCGCAAAGCTGCTTGAAAGCGTTAAGAATGAGAGTTTTATTGACTTTGACACGCCGGCATTCACAGGAGTTTTTAATATTGCCAAATTATCTGCTGGAAGCGCAATTAATGCTGCAATGCATTGTCTTGATAAGAAAGAAAAAACGTTCTCCCTTATGCGGCCTCCCGGTCACCATGCTACCAAGAGCAACCTTGGCGGTTTTTGTTATTTCAACAACATAGCTATCGCCTGCTTGAAAGCTCAAAAAGATAATGACAATGTGAAAAAAGTTGCTATAGTGGATTTTGACTGCCATCATGGAAACGGCACAGAAGACATTATGCTGGGGAAAAAGGATTTTCTTTATCTGTCTCTACATCAGAGTCCGCTTTATCCCGGCACTGGGCTGACGAGTAGGGACAATTGTATAAACTATCCCCTGCAGGCAAATACAAGTCCGGAACAATATCTTTCGGCTTTGGAAAAGGGACTTCAGCAGATTGAGAAGTTCAACCCTGACCTGCTGGCAGTTTCTGCCGGATTTGATTCATATAAGCTTGATCCGATTACAAACCTTTCTCTTGAGCAGATGACGTTTTATGAAACCGGAAAGATGCTGGCAGGATTAAAAAAGCCTTCATTTGCGGTTCTTGAAGGAGGATACAGTAAAGATCTTCCCGACTGTGTCTATGAGTTTTTAAAAGGTTTCGACGAATAAACCGTCTCCTGTTTCCTTTTCGGCAAAAGCCGCTCCAAAAACGTTGTTTTTTAAATACCTGTTTTGCCAGGTACATTATATAGACTTAAATGCTTGTGTTATAATTTCTCGAAATGAATATTAAGAACCTCGTAAAACCTAATATACTTTCTCTCCGCGCTTATCAGGCAGAGGAAATTCCGTGCAAGGTGAAGCTGGATGCAAATGAAAGCCCGTATGGGTTCAGCGCTATAAAATCTGTTAAAACAAACCGATATCCTGATCCGGAAGCAAAAGAGTTAAGAAAGCTCATTGCAAAAGACCTGAAATTAAAGATAGAAAATGTTCTCCATGGTAATGGCTCTGATGAACTCATCTATAACCTGATATTAACTTTTGGCGGACCGATCCTGTATCCGACTCCTACTTTTTCGATGTACGGAATTATCGCTCAGACATTGGGAGAGAAATACGCAGAGATGCCCCTTGATGAGGAGTTTGATCTCGACACCAGTAAGATGTTAAAAAAAATCAAAACCTCAAAGCCCAAACTGATTTTTCTCAGTTCACCAAATAATCCGACCGGTAACAGCTTTTCGACCGACAGGGTAATGAAAATAATCAGGCAGTCCAACGGATTGGTAGTGGTTGATGAAGCTTACCAGCAGTTCTCCTCTAATAAATCTTTTATTCCTCTTCTTAAAAAAAACAAGAATCTTATTGTGCTAAGAACACTGAGTAAGGTGGGGCTGGCTGGACTGCGAACGGGATTTCTAATTGCGCATAGAGATATAGTAAATGAGGTTAATAAAGTCAGGCTTCCATTTAACCTGAACGCTCTTTCACAAAAAGTCGCAATTGATGCTTTAAAGAGCAAGAGCAAAATGAAATCGGGCATTCGTCTAATTATCTCTGAAAGGAAAAGACTCTTTAAAGAAATGAAGAAAATTTGTAATGTTGAGACTTATCCGTCAGACGCAAATTTTATTTTTTTTAAAGTCAGTGATAGCGATAAGATTTTCAAGGCGCTTTTAAAGAGAGATATACTTATCAGAAACATGAAAGGAATAAAAGAAGGCTACTTACGGGTTACAGTAGGAACTCCTAAGGAGAATAATATTTTTATAAAAAATCTTAACCAACTGTTATAATTTAGAAAAATTACTGGAGGATCAGATGCCACGAAAAGCGAGTGTATCGAGAAAGACAAAGGAAACGAGTATCAAGGTCAGTATTAACCTTGACGGTAAAGGAAACTACAAGACCAACACGTCAATCCCTTTTCTTGACCACATGCTTAGCCTGATGTCAAAACATGGCTACATAGATCTCGACATACAGGCAAAAGGAGATATTGAAGTTGACTATCATCACCTCCTCGAAGATATCGGTATTGTTATGGGTGAGGCTGTTAACAAGTCCCTTGGTAAAAAATTAAGCATAAGACGCTATGGAGAATCAATGACTCCTATGGATGAATGCCTTGCACAGGTGGTTATAGACCTGAGCGGCAGACCTTATCTGGTATATAAAGTAAGAACGCCAAAAGGCAGCTCCCAGATTCAAAACCTGGGAGTTTCTCTTTTTGAAGACTTTTTCAGGGCGTTCTCGAACAATGCGGGAATGAACCTGCATATAATCCTGCATTACGGCCGTGATCCCCACCACATATTTGAGGCTATCTTTAAAGGGCTTGGCAGGGCGCTGCATTCAGCAGTGGAAATCCAGTCAAAATCCAAAGGTATACCGTCTACAAAAGGCACTCT
>Ga0164320_10000733_pt1 | contig 11235 bp, 8 predicted proteins | sample GuaBasSediGuay11_FD_113736 | JGI IMG/M metagenome (GOLD analysis project Ga0164320, IMG submission 113736) | Subseafloor sediment microbial communities from Guaymas Basin, Gulf of California, Mexico - Guay11, Core 4567-28, 0-3 cm | ecosystem: Environmental > Aquatic > Marine > Hydrothermal vents...
CTCAATTGACGCGCGACGCAGGTAGGGTCCTCGGAAGGCAGCTGCGGGCGATCGGGGTCAACTTGGACTTCGCGCCCGTCCTCGATGTCGACACTACCCCCGAGAATCCCGTCATCGGCGATCGGGCGTTTGGCCGAACGCCTGATGTGGTGATCGAGCAGGCACTGGCGTTTGCGGACGGACTGCACGACGGCGGGGTTCTGTCCTGCGGTCAACATTTCCCAGGGCACGGCGACACCGACCTCGACAGCCACCTCGCCCTTCCGCACCTCCGCCACGACCGCGCTCGATTGAACGACGTGGAGCTACGGCCCTTTCGGGCGGCAGCTCAGCGGATCCCATCGATGATGACGGCACACGTCGTGTTCGATGCCGTCGACTCGGACGTTCCGGCCACCATGTCACGGGCGGCCCTCGTCGAGCTCCTGCGCGAAGACGTGGGTTTTGAGGGTGCCATCTTCTCGGACGACCTCGAGATGAAAGCCATCACCGAACGCTACTCCATCGAAGAAGCCGGGGTCTTGGCAATCGAAGCTGGATGTGACCTTCTCCTCGTGTGCTCCGATGTCGAGGCCGCAGCGCGTCTACGCGAAACCCTCGCCGCCGAAGCCGATCGCAGTGAGCCGTTTCGCGCACGCCTCGCCCAGGCGCGATCACGCGCGGACGGGCTACGCCACCAGATCGTCAGCCTCCCCCCTGCCGTCCCCCTTCAAAACGCGCTAGACAGTCCCGAAGCCCAATCCGTGAAGGAGCGACTCGAGCGCTTAGAAGACGCATCGGTCGGGTTGAGCTGAGGAAACGTTGGAGATTTACGGCGACACGAGCGGGCTCAGCCCGTCGGAAACCAAGGCGCTGCAGCGCATTTACCGGCGCCGGGTGCCGCTCGACCGGCTCACGACTCCGGACCTCACGAGGGCTCTGGTAGGGGTTTCCCATGCGACTGGGAGACAAGTCGGCGTACTCGTCGATCGCCGCGGGACGGTGCACCACGTCATCTTGGGAGACGCGTCGAAGCTCATGTTACCGGACGTCGGCCGCATGCGCGCTGGCGCCGGTAGGCTCCGAGGCCTGCGGCTCATCCACACCCACTTGCGCAACGAGCCGCTGAGTCGCGACGACCTGGTCGACCTAACGCGTCTGCACCTGGACATGGTGGTGGCGGTCTGCCTTGCACCCGGAGAAGAGCGCGCGCTGTGCATATACTACGGGCACAACTTCACGGTCGTCGACGACACCAACGAGCCGCCCTTCCGAACGTTCGGACCGATTCCCTACGCGAAGGCGCGCGACAACCCTGCCGAGATCATCGAAACCCTCGAACAGGAGTTCGCACGAGCCGCGCGCGAGCGCGGTGTCACCGCCAAGGACGGCCGCGCCATCCTGGTGCACGTCTGCGACAAACGAACGGCGGGCCGAGCCGAAGACTCGTTGCGGGAGCTGGAAGAGCTCGCGCGGACGGCCGGCGTCGATGTTGCCGATCAGATCTTGCAGGTTCGCGACCGCGTGGATCCACGCTACGCACTTGGCCGCGGCAAGCTCGAGGACGTCGTCATCCGCGCGATGCAGCTCGACGTAGAAACGCTGATTTTCGATTGCGACCTTCGACCCGCTCAGGCAAACAACATCGCCCGAATGTCGGACCTGAAGGTAGTCGATCGCACGCAACTCATTCTCGACATTTTCGCTCAGCACGCAGACACCAAAGACGGCAAGCTGCAGGTTGAGCTCGCGCAGATGCGGTATCTGCTCCCGCGTCTCGGCCAGCGCGACGATGCTCTATCGCGCCTCACCGGCGGCATCGGCGGACGCGGCCCTGGTGAAACGAAGCTCGAAGTCGGGCGGCGTCGAGCAAGAGAGCGCATCACGCGCCTGCAGTCGCAACTCAAGCGCCTAGGGAGGCAGCGCGAGCAACGGCGTTCGCGCCGAAAGCGAAGCGGAACACCGACGGTGGCGATCGTCGGCTACACGAATGCAGGCAAGAGCACGCTCCTCAACGCCCTCACCGGAAGCGACGTGCTCGCCGAGGACAAGCTTTTTGCGACACTCGATACCCGCTCGCGCACGATGAGGCTGCCGTCGGGGCGCGGCGTCATCGTCACGGACACGGTCGGCTTCATTCGCGACCTCCCCAAAGACCTTTTCGCCGCCTTCCGCGCGACGTTCGACGAGACTCAGGACGCCGATCTACTGCTTCACGTCATCGACGCCTCGGACCCATGCCGAAGCGAGCACGTCGACACGACCGAAAAGCTGTTGGTCGACCTCGGTCTCGAGCGAGTCGCCCGGATCCTCGTGTTCAACAAGTGCGATCGGCTCACGGTACCACACCCGACACTCGCCACCCGCGGGGTCCCGATTAGCGCGATCGATCCGGGGTCTCTCGGAGGGCTCGAGCGAGCGATCGAAGAACGCATCGCAGTGTCGCACCCGATGCTCCAAGCGGACGATCCTACTTCTTCACCACCGGCTTGATGCCAACTTTGCCGTCCTTGACGACCACGGTGAAGTCAATGCGCTTGCCTTTGTGCTTGCGGTCGAGCTTGGGGACCATCTTCTTGAGACTCTTGGCGACGGTTTCGTAGTCGATCTTGTCGGTGCGCTCGTTGTTGCTTCGCTTCGCTTCGACGTAGCTGTCGTAGATCTGGCGCATTCTCGCATCGCCAGGCCCCTTCGAACGGGTCGCGATTGCGGGCGGAGTACGGCGACTCGGCGTGATGGCGGGACTCGATCTCTCCCTCTTCAAAGCGGGCCGGCGCGATTGCGGCTTTCCGAACCGGGCGGTGGGCGGCCCGGACGGAGGCGCGGGCCCTTGTGGAGGAGACGCCTCCGGCTGCTCGAGGTCGAGCGTGGCGACCTTCGAGGAGGGCTCAGGCGCCTTGAGTAGCTCGTCCATTCGATCGCTCGCATCGGCAATCAGCTGGTCCATGTTGACATCGGCATTCGGGTCGAGCTCGATCGGGCTGCTGCTGCGACCCGCTCTCTCTTGTTCGCGTTCCGCCCGCGCGGCGTCGCGGCGCCGCCTCGCACGAAGCAGGTCACGCCGGTATGTGCCTTCTTCGATTTGGCGGCCGATGCGCCGCCAGTACGTCTGCAGGGTCGTGTAGCGCTGGACGAGCGTTTGAAAGCGGAACCGAAGCGCGGTGTTTCTCGGCTTCTCTTTGCGAAGAACGTTCAGCATGCGGATGAACTGCTTGCGCGGAATCTGGGGCTCGATGCGCTCGATGCCTTGAAACCATTGCTCGTACAAGTGCTTGATGCGCGAGAGCTGCACCTCTGCATCCGACAATGCGATTTCGAATTCTTTCGGTGTCATGACCCAACCGTCAGAGCGGTGTGACCTTCAAATTGTCGAACCAGAGGTCCGATTGCCAGTTATTGAAGCCAAAATGGTCGTGCCCCCGGCCCTCGAGCGGGTCTGAGTCGTCCATTTTCAGCAAAATGTCCTCATCGACCCACACCGTGAGAATGCCACCAATTCGCTCGATCCGGAACCGATAGACCACGCCAGGCTCCACTTTGCGAGTCTTGCCCAGGACTCGGTCGTCGCCATGCTCGTCCATCCGGGCCAACACGTTGTGCGAGTTGTTCCAGCCCCCGAAAATGATGACATAGCTCGTCGCGGCGTAGCTATCGTGCTTCGCGTAGGAAGCCCCATCCCCAAAGATCTCGACCTTGATGTCCCCTTCGGGGCTCTCGCTCCGCACATCGAGCTCCACCCGAACATCGCGAGGCAACGTTCGAAGAAGCCAAAGCGGATGATTCTTGGCTCCCTTTACGTGGAGCTGGCCGCTCTCGATACGCCAATTGCCGCCAGTCTTCTTGTAGGCGGTGCCGATTTGGGTACGATTGAAATCGTCGGAGAAGCCAGCGGCGATCCCGGGATCGCCTTGCGGCGTGCACGCAGCCACCAGGATGCAAACCAGCAGCCGAACCCAACTATTCGGGATCGGTACACCCATCTTCATCGCGGTCCCTGCCCTCGATCGCTTCCTCGTTGGGGCACTTGTCGTCGAGGTCTGGAATGAAATCGTTGTCGTTGTCTGGGTCCATGCACCCGTCTTCGTCCTCGAAGCCGTCGTGGTCTTCGGGGAGGCGGGGGCACTCGTCTTGGTCGTCGGGGATGCCATCACCGTCCATATCGTCGGTTTCGGGGGACCAGGAGACGCCCACGATTGCGCGGAACTGCGGTTGCCCGAGGCCGCGAATGAACCCCATGCCGACCGACGCGGTCATCGTCACCGTGTTCTTGGTCCATCGGACCCCCATATCGCCTTCGAGCGTGTTGGTGCTGCGACCCCGAAAAGATGTCGTGCCCCGGAGCTCGAGGAGCCCGAATAGATCTTTCGCGGGCGGAATGGGTGGCTTCAACGAGAAGCCGTATTGGAGCTCCTGCCCGAGTGTGTCGACGCCGAAGTCACGCGCGTTCACACGGTAGCGCCAGCCCAACATCATTCCAGCCCCAGCCCCGAGAAGGTGGAAGTCACCGAGGAACTGAGCGTCGAACGAGAACTGCCCTTCGCTCGCATAGAAGCTCGTGCTTCCGATCGGCACGGGGATCGTGAGCAGAAGACCCAGCCCGGGCCCGTCCGGACGGCTTTGCGTTGGTTGGGTCGCCTTTCCGAAGAACCGGACCTTCGTGGTGAAGCGCGGGTCCTCGACGGCGAATCCGGTGAACGAAGTCCAACCGGTCTGCGGCACGGGCGGTGAAATTTCGCCAGTTTGGTAGAACACCAGCGGAACTTCCAACGCGAGCGACCAGCGGCCGAACAGGCCTACCTCGAAGAACAGGTCACCCGTCATGCGATTATCGATGACCTCGGCGCGGGTTCCGTCGGCGCGCCGCATCCGGAGCGGCTTGTTCGAGTACCAACTGCTGAGGCCGAGATTGAAGCGGCCGTGGCCCGGTGTAGCGCTGCCGTTGAACCCGAGAAAGCCAAATCGATCGAGCGCGGGGCGAAAGCGCTCGATGTTGATCGCCTGCGCGGACGCCGACACCGACGCGGTCAGTGCCATGACGAGTCCTACTGCGGCTACGAGACGCGCCATGCGTTCTAGCTCGACCCCAACAGGTGAGAGCTCCGCACGTTCTTCAGCGCTGCGAGCATACTTTCACGCACCTGTGGCGCGCGCTTCTCGACGTCGTCGAGCATCTCTTTGACCTGCTGACGCCAAAGGTTCTCCTGCGAGCCGCAGAGGTTGCACGGGATGATGGGGAAATCCAACAGCTCGGAGTATGCAGCGATGTCACGCTCCGACGAATAAAGCAGCGGTCGGATGACCGTATTTCGGCCGTCATCGCTCACGAGCTTGGCCGGCATGGCGCTCAACGTTCCGTTGAACATCATGTTCAGCATCAGCGTTTCGATGGCGTCATCGCGATGGTGTCCAAGCGCGATTTTGGTGCAGCCGAGGCGCTGCGCGGCATTGTAAAGGATGCCGCGGCGGAGTCGCGAGCACAGGCTACAATAGGTCTGCCCTTCCGGGATGACGTCGGTCACGATCCGATAGGTGTCCTTGCGCACGATCTGGTGTTCATAGCCCTGCTCATCGAGCCACGCCTCGAGTGCCGTTCCGTCATAGCCGGGCTGCCCCTGGTCGACGTGCACTGCGATGATATCGAACCGCACGGGTGCCCGGTGGCGCGCGCGTTCGAGCAGATGGAGCAGCGTGTAGCTGTCCTTACCGCCACTGATGGCAACCATGACGCGGTCTCCGCGCTCGATGAGCTCGAAGTCCGCGATACATCGACCCATCTCGCGAGCGAGTCGCTTTTCCAAAGTGGCCTTGCTGCGCGATCCTCGGTCGGGGATCATGAGAGATGCTCTAGTCACTTGCCTCTTCGGAGGGCGACCGCGCGCGCGTGCGCCTCGAAGCCTTCGAGCCGGGCCAGCCCCTCGAGAAGATCCGCCTGGCCGCGGATGGCCGCGTGTGAATATCGAATCAGTGACGACCGAACCACGAAGTCGTAGACGCCTAGGGGCGACGCAAAACGAACCGCGCCGCCCGTGGGCAGGACGTGGCTCGGCCCGGCGGCGTAGTCCCCAGCTGCCTCAGGTGTGTGATAGCCGAGAAAGATCGCGCCCGCGGCTCCGATCCGCCCGAGCATTGCTTCGGAATCAGCCACCGAAAGGCTCAAGTGCTCGGCGGCGAGTGCAGTCGCGACTCGGCCGGCCTCGTCCAAGTCGTCGACGACGAAGCAGTACCCGTTGTTGCGCACCGCTTCCTCGGCGATGGCTCTGCGAGGGAGAGTAGCGAGCTGCCGCTGAAGCGCCCCGTCGATCGCGTCGGCCTGTTGACGTGACAGCACTACGGCCAACGGATACGCGGCCTCGTCGTGCTCTGCCTGCGACAAGAGATCGGCAGCGACGATTTCCGGGTCCGCTCCGTCGTCCGCGACCACGAGAATCTCGCTCGGTCCGGCGATCGAATCGATGTCGACGACACCGAACACGAGCCGCTTCGCGCAGGCCACGTAGATGTTGCCCGGGCCGACGACCTTGTCGACGCGGGGGATCGATTCGGTTCCGTACGCGACGGCAGCTATGGCTTGCGCCCCGCCGGCATCGACGACTTCGGTCACCCCGGCAACTTCGGCTGCGGCCAGAATCTCGACAGTTGGGTTCGGCGTGATCAGAACGATGCGCTCCACACCCGCGACCGTCGCGGGGATAGCGGTCATCAGCACCGTTGAGGGGTAGCGAGCCTTGCCGCCTGGCGCGTACACTGCCGCTGCCGCGACCGGCCGGATTCGTTGACCGAGCTCGATACCGCCTTCTTCGTAGCGGAAGCCGGGCTCGCGTTGGCGCTCGTGGTAGCGACGAATGCGCTCGCCCGCGGCTTCGAGCGATTCGCGGACGGCGGGATCGACCGTGCGTGCCTCCGCCAACCACGCTTCACGATTCAAGACCAGTGATTCGGGACGCCGGCCGTCAAACCGCTCCGTGTAGTCGAGAACCGCCTCGTCCCCTTGCTCACGCACCGCAGCGAGGATCGCGCGCACGTCGGGCTCGACGCGTGTGAGATCTTCGTCGCCCCGCCGGCTCAAAGACGCTAGCGTGTCTTCGTAGCCAGCTTGGCCCCGTTCGTAGATCGTGAGCATTTGCTGGTTCTAGCGGCCCGAACAACGCGGTCAACCACGCAACCTTGCCCCCCGGGGCGGAAAGTGCTCAGACTTCGCCGACCATGAGCGTACGCCTGTACAACACCCTGACGAGCCACAAAGAGCCTTTCGAGCCGGCGGACCCCGACCACGCCCGCATCTATGTCTGTGGCCCGACGGTCTACGACTACGCGCATCTGGGCCACGCCCGGTGTTATGTGGTCTACGACGTCCTGGTCCGTCACCTGCGCGCCAATGGAATGAAGGTCACCTACGTCCGAAACGTCACTGACGTCGACGACAAGATCCTCAAGCGCGCCGCGGAGACCGGCACCGAGCCCACCGCGCTCGCCGCGCGCTTTGCGGATGCCTACTCGGAGGACATGCACCGGCTCGGCAACCTCGACCCGGACGTCGAACCGCGCGTCAGCACGCACCTCGAAGACATCTTCGCTCTGGTGCAACGGCTGGTCGACGGCGGTCATGCATACGTTTCAGACGGCGACGTCTACTTCTCGGTGGAGTCGTTCTCCGACTACGGCAAGCTCAGCCATCGCGACCTCACGCAAATGAAGCTCGGGGCAAGCGAGCGGCTCGATGAAACCCACGCGGCGCGCAAGCGTCACCCGGCCGATTTCGCACTGTGGAAGAAGAGCGAAGAAGGCGCTTGGGGTTGGGACAGCCCGTGGGGACGCGGGCGCCCCGGCTGGCACATCGAGTGCTCGGCGATGTCGATGAAGCACCTCGGTGACACGCTCGACCTTCACGGTGGCGGCTTGGATCTGGTGTTCCCGCACCATGAAAACGAGATCGCCCAGAGCGAGGCTGCGACGGGGAAGCTTTTCTCGCGCTGTTGGATGCACAACGGTTTCGTCGAGGTCGACAAGGAAAAGATGAGCAAGAGCCTCGGAAACTTCTTCACGGCGCGGGACTTGTTCGATCGCATCGAGCCGGAGGCGATCCGCTATTTCATGATGACGGTGCACTATCGCGCCCCGCTCAGTCTCGACTGGACGCTCGACGATGCGGGCAACGTCACCGGGTTCCCTCAGTTCGAAGAAGCAGAGCGGCGTGTCGCCTACGTGTACAAGACGAAGCAGCGGCTCGAAGGACTTCCGCCGAATCGGGTGGTCGACAACGACGTTCCAGCTCAGGCGGAGATCGCCGGTTTCGCCGACACCTTGCGGGAGTCCTTAGACGACGACCTCAACATGCCCGTGGCGCTCGCGAAGCTCGCTGAGTTCCTCAAGGCCGTCAACGAGCTTTGCGACCAGGCGATGCGGAAGAAGGGTAAGGCTGCCCGGAGCGCGGTGGAGCATGCGCAACGCGGCTTCCGTGCGCTCGAAGCGGAGCTGGGCGTTGGCGCCGAGCCAGCAGACGTGATCCTGCTCCGGATTCGCGACCGGGGGGCCAAAGCGCGTGGCCTAGATGGCACGGCGATCGAGCAGCAAATCGCCCATCGCACGGAAGCCAGAAACTCGAAAGACTTCGCCGAGGCCGACCGCATTCGGGACGAGCTCGCCGCTCAGGGCGTAGAGCTGCTCGATGGCCCCGAAGGCACCGGCTGGACCATCTCGGACTGATGAAACTATCAGGTAGGTGTCACGTAGGAGCACCCATGTTCCGGGGTATCCTGTGGACTGCGCCGGCCCGAATCTGTCGCTGGCCTGCTCCGTATGGCACATTGATAGTTCCTTGGAGCATCAAGCTTTGACGTCGACTGTCCCAAAGCCACTGGCAGAAGGCACCTTGAGTGCGACGCCATTCGGCCATGTGCTGCTCTCCATCCAGAAGAAGGGGCTTTCGGGAACCCTTGCAATCTGGCCGGACGACGAGCGGGCGGGACAAGACCGAATCCTGTTTCGAGCTGGTGCCCCGGCGCTCGGCCGATTTCTCGACCCGGCGGCTGACCTCGAGCGTGGAATACTGAGCATCTTCCATCGCGACAAGGGTCCGTACGCGTTTTACGAAGCAGACTTGATCGGCGACAGCCAGCGCGCACTCCGTGGCCAGGTCGACATTCTCGCGCTGATCGCGACCGCACTGCGCGGCGACGTCCCCAAGGACGCGATGGTGCGAGTGACTCGAAAGCTCGGGCTCGAACGGCAACGCGTCAAGAAGGGGGCCCCTTTGGCAAGGCTCGCGCTCCAGTCGAACGAGATGGCGTTCGTAGAGCTGATGCGCGCGGAGCCAGCGACCGCCGCGATCCTCATCGAACAGTTCGGCGACCCCAAAGTCGCGCAGCGCATGCTCTACCTGCTCGCGATCACGGAATGTCTGGAACCGTACCGGCCTGTCTCACAACAGAAGCTCAAATCGGTTTCGTCGTCGACCCGGACGCAACGCGCGTCATCTCCCCCGGCGCTGCGTAAATCGGTGAGTTCAAGCAGCAGCATGTTGCCCCCAAGAGATCGACCGTCGGCGCCACCCGGTATGCGGGACTCGACTCTTCCCGGAGGGGATTCGGTTCTACCGACATCGCTCAGCAACCTTCCGCCGGCCAAAACGCTTTCGGGCGAAATCGTGGCCCCACGTTCGCTGCCAGGGGAGCCCCCAGCCGACCTCGCACCGGAACACAAGGACCGGTGGGAAGAGGTCGGGCGCGTCCTCGCCATGCTGGATCGCCAGAACTACTTCGGCATGCTCGGTGTGAAAGAGTCGGCCGACACCAACGAGATCAGCAAGAAGTACATGACCCTCGCCAAACAGTGGCACCCCGACCGGATGCCGCCCGAGCTGTCGGAGCTGCGCCCTTGGGTCGAAGAGATCTTCCACCTGTTTACTGTGGCGAGCGACACGCTCGGGGACATCAAGAAGCGCGTCGAGTATCAAAAGACCGTAATGCAGGGAGGCGGGACTCCCGAGTCCGAGCGAAAGCTCCACGTGATGGTCGAGGCGGCGATCAACTTCCAGAAGGTCGACGTACTGGTGAAGCGACGACGGTACGACGACGCGCTGGAGATCTGCGATGCGGCCATGTTGGTCGTTCGCAAGGAGGCCGACTACCCGGCCATGAAGGCATGGATCCTTCTACTGCGAGACGGTGTCGAGGCCGAGGGGGTCCCCGACCAGATCCGCAGCCTGCTTCGCAAGACGTTCGCGATCAATACGGACCACGTACACGGCCACTTCGTCCGCGCCCAGTTCTTGAAGCGGCAGGGCGACCACGACAAAGCGCTGAAGCACTTCAGAAAGGTCGCGAGGCTCGACCCGAAGAACATCGAAGCCCTGCGCGAGGTCCGGATAGGCAACATGCGCCTTCAAAGAGGCCGAAGCAGCGCCCCGCCACCCGCCCGAGGCGACAGCAAACGCCCAAGTCTGTTCAGCAAGTTCTTCAAGAAGTAGCAGCGCGGCACGGGGTGCGGCGGAACGCGACGCGGGGTTTCGACGGACCCCTCCACACGAAACCCCATGTCGCGCTCCGCCGCCCCTACACTGACACCGCCACTGACGCTGGCACTGACACCGGCACTGACACTGGCGCTGACACTGACGTACGTCGACTTCTGCGTAGGAGGACGGCTCGGGATGGGCAGCACAGTGAATGGGTCGGCGCCTAGTCGTATGTCGACTTAAGGTCCCGGGCGACGGGGCCCCCATTCGCGAGCACGCCCGTCCCGTGCCGTCCTCCGGTGACTCAGTTTCGCGAGCGCTGGTCGCTCAGAACGCCGCGAGGGTTGCGTGAACCCGTGCGTCGTGTGCGGGGACGATTGTTAGGTCCGGATTGGCTCTCTGTAGCTGATGTAACAGCACCAGTTGTTTGCGTACTCCGGCCGCGTCGAAGTCGACCATGCGCCTCGCCAGCCAGGGCTTCTCTGCGGGCCAATCGACGCCTTCCTTGGTCCACGACGTGTCGCCTATGATCAGAATGCGTTGGCCCGACGGCAGGTTGACGAAGACACCGACGGAGCCGGGGGTATGGCCGGGCATGGGGACAAGCACGACGCTGCCGTCTTCGAAGAAGTCGTGACTCGCAGCGAACGGGCCGTACGCACCGTCAGCGAAGGTCAGCTCGCGTAGCTCCAAAGGCCTCTCGGCCTCGAGCTGACGGTACCGCTTGCCGCCCTCATCCTCTGACCGCGCATGTGCGAGCTCTTCGGGGGTGATCCAAACGGGTACGTCCCGCAGATCCGCGA
>Ga0164320_10000734_pt1 | contig 11234 bp, 10 predicted proteins | sample GuaBasSediGuay11_FD_113736 | JGI IMG/M metagenome (GOLD analysis project Ga0164320, IMG submission 113736) | Subseafloor sediment microbial communities from Guaymas Basin, Gulf of California, Mexico - Guay11, Core 4567-28, 0-3 cm | ecosystem: Environmental > Aquatic > Marine > Hydrothermal...
CGTGCAGGGCGATCAGCGCCTTGTTGGCGGTAACCACATGTTTACCATTCTGAATTGCCAGCATCACCAGTTCGCGCGCCGGATCATACCCACCGATGAGCTCGATAACGATATCGACCTCGGGGTTATTGACAACTTCAAAGGGATCCACGGTGAGTTCTATATCCCCGCTACCCTCGGGCATCCCGGCCGATACATCGCGGCGCGAAGCCTGCACAATCTTGATGCTACGACCGGCTCGGCGCGCAATTTCGGCGGCATTATTTCTTAATACCAGGGCGGTGCTGGCACCAACGGTGCCGACACCCAGCAAACCAAGTTTCACCGGTTTCAATACAGGACTCCAGAAGCTATTAGCGAAAAAATTTCAACGCGCAACCATAAGAAATGTATACCCGACTGTCAACCAAAGCCTAGTCTTTCGCAATTATTTGATCGCCCGTACAATTTCCATTACCCTGCGCCACATGCCACTTGCAGAAGACATGGTCACCAGCCGATATCGAATATCCGCCTACCAGGCCGAAAGCATTTCGATTAATGAAGTCGAATACCGCGAGAGCCTGGTGCTATCCCCGCAAAAAATTATATGCCCCTGGCCAGCGACTACGGTGGAGGAACTCGATCGCGAACTCTTCAAACCGGTACTAGATCTGAATCCCGATGTGGTATTACTCGGAACGGGAACAACACAGCGGTTCCCAACGGCACAGATTTTTGCGCTATTCGGGGAAAAGGGTATCGGGCTCGAGGTTATGGATAACGGTGCACTGAGCCGTACCTTCAATATACTCGTTGCCGAAGATCGAGCGGTAGTCGCCGCTATCATGCTGTGATCCAGGTGAGAGCATTCAATTCGTGGACAGGGGGTCTGTTGGGGTTCGTTCCTCACCCCAACCTACGCAAATTTTTCGGGCATACGTAATATTGTAGGTTGGGGTGAGGAACGAACCCCAACAATGACCTGAGACCACTATTACCGCTTTTCCTCCGCGTCCTTTGCGCCTTTGCGAGAACATCCCTTGTATCTATCTGGATTCTGAACCCAGTGACATCGAAGCATCTTGCAGGGCTATTCGGCGAGAAAAACTAATCTATGATGTTTTCGCGGGAGTAACCGCTATGTTCCAGTATGCGCCGCAATTTGCGTAATGCATCCATTTGAATTTGCCTGACCCGCTCCCGGGTAACACCCAGCTCCACACCAACCTCTTCCAGGGTTCCGCGTGGATGGTTACGCAAGCCAAATCGACGTACCACCACATCGCGCTGTTTTGGGTCGAGCTCATCCAGCCATTTGTCCAGGTGTTCGGTAACATTTTCACCCTGCAGGATGCTCGCCGGGTCGGTATTGTTTTCATCCGGAATAACATCGAGCAATGGTCGATCGCCTTCGGCACCCATTGGTATATCGAACGAAGAAACCCGATCGGCGAGCTTGAACATTTTTTCGACGTCCTTGGCGGGTTTTTTCAGTAACCTGGCGACATCTTCCGCAGTCGCTTCCCGGTTTAACTCCTGGGTGAGTTTACGCGCCGCCCTGAGATAGGTGTTCAATTCCTTGATCACGTGTATCGGTAACCTGATAGTACGCGTCTGATTCATCAGTCCGCGTTCTATAGTCTGTCTTATCCACCAGGTAGCGTAGGTGGAAAAGCGGAACCCGCGCTCAGGATCAAATTTTTCGACCGCGCGTATCAGACCGAGGTTACCTTCCTCGATCAAGTCGAGTAAGGCGAGGCCGCGGTTCATGTAACGCCGTGCAATTTTGACCACCAGGCGCAGATTGCATTCGATCATCTTGTCGCGCGCCGAGGTGTCTCCCTTTAGCGCCAGTCGCGAATAGTAAACTTCCTCTTCCGCTGTCAGTAGGGGCGAGACTTCGATTTCCTTCAGATAGAGTCGGGTAGGGTCGGCATCTGAAGCACGGCGAGTATTAACCTTGCGCCTGTCTTCCGGCTTTCGGCGTTCGGTAATTTTTGCGCCTATATCGGTCTCGTCAGATTCCTCATCCTCGTTACCTATGTTAGTTGTATTCTCGTCGTCAGATTCCTCATCATCGACTTTGGCGGCCTGTTGTTTTTCCACAAGCTCTTCGACCAGCTCTTCCGCTGGTATTTCAGTGTCTTCTATAAGCGTCGTATCAGTCGACTTGGTCATGCAGAAATTCCTTTATTTTTTAGGTAAATATTTAAGCGGATCCACCGGCTTGCCATTTCTTCTGATTTCGAAATGCAACTTTGCCGTGTTGTCTTTATTCCCCATTTTCGCGATCACTTTCCCGGCCACAACAGCCATTCCTTCTTCCACCAGACGTTCCTGGCAATAGGCATATGCACTTAGATAGGTATCGCTATGTTTGATTATGATGAGATTACCATAACCGGCCAAACCATTACCACTATATACCACCTTCCCGTTTGCCACGGCCAGTACCGGCTGCCCGGTTTTTCCGGCGATATCGATTCCCCGCCGATCCAGGATAGTGGAAGAGAAGGTATTCAGGGTTTTACCCTGGGTCGGCCAAATCCATTTTCGCGGATCCTGGTAAATAAAATTATCCGACTCGGTTTTGCCGTTGCCGGTCTTTTTACTACTGCTCTTGCTGGTTTCTGTGGTCTGCTTTTGAACGCTAGTGCTGGGGGCCTGACCCTGGTTGGCTGGCTGCACAAGCTGCAGACGCTGCCCCGGGAAAATCGGGGCTTTATAATCGATATTATTCCAGCCTGCGAGTTGTTTGTAATCCAGTCCGTAGCGCCAGGCAATTGAGTAAAGCGTGTCGGTTGGTTTAACCGTATACCATCCGGCGCCCGTTCCACCGGTAATTCTGACTGGCTCGTTTACGGAGACACAGGCAACTGACAGGAACACCACCAGAATTAATAAAGTGGATTTGCCCGGTTTCATAGTTCAAAGCATCCCGCTACAGATAGTAATAAATGATCGCGATTACCAGCGCAACCACGATTATCCAGCCAATTGTTTCAATGTATTTGATTAATTTAGCTTCGATGGCCGCTCCAAATCTGGCCAGGCACCAGGCAACCAGATAAAAACGTAGGCCCCGTCCGATGATCGACGCCAATACAAACGGAATTATCGCCAGGTTGAGCAACCCGGCCGAAATGGTAAATATCTTGTAAGGCACCGGAGAAAATCCGGCAACCAGGACCGCCCAGAACCCCCACTGATCAAACCAGCCAATCACGGTTTGCATTCTCGACTGGTAGCCCCAGGCAATAATATAGGACTCAATTTGATCGAACAAAAATGCACCGATCAAATAGCCAACCACCCCACCCAGAACAGAAAAAAACAGGGTCAGGCTGGCAAAGCGCATGGCGCGCTCAGGCCGGGCAATCGACATGGGCGCCAACATAACGTCGGGCGGCGGGAAAGGCAGGATAAACGATTCCAGGAAACTGAGGCCCGAAAGGTAGTAGGCAGCGCTGCGTCGTCGCGAAAACTGAATTACACGATGATAGATACCCTCGAAAAACCGCACTATCCCAGTCCTGGTAAAAGTGGAACGAATATTACTTTATCCAGGGATTCACTGACGATGCCATCTTTACCGCGGCTTAACCTGGTCAGAGTCTGGTCCCTGCCATCGTCGAACGGAAATACCATGATGCCATTCTTGCCCAGTTGCTGCGTCAGGTTTTCCGGAATCTCACTGCAGGCAGCGGTCATGATAATTCGATCGAAGCTGTAACTGGGATTTGGCCAGCCGCCGTTGCCATCGGTATGGCGTAGTTGAATATTGAAAAACTCCAGTTCAGCGAGGCGTTTTTTGGCTTGCAGGTATAAGGCTTCAATACGTTCAACGCTGTAAACCTGTGGAAAAATGCTTGCTAGAACCGCGGTCTGATATCCGCAACCGGTTCCGATTTCCAGCACCGAATTCGGTGTTCCCTGCTGCAACAACAACTGGGTCATGTGCGCCACAATGAAAGGTTGCGATATGGTCTGGCCATAACCTATCGGCAAAGCGGTATCTTCGTATGCCCGGTGCGCAAGTGCTTCGTCGACAAACAGGTGCCGTGGAATTCGGCCCATTACATCCAGCACCAGTTTGTTGTCGATACCCTGCTGTCGCAGACGTCGTATCAGACGATCACGCGTGCGTTGCGAAGTCATACCAATTCCCTGGTGGCTCTGGTTTGAGTTACCCATCAACTTTCCAGGGCCTCCAACCAGCCTTGTAATGGCTGGATACCCTTATGCCGGGTTAAATCGATCTGCATCGGTGTTACCGACACCATGGCATGTTCGACCGCGTAAAAGTCGGTACCCGGGCCGGCGTCCTCGGCCTCACCGGGTGGTCCTACCCAGTATATCGGCCGACCGTATGGATCAAGCTGTTCGATCATCGGTTCAGCCTTGTGGCGAAATCCCAGACGCGTGGCCTGTATCCCTGCTATTTGTGCAGACGCCAGATCGGGCACATTTATATTCAGTAAACTGTCATCCGGCAGCGGCTTTTCGACCAGCTTCCTGACCATGCGACTGGTGATTTTCGCCGCTGTTTTATAATGGTCAGCGGGTTTACCCGCCAGCGAAACTGCAATTGCGGGCAGGCCCAGGTAGCGACCTTCCATCGCTGCCGCAACAGTACCCGAGTACAAAACATCATCGCCCAGGTTGGGACCGGAATTAATGCCCGATACGACCATGTCGGGAGGGCTATCAAGCAGACCCGATAATGCCAGGTGGACACAATCAGTTGGGGTTCCATCGATCCGGTAAAATCCGTCGCTGGACTTATGCGCACGCAGGGGGCGCATCAGGGTCAGTGAATTACTTGCCCCACTTCTATTGCGATCGGGTGCGACCACCGATATTTCAGCAACTCGCGATAGTTCCTCTGCGAGTACCTGAATCCCGGGTGCGAGGTAACCATCATCGTTGGTAATCAATATATGCATGGGGATGGGATTCTATATGATTTAAATGTGGGTCAGCGACCAATTTCGGCTAATATTAGCGGAAATTGCCCGCTGGCCCATATTTCTGCCCATTTAGCCAATGAACGATAAAAAAGAATCTGATTTTGCCGAAATTTTCGGACCCGTAAAACGCCTCAAGAACGATCGCGTCAATCTCTATCCGCAGCGAGAAAAGAAACCGATCAGTATCGCCAGGCGGGAAACTGGCGTGGATGATGCGATGCAATTCCACACTCGGGCTTCGCTGCGGGTCGAAAATTCTTACTTCAGCACCGGTCAGCAAAAAAAACTACAGCGTAAAATTCGCCAGGGGTTGATTCGCCCCGAATCAAGCATCGACCTCCATGGCTACAGGCAGCAACAAGCCATAGATATGCTGGAATCATTCCTCGACGAGGCGATTCAGTCCGGTTTTCGCATGGTGATTATTATCCATGGTCAGGGATTCCGTTCGCAAACCAGCGCGGTACTCAAACCACTGGTACATCGCTGGCTGGCAAATCAGCCTGCGGTACTGGCCTGGTGTCCGGCCCAGCCGCGCGATGGCGCCGCCGGCGCCAGTTATGTTTATTTACGCGTCAGATAGGGTCGAATTCATTCGGCCGAACCGAGATCGGTCCAGTTGATTTCCGCCGCGGTGTAAGCACCAACAGCCACTTCGCCTAACGCCCGTGGCATTTTCACTTTTAGCGGCGATAGCGGAATTCTTCCGCCCATGATCTCTGCCAGCTGCTGAGGATATAGCGGATCGCGGTATGGTTCTGCATAACCCTGCGGGTGTAGCGGCAGGTTGCTGTTGTCATATTTATCGATCGCTCCCAGGGTATGCATCAACTCATGGGTAATCACGACATTGTTGGACCCAATGTAAGTTCGATGCGCGAATGCATTGATGATACCTATCATGCCGCCCTTGAGCCCGACCGAGTGGCGCAGCGCCCGGGTGGTCTCTATATCGTAGTAACTGACATACAACTCTACATCGCCATCATTGTTATCGCTGGTCCAGGACCGATATATTGACCAGAATCTGAATTTCAGGCTCCACCATATATTTTCCGGTATGCTACGCCCCGATGGGGGCTGCGGCGGATGTGAATCCAGGCGGCCGCCATATTCGACGTCGATCGCGTCGATGGCAATGCCATAGCGTTTCGCCTCGCGGTTGACGAATTTTTCGATGGCGATAAATTCTTTGCTAGTCAAGGTCCCGATATATTTATCCGTAGCTGCACCCCCATCGCCATTGACCGCATATACGCGTACCCATAGCGGGTGTTCCCAGCTGGTTGAACGGGTTCTCGCCAGATATTCATTGGCCGCCACCGCAGCCAGTATCAACAGCAATATGGTGACGCGTAAGTTTTTTGACATCAGTGCTCCTGGCTCACTAGCCTTTCAGCCTGGTAAAGGGTTTCCATACTGGCAGAATTCTTGTAGGCGTTTTCGCTAAGATAGCGCCGCCAGCGCCTGGCATTGGGCTGACCGTGAAACAGTCCGATCAGGTATTTCACCATGGTTGTCAGTGGCATGCCCCGGCTTAACTGATTTTCGATATAGGGATAAACACGGTGAAGCATCGCCAGTCGGCTCGGTTTTTCGGTGGCGGCCTGGGCGAATATCACCTGGTCGACGTCGTGCAACATGAAGGGATTATGGTAGGGCTCGCGCCCCAGCATCACCCCGTCAACCCGTTGCAAATGTTCGACACAGGCGTCCAGGGTTTTAATGCCACCATTAATAACGATTTCAGTGTTATTAAAATCCGCTTTAAGCCGGTATATCCAGTCGTATTTCAGCGGTGGTATCTCGCGATTCTGCTTTGGATTAAGCCCCTTCAACCATGCGTTGCGCGCATGCACAATCAGCGCGTCGGCACCGGCTTCAATTTGAACCCGGACAAACCTGGCGAATACTTCATAATCTTCCTGTTGATCGATACCGGTTCGATGCTTGACCGTGACCGGCAACGCAGTGGCATTTTTCATCGCGGCCACACATTCCGCAACCAGCACCGGGTCCTGCATCAGGCAGGCTCCAAAGCTTCCCGACTGGACGCGGTCACTGGGACAACCACAATTGAGATTGATTTCATCGAATCCGGACTCATCGCAAATTTTGGCAACCCGGTATAGCTGCTCAGGGTCTGAGCCACCAAGTTGTACCGCCAGGGGATGTTCCTCGGCATTGAATCCGAGCAGGTATTCCCGGTCTCCATTGATGATTGCGGCTGCGGTTATCATCTCGGTATATAGCAAAATCCTGGGCGAAAACAAGCGCAGGAAAAATCGGCTGTGGCGGTCGGAGTAATCCATCATCGGGGCGATGCAAAAGCGTCTATCGATTTTGCGCAATTCACAAGCGGGACCTGTCGCCACAGAATCAGGCAATTCGCTTTACTTCCTGCACATTGGATAACTGTGAGAGTTTATCGATGATCGTCACCAGTTCATCGACGCTACGAATTTCAAGGGTCAGCCTGGTGTATACCAATTGCTCGGCCTTATTGGTATTGGAATTAATATTTAACAGATTGATTTTCAGGTTGGCGAGTATGGTACTGATATCCTGCATCAAGGCTGTGCGCTGGTAAGCTGTAATGCTGATTTCGACCGGGTATACCGATTCACTTTGCTGCCCCCATTCCACTTCAATCAGACGCTGTTGCTTTTCCTCCGGCAGTGACAGAATGTTGGAACAGCTATGTTTGTGGATGGTGATCCCCGAATTAATGGTGATAAAACCGATGATCGCGTCACCCGGGACCGGTTTGCAGCAGCGTGCGAACTGCGTCATCAGGTTGCCGACCCCATGAATACTGACTTCGTCCCGGGAAGAAGGCGGCTTGACCTCGGCCTTCTTGACTTTTTTGAACGGATCCTGCCCTGGCCCGGTCTCGGCCTGCAAATATCCTAAAATCTGTGGCGAGGTGATCAAGCCTCTGCCGATATCGGCAAAAAACTGGTCGTTTTCCCCGCGTTTGAAGTGTTTGACGACGGCTTTCAAATCCGCATTGTGGATCAGGTATTTACTCAACAAGCGGTCATAAATTGACTTTCCATCGAGCAGGTTATGTTCGAAATCCTGGTGATTAAACCAGTTACGAACCTTGGAGCGCGTATGCGCCGACTTGATAAAGCCAAGGTTTTTGTTCATCCAGTCACGGCTTGGGCGACCTTCTTTGGTGGTCAGTATTTCGACTTCATCACCGGTTTGTAAAGCCGTGGTCAGGTTGACAATACGCCCGTTCACCTTGGCGCCACGACAACGATGTCCGACTTCGGAGTGCACGGTATAGGCGAAATCGAGTGCTGTCCCACCCTGGGGTATATCGATAACCTGGCCCCGGGGCGTAAAAACGTAGACGCGATCGCTGGCCACTTCGGTAGATATTTCCGATATCGCATCCGACATTTCTTCTGCCGAACCCTGCAACATATCGCGCATCTGTGAAATACTGGACTCCATGCGCCGATCAAGGCCAACGCCCTCCTTGTAACGCCAGTGTGAGGCAACCCCGATTTCAGAATTTTCATGCATTTGCCGGGTGCGGATCTGTACCTCGATCATCTTGCCGCCCTCGACCACGACAGCGGTATGCAATGACTGGTATCCATTCTCCTTGGGGTTGGCGATATAGTCGTCAAATTCCCTGGGGACATGCTGCCAGGTGGTGTGAACCACACCAAGCACCGCGTAACAATCGGCAATCGAATCAACCAGGATACGCACCGCGCGAACATCGAAGAGTTCGTGGAACTCGAGATTCTTGCGCTGCATTTTTCGCCAGATACTGACGATATGCTTGGCCCTGCCCTGCACCTTGGCACTGAGTCCCTGTTGCTTTAGCAGCAGCTCGAGACGACTGGTAAAGTTCTCGATGAAAGCCTCACGCTCACTACGTTTCTCTTCCAGCAGCCTGGCAATTTTTTTATAGACCTGCGGCTCCAGTGCGCGAAAGGCAAGATCTTCCATCTCCCATTTGATCAAACCCATGCCGAGTCGATTTGCCAGTGGCGCAAAGATGTCCAGCGTCTCCTGGGCAAGACAGCGACGCTCCTCGTAGTTATTGTGCTTGAGCAACTTCAGGCGCTCGACGCGATAGCATAATTTGATCAGCATAACCCGCACATCGGAAATTATCGCCATTAGCAGGCGGCGTAGTTTCTCGGCCTGCTCCGGGCTGTTAAAGCGTGACTGGTTGCAATCCTGTAGTGTATTCAACCTGTTCACACCCTGGGTCAGCATCGCGATCTTGCTACCAAATTCCTTTTCTATTTCACTGGTTTCAAGCAACCCCCGCAAGCCCGGTTCGCTCAGTAGTGTCGCTATTACCGTGTCACGGTCTGTACCCAGCTCAAGCACACGTTTGACCACGTCGAGGCTGCGTGGACGACTCTTGTCGGTATGTTCGACCCTGGAGGAATAGTCCCAGGCACTCGCCACCTGCTCGTCCCAACCAATTTTTTCACGGATCAGTTCGATCAGCTGCCGGGGTTCTTCAATTTGTGGACTGGTTTGCGGCATTAGCTACGCAGTATCTTCATCGGTGAAATATTATAGACCCTGCGGCTCACCAGGATGCCGACAATGGTCAACACCAGGCAGGCGGACAGCAGGCTGTAAACCCATATCAGGGGAGAAAAATGATACTCGATGTAAAAAAAGTTAACACTGATAAACCACCCTGCAAGGGTGGCAAAAAGGGCGGAGAAAATACCGATCAGGCATCCCATCAAGGTAAATTCGAGCACCTGTACCCGGTAGAGCTGGCTGGTATTCGCGCCCAGTGCACGCAGTAACGATGACTCGACTTCGCGCTCATGCCGGCCGGTTTGAATCGCCGCCAACAGCACGATTATCGCTGAAAATAACGCAAACAGGAAAAAGAACTGCAATGCCACCGACGCCTTGTCGATAATATTCTGGATGCGTGCCATCAACTCGGTAATATCGAGCAGGGTCACCGATGGATAGCGCTTCAACAGTTGTTTTAAATCGGCCTTGTTGCGATCCTTGATGAGTGCACTCAACAACCAGGTCTGCGGCATTGTATCCACCAGGCCGGGACTGGCGATCAGGTAAAAGTTGGGTTTGAAGTTTTCCCACACTACCGAACGAATACTGGTCACTGGCGCCGTTATGATCTTGCTGCCGACCGTAAGAGTTAGCTCGTCACCCAGCTTCAGCTCCAGGCGTTCCGCCATACCTTCCTCGACTGATAGCTCAGCAATTGCATCCCCTGTACCAATCCATTGCCCGCCAACAATTTTATTCTGATCGGGCAATACATCGGCATAGCTGATATTAAAAGTGTGGTTGGCAAGATGCGAGGCCTGCGGATGCGAAAAATCGACTCTATCAACTGCTACATTATTAATTTGAGACAACCTGGCTCGCACCAGCGCATAGGCTGTCGACGCGGATATACCCCGCTGATCAAGAAATCGCGTGATTCCTTCGACATCATCACTGGGTATATTGATCAGAAAATAGTTGGGTATATCCTCGGGTAGTTGCGCTTCCCAGGCGCCCAGCAATTCATCTTTCACCACCGCGATCAATAAAATCGCAATCAATACCAGGCTAAACCCGGACATGACATAGATGGCGCCGCGCGAAACCGACTGTAAGCGCGATAGTAAATACTGGCGTAGCCAGAATCGCTGACGCGATGAAACCAGTAGCACCTTCACCATCAAACCGAGAATTACCGGCAACACGAAGGCGCATAACAGAACCAGCGCAAGCGTGGCAATTGCCAGCATCGAGCTTTGCATGAGCAACACCAATACCACGAATACCGTGACAATCGCCGATACCGATATCAGCAAACCGCGTAACCAGGAGCGACGATTCACCACGGTGCGCAATACCTGCATCGGCGGTGTGGCCGTGACATTGATTAAATGCGGTAATGAAAACCCGGCCAGGGCCAGCATACCTACCACGGCGGCTACCAGGTAAGGGCGCAATCCATAGACCTGTGGTAGCGTTTTACCAAACCAGCCGTCTAGCGCCCACTGCAGTGGAAACTGGCTGATCCAGCCAATCAGGATACCGGCCAGGGTGGCAAATATCCACAGCCTGGCCAGCTGCGAAAAATAGTATTTGAAGAGGCTTTTCTGGGAAACACCAAATGCCCGTAGCATGGCCACCTTGGGTGCCTCCTGGTGGGCGGTATAGCGAGCGGTAATCGCGCTTGCGACCATCGCAATGACCAGCGTCAACACGATCGCCAGCGCAAAAAACTTGCGCGTGCGTTCCAGTGCCTGGCGCATTTCC